>Ga0335070_10000125_pt1 | contig 86616 bp, 68 predicted proteins | sample Lox_Sample_13_FD_206722 | JGI IMG/M metagenome (GOLD analysis project Ga0335070, IMG submission 206722) | Soil microbial communities from Loxahatchee National Wildlife Refuge, Florida, United States - Lox_Sample_1.3 | ecosystem: Environmental > Terrestrial > Soil > Wetlands | place: USA... | reverse complement strand
GGGCTTTTGACCCCGGCTCGTGGTATCAACTGGTCTAACAAGCGAAGTAGGTCGTCTTTTCTAAATCAACAAAAATCAGGGCAAGATCACCAAATGCCTAGAAGGCTTTAACCCGCGCGCTCGTGAAAAATTCAATCCCCCTAAGTAGGGGACGTTTCTACATTCAAGTCGAGTTTGAAACTCGTCGCCGCCAGAAGCGGGACCAGAGCGCATTTACATATTTCGTCAAAGCGCACGCTATCTAATGCTCGCGCTAGCTCTAGAACGCTGGAGGAAGGCATGTAGTAAAACATCCCATGGAGATGCAAATGGCAGCCGCGCTATCAATGGCAAGCGTACAAACAAAGGGCACCGATACTTTGCCGTCAGGCAGTTGGGGTATCGGGCCGCTCGTCATTCATTGGAGTCTAAAGTCCCAATCAGAAATCGATGTCGAAGTGAGTGTATTTGGTATTGATGTCGATGAGCTAACGGCTACCTTGAGCGCTAGAAATGCAAAGATATCGGATGATATAGATATCCTGGGAATAATCACCGGCTCAATTGGGCTGGAAGCCAGATTTGCACCGGGCGCCAAAGACAACGGCTTATATCTCGAAGGCCGCTTATCTGGACCAGGTTTTGACACGGGCGAAATGGATTTCCGCATCGTGCCCTGGTGACGACTAGCCACGTTCGACGAGCCGCCGGACTGGCCTGCGGCTCGTCTTATAGTAGCTTTCATTTTAGGTCGGAAGCCGGACACTGGACTTTCTCTACTGTTGCCTGGCATCGGGAGCACAGTTCGAGATGGACTGGCTGCTGCGCCATTCTCTTTCAATGACTTACGCGATTTCCGGATTCGCTGTTTTTTGGCTGTCTGGGACTTTTGTCTGGGACTTTTCGTTGGAATGTTTTCCAGAGCTGGCCGAATGGCGGCGCGATTGGCAGCTGCGCGCTTCACTTCATCGGCAACATGGATGTAGGCGAGTGTCGTCTCATAGTCGGCATGGCGTGCCAGCGATTGCGCAGCAACGCCACCGCTCGTGATCGCAACATGTGCGATGAACGCCGCTCGAATATCCTGCCAGTGATAGCGAGTGCCAACAAGGAAAACGAGGTGCTCAAGGGCGCTAGCGGGAGCGCGAAGGGCAGATTCGCTGCAGCGCCGGACGCCCCTGCTTTGCGGCGAGCCGTGCTTTGAAGAGCAAAAGATTGTCGGAAAAAGGCTACGGAAATGGTATCGCCGATGGCCTGCGGTCGGCCCATGGTCGCGCCGTTTCGAGCTGTCCCGCCAGGCGGAACAGAACTGCTTCATCTCCGGTGCGCGCCGCGAACTGAATCCCGATAGGTAGGCCTTCTTTGCTCATGGCAAGCGGCAGTGACATCGCCGGTTGCCCAGTCGCATTGAAGACGTGTGTGTTGGGCGCATAATTCGCATGTTTCGCCGAAAGCTGATCGATGTCGGCAACACCGTTCTTCAATAGGCCAACGGGGATCGGAAGCGTTCCCATGGTGGAGAGCAGCACAACGTCGTATGGCGCCATCCACTGTGCCGCGATACGTCCGGCGCTGTGCATCGCTTGAACGGCCTGCGCATATTGTACGCCGGTCACCGCTTTTCCGCGTTCCCAAACGATGCGGCTCAGCGGTTCGATTTCGTCCTCTGCAATTGCGCGTCCGCGACGATCCGCTTCGCGTTGAAGGTTGAACGCGACGGTGGCGCCGATGATCGTCATCGCGGTATCGAGCAGGCCCTTCAACTCGGCCGGGAGCTTGGCTTGCTCAACTGTATGGCCCAGTGTTTCGCAAAGTTTGGCGGTTTCACGTACCGCGGCGGTGCATTGCGGATCCTGCTGTGTGTCGTTGAGATTGTAATCCAGCATTGCGATGCGCAGTTTGCCGGGATCGCGCTTCACTTCGTCGAGAAACGGTGTCTGAGGCGGAGCGAGATGATAGGGGTCGCCCAACACCGGCTGACTGCTCGCATCAAGAATCGCCGCGCTATCGCGCACGGAATGCGTGACGGCGTGAAGCGTGGTCAGGCCGCCCCAGCCTTCGCCCTGGGGCGCCATGGAAACACGCCCGCGCGATGGTTTGAATCCGAACAAGCCGCAACATGAAGCGGGAATACGGATGGACCCGCCGCCGTCACTCGCCTGCGCAGCCGGAACGATGCCGGCGGCCACCGCGGAGGCCGCGCCGCCTGAAGATCCACCACAGGTACGGTCGAGGTCCCACGGATTCAATGTAGGTCCCCAAAGATCCGGTTCGGTAAGGCCTACAAGGCCGAATTCGGGCGAATTGGTCTTGCCGAAAATCACGAAACCTGCGCGCTTGTAGGCGGCAACCAGTGCGCTGTCGTCCGCTGCTCTGGCATTGGCAAACAGGCGAGATCCGTTGGTCGTGATCTCGCCGGCCATCTGTGTTGTGACGTCTTTCAGCAGATAGGGGACACCCGAAAACGGTCCCGGCGGAAGCCCGTCGTCGATCGCGGACCGCGCTTGTGGTTCAAATGTGCGCACTACGGCATTGAGAGTCGGATTGACTTCATCGAGCCGTGCCAGAGCTGCATCCAGCAATTCGGAAGGCGAGACATCGCGTTGCGCCACCAGTTCCGCGAGTCCCACCGCATCGTAGCGAAGATATTCAGAGACTTTCATGTCTTGCCCTGCCTCTGTCGGTCACCATTTGTAATTGAATTCCAGCCGCCAATTGCGGGGCTGATTGTAGAGATGCATGTAGCTTCCCGCGCTATCGCGCGTTGCGACCGTCCAGAACGCGGCATCGGTAAGATTCTTGCCTTCCAGCGCCAGTTCCCACTTTCCTGCTTCGCTGGCGATCGCAATCCGTCCGTTTAGCGTGCCGTAGCTCGGAATATGATAGATCGCATAGGTCACAAGATTGTTCGCGGCATAGGCAACTGTCGGATTGGGCGAGCGGCGCCAGGCGTAGTCAAGCGAAATGGAGCCGGTAAGGTCGTCGGTGATCGAATGCTCGTAGCTGCCGCTCGTCGTGTAGCTCCACATCGGCGCATTGATCGGCAGCCCCTGCAAAGAATAAAGGATGCCGGTGATCGTGTACGTCGTCGCATCCGAATCCACAATCTTGCCCGTTAGATAGGCCGGATTGAAACCCAATGTCAGCCCCGGCACCTGCGGCGGCGCCCATGTCAGTTCAAGCTCGGCCCCTTTCATCGCCACGTCGCCAACATTGCCCAGGCGTGATACCGGCGTACCGGTGATCGGGTTCAAAATATTCAGATAACCCTGGCGATTGCTGTAGTCGTAGTAAAACGCTGCCGCATTGGCGACCAACTGATCCATCCATGTGGTTTTCGCGCCGATTTCATAGGACCAAATGGTTTCTTCCTTATACGGAAGCAGGTCGACAGGATCAGCCGCAATGCCGCCGAAGAAGCCGCCCGATTTGTAACCACGCGTTGCCTTTGCATAGAGCATCGCATTTTCCCATGGATGATAATCGACGCCGGCATCGCCAACCCAATGCGAATGCAGATCCAAAGTCTGAGTAACATCCTGGAACAAATAAAAGCTAAGCGCCGGAATCAGCGCATACGCGTCATTCATTACTTTGTGTTCGTCGGTATACCGGATCGACCCGTGGATTTTGACATCATCCGTGACATTGTAGGCCGCATTGCCATAGATCGCCCATGCACGCGAAGATTGGTGATAACCGCGTTGGACGAAGTTGATGGGCGGCGGAGCAGACAAAGTATTGTCGCTGAAATCGAATGTGCGCTGATCGGATATGAAGTCCGCATTGTAGGAAGCGCCAGCAAGCCAGGTGAATGGTCCGCTGTCATCTGACACCAGCCGAAATTCCTGCGACCAGACATCGAATTTCACGCGGCTACTTTCGTGCCCAAGTACGAGTTGCGACCCGTCATAGTCGAAGGGTTGCCGGTCGAGATAGTGCATCCACCCGGTGATCGAGGTCAGGGTGGCAAAGCCGAAATCGTTCGATGCTTGCAGGTTGAAGTCGTACCAGGTGTTGTCGAGCTTGTTGATCGGATTGGAAAGCACGACGCTGGCATTGTTGGTTTGATCGCTTGCGGTCGGTGAGGGCGGGTTACCGTGCAGAATGTTGTTACGATCAGCCCAGGTACCGCAGGTGGAATCGTCCAAATATCCTGCAAGTACAGCGGGGCAAAAATGTGCATCGGGGTTGCCTGGCAGCCCCGTGGAAGGTTCGGCGAGATTTTCCGTTCCCACTGAGCGGCCAAGTTCTGTTTCCGAACCGTTGTGGCCCCATTCTGCCTTGAACAGGATGTCGGATGACTCCGTTGGCTTGATGCGTATCTGGCCGCGCAGCGCGGTGAAGTCGTGGTCACCCCAGTGATCATTTTGCGGAGTCGCAAGGCTATCTTGCCAACCGCCGCCGCGATCGATCATGCCGGCAACGCGAATGGCCACATTATCAGCTACCGGCACGTTGACTGCGCCTTGCGCCTGCGTGCGATTCCAGCTTCCGTAGGATGCGTCGATGTATCCGGACAACCCGTCGAAGTCGGGCCTGTTGGAGAGCACGCGCACGGCACCACCCGACGTGTTGCGGCCATAAAGCCCGCCCTGCGGCCCCTTCAGGACTTCCACGCGTTGGATGTCGAACATGCCGACGCCGGCAAGTTCGTTCGAAGGCAGATAGAACTCGTCGTAGAAAACGGCTGCCGTCGGCGTATTGTTCGGATTGAAATCGGCAAGTCCCACGCCGCGGATGACCCAAGTCGGCTGTCCCGCGCCGCGGTCGTCATACAAGGTGACGTTCGGCACACTGCGGACAATGTCTTCGAGTCGATCCACTCCCATTTGACGGAGCTGATCCTGGCTGAAGGCGACGGCCGCGATTGGAACATCCTGAAGCTGTTCCTCCCGGCGTTCGGCCGTCACAACCACCGTTTCGATTCCCCCACTGGCTTCCTGCGCCCGCGCGGCGGTGGATAGGTTCCCTAGTGCCGTTGATGCCAGCAATGCTCCGAGCAGATACTTCTGCGCCGCCGAAAGCTGGCGAAATTTGCCGGTGCTCATCTCAATTTCCCCTTGTGACTTCCAGCCGGATAGGGTGGCCGTGACGGTTTAGTGATCTTTGATCAAAACGAGTTGACTTTTGATCACGAGTCGAAGAGATATGCAAGAGGATCGCGTCGACGATCCGGAGGAGACGTCATGACGGAAGTGCTCAAGCGCCGGTTGCCGGAGCTGAATTTTGAAGAGGCAGGTTCAAGCGTGCTTCCCATGCTCGCCCCCGTCGAACGCGAGACGCTGTCGGATCAGGTCTACATCCAACTGCGCCAAGCGCTGATGGCCGGACGCTTTCGCCCCGGCCAATCGCTGACGCTGCGCTCGGTGGCTGATGCGTTGGGCGTGAGCCATATGCCGGTGCGCGGTGCGTTACAGCGATTGGAAGCCGAAGGTGCGATCGGCAGCCCCGCCACCCGCCGCACATTGACCATTCCAGAATTGCGGATCGGCGAACTCGAAGAATTGAGAGATATCCGCGTCGAGCTTGAAGGATTGGCGGCCCAGCGCGCTGCAGAGCACGTCACTGTCGACGAGTTGATCGTCATCGAAAAACAGGCCCATCTCATGCAGGCCGCAGCCGTTGCGGGGGATGTGGAAGGATATATCCGCGAGAACTGGGCCTTTCATACCGCAGTCTACAAGGCGAGCCACATGGAACGTTTGCTGGCACTCGTGGAGACGCTGTGGTTGCGCGTTGGTCCCTATGTTCGGCTGATGATGCCGGATCGCGATGCCATGGTGGCTTCCATGCCCAATCATCACGATGTCTTTCGTGCCTTGCGCGATCACGATGCCAAAGCGGCCCGCCGTAGTATCGCTGCGGACATCGTGGAATCCGCACAGCACCTGAAAACCGTATTGCGCCCTTAATCTCAAGGAAGGCGGACTTTGCCGGTCCATGTGTCATATCGTTTTGATCAAAAATCGAGAAGGTTCGGGCACGGTCCTTCTCCCTCGGCCCGGATTTTCTTCATGTCATCGAACATCCAACAGATCAGTTCCTCTCTAATGTCCAATGCATCATTGATTTCGGACGAGCAGGCCTCGACCCTGTCCGCGCGCCTCTTCGATATCCCGGGCAGGGCCACCACTCTGAAGGGAGAACGCGATCAGAACTTTCTCATCAGCGGCGATAAAGGCCGTTTCATCCTGAAGATCACCAATCCCGCCGAAGATCGCAGCATCACCGAGTTTCATACCCAAGCTCTGCTCCATGTGGCCAGGTCCGACCCAACGCTGTTGGTGCCGCGCGTTCTGCCGACAGTCGATGGCGACTATGAAGCGGTTATGGTGGATGACGAGGGGCGTTCGCGTGTCGTGCGCTTGTTGAGTTTTCTGCCTGGCGTGATGGCTTCGACCGTCGCCTCGGACAAAGATATCCGCTCCGGGATCGGCAGCATGCTGGCGCGTTTCGATCTTGCCCTGAAGGGATTCAGTCATCCGGCCGCTTGCTACGAACTATCCTGGGACCTGACGCAGGTGTCGCGGCTCAGACATTTGCTGTCGAAAGTGGAATTGGCCGACAACAGGAAGCGCGCAGAGGTGGCACTCGATGCCTATGAGCGTCTGGTAGAGCCGGCCGTCGCGACGTTGCGAAAGCAGATCATCCATAACGATCTCAATCCCTATAATGTTTTCGTGAGCGAGACCCTGCCCAGAAAGATTCTCGGCCTTATCGATTTCGGCGACATGATCCATGCGCCGCTCATCAACGATCTGGCCATCGCTGCGTCTTATCACGTGGGCAAGGACGGCGATACGCTGCAACCGGTTTCCGAAATCGTGTCTGCCTACAACAATATTTTGCCGCTCAAACCGGAAGAATGCGATTTGATCTACGACCTCATCGCCACCCGTCTCGCCATGACGGTTTTGATCACCGAGTGGCGCGCACAACGTTTTCCGGAGAACAGAACCTACATTCTCAAAAACCACCCCGCGGCGGCGCAGGGGCTGGCGCGTCTTGCCGATATCTCGCGACAAGATGCGCAAGGCAGATTTCGACGCCTGTGTGGGCTGGAGCGCTGACATGTCAATGATCAATGCCTATACCGGCAAGTCTGGCGCTGTTTCCGAAGATGACAAACGGCTCATCGCGCGCCGCGAAGCAGCTCTTGGTCCGGCTTACCGGCTATTCTACGAAACGCCAGTCCATTTCGTGCGCGGCGAGGGCGTCTGGCTCTATGATCCGGATGGCAATGCCTATCTAGATGCCTACAACAACGTGGCATCGGTCGGCCACTGCCGCACGGAAGTGGTAGAAGCCATCGCAAAGCAATCAGCGATCCTGAACACGCACACCCGCTATCTGAACGAGAACATCATCGCCTATTCTGAAAGGCTGCTCGCGAAGTTTCCTTCCGGGCTGTCGCATGTGATGTTCACCTGCACGGGCAGCGAGGCGAATGATCTGGCGTTGCGCATTGCCAAGAAATTCACCGGCGGAACAGGCTTCGTCATCACCGAAATGGCATATCACGGCGGTACGGATCTGGTGGCTGGTCTTTCGCCCTCTCTCGGCCCAGCTGTCGATCTGGGTGAACATGTGCGCACCGTACCTGCCCCCGATTCGACGAAAATCCCGGCTGGCCAGTTGGCAGCGCATTTTGCCAACGCCATACGCGCGGCAATTGCAGACATGCGGCGGCACGGCATCAAGCCTGCTGCGCTGATCGTCGACACGATCTTCTCCAGCGACGGCGTGTTCTCCGACCCCGCCGGCTTTTTGAAGGAAGCAATCGCTGTCGCGCGCGAAGCTGGCCTATTGTTCATCGCCGACGAAGTGCAGCCCGGCTTTGGCCGGACCGGTGATGCCATGTGGGGTTTCGAGCGTCATGGCGTTATGCCGGACATTGTCACGTTAGGGAAACCCATGGGCAATGGCTATCCGATCGCGGGATTGGTGATGAAGCCGGAGATCGTTGAGAATTTCGGACGCACCTCGCGCTATTTCAACACTTTCGGCGGCAATCCCGTTGCTTGCGCCGCAGGCATGGCTGTTCTGGATGTCATTGAAAGGAATCGGTTGCAGCAGAATGCCAAGGACGTCGGAAACTATTTGCGCGAGAAAATTCGTTCTCTTGCTTCACCCGTCATTGCTGACGTTCGCGGCGCGGGATTTTTCATAGGCGTGGAAATCGTTTCGACCAACCCATCCGTATCGGACGCAGGTTTGACGGCCGGTATTGTGAACGGTCTCAGGGAACGTCGTGTGCTGATCAGCGCCTCCGGACCTCGCGCCAACGTGCTCAAGATCCGACCACCACTTATTTTTTCTAGAGACAATGCCGACCAACTTGTCAGGGAGCTGCGCGCGACCATTGGTGCGCTTCAGTGAGAAAGAAATGACCTTCGAGGATTATCGCAAATACGATGCCGTGGGCCTGGCACAACTCGTCGCCAAACGCGAAGTGAGCCCGCAAGAACTTCTCGATGCCGCCCGCGATCGCGCCGCAAAGGTCAATCCTGCCATCAACGCAATCGTGGCGATGCTCGATGCGGAAGCGGAAAAGACGCTGTCTTCTCCGCTGCCTGCTGGCTCTTTGTCGGGCGTACCTTATCTGCTTAAGGACATCGGCGCGCAAATGCAGGGCGTGATCACCACATCCGGCTCGCGCCTGTTTGCAAAGGCGCGCGCAGAAACCGACAGCGCCATCGTCAGCGCTTACCGCAAGGCTGGCCTGGTGATTTTCGGCAAAACGAACACACCGGAATTCGGTCTGGCGGCAACCACCGAACCGGTTCATTTTGGTCCATCGCGCAATCCCTGGAATACGGATCGCTCAACAGGCGGATCGTCTGGCGGCGCGGCGGCAGCGGTGGCCGCCGAAATCGTGCCTGCTGCACATGCCAGCGATGGCGGAGGCTCCATTCGCACGCCAGCTTCGTGCTGTGGCATCTTCGGCATGAAGCCATCGCGCGGCCGCGTATCCATGTCACCGGCAGGCGAAGGATGGGGCAGCCTCAGCGTGCAACATGCAGTGACGCGTTCTGTACGCGATAGTGCAGCATTGCTCGATGCCGTTTGTCAGCCTGTTGTTGGCGATCCCTATTGGGCTCCGCCGCCGGAACGTCCCTATCTCGAAGAAGTGGGCCGCGATCCCGGACGTTTGCGCATCGGCTTTACGACGGCAGCGCTGACTTGGGGCGCACTCGATGCGCCCAACCTGCGCGGCGTCCGCGAGACGGCGCGTTTGTGCGAGAGCCTCGGCCATGATGTGGAAGAGGTTGTGCTTGCCGGCAATTGCCAGATGATGGCGGTGGCCGTGAACGTACTGGTTTCCACCAACATTTCCGCCATGCTCGATCGGGAAGGCGAACGCCGTGGCGCGCCGATCCGCGAAGACGAAATCGAACGGTTGACCTGGATGATGTATCAGGACGCCCGCCGACATACGGGCGTTGCATATGCCGGTGCGATGCAGACCATGCACGCATTCGGGCGTACGCTGAGCAGCGTCTTTGCGAAGTACGATGTGGTCCTTTTGTCGACGAACGCGAAGCCGCCAGTGCCGTTGGGATGGATGGACACCAACGCGCAAGATCTCACCAATTACGGCGAGCGTCTTTATTCCTTCATGCCGAACACCCAGCCGTTCAACGTCAACGGATCACCCGCCATGTCCATGCCGCTCGCGTGGAGCGATGACGGATTGCCCGTCGGGATTCAGTTCGCAGCCGCGCCGGGCAGGGAGGACGTGCTTTTCAGGCTCGCCGGCCAGATCGAACAAGTCCGGCCATGGGCAAACAAGCATCCGACATTTTCATAGGCCGCGCCAAAAGGAGCATGTGCGTGACAGCGACAGAGACTGGCTACGACGCAAAGACCGCCAAGTCTGCTGCCGCGGCCGAACCGGCGCGATCCGAAAAAGTTGGCCACATCTCCAACTGGCGCATGACGCTCTATTCGCTGCCCTCGATGCCGATTGCCTTTCTTTATTTGCCCGTCGCGATGATGATGCCGGCCTATTATGCCAGCACCTTGCATGTCAGCCTGACCGCCATCGGCGGTTTCCTGCTCGTCTCGCGTGCGCTCGATGTTGTGCTCGATCCGATGATCGGCAAATGGTCGGACGGCACGCGTTCGGCAATCGGGCGCCGGAAGCTTTGGATGTTGATCGGCACGCCGTTGCTGATGACCGGCGCCTATATTCTGTTCATGCCGCCTTTGGCTCCCAGCGGCTGGTATTTGCTGGTCGCATCGTTCGTTATCTATGCGGGTGGCTCGACGGTAGGGCTGCCATATTCGGCCTGGGGCACCGAAATCATCGAGACTTATCATGGTCGATCGCGCATGGCCGGCTTTCGCGAAGCGGCCGGTGTGATTGGCAGCCTGCTCGCCGCGACGATTCCGGCGATTACCGGCTATTTCGGTCATGGTGTCGATCGTTTCACCATGAGCCTGATGGGGTGGGCTATCATCGTCCTCACCCCGCTAACTGTATTCATCGCCATCAGCACCGTGCCGGAGCCGCCGGCCCGCGAGCACCGCGAAATCCGCTGGTTGCCCGCCATTGCCGATCTGTTGCGCAATGGGCCGTTCCGCGTGTTGTGCGGCGCATATGTGCTGTTCAACATTGGTGGAAGCGTTGCCAGCGCCACCTTGATCTTCTTTATCAGCGACTATCTGAAGATGCCGACGGTCGTGGGCGTAGCCTTGCTGTCGTCTGCACTTACCACCGTGGCAGCGGTGCCAATCTGGCTGCGTGTCAGCAGAAGGTTCGGAAAGCACATTGCCATTTCCGTATCGCTCTCGCTCGCGATGGTCATTTTTTCCATCGTGATGCCGTGGATTCAACCCGGCCAGAAAGCCGTTTTCATAGTGTTGATGTGCGTGCTGGGCGCGGCAAGCTCTGGCTACGTCACACTGCCGCTCAGCATCATTGGCGACGTAATCGACTACGATACGCTGAAACATCGCCTGCCGCGCGGCGGTCTTTACTGGGGCGTATGGTCTTTCGCGCAAAAGGTGGCCCCGGCCTTCGCAATCGCCATCACCATGCCGGCACTGAAATGGCTGGGGTTCAATCCGGGCGGACACAACACCCCTGAATCGCTGCAAGTTCTGAAATATACCTTCTGCTTCGGCACCATTCCGTTCATGTTCGCCGGCGCAGCACTTTTGTTGCTCTTTCCCATCAATTCGCACCGCCACGCGATCATCCGTCGCCGCATCGAAGGCCGCGAACGGCGGAAGGCGGCTTAGACGAGTGTCTATCGCATTGATCCTTGGCCAACGGAGAAAAGCTCATGGAAATTGGTGATTGGACCTCAAGTGCAGAGGTGAACGATATTTATCGCCAGGCCCGGACACTGGGGCTCGAATCCAATCTTCTGGAACTGGAAGTCTACGGCTTCACGATCATAGAGCCGGAAAAAGTCGGCATCGATCTGACGAAACGAATGACGACCGCAATTTACGACCTCATCCATGGCGAAGCGTCGGACCATGTTCCGTTGAATACCTATAAGAACAGCAATGTCGATGGCCGACACCTGTTCCACTTGCTGCTGAAAAATCCCGTATTCGTCGAAGGCATGATGAATCCGGTGGTGATGACGCTTGCGCGCTTCTCGACAGGCATGAAAGGGAAACTCAACGCCACCGTCAGCTTCGTCAAACATGGCGCCGCAAATCCCACCAAACTCCATTGCGATGCGACAAATGTCACCGCGCCCATGCCCCCATATGGGCACTTCATTAACATCAGCTATGTCCTGACAGACTATAATGTGCCGAATGGTACGCTCGCTATCGTCCCCGGCAGCAATCGCTGGTGCCGTCCGCCCACGCCGATCGAACAACCGAAATGCCTAGGCGGCGTGAATGATGACATCTGCATCCCGATCATCGCCAAAGCCGGCTCAATTGTCGCGTTCAATGGCAACACCTGGCACGGCGCCTATCCCAAGACGAGCAATGAAGACCGCATTCATGTCTCCTATGGATTTGCGCGTCCTTACGTGATGCCCGGCGAGAACTACGACGACATTCCGGATTCCATGGCCGAGCAATATGGCCCTGAATTCGCACAGCTCGTCGGTAAATACGAATGGCAGGGCTGGCGCAGCGATGGTCCACGGTTCGAACGCGCCGAAGCGGGCGAGATTGCGCGCCTGGCCGCGCGCAAACAGGCTTCAGCTTAAGGCGGCAACATCCCCCGAAAAATGCGCTTGAGCGTTCGCGTCTTGAAGCGCCATTCTCCATTGTGACGGACGAACACATCGTGGAATTCGCCGATAGCGACAGGAAAGGAAGGCAGAAGCTCGGCGGAAGGAGAGGATGGCGGATCGTGGCGGAACACCATCAGGTAGCAGATGCCAGTTGCATGATCGGCGTCCGTAACTTCGACGGTGAAATTCGTGCAGACATGACGCATGACGATCCCGCTTTCCCGCCATTGCGCCTGTCCGGACATGATCGCGTCGAGCCCCGCAAACGGCGGATATTCCGGCAGGGTGATCACGGCGTCTTCAACGAACAGATCGCGGAATTTCGGGTCCTGCCGATCCGCGAGCGTGCCGTAGCGTTGCTGCAGCCTCGTGCATGCTGCCTCTATGCGGGCGATGTCTTCAGGCGCCATGATCGTCTCCGGAGTAGGTCCTTGCGCCAGCATGCACCGCGCAACGAAACTATGGGAGACGCGGATTTTCGCCTCTCGGGTGTCGAGCACCAATGGCCAATCTGCTAGTTCGAGGGACAAACGCTATGGAAAAACTTGAATTTGCCAGCCCTGAATGGATCGCTGCCCTCAAAGACCTGCTGAATGTGTACACGCAGAAGGCCGGGCCGGGGCTCGAACTCACGATCTGCGAAATCTTCACTGGCGTCCCCAAACATCTGGACAAGCATGGCAATGGGATCATTGCATGGCATTGCAAGATCAAGGACGGCAAGGTTCACTTTGAGGAAACCGCGATCCCGGAAGCCGACGTCCGCACGGAAGTCGATTACCAATTCGTCCTGCCGCTGGCGCGCAAGGTGTATTCTCCCGACGACATGAAGGAGGTCGAGGCGTATCAGGCCAAAGGAGCCGCAGAAGGCAAAATGATCTCCACTAGCAAGAACCGTTCGAAGGTTCCGCCAGTCTTCATCGGCATGCACAACGATCTGGCCGTCCGCACGCTGTAACAGGCGCAGAGGTTCTTCGATGTCAGCACCGCACATCGCGCAGCTCAGTGCGCATTCCTTCAGCGGCCAAGATATTCGCACGCTGTTCGACCATCAGGCGAAGGCCCGGGACGATCACGCTTATCTGATCTGGTGTCCCTTCACTGGCGAAGACCGCATATGGACTTACCGCCAGTTTCGCGATGCGTTGGCTGCATTTGCGGCCGGCCTTCATGCGCGCGGCATACGGCCGGGCGATCATGTGATGATCCATGTCGACAATTCCTGGGAAGGCGTCATCGCATGGCTTGGCACCGCGTGGGCGGGTGCGGTGGCCGTGATGACGAACACGCGATCAAGCCCAGACGAGGTTGCGTATTTCGCCACGCATAGTCGCTCGGTTGCCGTCATTACCCAGCCGAAATATGCAGAACTCGTGCGGCAGGCCTGCACGCAGGCCAAATGGATTGCCGTTACTGCAACAGATAGCGGTGAAACGCCCGCCAATAGCTGGCCGACATGGGCAATCCCCTTCGAAGCCATCGAAGGCAATCCCTCCATTCTTCCGGCGCGCGCGCATGACCCTGCAGCCCCGTTCGGAATCCAGTACACGTCCGGCACAACAGCGCGTCCCAAAGCCGTGCTTTGGACGCATGCCAATGCGTTATGGGGGGCGCGGGTAAACGCGTCGCACCAGGATTTGCGGCCCGAAGATGTGCATTGGGCCGCGATGCCGCTTTTTCACACCAATGCACAAGCCTATTCGCTCCTTTCTGCCGCCTGGGTTGGCGCAAGTTGCGTCCTTCAGCCCAGATTCTCTTCGTCGCGATTTTGGAGTGTGTCGCTCCGTCATGGTTGCACATGGGCCTCCATGGCGCCGTTCTGCATCAAGGCGCTGCTCGATCAGCCGGTACCGGCGCATAGCTACCGGTTATGGGGCTATGCCGTTTGCGATCCGCCGACTGATCCTCACTTTCGTGTTCGAACGATCGGATGGTGGGGAATGACCGAAACCATCAGTCACGGCATTGTCGGGTCGGTGCATCAGCCCAATTTCCCGCTCTCGATCGGCCGCGTGGCGCCGGAATATGAACTCAAGATCGTCAACGATGAGGGCCGCGCCGCCCGGCCCGGCGAAACAGGCGATCTGCGCATACGCGGTGTCCGCGGCCTGTCGCTGTTCCTCGAATATTTCGACAACCCCCAAGCCACCGCCGATGCGTTCGATGACGACGGTTATATGATCACTGGCGATCGTGTTCGCCTCGCCGAGGATGGCGCCATCTTTTTTCTCGATCGCTCCAAGGACATGCTGAAGGTCGGCGGCGAAAACGTCGCTGCATCCGAGATCGAGCGGGTCATTCTGGAAGTGCCGGGGGTCGCCGAGGCCGCGGTTGTCGCCCGCAAGCATCCCATGCTGGATGAAGTGCCGGTCGCCTTTGTGATCCCCGCCCAGCAGGGCGTCGCCGGACTGGATGCTGCAATCCTCGATGCCTGCAAGCAAAAGCTGGCGGATTTCAAAGTACCGCGGGAAGTCCATGTGGTGCCGTCATTTCCGCGCAGCACCTTGGAAAAAGTCGCCAAAGCCCAGCTTCGCGCGCTGTTGGAGGCGGAACCGGGGAGGTAGCGGCTGGCGCCATTCTTTGGTGTCTTGGACGGACGCCAGCATTGACCGGATTGGGAGAGCGCGATGGAAATACAAAACTGGAAAACGACCGCCGGTATCAACGAGAACTACAAGCAGATTCGTGAGCTTGGCCTGGAATCTTACGTGGCCGAGCTGGACACGTTCGGTTTCACCGTCGTCCCGCCGGAGAAGGCGGCGCCACCTGGCTTCGCGCAGAAACTGCATGATGCCGTCTGGCAGTACACGAAAGGCTCTGACAAGCACGTTGCGGAGATGAATGTCGTCGACAAGGCGCAGCGCTCCGTCGATGGCGAACATTTGTTTCACACGATCAAGCGCGATGCCGTTTTCCGTGAAGCGACGGTCTCACCCGTCGCCTACGCACTTGCGTCCTATATTTTGGGCGCCAGTTTGCGCATTTATCAAAGCAGCAGCATTCTGAAATCCGGCAAGATCAATCCGGTCTTCATGCATTGCGATTCCGTTTCGGTGCCGCCGCCGCTGCCGCCATGGGGGGTCTTTTGCAACGTCACGTGGATTTTGAGTGAATATACGGCGGACAATGGCCCGTTGTTCATGGTGCCAGGCAGCCACAAACTCTGCCGCCATCCGACTGCGCTGGAACAGCCCAAATGTATTGGCGGACCGGGCGACGATCAGATCGTGCAGCCGATCATCGCCAAGCCGGGCTCGATCTGCGTCTTCCACGGCAACACCTGGCATGGCGCACTTGGAAAGGATAACGACAGTACGCGCGTGTCTTATGCCACCATCTATTGCCGTAGCTTCGTGATGCCCGCGGAAGATTTCGGCGACATCACGCCGGAGATGATGGAGGCCCACGGCGAACGGTTCGCCAAACTCGCATGGCGGGACAAATGGCAGGGTTATCGTGAAGAAGGTCCGTCGCCTGCAAAGCTCGCGCTCACACGTGCGTCGACTGAAAGCCCGTTCGGTTGAAAATTCAGATTCGCCGCACGCTGCGCATCACGAACGAGACGAATTCTTCGGTGATCTCGGCCGGCGATAGATTGTGTTCCCGCTCCCAGACCGGGATATAGCGCAATGCGCCAATGATGAAGCGGTAAGTTGCGGTCGCGTTCGATCGCTCGAATGAGCCATCGGCAATTCCGTCCGCCAGGATTTTCTCTGCCACCTCGTCTACCGGCTTGCCGATGATGACAAGCTGGCTGCGCTTGTCTCCATCCAGCAATTGCGGCAGCCAGATGGGAAAAGCTGTTCCGATCTCGTCGAACAATATGCGCACTGCCCGGCGCAGAAAACGTTCTAGCCGTTCGCGACTCGAGGCCTCTTCTGCGAGCGGATAGTCTTCCGGATGATATTCCGCGTCGCCGAATTGCGCCACCGCCGCTTCGATCAGGGCGATTAAGACTTCATCCTTGTTGCGAAAATAATAGTAGATCGTGGGCTTGGAAACGTTCAGCGCGTCGGCGACATCGCTCAGCGCCGTGTTCTCCACACCCTTGCTGCGAAACAGCGCGGCGGCTGTCCGCAGCACCGCTTGTCTCTTCAACTCGAACTTTTCTTCGCGGCTCTGGACTTCGCTGCCCCAAGCTCTGTTCATAGTCTCGTTCCTCACCGCGCGGCTCCCGGAAATACCTTCCATGCCCCACCAATGCGATTTGTAGGGTCTCGCCCCATATCGGCTGGACGTGCCGCGTTGCCAATACGACACACTTCAGACACAGCAAGCTGCAAAAACCGCGCGCGGCATGCAATCGCGAACCGCCCAGGGTCTGGGGCGAACAAATCTCTCTTTGCGGCAAGCACTTAGCGACCTCCATTTTCCGGCTGTGTGGTTCCGCCCAGCGGGATGGCGGCTGGCGGATTCCCTGCGACCGATGTGTCCATAAGCACCCGGTACTCTTTAGGGGACTGTCGGATCGCGGGGGCTCGATCCCAAACATGGGGACATAAGATGGCATCGTCGTTTCAACGGCAAATTGACTTGCGTGTCGGCATTCGTGGTCTGTTGCTGATCGGCGCTGCGGCCATTGCCGCGCCGGCTTGGGCCCAAGGTGAAAAGCAGACACCGCCACCCACCGATAGCCAGATGCAAGGTGGCATCGAGACCGTCTATGTGACCGCGCAAAAGCGCATTGAAAACCAAGTCGACGTGCCGATCTCGATCACGGTCAATACCGCCGAGGACCTTGAAAACAAGAACATCGGCGATCTGACGGAACTCGGCCAGAAAATGCCGAACGTCAACGCCGGGGGTACATTGTTCGGTTCGATCAACATACGCGGCATTACGTCTAATTCCGCCGGCGCGGGCTCCGGCGCGGGTTTCCCTCCCGATGTCGGCGCCAACGTGGACGAAGTCTTTCAGGGGCGTGATCGCGCGTTCGACACGGTGCTCTCCGATATCTCCAGCGTTGAAGTCCTGCGCGGACCGCAGGGAACACTTTACGGCAAGAACACCGTAGCCGGCGTGATCAACGTCACAACCGAGAGGCCCACCAACGATTATGAAGCGCTGGGCGACGTGCGTATCGGCAACTATGGATATTATCAGCTCCGTGGAACGGTGAGTGGACCGATCATCGAAGACGATCTTCTTGTTCGCATAACTGGGTTCAAGCAGAGCCGGGACGGATATATCTATGATCCAGTGCTGGATAAAGATTTGGGCAGCCTTAACCAGTGGGGCGGACGGATCATGATCGTCAGCCATCCGACCAACGATTTTACGTTCGAGTTGCGTGCCGACCTGAATGGCGAAGCCGATACCAACGGCCAACGCGAAACGGTGTCCACGATCAACGGCAGCATCGCCAATTTTCCGCCGTTTAACACGGTGCCGCCGCAGAATCCCTATGACCGTATTGTGGACGTGAACACGATGCCAGTCGCCAAGCGCAACATCTGGGGCACTTCGGCCAAAGCCGAATACGTATTGGACGACTACGTGTTCACCTCGATAACGGCCTGGCGCCACTACAACAGCGATTACGATTTCGATCAGGATGGTGGTCCGTTGAATGCCTTCGATACCGGTTTGCAGGAAGGAATGGACCGTTTCAGTCAGGAATTGCGGATTACTTCGCCGGCCGACCAGCGTTTTAGCTGGATCGTCGGAGCCTACATCGATCACGAGAAAGACCTAGGCGCCTATCATATCGAAGTAGGCGATGCCTTTCCCACTTTCCTGTTTCCGCCCCCGTTTCCTTTCCTGTTGCCGACGGGATACCTTGAGGCGTCTTCGACACATTCCAAGATCGATGGCGGCAGCCAAGCCGGTTTTGCCAGTGCGAAGTTTAATATAACCGATAATTTGAACGTCAGCGGCGGTTTACGCTTTACACACGAACACAAGGATCTCGATTACTCGCAGCTCCCGACACTTCTCGACCCTTCCTTGGCGCCGCTGCATGTCATCTATTCCTTCGCGCTGCCAATTCCACCTCTGACGGATAGTTATGACGACAGTGCGGTTACGGGCGATGCGAGCATATCCTACACGTTCGCGCCCAATCAGGTTGGCTATTTCCGGTTCTCGCACGGCTTCAAGGCCGGCGGGTTCCAGGCCGACGTGATCTCGCCGCCTTTCGATCTGACCAAAGGGCTGGCGTTTAAGCCCGAGACGCTTAACGACTATGAAATCGGCTTCAAGTCGATACTTTTCGACGACACGGTAAGCGCAAACGTCTCCGCGTTTTACTATGACTTCACCAACAAGCAGGAACAGGTGAATACCGGCGTATCGTTCGTGGTCAGCAATGCTGCCAGCGCGACCATCAAAGGCGTGGAACTCGAACTGAATTGGGCGCCGATGGAAGGCCTGAAGTTGTTCGCGAATGGCGGGTACCTGGACGCCTATTACGACAAGTTCCCGAATGGCGGCGGCGTCGGAATCGATTTCGATGGCAATCAACTCGCGGGCGCCTCGAAATTCTCTGCGAGTTGGGGCGGCACTTACACCGCGCCGCTCACTCTCGTTCCCGGCACCAACTATGTATTGACCACGGATTGGGATTATCGCGATCCTGCGTTTACCGATCCGGCCAATACGGTGGCGATCAGGGTAGAGCCCTATCTCATCATCAATGGCCGTATCGGCGTGGAAGACGAAAACGGCCATTGGGGCGTCTATATGTGGGGCCGCAACCTCAGCGACCGCACGGTGCTCAGCGGCGGCGTGGATGTGATCGGCGGGCTCTATGTTTCGCGCGGCATCAACATCGGCCGCACTTTCGGCGTCGAACTTCGCGGCCACACGTAAGGGGCGTGCCGTGCCTAATGGCCTGTCCTGCATGGCAGGGCAGGCCATTTGTGTTTGAGTATGGTGGTGAATGGACACGAACAATCTGCAGGTCTTCGAATTCAACGGCACGCCGCAGGCGCGCGGCCGTCAGCATGGCGAAACGCTGCGTCCTCGGATCGCGGAACTGCTGCAACGTTGGGGAGAGGGCGTTCAGCGCACGCATGGCTTGACGCCGCAGGACTATGCCCGTCGTTTTTTCACCCAGACCCGATTTCGCCAGAGCCTGCAATGCTACGCGCCGGATGTCCTCACCGAAGTAGTCGCCATCGCCGAGGCTGCCAATGTCGATGCCGATCAATTGCTGGCCTTCCAGCACGTCAACGAAGAATTCTGGTACGATCCCAACCAAGCCGGTGAAGCCTGCAGCACTATCGCGCTTGGGAGATGCGCGACACAACCGACCCTGGTCGCTCAGAATCTCGATCTCGATTCCTATCTCGACGGCTATCAGATATTGATGCGCTACAATTGTGACCGCTCGGACGGACGCATCCTTGTCCTGTCTGTTCCAGGAATGATTAGCCTCAACGGCATGAACGATTTCGGCTTCGCAGTCTGCGACAACACGCTGGTCCAACTTCGCACCAATCCGGCCGGCGTTCCCATCTTCGCGATCTATCGCCTGCTGCTCGAATGCAAGACCGTCGCCGAAGCGCGGCGTCTACTGGCAGAACTTCCCCATGCGTCGGGTCTCAATTGGGTAACGGGCGATCCCACTGAGGTTTGCATGCTCGAATCCTCCGCCGGATCGATTGTGCCTCATACGTCTGATGACCGGTCGAAGCCCATCTTTCACACCAATCACCCCATGTGGAGCACGGACCTCACGCCGGATCGCCTGCAATCTTGGGCGCAAGGCGCACGCGTCCGCCCATCGCGCAGCAGCTATCTGCGCCTTGCCGCGCTGCAAGAACGGTTGGGTGGCCTGCGCGGCACGCTGACGATGGACCAGATCAAAATCATCCTCTCCTCGAAGGACGACCCGGATTACCCAGTCTCCCGCGGTGGCGGTTCGAGCGGCGACGACATCGCAATCGGCTTCACGCTCGCCTGCTGCATCTTCGAACTTGATGCGGCGGAGCCCAAGCTTCACATCGCGGCCGGACCTCCGGACCACACGGAATTCCGGACTTTTCTTGCCTAGACGTCCGTGGCGGAAATGCCCCACGCTGGGTGTCAGACAACCAGACAAGGAGACCGAGATGGCCTGGGATTATATTCTATATGACGAGCCGGCCGAGCATGTGGCGCGCATCACGTTCAATCGACCTGACACGCGCAACGCTCAGGACACGCAGTTCCTCTACGAATTGAACGACGCCTACGACACGGCGACCCAGGATGAGCGCGTTAAAGTCATCATCACGGCTGCCAACGGCCCGCATTTTTCCTCCGGCCATGATCTGCGAGAGCGCAACCACCTCGAAACGCAAGATCGCTTCAAACCGGTGACGAATGCTACTGGCTATCGACGCGATGGCGCCGAAGGCCGCATGGCGCGCGAAGAAGAGCTCTACACCGGCTTTTGCGAACGCTGGCGCAACATCCCCAAGCCGACCATCGCCGCCGTGCAGGGCAGGTGTGTTGCGGGCGGATTGATGCTCGCCTGGCCAAGCGACATCATCATCGCCTCCGACGATGCAACTTTCGAAGACGTTACCGTGATGCTTGGCATTCCAGGCGTGGAAGTCTTCGCCCACCCGTGGGAGCTCGGTCCGCGCAAGGCAAAGGAAATGCTGTTTGCGGGTGCGCCGATCAACGCCGAGGACGCACGCATGCTCGGCATGGTCAACCGTGTGGTGCCGCGCGCGGAATTGAACGATGCCGCACTGGCGCTAGCCAAACAGATTGCACTGCGCCCGTCCTTCGCACTCAAGCTCGCAAAACAGGCGGTCAATAACACCCAGGATGCGCAAGGCCGGGTTGCCGCCAATACAGCTGCATTTGCAATGCATCACCTCGCCCATAGCCACGCGATGGAAGTACATGGCTTGCCGGTCGATCCTGGCGGGGTTCACAAAGGCGTTTCGCAGACCTACGCAAAGGGTGACGAACCCTGGCGCAAGAAAGCCTCTTGATTTGAATTTCGAGGAATACCGCTCCTACGACGCGATCGGTCTTGCAGAACTGGTCGCCAAACGCGATGTCACGCCCGGCGAATTACTCGAAACCGCGCTTGCCCGTCTTGATCAAGTGAACGATACGCTGAATGCTGTAATCGTGGATCTGCGGGACGATGCGCGGCGTGCGGCGCGAGAAGGACTCCCCAAAGGCCCTCTTCACGGCGTACCGTTTCTGATCAAGGACATCGGCATGATGATGAAGGGCGTGCGCACCTGTGCGGGCAGCGCGCTCTTTCGCGATGCGGCGCCCGCGCTGGTAGACAGTGCTCTTGTTGCATCCTATCGCGCGGCGGGCTTCAACCTGTTCGGCAAGACCAACACGCCGGAGTTCGGAATGGCAGCCGTCACCGAACCCGTTGCCTTCGGCGTCACGCGAAATCCATGGAATCTCGCGCGCACTCCGGGCGGATCATCGGGCGGTTCGGCGGCGGCCGTTGCCGCAGGCGTCGTGCCGGCAGCACACGGGAACGATGGCGGCGGCTCCATCCGCATCCCCGCCGCTTGCTGCGGATTGTTCGGCCTCAAGCCCTCGCGTGGTCGCGTTTCTGCAGCACCGCTCGGCGACACTTGGGGCGGCTTTGCCGCCAATCACACCCTTACCCGTTCAGTGCGGGATAGCGCGCTGTTGCTTGATCTTTCGTGCCAGCCTGTAACGGGTGACGCCTACCCATTGCCCCCGCCGCAAACACCGTTCTTGAAAGAGGTCGAGCGCGATCCCGGCAAGCTCCGCATCGGTTACATCACTGGCGGCTTGATGCCCTATGCGATCGAAGCATCGGTTGCTGCAGCCACGCGCGATGCCGCGAAACTTTGCGAAACCCTCGGCCATCACGTTGAGGAAACGAAGATTGATGCCGATTTTGCAGGCGTCGCCGAAAAAGCCAACGCGATAATCCTCTCGAACGTGGCGCTAATGCTTACGCTTGAAGAGGAACGCCGCGGCCGCCCCATTGTGGAAGGCGAAATCGAAAGCATCGCGTGGCTTGCTTTGCAACGTGGCCGCAGGACATCCGGCATCGAGGTCATGCAAGCCTTTGCCGCACTCTATGCGTTCGGCCAGGCAATGGCGCGAGTGTTTGACAATTATGACGTCCTTCTATTGTCGACCTTGGGGCGCCTGCCGGTGCCGGTTGGTGAGCTCAGTACGGCCGATATCGACGAGAATACTTACGACGCGGCGCTCTACGGCTTCATCCCCAATACCCAGCCCTTCAACATATGCGGTGCGCCAGCCATGAGCGTTCCGCTTGCGATGAGCGATGGCGGTCTGCCCATCGGTGTCCAGTTTGCCGCAAAGACCGGGAACGAAGCGGTACTATTCCGCTTGGCCGGCCAGCTTGAAAAAGCCGCACCTTGGATCGGCCGCCGCCCCAAAGAGCCGTTCGCTTAGACAAATTTTGCCGGACGCTTCTGCAGAAAAGCTTCCATGCCGATGGCGGCTTCCGTTCCACGAAGGGCGCCGCGAAGCGTTTCAAGTTCGTCTTTCATTTGTGTTTCGAGGTCACGTTCGGACGAATTGCGCAGCAGCCGCTTGGCTTGTCCGAACGCTGCCACGGCGCCGATACTGAGTGCCTTTCCGATCTCGCCAAGACGTGTGGCTAGATCCGTATCTGCTACGACTTCATTGACCAGCCCCCAGTCCAGAGCATCGCGCGCAGAAAGTTCGCGGCCAAGAAGTGCAAGTTCCAGCGAGCGCCGAACGCCGATCAATTGCGGCAAGAACCATGACGATGAGCCATCCGGCGTAAGTCCCACGCGTCCGTAAGCAAGGATGAAGCGAGCTGACGCTGCGGCAATCGCCAAGTCGCAACTGCACGCCAGCGCGAGGCCTGCACCGGCGGCCGCGCCATGGACGCCTGCTACCACGGGCACCGGAACCCGCGCGATCGTCAGAATGGCCTCGTGCAGGTGCGATAGGATTTCCGAAACATAGTCGGGTCCTTTGTCGCCGCGCTGATAGATGGCGGCAAGATCCCCGCCCGCGCAGAAAATGCGCCCACCGCCGGTCAGAAGAATGACGCGTATGGTTTTGTCTTTTTCGCAGCGGTGAAGCGCATCCTTAAGGTCGCGCGCCAGGTTCACATCGATGGCGTTTCCATTGTGTGCGCCGTTGAGCACGATGGATGCAATGCCGCCATTCACCGTAAGCAATACCCGCGAAGGAGATGTAGTAACGGCACTGTTCATCAAATGGTACGCCCGATGATGTCTTTCATCACCTCGTTGGCGCCGCCATAGATGCGGGCAATGCGTCCGTCTGCCCACATCTGCGCAATCGGATAGTCCAGGATATAACCGTACCCGCCGTGAAGCTGCACGCACTGGTCCACAATCGCCACCTGTTGCTCGGTCGCCCAATATTTCAGCATCGCCGCCATGGCGGCATCGAGTTCGCCCGCCATAAACTCGCGAATGCAGTGGTCGAGAAATACGCGAAGTACCTTGGCTTCCGTCTTGCACTCCGCAAGCTTGAACCGCGTGTTCTGAAAATCGATGATGCGCTGGCCAAACGCCTTGCGCTCCTTCACATAATCGATGGTCACAGCCAGGGCGTGATCGACAATTCCCATGGCCGCCACCGCTGTCATCAACCGTTCCTCGACAAGGCGGTTCATCAGCTGCGCAAAGCCGCGGCCTTCGGTCCCGCCCAGCAGCGCACCTTCCGGAACGCGCATGTCCTCGAAGAACAATTCGGCAGTATCGCAGGCCTTCTGTCCCAGCTTCTTCAGATTGCGGCCACGCTTGAACCCTTTGACCTCATCGGTATCGACAAGAAAGAGACTGACGGATCGTCCGCCATCCGGTTTCGTGGTTTGCGCTGCCAGCACCAGAAGATTGGCGGTGATGCCGTTGCTGATGAAGGTCTTCTGGCCGTTAATGACGTAACCGTCGCCGTCGCGCCGCGCCGTTGTGCGCAGGTTTTTCAGATCACTGCCACCGGAAGGCTCAGTCATGCCGATGGCGCCCACGTAATCTCCCGAAGTCATGCGCGGCAGGAAGTGGGATTTCTGCTCGGCCGTTCCATAGTGAACGAGATAAGGCGCTACCACGTCGCTATGCAGCGACAGCATGGGAGACACTGCGCCCGAACGGGCCTGTTCCTCCAGCAGGATCACGCTGAACAGAAAATCCGCGCCCGCACCGCCATACTCTTCCGGAACGCGGGGGCATAGAAAGCCCAACTCGCCTGCGCGTTTCCAGATCGAGCGCGGCGCCATTCCGGCGTCGCGCCAGGCGGCTTGCTGCGGGACGCATTCCTCTTCGAAGAAGCGCCGCGCCGAAGTCCGGAAGATCTCGTGTTCGTCGGTATAGGGCAGGGCGGTCTGTTGCGCGATGTCGGTCATAGCGTGCGCCCGATAAGCTCTTTCATGATCTCATCGGTGCCGCCGGCGATCCGGCCCAACCGCGTATCGGCATACCAGCGCGAGACGTTGTATTCGCTCATATAGCCGTAGCCGCCATGCAATTGCAGACATTCGTCTGCCACTTCATGCGCACGTACGGTCGTCCAGAGTTTAATCATTGCGCCCTGGGTGATGTCGAACGTGCCTTCGATGAAAGAGTCGATGCCGTAGTCCAGGAAGGCCCGCGCCAATGTCGCCTTGGTCTTGCATTCGGCAAGCTTGAATCGGGTGTTCTGGAAATCGCCGAGCTTGTGCCCGAACATTTCGCGCTGGGCGACATAGGCCGCCGTCTCCGCCACCGCGAATTCCATCGTGGCGACGGCCGACATCGCCATGATCAGGCGTTCTTCCGGCAAGCGCTGCATCAGTTGCGGAAAGCCGCGGCCTTCCGCGCCACCCAGCAGATTGTCTGCAGGAACGAAAACATTGTCGAAGAACAATTCGGAGGAGTCCTGTGCCTTGCAGCCGATCTTGTTCAGGTTCTTGCCCCGCACAAATCCGTCCGCGCCATCAGTCTCCAGAAGAAAGAGGCTGATGCCTTTCCCGCCCGCGTCCGCGTCGGTCTTGGCCGCCACGCAAATCAGGTTCGCCACTTGCCCGTTGCTGATGAAGACCTTTTGCCCGTTCAAACGATAGCCGTTGCCGTCACGTTTGGCTGAGGTGCGAATGCCTTGCAGATCGCTGCCGGCACCCGGCTCCGTCATCGCAATGGCGGCGACCATCTCGCCGCGCACCATGCGGGGCAAATAACGTTCCTTTTGCTCCTGCGAACCGTAAAGCTCGATATAGGGTGCGATGATGTCGCTGTGCAGGTAAAATGTGATCTCGTTGAAACCGATGCGCGTCTGTTCTTCCAGAATGATCATCGCGTGGTAGAGATCGCCCCCGCCGCCGCCGAATTCCGGCGAGACCTTGGTGCACAGAAGACCTGCTTCTCCGGCTTTGAGCCACAAGTCGCGCGGCAGCTTTCCGTCTTTCTGCCAGACTTCCCGGTTTGGCGCGCACTCGCGTTCCATGAACCGACGCACGGTTTTGCGGAAATCTTCGTGTGCTGACGTGTAATGGCGGGAACGCAGCATCGGGTCCTACAAGGTGGCTGGCTGGCACCTTAAGGACACCGCAAGCCCATCTTCTCCGCCACAATGGCGGATCTCAGCCATAAGCCGTGCCGTGAGCGTTCCGCACCAGCGCCATGCGGTCGAGCATCGGGCCTTCGCCGCGATATCCCTGCCACTTTGTGCGTCCTAGAAGGCGTGCGAATTCCGGTCCGCCACGCGCCACTGTCGAATCGACGACGTCGTCAAAATCTTCGGCCGGATTGACGTAATTGCGGCACAACGCCATCGCCACATGAACCCGCAGCGCATCGGTCGTCTTGGGGTAGGTTCCATGCCAGGTGTTACCGTGGAAGATTGCGAGCGATCCCGGTTTTGCGATCACCGGCACACAGATGTCGTCCTCCGCCGGTCCGCCCATGAATTTGGGCAACTCGCTCGGGGTGGGATGGCGGCACAACCGGTGGCTTCCGGGCACCATGCACAGCGTCCCATTCTCGGGCGTGTAGTCCGTAAGGACCCAACTCACATTGCAGACATTGCCATAGAAGGGCAGGGGCGGCGGCACACCGGTTGAATCGCTGTGCATCATGGTCGGACGCGCATCGCCGTCCTTCAGAAACGCCACCATGCTGTAAAGCCGATAGCTCTGGCCCATCAGGTAGCTACCGATGATCCGCGCTGCAGGGTTCATTACTGCGTCGACGAAGATCGGATCTTTGTTGATGAGATGAAAAAGTTGACGGCCGAACGCCGGCTTGTCGGCGTGCTTGTTCAGATCGACGATCTTTTCGTCTTCTTCGCGTCCGATCCGTTTCACGGTTTCGAAAAGTTTTTCGGCGAAGCCCGCGGGCGCTCCCGTTTTCTCCGGCTCGATAACCGTGAACCCGAACGCTTCCAGTTCTGCGATGTTGCTTTCCAATCCCATCTCGCGAGCCTGCCGATAGGTATCGGCCATGCCTGCTACCGCTTTCCAATCACCAATCTGCATTGCCATCTCCTTGCGAATGTCGAGCGCGGGGCGCGCCTGATTCAGTCAAGAGGCGCGAGCCGTGTCAGCAGGGACCGCGTCACCTTCTGGGCCAGTTCCTCGACGCTCAGTTCGCCATCCGGCCGGAACCAGTATGGTATCCAGTTGAGCGTTCCGAACAGGAACATCGCTTCCATCTTTACGTCGCATCGTGCGAGCGACTTGTCGTCTGCACCGCGCTTTAAAATCGCGCGCATCGCCATTTCGATGCCCTTGCTGCCCTTGCGGATGGCCTTGCGATTGGCGGGCTCTAGCGGGAGGTCGCCTGTCTTGATGAGGCAGGTGCCGAAATCGTCGACGATCATCGTGACATAGCGGTCCACGAATGCCTCGAACAACTCGCGGCCGGTTCGCGATGTCGATTGTGGGTTCAGTTCCACTGCCGTCATCTGCGCGATCGCGGCCTGCTGAACTTCCAACAGAATCTCGTCCTTGCTTTTGAAGTAATGATAGAGCGTGGGTTTGGCGATGTGCAGCTCTTTGGCAATGTCGGTCAGCGTCGTCTGGTGGAAGCCGCGCTGGCTGAAGACGCGCGCGGCGGTGCGCAACACGATCTGCCGCTTCATCTCGAATTGCTCGCTACGGTCCTGAATTGCCCCGGACCATGCGCGACGCTCCATGCTGATACCCCTAATTTCTCGATCCATCGCAGTCATCGCCAGATTCGCCTGTCTCGCAAGGAGGGGTTGGCCCATCTTTCGGTAAGGACACTCTTGACAGCCATTACCTCTACCATAACACTATGACCGACTGGTCGGTCTATCGACCGACGGGTCGAAAATTAGCAGCCCTGGGCCCAAAATGCCAGCATGGACTGGCAAGGCAGCCCGCGGTGGAAGGGAGCTGGCGGTGTGGGTTGAAGCGGCCTGCAGCGAGGGACCGGGAGCTGGGAAAGCACGGGTAAGCACCCGACCAGTGGCCCCACGTCTGAATCCGGAATCGGTTCGACGGCGTGCCGCCAATGCCGAAATCGAGGTGCTCTATCGCGAGGAAGTCGCGGCTTTGCGGCTGTTCGTCAGCCGCACGCTGCGCAGCGCGGCCGACTGCGAGGACATCGTTCAGGACGCCTTCATGCGTACCTGGCGGGCGGTTGCCGAAGGCCGGGCGCGCTCACCGCGGGCGGTGCTGTTTAAAACAGCACGCAATCTGGCATTCAATCATATCCGCAACTCCAGAGCGCGCACTTCCGATACGACACACGCGGCGCTCAATGACGCCTTCCTGCAACCGGTTGCCACCGCCGAAGAAAACATGATTGCTTCGGAACAGGCCGAAGGCTGTCGCCAGCTTATGGAGAGCCTGCCGGCGCGGTGCCGGGAAGCCTTCATGCTCAGAGTGGTGGACGAGTTATCCTATCACGACATGTCGAAGGTAATGCGTCTGTCGATCAGCACTATCGAAAAACATATCGGCAAGGGAAAGCAGATCTGCCGCGAGCGGCTGGTGGAGGCGCAGCGCAACGGCGACCCGATATTGGGCGCCATCGTTTCGCATATGCCCATAGGCTCTCTGGAAGCCCATTCCACCGGCGTTTTGTTCGCCGCGGAATAATCCGCGCTGGAAGGAAACAGGCATGTACATTCCGGAAATCCGCACGCTTGCAGATGTACCGCGTCATCACGCTCGCCTTCGTCCGGATGCGCCCGCCATGACGTTCGGTGATCGTGTGACGAGCTATGCCGAATGGAACAAGCGTTGTTCGCGCGTCGCCAACGGCCTTGCGGGATTGGAAGTTAAAGCGGCTTCTCGCATTGCCTATCTCGACCAGAATTCGGATCGCTATTTCGAGATATTGTTCGGCGGAGCCAAGATCGGCGCCGTTCTCGTTTCGGTGAACTGGCGTCTCGCCACGCCCGAAATCGCCTACATCTTAAATGACGCGCGCGCGGAAGTGATTTTTATCGGCAAGTCGTTTCTCCAGCTGATTAAGCCGCTGTTGGGCGAACTGCCCCATCTACGCAATGTAATTGTAATGGATGGTCCAGAAGGAGATTGGGAGGGTTACGAAACCTGGGTCCTTCGCCAAAGCGAAGCCGACACCGATTTTCGCGGCTCTCCCACCGATACGGTGGTGCAGATGTATACAAGTGGCACCACCGGCCATCCCAAGGGCGTGCAGCTTTCGCACGCAGCAACCTGGGCGCTCGATCGCAACCGCACGCTTCTCAAGGACCAATATGATCCGCAGCTGAGCTGGAACGATTGGGACGCGAAAGACGCCAGCCTGCTCACGATGCCCTGTTTCCACATTAGCGGAACGGGCTGGGGGATCGTCGGCCTCTACAACGGTACCAACTCGATTATCCTGACGGAGTTCGACCCCGCCAAAGTTTTGAAGATCATTGAAACCGCCCGCATCTCTCGCATGGTGCTGGTGCCTGCCGTGATCCAGATGTTGCTGCAGCATCCCGATTGCGCGAAGACGGATTTTTCGTCGCTCAAGTATCTGCTCTACGGTGCATCGCCTATCCCGCTCGATCTTTTGAAACAGGCAGTCGCCATGTTCAGATGCGGCTTCGTGCAGCTTTACGGCATGACCGAGACATGCGGCGCCATCACTTATCTGCCGGCCGAGGATCACGAGTTTGACGGCAATAAGCGCATGCGCTCGGCCGGTAAGGCCATCACCGGCGTTACGATCGAGATCCGCGATGCGGAAGGCAACACGCTTCCTCCCGGCGCCGATGGCGAGATCTGGATCAAAAGCGATTCACGCATGAACGGTTACTGGAACCTGCCGGACGCCACAGCGGCAACCATGACCGACGATGGTTGGGTGCGTTCCGGCGATGGCGGTTATATCGATGAAGATGGCTACGTCTATGTGCGCGACCGCGTGAAGGACATGATCGTGTCCGGCGGCGAAAACATCTATCCCGCCGAAGTCGAAAGCGCGATCTACGGTCACCCCGATGTCGCCGAGGTGGCGGTGATCGCCGTACCCGACGAAAAGTGGGGCGAAGCGGTCAAGGCAATCGTCGTTCCCAAGTCGGGCACACGTCCGGATGCCCAGGCGATCATCGAATTCACCCGCAAACGTATCGCCGGCTACAAGCTGCCCAAATCCGTCGATTTCGTGGACATGCTACCCCGCAATGGCACCGGCAAGGTGTTAAAGCGCGAACTCCGCAAGCAATATTGGGAAGGCCGCGACCGCCAGGTAAACTGATCGTCGGTTGCACCCAACGACCGCATTGTACATTTCATTCCAGCATCCAACCGTGCGGAGGCCCTTCAAACCTCGGGTTGGACGATCGCTGGAGGTTAAAAGGAAAACGACCGGATCCCGTTTGGGGAGGTGCCGCTGGCCGCGTCCCGGCCTCAAGCTAAATCACAACTGCCGATCGGCGCTTGCCCCATTCGGGCGATATTCCGCTCAAATGCGATTTGCCTTTGCGATAGCGCCGAGATGATAGGCGCTTGGCTTTGCGGTGCGTTTGAAGGTGTTCAGATCTACCGCCACCAATCCAAAATGCTTTTCGAAGCCCGCGGTCCATTCGAAGTTGTCGAGCAGCGACCAATGCATGTAGCCGCGCACGGGGATGCCTTCGGCCATGCAATCCCAAAGACTCGCAAGTGCTTGATCGATGAACGCGATGCGGCGCGTGTCGTCGTTTGTTGCGATTCCGTTTTCGGTGACGTAGATCGGCTTTCCGATCGTTGCATGGGCCCAGCGGATCGTGTTGCCGAGCGCTTGCGGATAGAATTCGTATCCTGCGTCGGTCAGTTCTGCGCCCTTGGGCGGAGAAGCGATCCCGCTCGCATCGACGAGAAAGCGGGTATAAGTCTGCACACCTACGAAGTCGGCATGCGTGCGCGCAACATCGGGCCATTCGCCGTAAAGCCGCTTGCGATACGCATCTGCGAGCGAGTTAGATCCCGCTGACTGAACGTCTTGCGTGGTGAGTGAAAGGCCCACGGGCAGATTTGGGCAAGCCCGTTTGATGGCTTCGTAAGCTTTTCGGTGCGCCGATATCAGCAGCGGTGTTGCGACATCGGGATCGGCGAAAGCGAGCGAGGAGAATTTGGGCGAACCGCTCGCCCTGGCCGCCGCGTCGGTCATTGCTTTCGCAGCAGCAACCGATTGGGCGTATCCCGGCATGATCTGAACCAGCGACTGGATATTGGCTTCGTTGAAAGTGGTGGCCATGTGCATCAAGCCGCCGAGATGACGGGCCGCCTTCTCGCAGAAGGCCGCAAAAATATCGGGCGAATCGGCCATCTCGAAACCGCCGCGCGCCGCAAACCAGATCGGCGTCGTGAAATGGTTGAACGTGACGATCGGTTTCAATCCGTGGGCGCGGCAGGTCTCCAGCACTTTTGCGTAATGATCGAGTTCGGCGTTCGAATAGAAGCCCTGATCAGGTTCGATACGTGCCCATTCGATTCCTAGCCGATAGCAATTGAACCCAAGCCCGGCCGCGATGGAAATGTCTTCGGCGTAACGGTGATAGCTGTCGCAGGCATCGCCGGAACGCTCCTTGAATAACGTGGGACGCACATTTTCGCGCAGCCAGGCATCGCTGTTGATGTTGTTGCCTTCGCTTTGATAGGCGGAAATCGCCGTTCCCCAGAGAAAATCCGATGGAAATGCCCGCTGCTTGCCTGCCGGCAGGGCATTGGAGGCAGGTATGCCAAGGCCGATTGCGGCACCGGCGACAACGCTGCGGCGGGTGATTTCCATGCGTGTTTCTCGTCTTCCGGTGGCGCAGCGCGCGCCGTCGCTCCCAGGGCGGCTGATCCCAAAAGCCGCAAGGAAACCCTAATCCCTTTGGCCATCGTGGCGGAGATGCATCACGACCCAAAGATATTCATACACATGTGAATGAATATTGACGAGGGGCGAAATCCCTGCCAGCCTCGAAATGTGCCGCAGAGCACATGTGACCGCCCCCAAGGCGGCAAGGGGAGAAAACGAATGAAGCGCACGTTCAACCTGTCGGCATCGGTCCTCGCGCTTGTTGTCAGCGGCGCGGCTTATGCCCAGACCGACACCACCGATACATCGTCAAAGGCGCCCGCCACGACCGGCGGCATCGAAACGGTGGTCGTCACTGCCGAACGCCGCAGCGAAAACCTGATGACCACGCCGATATCCGCCGACGTCTTCAGCGGCGGCGATCTCATCAACAAGGGTGTGCTCAAGGTCGATGACCTGCAATTCGTTTCACCCGGCGTGACCGTCAACAATTTCGGCCAAGGCATCGATTTCAACATTCGCGGTATCGGCAAGGGCGAGCACAACACGCAAACCCTGACGGGCGTCATCACCTATCGCGACGGCGTGGCCACGTTCCCCGGCTATGTGGCTGAAGAACCCTATTACGACATTCAAAGCGTGCAGATCCTGCGCGGACCGCAAGGCACTTTCGTCGGGCAGAACGCCACGGGAGGCGCGGTGTTCGTGACGTCCAACGACCCCGTCATCGGCGGTGGTTACGATGGCTACGTCATGGCCTCGATCGGCAACTACACCGACGGCCAGCTTCAAGGCGCGGTCAACATTCCAGTGAGCGATACGTTTGCACTACGCATTGCTGGCTTCGGCGAGGCGCGCGGAAGCTTCTATTCGATCACCGACAATGATCCGGCCGACAATTGTCCGGGCGGCAAATATGCCGGTTGCAAGCCGGGTTACAATCCCGGCGACATGCGCTGGGCCGCAGGCCGTATCAGCGCGCTGTGGAAGCCGACGGAAAGCCTTACCGTATCGTTCAAATATGATGCTGACTATCTCGACAACGGCGCGTATCCGGCAAGCCCGAACTACGAAGCATTGCCCACACTCAATCCTCCGTTCGGTACCGGCCAGCCCAATCCGTATTATTCCGATATCTTCCACGTTACGGCCAATGCGGCCATGCAGGGCATCGACCGCTTCACGCGCGGCATCCTGAAAGTCGATTACGTTTTGCCCGGCGGCACGACCTTACGGTCTATTTCCGGCTATCAGTACGCCAGCACCATCTACAATACCGATCTGGACGGAACCGATTACGGCGCTCTCAACTACGCAGGCTTTCCCAAAAACTGGACGTTCTTCGACCATGTCGACGAAACGATCTATTCGCAGGAATTCAACTTGATTTCACCGGATACCGATCGGTTCTCTTGGATCCTGGGCGCCTTCGGACAGCACGACCTCTACAATTTTCCGCCCGGCCAGTTCTATACCGGCGTGCCGCATGGCGTCCTCGACTCCACACTTGAAGGCAAGAACGCACAGATAGCCTTCGCCGGCTTCGGCCAGATCGGTTACAAGGTGCTCGACAATCTGCAGCTCCAGTTCGGCGCGCGCTACTCCTACAACCGCACGACGAACGACGGTATCTGGAACCAATACGGGACCGTCATCAACGCGCACGACGTCGCCAAGTTCTATTCCTTCACCTATAAGGGATCGATCAACTGGCAAGTGGATGAAAACAACTTCCTCTACGCCTTCGTCGCCACAGGCTATAAGCCCGGCGGTCTGAACCCGCCGATCTACAGCTACTATCAGCCCGTGCCGTTCGATCAGGAAAAGGTCACCGAATACGAAACCGGCTGGAAGGCCACGCTGCTCGATGGGCATCTTCGCACCACCGTGGATGGCTATTACAACCGTTATCGCAACTTCATCGTCACGGTCGCCTTTCCAGACGCTGCCCTGCCGGTCGCAGGGTTCATATCCGAAGTCAACGTGCCCAATGAAACCAAGGTCTACGGGTTCGAAGCCGAGGCCGATGCGGTGTTTGGCAAGCTGACGCTCGGCGGCGGCCTTGGCCTGCAGCATTCCTCGCTGGGTGCGTTCTATGCGGTGGACAGCCGTTTGCCCGGCTTCGGCGGAACATGCGATCCGGCTACCGGGCCCGCCAATGTCTTGAGCCAGTGCCAATATCTGGGCGGACGGCCGCTCACCTATGCGCCGTCGGTTTCGTTCAATCTCAGTGCGCAATATCAGTTCGATCTCGACGGCGGCGATACGCTGACCCCGCGCGCGAATTTCGGTCATCAATCCGGGCAATGGGCGACGCTGTTCGACAACGTCGCGGTTGGCGACAAGCTCGCACCGCGTGACATTCTGGGTGCGCAACTCGAATGGGTGCACAACGATTACGTCATAACCGCTTATGGGACCAATCTCACGGACCAGCACTACGAAGCCGCGCTTCTTTCGCCGCTGCGTTTTGCCGGTGCGCCGCGTCAATACGGCATCCGCATCATGAAGGTGTTCTGATCGGAGGACGTTCCACTGGCCGCAGGACGGCAAAACCGGCCTGCGGCCAAAACTTTTTGTAAGTGTGTTCGAAAACGGCAATGCAATCCTACGCTCTCACGGTAGACAAATTTCTCGACCACGCCGCCAAGTGGTTTCCCACCCGCGAGATCGTCACCGCCGGAACCCATCGCATCGGTTATGCGGCGTTGCGCGAGCGAAGCAATCTCCTCTCCGGCGCGCTTGCCTCGCTGGGCGTAGGCTTCGGCAGCCGTGTCGCGACGCTTGCCTGGAACACCCAGCATCATCTTGAAATATATTATGCTGCGATGGGCTCGGGGCTTGTCTGCCACACCCTCAATCCGCGCCTCACCGTTGCGCATCTCGCTGCAATGGTGAACGAAGCCGAGAACCGCGTGCTGGCAGCGAGCGCGGATTTGGCAAATCTCGCGCAACAGCTTGTCTCGCAATGCCCATCCATCGAAGCGGTCGTCCTTCTTGACGGCCCACCGGGCGAGGCGGCTTCCATCGCGGGCCGCCCCACCTATGCGCTCGAAACCCTGCTCGCCGAACGCGGCGAGGAAACGCGTTGGGGCCAGTTCGACGAGGAAACGCCTGCCGGCCTCTGTTACACATCAGGTACAACGGGCAGACCCAAGGGCGTGCTTTACACGCATCGTTCCAACTATCTTCACACCATGCGCGCGTTACAGGCCGATGCGGTCGCGCTGACAGCGGCTGACGTGGTTCTCGTTGCCGTGCCGATGTTTCACGCCAATGCCTGGGGCTTTCCGTTTGCCGGGCCTGCCGTTGGCGCGAAACTCGTTCTGCCTGGCCGCTCGACCGACAGCGCGCACCTGTTCAATCTCATTCGCCATGAAGGCGTGACGATTGCAAGCGGCGTGCAAACGGTTTGGCAGAGCCTGCTCGACTATCTCGATGCCACGGGCGGCGATGTGCCGACGCTGGAACGTGTGCTGATCGGCGGCTCCACCTGTCCCGATGCGCTGATCGACCGGATGGAAACCCGCCTGAAGGCGCGTGTGCAGACAAGCTGGGGCATGACGGAGCTTTCTCCGCTCGGAACCATTGCGCCGGCGCGCGACGACAGCCGCGCCATCGCATCAGGCCGCCCGCCCTTCGGTCTCGATCTCAAGCTGACGGATGCCTCCGGCGTGACGCTTGCCCAACAGCGCAACGTCACCGGCCATCTGAAAGTGAAGGGCGCGAGTGTCGTCGACCGTTATTTCAAGGCCGATGCCGATACGCTCGATGCCGAGGGCTATTTCGACACCGGCGATCTCGCCAGCATCGACGACGAAGGCCACCTCACCATCTCGGGCCGATCCAAAGACCTTATCAAATCCGGAGGCGAATGGATCAATCCTGCCGAGATCGAGACGATCATCGGGCGGCTGCCCGGCGTGGACCTGGTTGCCGTCATCGGCCGGTCCGATCCCAAATGGGGCGAACGCCCGGTGCTGATCGTTCAACCGCAGCAGAGCTTCACACTTGACGACAGGTCGCTGCTGGCCGCGCTGTGCGGCAACGTTGCCGACTGGTGGATACCGGACAGGGTGATACAGGTGGCGCATATGCCGCTGGCGCCGACGGGCAAAATTGACAAAAATCGTCTTCGCGCGGAGTACGCTGGTGCTGCAGGCTAGGGCGGAGGCCCCTGTCCGCCCGCCTCGCGGATCGAAGACCGGACAGATGATCAAGGCCAAGAGTTCTCCCAAAAAGGCGGTCAAGAAGCCCGCCAAAAGTGTACCCCGGACCAAGGCGGAACAGCGCGCCGAAACCTTGGAGCAAATTCTGGACGCAGCGGAGTATCTCTTCTCCAAGCACGGTCTTTATGGCGTGACCTTGCGCGATGTGGCGCAGCAGGTCGGTGTCCACACCTCATTGATGCACTATTATTTCGAAGACAAATTTGCGCTGTTCAAGGAAGTTTTTGTGCGTCGCGCGCCCGTGACGAGCGAGCGGCGCATGAAGGCGCTCGATCAGTATGAGAAGGAGGCCAAGGGCAAGCCCACGGTCGCCGGCGCGCTGCATGCCTTTCTCGACACCGATTTCGATCTCTACATGACGGGCGGCGAGGGCTGGAAAAATTACGGCGCCTTCGGGTCGCAGCTCTCCAACACGCCGGAAGGCGGAACGATGTTCGACGAACACTTCGATCCCGTCGTGCTCCGCCTGATCGGATTGTTGAAGAAAGCGCTTCCCGGCGTCCCCGAAGAAGACATTTTCTGGGGCTATCATTTCGTGACGGGCAGCTTCATGCATTCCCTGTCGCGCAGCGGGCGGCTTGATCGCCTTTCGGGCGGCCTTTGCAAATCGGAAGACCTTAAGGCGGTGAAAGCGCGCATGGCCGATTTCATGGCCGCGGGCTTCCTCAGCCTCAAACGCTGACGTTCGTCTATTCGAGACTTTCCGGCAGGCGAAATGTCGGCAGGTGATCCGACACCACCGTTCCGACATATGCCGTGCGCCCCTCGGCACCGCCGAAGGCAAGGCTGGTCGGCAATTGCAGCGGGCCGTTTTGTGTTGTGCAGGCCGCCAGGTGATCGACCGTGCTCTCATGCCGATCCATGGCCGCGGCCATTGCCTTCACGGCCACTTCGTTCATGTCGCGAAACACCATATGAACATCACCCTGTTTGTCGATCACGAACAGCGCGTTCTGATTGATGATCGTCACCCAGATGTTGCCCCACGGATCGAAGGTGAAGCCATCCGGCAATGCACAGCGGCCCAGACTTTCGGGACCAACGGTTTCCTTGTCGCCCAGCGAGCCATCCGGCCGTATCGGAAAGCGCACGATCCGGCATGCCATCGTTTCCGCGGCATAAAGATATCGCCTGTCGGGCGAGACTTTCACCTCATTGGTCAGGTCGAGGCCGTCGGCCACGATTTCGCAAACACCGCTCTCGATGCGCAGGATGTATCCGTCCGGCTGTCGCTGCGTGAGGGCGTCGTGCCATTGAGGCGCGCGTGTCATCACTGAGAGCCATATCCGGTATAGCCCATCGGCGCAGGCGTAATTGACGGCGCCTAACGGTTGGCCGCCGAAGTTGTCGAGAAGCACGTTTGTGCCGCCATCTGGAGAAATCTGGTAGAGTTTGCCGTCGCCAATTCCCGCCACCACGAAACTGCCGTCCGGCATGCGGCTGAAACCGTTCGGCTCCGCGATGCCCGCACCTACCACGCGTGGTTTGGCCTTGTCGTTTACCTGTGCGATGCCGCCGCGCAGATCGGAGGCCCAGACGCCGTCGCGATCCACCCAGACACATTCGGGCCTCTGCAATCCTTGTCCGAACTTACCGAAATCCCTCGCGGTCAGTTTGAAATCGGAAAGCTTCATCAGCGGCCCTCAGATCATTTGCAGCGAGATACCTGCGGCGGCAATGGCGGCGAAAGAAGGCCCGCGTTCCAGTTCCATTGAACGTTGCCGCTCGCATGCCTACGGCAGACCACGTCTTCGTCGAGCTTGAACATTCCCGGCAGAATATCGTGCGAAGGATGCGGCGCGTCCGAAAACGCCATATAGCTGCGGTCTGAACCATATGGCGCCCAGGTGGGGGCATCGGCCGCAACCGGCTTTCCGTCTTTGGCAAAGCTCGTCCAGTAATCCACCATCGCGTCGGAAAGCTTGTGCTCGGTTTCGGTGTTCGGAATTTTCGGCCATTTGGGTGGCGTCCTGTCGAGCATGCCGAACATGAAGGGCAATTCGCTCGCGTGGAAAGCGTGCAGTCCTGCTTCATCCGCAGCCGGATAACCGTGATCGAAGAAATAGAGATAAGAAGCTTGGCCGCGTCCCGTCTGGCTGCGAACAAGCCGCTCCGCCGTCCAGCCGTAAAGCGCATCCCGCGTCGTCGCTAGAATACTCTCCGGCATGTCGGTGCTCGGGTAGAGTTTCAGGAATGCGTCGGCGAGATCGCCGTAATTTGCACGGATCGTCTTTTCGTAATCAGCAGCGCTTGCGGGCGTGGGCGGCACCAGAATTCTCAGCGAGCGCGCTTCGCCGCTGTTGAAGCCTGCCAGAACCGGAACTTGCGCCTGTTCGCCCTTGTCGAACACGTCCACCAATTGTCCCGTCAGGATATGTCCGTCCACCACGCCCAGCGGCGCGAAATGAAGGGCGGCCGCGACCTGATTCAAACTTTCCCCGCTCATCGCGCGCAGCATGGCCATGTTCGAGGCGTGAAAGGCCGCCGACAATTGCACGCCGGCCTCTTCCGCTGCGGGATGGCCGAACGCTGGTTTTCCGAGTTCAGGCATCGAAACCATGTAGGCGCTTTGTGCGATGGCCTTGGAAAAGAGACCGCGCGCCACGGGCGAAGCCATCAGATAGACAACGCTCAAGCCGCCCGCGGATTCCCCCGCAATCGTCACATTGCCGGGATCGCCGCCGAAGGCGGAGATGTTCTGTTTTACCCATCTAAGCGCCGCGATCTGGTCGAGCAATCCATAGTTGCCGGAGATATGCAGCGGAGATTCCGCATCGAGCTGGGGATGGGCAAGCCAGCCCAAGACGCCCACACGATAGTTGATGGTCACCACAACAACGCCGCGTTCGGCCATTTTCGCCCCGTCATAAACGGGATCGTTGCTCGCTCCGCCCCAGAACGCCCCGCCGTAGATCCAGAAAAACACAGGCGCGTTCTTCGCATCTTTCGGTGCCCAAATGTTCAACGTCAGGCAATCTTCGCTCATTGGAATGGGATCATGCGAATAAACGCCCGCTGCCGCTCCGCTGGGTTGGATGCATGCCGGCCCGAACGCCGTCGCCTCCTTCACATCGCTCCAGCGTGCAAGAGGCTGCGGCGGCCGCCACCGCAACTTGCCGATCGGCGGTTGGGCATAAGGAATGCCTTTGAACACATTGAACCCGCCTTGCGCTTCGCCCTTCAACGCGCCGGCCGGCGCATCCACCGTCACAGCTTGCGCCAACGCGGAACTTAGCGAAAAGGCGAACACCGCCGGTATCAATCGCAGGATCAACCGCATCATCATCGCGCCCCTTCGCCTTCCTTTTTCAGCACTCTTGCCAGCCACAGAAACAACAGGACCGCCAGAACATAAAACGGCACCAGGCAGTAAAACGCGAGCTGCAGCGAATGTTCCGGATGAGCGGCATGGAAATAATCGCTCATCGCGCCCACCAAGGCCGGGCCCACGCCCATGCCGGTGAAATTCATCACCAGCAGAAGCAATGCGCCGGACATCACGCGTTGGTCGGGCCGCACCTCCTCCTGCACCAGCGTCACACAGGACGATAGGTAGAAAAAATTCAGGAACGTCGGGCCCAGCATGAACAGAAGTGCAGTTTGCCAATCGGACGCCCAGACGAAGCCGAGGAAAAATGGAACGGCGAGCGTGAGCGATGCCGCCGGGATCAGCGCGTAGGCTTGTTTGGCGACTTTCGTGTACCGGTCGATGACATAGCCCGAAACCAGAATGCCCGATCCCATGCCGAAGCCCGCGACAAGCGCGGAATAGACGGCCACTTCGCTTAGCGTCATTCCCTTCTCGCGCATGAGGAACAGTGTCGAGAAATTTCCCGAACCGTAGGTGATGATCTGCGTCACGCCGCTCGCCACCGCGGCCAGCACCAGCGAGGGCCTGGAGAAGTACATCACGATGGTTTGCCAGAAGCCGGATGCTTCTGCTTCCACGTCTTTGTGATGGAGCGGATCGAGCCCGCCGCGCACCGGCTCGCGCACCACGAAGATGATCAGCAAGGCCGACACGACACCGACGCCACCAAGCACAATGAATGCGTCGCGCCAGCTATAGGCGGCGGCGATGGAAGCCCCGAATGCGATACCGAGCGCTGCCCCGATGGGCGGCCCCAGATTGTAGATCCCCAATGCCGTTCCGCGTTTGCCGGACGGAAAGTAATCGGAAATGATCGCGTAGGACGGCGGAACGCCGCCCGCTTCGCCGAAGCCCACCGTCATACGCGCCGCCGCCAGCTGGGCGTAGTTCGTAGCGACTCCGCACGCCATCGTGGCCGCGCTCCAGATTGCGCATGCGACCGTCAGTACCCAAACCCTGTTGGTGCGGTCCGCGATCCAGCCGACGGGGATGGAGATGAAGCAATAGAAGAGTGCGAAATAGAGGCCGCCTATAAGGCCCAACTGCCCATCCGTAATGTGCAACGTATCCTGGATGGGCTTGGCAAGGATCGATAGCAACGACCGATCCAGAAAATTCAACACGTAGACGAAGCACAACATTCCGAGCACGACCCAGGCCCGTATGCCCGGAGACGCAGGCGGCGGTTCGGATCCGCGAGATGTGTTTGTCCGCGTTGAATCCATGAGCGTCGTCATCGCTTGGGTCCCTGCGGGCAGTGGGAAGAACGGATGCCGCAAGGGTGCGATTTGGCGCTCGTTTGTTTCACTGGGCTCCCTTTACGGCATGGTCGAACCTGCCGATTTTGCAAGCACTATGGGGAGAAACACGCGCTTCTGTCAATTTCATTATAATGTGAATGAATATTATGCATCCCTCACCGCCGCTTGGTTCGCCTCAGGCTCGGAGCCTGACGGCTTGTGTTTCCAACGGGGCGCGAAAGGGGGCGCTATCCGTTATGATGCGGACATGCCCGCAACATCACCATCGTCAAAGAACCCTGCCCGTTTTCATCGTGACGGGGTAACGCCGGAGCCCCGAAAGGGGGATGGAACGCTGCAACAGCGAATCCGTCAGAAGCTCATCGATGGCATCGCGGCCGGAGTGTATCCGGCCGGTGGAAAGTTGCCCTCCACACGAAAGCTGGCCAAGCAACTGGGCGTGGCGCGCAACACCATCGTTCTCGTTTATCAACAGCTTGTTGCGGAAGGGCATGTGGTGCCCCGGGAGCGCAGCGGCCTTTACGTCAACGAGAAAATAGCTAAACGGCGGCTGCAATTTGAGCGGATAGGCGGCCGGGCAGCGCTGGAGACTGCCACGGAATGGTCTCACCGCTTTCGCCGTCGTGTGAACGAACCCGATGTTTATCGCTATCCTCCCGATTGGCAGAAATATCCTTTTCCCTTCATCGAGGGCCGGTTCGATCGCTCGTTGTTTCCTTTGAACGAATGGCGCGAAGCAACGCGATTGTCGCTGTCTGTCCGCGAAATCGCACAATGGTCGATTGATTCCGGCGAAGCCGATGATCCTGTTCTGGTGGAACAGATCCGGACGAAAGTGCTGCCGCGGCGGGGCATCACCGCGCGCGCCGAGGAAATTCTGATCACACTCGGCACGCAACAGGCGCTCGATCTTGTTGTCGGCCTGCTTGTCGATCGCACGACACCGGTGGCGATCGAAGAGCCGGGAAATCCTGCGCTTCGCGAACTTCTGTCCGCACAATCCGCTCCGTTGATTCTGCAGCCGGTGGACGAGAACGGTATCGTGATAGACGACCGGCTCGACAGGGCAGGGCTTGTTTACGTGAGCCCGAGCCACCAGCGGCCGACCGGCGCCACACTTTCGGTTGCCCGGCGCCGGGCCCTTCTGCAACGCGCAGCCGCCAACGATTTCATCATTCTTGAAGACGATTTCGACTGCGAGACCAACTATCTCGACGATGCTTATCCCGCGCTTCGCAGCATGGAAGGCGGCGAACGCGTGATCTATGTCGGCGGGTTGTCCCGGGTGTTGTCTCCCGGGCTGCGGCTGGGATTTCTGGTTGCGGCGCCCGAAGTCGTCAGCGAAGCACGCAGGCTCCGTTCGCTCACGACGCGTCATCCGCCCCTGAACAACCAGCGCACGGCCGCACTTTTCCTTTCGCTTGGACATTATGACACTACGATGCTGCGGCTCGGCCGCGTTTTTCGCGAACGGCTGATCGCCCTGCGCGACGCGCTGAACCACTATCGCCCCAATGAAATTGCCATTTCGCCATTGCGCGGGGGTACGACCTATTGGGTACGGGGGCCGGAAGGAATGGATGCGCGCGACCTGGCGCGCAGGGCTGAGGCGCGCGGTGTCTTGATAGAGCCTGTAGGCCATTACTATGCCGGCAGCGAGATTCCAAAAAATGTCTTTCGCATGGGTGTTACGGGAATTGCGGTCGAGCGCATTCGCGATGGTGTTGCGACGCTCGCTGAAGTCATTCGCGAAATGGCCCCCGGCGAAATTCCGGTTCTCGACACACGACGTTGGATGAGCGGATCGTTGCTCCACAAAAAACTCGCCGGCGCCACTTTTTTGTACAAAACCGTCTATGGCGATCCCTGTACGATTGAGTTGCGCGAGGATGGCCGCATGGTCGGCCGCTCTGGTTATGCCAACGAAGATCGCGATACCGGCCGCTGGTGGATCGAAGGCGATATGTGGTGCCGCCAGTGGAAAGCGTGGGCGTATGGAGAGGTCTCCCGTCTTTACACCCGCATTGACGGGGACTTGATCCAATGGTTTCGGGCGGAAGGGCCTTTGGCCGGCCGATTGATAGACTCGGCGGTCTATCTGCCCCCGAAAAAAAGAGCTGATGTTGCAATGTCCGGCCGGTAGCGATGGGGCCAGATTCCTTATTCTTTCAAGATAGATAGCCAAAACTGGACCAATAACTTTCTGACAACTGGCCCTACGCGCGGCCCCTGCTTGCTCTCATGCTGCAGCGCAGAAGGGTGGAGCGGGCATTGCGCAAATTTTCGATTGTGGGCTTGCAGCTTGAACTCGCGCGCGACGGCAACATGGCGCTGTTGGCCGAACAGGTTGCCATCGCCAAACGTCGCTTTCCCTGGCTCGACATGATAGTGGCCAGCGAATTGAGCTGCCATGGCGTGAGCACGGAGCGCGCCGAACCTCTGCCCGGACCAAGCGAGGAAGCATTTGCCGAACTGGCGCGTCAGCATGGCGTCTGGCTGATTCCCGGCACCTTGTTCGAACGCGACGGCGACAAGGTTTACAACACCGCGCCGGTCATCAATCCCGCAGGCGAAATCGTTGCGCGCTTTCGCAAGATTTATCCCTTCTATCCATATGAAGAAGGTGTGACGGGCGGGACCGAGCTATGCGTCTTCGATGTTCCCGGCATAGGCCGCTTTGGGCTTTCGATTTGCTACGACATCTGGTTTCCCGAAGTCACGCGTTCGCTTGCATGGATGGGGGCGGACGTCGTCATCAATCCAAGTCTCACCAATACGGTTGATCGTGACGTTGAGTTGGCGCTGGTGCGCGGCGGCGCCGCATCGAACCAGCTCTACGTCTTCAATGTGAATGGCGCAGGCAAGCTCGGTTGGGGGCGTTCCATCGTTTGCGGGCCAGGCGGCGAAATTCTGTATCAGGCCGGAACCGGGCAAGAGGTTTTCGCGCTCGAACTCGATCTTGATGACGTCAAACGCGTGCGCGAACGGGGCTGGAACGGTCTGGGTCAGGTGCTGAAGAGCTTCCGGGACCATCCGATGTCGTTTCCGCCGTATGAACGCGGCGCCCGCTCGGCCACGTTTGATGCGCTTGGACCGCTCAAGAAGCCGGATAAAACGAACGAGTAATTTCTGCACGGGGAAGGGACGGGCAGGAATCCGAAACCGATGTCACGAATTGCGAAGGGGCAGACAATGATTGGATTGGCAATACAAAATTCCGGCGCTACTCGGCTTACCGGAGCGTTGCTTTGTGGTACCGCGCTCGCGGGAATTGTTTCGCTATCTCCTGCGCTCGCTCAGAGCGACGTCTCGGCCAGCAACGCCAACACCATCGAAACGGTGACGGTTACCGCACAGCGCCGCAGCCAGGACATTCTCGACGTTCCCTACAACATCAGTGCGGTTTCGGGCGAAACGATCGAGCAGAACCAGATTCTCGATACTGCCGAACTCATGCGCGGCATTTCCGGCGTCTCGGTGGTCGATCGCGGCGACCGCAACGCCAGCGTCGTCAATGGCATCCGCATCCGCGGCCTGAACGTCGACAGTTCGGCGCTTGGCGATTACGCCGTGTCGGCGGCGTCCACCGTTTCCACCTACGTCAACGACACGCCGATCTTCGCGAATTTTCTGCTAAAGGACATTGCGCGGGTTGAGGTGCTGAAGGGCCCGCAGGGAACGCTTTACGGTTCGGGCGCATTGGGCGGCACGGTTCGCTATGTTTTGAACGCACCGCAACTCGACAGCCTCTCCGGCAGCGTCAGCGTGACGGGATCGCATGTCGGCGGGTCCGACGGCGCGGGCTATTCGGTCACCGGTATCCTGAACGTGCCGGTTGACGATACCCTTGCCGTGCGCGTTTCGGGAACGCGGTACGATTATCCCGGCATCACCGACAGCGTGAATCTCTACAAACTCGACTCAAACGGCATCCCGGTCGCGCCGAACGGTGAGCTATCTCCCAATGCGAGCTACTATTCGAAGAAAGACACCGACTATGCGCGCGGCTGGAATGGCCGCGTCGCGGTGCTATGGAAGCCCACTGAGAATTTCGACGTCACGGCGAGCTTCATGGGTCAATCCGACCAATATGGCGGCCGGCGCGTGCAGACCCTCGGGACCGATGGCTATGGACGGCCCTACCAAAGCAACGAATCCGGGAACGTGCTGCCGGAACCCGGATCGCGTGACGTGTATCTCACGTCGCTGGAAGCCAATCTGGATCTCGGCTTTGCCACGCTGACGTCGAGCACGTCCTACTACAATCATCACGGCGACCTCGACAGCGACAACACCGGCTTCTACGCACAGAACGGCTGGTACGCCAATTTCTATTACAACTATCCGCGCCCGGCTTCGCTGGCAGCGCGCGGCTATGGCGACAAGGCGTTTGTCGAGGAAGTGCGGCTGGTATCGGAGGGTGAGGGACCGATCGACTACGTGTTGGGCCTCTACTATTCCAACCAACAGACCTACAGCTTCCAGAACAGTTATCTTCTCGGGTTCAAACAGTGGTGGGACGCGGCCTATCCGGGCATTTCTTCACTGGTATCCGGCGATCAGGACTGGTTGTTCCGCCGTCACGAACGTTACGTCGACAAGGCGGTTTATGGCGAAGTGACGTGGCACATCACCGACACGGTGCAGCTAACCGGCGGCATGCGGTATTTCGACGATAGCTCACATGCTGCCGTTCACATGGAATTTCCGCTTTGGGTCGGCCTGTTCCCGATCTCGGACTCGGAGTTCGACACGTCCAAGAGCAAGCCGATCTTCAAGGGCAATGCGTCATGGACATTCATGCCGGAGAATATGGTCTACACGACGATCTCCCAGGGCTATCGCCGGGGCGGCACCAACGGCACGCCGACATCGGGGTATTTTTATGAAGATCCAGCCTGGCTCACTTACAAACCGGATTCGGTGGTGAATTATGAAGTCGGCGCCAAAGGCAAAATCGACAACATCGTCTACAATGTGGACCTGTTCTACGTGGATTGGAGCGATCCGCAGCTAAACACTTCGACCACCAATTGGGGCTTCTTCGCCGTACAGAATGGATCGAAGGCAACCACAAAGGGTATCGAGGCGCAGGTCGATGCCTATACCGGCAACTGGCACTACGGGCTGGGTTATACTTATACCGAGGCGACACTCGGCGCCGATCTTTATGCGGCCGACGGCACCTATCTGATCAATACCAAAGGCGCTTCATTACCGGGCGCGCCCAAGCATGTGGTCAACGGGGCCGTGGACTACAGCCTCCCGTTCGAAGACGGCACGGCTATGTTCTTCCACATCGACGGCTACTATCAGTCGTCCGCTCTCGATACGGCGTTCTCGGAGAACGTGTTCCCGAATTCCCTGACGATCTATCCGCCCCCGACCTATCTGCCGGTCAACAGCCCCTTCTTCGGCCAGCCGAAATATTACGACAAGATGCCGGGCTTCATGCTGTGGAATATCTCCAGCACCTATTCCTTCGGAAAGTGGAACACCACCTTGTGGGTCAAGAACCTGTTCAATGCCGATGGGGTGACCGGCGTTTATACAGAAGCGTATATGGGGCCGTTCCCGGCGGAGAACTATTACGGCAACGCTTCGAAGGCGCTGATTTCTCTGCCGCGCACGGTCGGTGTCACCGTCAACTACAAGTTCTGATCGTTGGGGGCGGCGCGCGCCGGGCACGCGCCGCTCTCACCGTTTTCGACTATGATCGCAGCCGTGAAAAAAGACCACGAACAGACCGGCGCTGCGATCCGGCGCATCGAGGATTTGCTACGCGGTGGCAGGGCGGCCGACGCCGCGCGCGAAGCCCAAACCCTCACCGCAGCCCAACCGCAATCCGTCGAAGGCTGGATTTTGCTGGGCCGTGCGCTTCAGGCAAGTGGCACCTTTGATCATGTGCTTGCCGCTGCCAGGCGTGCGATCGCAATCGATGCCGCCCATCCCGGCGCAAGGCTGCTTTTTGTCGAGGCTCTGTTGCAGGCAGGTTTTGGCGAGGAAGGCCGTGCCGAGCTTGCGTCGCTGGAACTGGCATCCGGGCGGGATGGACGAATGCTTCAGCATATCGGCCAGCTTTATACCCATCTGGGTGCGCATGAGGCCGCGGCTCGCGTTTACCATCAGGCCGTATCGCTCGCCCCCTCGAATGCGTCTTATCTCTATAACCTCGCCACTGCGCAGATCGGTCTGGGCAATCTGACGGAAGCCGAACGCTTGCTGGATAGGGTGATCGCGCTTGCGCCTGAAGACTACGACGCGTGGTACAATCGCAGCACACTTCGCCGCCAGACGCCTGAGCGCAACCACGTGGTGCAGTTGGAACACATGCTTGCCGCGCGCCTGCGCCATCCGGCTGGCGGCGTGCCGCTGAATTACGCGCTGGCGAAAGAGTACGAAGATCTGGGCAAAAGCGCGGAAAGTTTTGCCGCGCTCAGGAAAGGCGCCGATCTGCGCCGCAAGATGCTGGCATACAAGGTCGAAGACGATATCGCGACCCTGGAAGCGATAGCACGTGCATTTACAACAGATGTTTTCAACTCAGCACAGCGGGGGCATGACGACCCGCGCCCGCTATTTGTTCTGGGTCTGCCGCGCAGCGGCACCACTCTGGTCGACCGGATTTTGAGTTCGCACAGCCGGGTCAGAAGCCTTGGTGAGCGCAGCGATTTCGCGGTCTCTCTTGTTCGCCAGGCGGGTGCTTCGAGCAAGGCCAATCTGATCGAGCGGTCGGCCACTCTGGATTTCGCGGCGCTGGGCCGGGCTTATTGTGGCTCCGTCGTTGGCGGACAGGAAGATGGCCTGCGGCTCATAGACAAGACGCCCGTGAACTTTCTCTATCTTGGTCTGATCGCGCTCTCATTACCCAACGCCCGCATCGTGCATGTGCGCCGCAATGCAATGGATGTTTGCTACGCGATGTACAAAACGCTGTTTCGCATGGCCTATCCGTTTTCCTATGATCTTTCCGATCTGGCGAAATATTATCTCGCCTACGACAGATTGATGACGCATTGGCGCGAAGTTCTGCCCGGGCGTTTCGTCGAGATCGAATATGAAGCGTTGGTGGCAGACCAGGAAACAGAAAGTCGGCGTCTCATCGCAGGTTGCGGTCTGGAATGGGAAGAGGCTTGCCTGCATTTCGAGCGTAATAGCAGCCCGTCGCTCACCGCCAGCGCAGCGCAAGCACGCCAACCGATCTATGCAAGCTCTGTCGGCCTTTGGAAGCGCTATGCCGATGAATTGGACCCGCTGGCGGAGTTGCTGCGCAAGGGCGGCGTGAGCGTCGCATGAGCAAAGCGCTCTTAGTTGCGTTCGCGTTTGCATGTGCCGCGATCCCGGCAAAAGCCGAAACGCTGTTTCACGCCGATTTTCAGAACGGTAAGGCCGAAGGGTGGCGCGTCACAGGCAGCGCCGGGCTTAGTGTCTATGGAGGCAATGTATCGCTGAAGCTCAGCGGGCCTGCATCTGCAACGGTCAATGTTTCCACCGCGGGCTATCGGGATATCTCGGTTTCGTTTTCCTTTGCGGGGATGACGCTCGGCCACGGCGGATGTCTGGGCGAAGTCTCCACCGATGGCGGCGCAACGTGGCAGACGTCCTTCAAGATCGGACGCGGCAGGGATGATGGCGTGACCTTGCACACTGGTGGCGGTGCAGTTGCCAATGCCAATGACGATAGAGATTTCCAGATTCGCGTCCGGGCCGCGTCAACCGGGGAGACCTGTTGGGCTGACGATATCCTCGTCACTGGAAGACCGCTCGCGCTTCCGCAGGCAATCGACTCGACCGGCACGCGCCGTCTTCTCGATTTCGCAGCCCTCACCGGCACCGGAAATCCTTCGCCGGTGAGTTATTCGGCCTTCGCGCCGCCCGCGCATCCAAGCGCCACGAAAAATCGCTTCGAAGGCCGCCTCGTTTTCACGGGCGCATCGGCACAGTCACGTGTCTATCGCGACGACTACGGCGATTTCAAAGACAAAAACTCACCCGCTCACAGCCTTCCGCCTTTCGATTTCGCCTTCGTGCAAAGCGGCAACGCGTTGCTACCGGTGCGGCGCGGCGCCATCGCGTCCAGCAGTCCCGACTGGGAATTCATCCTGGAACCGGGTCGCGTGTGGGACGAGCCGGGCGACCGCGGTTACAGCCGCGCAAGTCTTCCGTTCACGCTGGAAGAACGAAACGCCAATTGCATGCACAATGGCGTTCTCACTTTTCTCTTCCGCAATGACGGTCAGGTGAGCCGTATTGCCTATCAGATCGGCAGCGAAACCTGCCTCTATGCAAAATTCGATATGTGGGGCACGGCTTCCGCTCATTACATACCGGAAGCAATTCCGGCGGCATCCACCGTCGCAAGCGCATATGACTCCGAAATCGCCCACCGCCTTCCCACCAAGCCGATTGCCGATCTTGCTGTGGATCATCCCGGCATCGATCCGACGCGATTCGGCAGCGCGAGCGAAATAGATCCCGACACAATGACGGTCTTTGGCCTTGTTGTGGACGGTGTGAATTACACCGGCGGATGCGCCACGCGGTTTGGCCCCTATCCGTATTGCAATGAAATGGATCTGCCGTCCTATTCGCTCGCCAAGTCGATTTTTGCCGGTGAAGCCAGCATGCGGCTGTCATTGCTCTATCCCGGCATGATGCAGAACAAGATCGCGGATTATGTTCCGGCTTGCGCAGCACAGGGCACATGGGGCGACGTCACGTTCGAGAACGCGCTCGATATGGCGACTGGTCACTATCTGTCGCCCGCAGATCAGGCCGACGAGGATGCGCCGGATATCGCTCCCTTTTTTGCCGCCGACACGCACAATGGCCGCATCGAATTTGCCTGCACCCACTACCCGCGCAAAACCAAGCCCGGCACAAAGTGGATCTATCACACGGCGGATACCTACATTCTCGGTACGGCGCTGCGCGCCTTCTACCGCTCCAAGGCAGGTCCGGAAGCGGACTTCTACAGGGGCGTGTTGGTCGATCCCATATTCCGCGCCTTGCATCTCAATCCTGCGATCGATGTCACGCGGCGCAGTTACGACGACGTGCGCGAACCCTTTGCGGGATGGGGGCTCACACTGCACGCGGACGACATCGCAAAGATCGCCGACTTTCTCAACATCGATGGCGGCAGGATTGCCGGCGAGCAGTTGCTCGATCCGAAAATGCTTGCAGCAGCTCTTCAGCGCGATCCCCGCGATCCGGGCTTGCAGGCCTCGAATGAGAATATACGCTACAACAACAGCCTTTGGGCATGGAACGCCCAATCGGTGCTGGGCTGCAAAGATTCGGCATGGATTGCGTTCATGTCGGGTTATGGCGGCATCGCCGTCGCCATGATGCCCAATCACATCACTTATTATTATGTCAGCGATGGCGGCCGGTATGTCTGGGCCAGGGCCGCCGCCGAAGCCAATCGCATCAAGCCTTTCTGCGAAAGAGGAAGCCATGGCTGAGGATGTTGCAGGTGCTGTACGGCGTCGCTTCCCGGCCGCCGCGCCCGACGGATTGCTGGCGGCACTTTTGCTTTCGTTTCTCGCAACCGCCGGTCTCTTCTACGTCAATATCATGCCGGCCCTTATCGCGGGGCTCGTGGATGGCCTGCACTACACGCAGCGGCAAGCGGGGCTGGTCGGATCGGCAAATGTCTATGGTGCCGCGTTTGGTGCTTTGATCGCGGTGTTCTTCGTGCGCCGCGTGCCCTGGCGCCCGGCTGCCCTGGTTGTTTTGATCTCGCTGATCGCGGCCGATTGCGCGTCGATGTTTGTGCGCGCACCGGACGCGATGATCGTCATGCGCTTCGTGCACGGCAGCATTGGCGGGTTGCTGGTCGGCATCGGCTTTGCCGTCATTGCGCGCACGCGCATGCCCGACCGTGTCTTCGGCATGTTGCTGGTCGTCCAATTCGGATTGGGCGGCGTGGGTGTCATGACTTTGCCGAGGCTCGTTCCGGTCTTCGGCGTCAAGGCGCTCTTCTTTGCGTTGATTCTGTTCAGCGTGGTAACTCTGCTGATGTTGCCGTTCCTTGCCGACTATCCCGTGCGCGAGCTCGACACCGCAAAAGATAGAGGGCCGGATAGAATCGCGTGGATGCCATTGGGTGTCGCACTGCTTTCCGTCTTCCTGTTCCAGGCGGGCAATATGGCACTTGCCGCTTACATGATCGAACTTGGCCGCGCTTACGGGCTTCAAACGGGCTTCATCAGTACCACGCTCGGCATTGCTGCGTGGATCGGGGCAATCGGGTCGTTGCTTGTCGTTGCCTTTGGTACGCGTTTCGGGCGCTTGAAGCCTCTCGCAATTGCTCTGGTTCTCACCGTCCTTGGCAATGCTGCGTTTCATTTCGGCGGTTCGGTCGCGATCTTTGCCGGCGCCAATATCGGCACAGCAATCACCTGGGCTTTTGTGATTCCCTATCTGCTCGGCATGTGTGCGGCCTTCGATGCGACGGGACAAACAGCGGCGATGGGCGGCTTTGTTTCCAAGATGGGGCTGGCGACAGGGCCGCTCATCGGCGCAGGGCTTTTGGGAAGTACCGACTACCCCCTCTTGATCAACGTGTCGGTCGCCGCTCTCGCGGCAAGTGCCGTTGCCGCTCTGTGGCCGGCTTATGTCCTGGACCGAACGCGGCAGCTTTGAACGTCCTTCCGATTTGCAGGAGTGCCTCATGATGACGAACGCCGACCTTCTTTCTCGCCGCATGGCCGCGGTGCCGCGCGGCGTTTCCACCGCGACACCGGTTTTCGCCGCGCGCGCCGAGAACGCCGAATTGTGGGATGTCGAAGGCAAGCGCTATGTCGATTTTGCTGGAGGCATTGCCGTGCTCAACACCGGCCATCGCCATCCCAAGGTAATAGCTGCCGTCAAAGCACAGCTAGAAAATTACACCCACACGGCGTTCCAGGTGGTTGCTTATGAGCCTTACATCGCGCTCGCCGAACGGTTGAACGCCTTGGCGCCCTTCAAGGGCGCTGCGAAAACAATTTTCTTCACCACCGGCGCCGAAGCCGCCGAAAACGCGGTCAAGATCGCGCGCGCGGCAACGGGGCGTTCCGCCGTCATCGCTTTCACCGGCGGTTTCCACGGCCGCACGATGATGACCATGGCGTTGACCGGAAAAGTGTTGCCCTACAAGCGTGCTTTTGGCCCGATGCCGGGCGAAGTCTGGCACGTGCCCTTCCCAATTACCCATTACGGTGTGACGGTCGAAGATTCGCTGAAAGCCCTTCAATTCCTCTTCAAGGCCGATGTCGAGCCCAATCGCGTAGCCGCGATCATCATCGAGCCGGTGCAGGGCGAGGGCGGCTTTCACACCGCACCGCCAGAACTGATGCGCGCTCTGCGCAAGATTTGCGACGAGAACGGCATTCTTTTGATCGCCGACGAAATTCAATCCGGCTTCGCGCGCACGGGAAAGCTGTTCGGCATCGAGCATTCCGGTGTCGAACCCGATCTCGTCACGGTTGCAAAATCGTTGGCCGGCGGCTTCCCGCTTTCCGGAGTAATCGGCCGCGCAAGCATTATGGACGCCGCCGAACCCGGCGGCCTGGGCGGCACTTATTCCGGCCCACCGATCGCCTGTGCTGCAGCACTCGCAGTGTTGGACGTGATTGAAGAAGAGAAGCTTCTGGAACGCGCAAATGCGATTGGATCACGCCTTCGCGAACGGCTTGCGGCTTTCTCCCGCCGCAACGATTTGCTGCCGGTGGCCCATATCCGCGGGCCGGGCGCCATGGTCGCCTTCGACATCGTCAAATCGCATGGTTCCGATGAACCCGATGGCGACAGCGCCAAGCGCGTGACCGCCCGTGCTCTGGATGCCGGGCTCATTCTTCTATCCTGTGGCGTCTATGGCGAAACTATCCGTATCCTTGTCCCACTGACGGCCAATGAGACCATCATCGACGAAGGACTGGCGGCGCTGGAATCTGCGCTGCATGCCTGATTTTCTGCACGCACCTTCTGGCACCGGACAACTGAGAGAGGGTTGAACTCCAGCATTGAGGGTCGGCGGTGGCCCGGTTCTGCGTTGCGGATTTGATTTTGGCAGCACAACAACGGCAGTCCGGACAGAGCTTTTATACCGGCAACAGAATGGTCCGCTGCGCGGCAACAGTCTCGCCGATCCAGCGCCTGACTTGCCGGACCCTTGCGGTTTGCAACAGGTCGCGCCGTGCCGAAAGCCAGAATGTTCCGACAATGGAAACGTCCTTCGGTAAAACGCGCATGAGACCCGGCGCCGTCTCGGCCATGAAACAGGGCAGCACGCCTATGCCGCAATCGCGCGCGATCATCTCCTGCTGCGCGCGGATCGACGAACTGGAGATCGAGGGTTTCAATCCGGGCAGCACATCGTCGAGATAGCGAAGCTCGTTTGCGTAAAGCAGATCGTCGATATAGCCGACCACGATGTGCCGGCGCAGATCCTCTGCATTGGCGGGTGTGCCCTGACGGTCGAGATAGGCTTGTGAGGCATAAAGGCCGAGCGTGTATTCGGTAAGTTTTTCGATTTCGAGCCGCGCATCGTCGGGCCGGCCGAGCGTGACGGCGATATCCACCTCGCGCATCGCCGGCGACAGGAAGCCCGGCATCGCCACGATCTCCAGCTGCAGCTTCGGCCGTTTCGCCAGAAGCTGCGGTACCGCGGGCGCAAGTATCGCGGTGCCGAAACCTTCCGACGTCGAAATGCGCACCACGCCGGAGCCCGTTTCGCCCACCGCCGTGCGCACATCTTCCGTCGCCATCTCCACCCGGCTGGCCGCTTCGAACAGGCGTTTGCCGTTGGCGGTGAGAAGCTGGGCCTGCCGGCCGCGTGCGATGAGCGTGCAGTTGAGCGCCTGTTCGAGGCGTGCCACGCGGCGGCCGACCGTGGTTGCGTCCAGCCCCAATTGATCGGCCGCGCCTTGCAGCGATTTGTGCCGCGCGACAGACAGGAAAATCCGCAAATCGTCCCAGTTGTACATGGGCTTAGCCTATGCTGCATTTTTGCAGGTCTCAACCGGAGAATTCGCAGGGAGCCGGACCTGGGGCCTGTGCTATGCCCGCTGGAGAAAACAGGCACGGGAAACGCCATGCGCACACACGGACACTTCATCGCCGGAAAACATGTTGACGGTAAGTCGGGCCGTTTCGGCGATGTCTTCAATCCCGCAACCGGCGAGGTGCAATCGAAGGTCGCGCTCGCCTCCCGCGCCGAAATGCGCCACGCGGTGGAACACGCGCTCAAGGTTTTCCCCGAATGGTCGAGCGTGAACCCGCAGCGCCGTGCGCGCGTGATGTTCAACTTCAAGACGCTCGTCGAGAAAAACATGGACGAGCTCGCGCTGATGCTCTCCAACGAACACGGCAAGGTGCTGGCCGATGCGCGCGGCGACGTGCAGCGCGGCCTCGAAGTGATCGAATTCGCCTGCGGCATCCCGCATCTGCAAAAGGGCGAATACACCGAAGGCGCAGGTCCCGGTATCGACATCTATTCCATGCGCCAGCCCTTGGGCGTGGTCGCCGGTATCACGCCGTTCAATTTCCCCGCCATGATCCCGATGTGGATGTTCGGCGTGGCGATTGCCTGCGGCAACTGCTTCATCAACAAGCCGAGCGAGAAAGACCCATCCGTTCCGCTGCGTCTGGCTGAGCTGATGATGGAAGCGGGCGCTCCCGCAGGCGTTCTGCAAGTGGTGAATGGCGACAAGGAAGCCGTCGATGCAATTTTGGAAGATCCGGATATCCAGGCCGTCAGTTTTGTCGGCTCGTCCGCGATCGCCGAATATGTCTATTCGCGCGGCACGAGCCATGGAAAGCGCGTGCAGGCGATGGGCGGTGCGAAAAACCACGCCATCATCATGCCCGATGCCGATCTCGATCAGGTGACGAACGAACTGATCGGCGCAGGCTACGGCTCCGCGGGCGAACGCTGCATGGCGATCTCGGTTGCCGTTCCGGTGGGCGAGAAAACCGCAGAGGCATTGATCGAACGCCTGAAGCCGCGCGTGGAAAGTCTGCGCGTCGGCATTCCCACCGATCCCGATGCGGATTACGGCCCACTCGTCACCGCCGAACATCGCAAGAAGGTGATGAACTATATCGAGATGGGCGTGAAGGAAGGCGCCAGGCTCGTCGTCGATGGCCGCGATTTCAAGCTGCAAGGCTATGAGAACGGCAATTTCCTCGGCGGCTCGCTGTTCGACCACGTCACCCCCGAGATGCAAACTTATAAAGACGAAATCTTCGGCCCCGTGCTGCAGATCGCGCGCGCGAAAAATTTCGAAGAAGCGATTTCGCTTCCGACCAAGCACCAATATGGCAACGGCGTCGCCATCTTCACGCGCGATGGCGACAGCGCGCGCGAATTTGCATCCCGCGTACAGGTGGGCATGGTCGGCATCAACATCCCCATCCCCGTGCCGCTTGCCTATCACACCTTCGGCGGCTGGAAGCGGTCGGCTTTCGGCGACGTCAACCAGCATGGTCCGGAAGGCGTGCGGTTCTACACCAAGGTGAAAACCGTTACGGCCCGCTGGCCCAAGGGCGGGGTGCGCGAGAATGCCAGCTTTGTCATCCCGACAATGAAGTGACCGCCATGAGCACCATCGCATTCATCGGCGTCGGCAATATGGGCGGGCCCATGGCGCGCAATCTTTTGAAGGCGCAGCACAAGGTCCGCGCCTTCGATCTGAGCGCCGCCGCACTAAAGCCTGTGACCGATGCCGGAGCCACCGCCGCCAAGACCGCCAACGAAGCGATCGCGGGCGCCGATGTCATCATCACCATGCTTCCCGCGGGTCAGCATGTGCGCACCGTCTATCTCGAAGACGGCGTGCTTGCACATGCCGCCAAGGGCGCGCTTCTCATCGACTGTTCCACCATCGACATAGATTCCGCCCGCGCGGTTCACGCCGCGGCGGAAAAGGCCGGCTTCGATTTTCTCGATGCGCCGGTCTCCGGCGGCGTCGGCGGCGCGGAAGCCGCCACGCTTGCCTTCATGTGCGGCGGCAGCGAAACGGCATTCGGCCGCGCCCAACCCGTTCTCGAAAAGATGGGCAAGCGTATCGTTCATGCGGGCGGCGCCGGTGCGGGGCAGGCCGCCAAGATCTGCAACAACATGCTGCTCGCCATTTCGATGATCGGCACCTGCGAAGCGTTTGTGCTGGGCGAAAAACTCGGCCTCGATCCGCAGAAGCTGTTCGACATCATGTCGGCGGCTTCGGGCCAATGCTGGTCGCTCACCACCTATTGCCCCGTGCCCGGTCCGGTGCCCACGGCACCCTCCAATCGCGACTACACGGGCGGCTTCGCGACCGCGTTGATGCTGAAAGACCTGAAGCTCGCACAGGGTGCCGCACAAGGCGCCGGTGCGGCCACGCCATTGGGCGCGGAAGCCGCTCAACTCTATGCCATGTTTGCCGCAAACGGCCACGCGGCCATGGATTTCTCGGGCATCATCAAGATGCTGCGCGGAGCGGGTTGATCTCCCTATCCCGGCGGGAACTTGTTTGGGATAATGCTGTCCCATTCGATTGCGCCCACGGGAGCCAGCATGAGACTTTCTTCGCCTCTGACGCTTGCCTGTGGTGCGCATCTCTCCAATCGTCTGGCCAAAGGCGCCATGACCGAAGGTCTGGGCACGGCGAATGGTTTGCCGACAGCGGAGCTGGAGCGCCTTTACAGCCTGTGGTCGCAAGGCGGTGCCGGCATTTTGCTCACCGGCAATGTGCAGATCGACCGCCGGCATCTCGAACGGCCCGGCAATGTGATCATCGACCGCGAGCCGGATGCCGCGATGCGCGAAGCATTGACGCGTTGGGCAAAAGCCGGAACGGAACGGGGCAATCATCTTTGGATGCAGATCAGCCACGCGGGGCGGCAGACACCCGCGCTGATCAACAAGACGCCGAAAGCGCCGTCCGCCGTCAAACTCGGCCTGCCGGGAGGGCAGTTCGGGCAGCCCGTCGCTCTCACCGAAGAAGAGATTCTGGATATCATCCGCCGCTTTGGCGTGGCCGCGGTCGCGGCGCGCGAAACCGGCTTCACCGGCGTGCAGGTTCATGCCGCGCATGGCTATCTCATTTCTTCGTTCCTCAATCCGCGCGCCAATGTTCGCACCGATGCGTGGGGCGGCAGTCTTGAGAACCGTGCGCGCCTGCTGATGGAAACGGTTCGTCACGTCCGCGCGAAAGTTGGCGCGGATTTTCCCCTCACGGTCAAATTGAACTCCGCCGATTTCCAACGGGGCGGCTTCGCATTCGAAGACAGTCTTGCGGTCGCGCAGATGTTGCAGGAGGCGGGAATCGATCTGCTGGAAATTTCGGGCGGATCGTATGAGCAACCCGCCATGATGGACATGGAAGGGCTGGAGCCGGCGGACAAGCCGAAGGTCGCCGCTTCGACAATCGAGCGGGAAGCCTATTTCGTGGATTTCGCAAAAGCCATGAAGGCGAAGGTTTCGCTTCCGCTCATGGTGACAGGCGGTTTCCGTTCGTTGCGCGCGATGCAACATGCGCTCGATACCGGTGCTGCCGATGTGATCGGAATCGGCAGGCCTTTGTGCGCGGACACGAAAATTCTGGCGAGCGTCCTCGATGGTTCGGCAACCGAACTGGACAGATGGGAAAATCGCCTGCGCCTGCTTCCCGGCTGGCTCGATTGGTTGAAGGCCATCAAGATGGTCCGCGGCCTCGATGGCTTTGCGGTGCAATACTGGTACTACGCGCAACTCTACGCGCTTGGCCGCGCGGGCAAGCCCGATCATTCGATATCGGTCTGGTCGGCCTGGTGCGAGGTGGAGAAAACCCATAAGCGGCTCGCGGCAAGTATCGCCTCGTCCCAATGAAAGCTGCGACAGATGCATGACGCGTTCCGCGATGAGGTGAGGAATTTTCTGTCGCGCTCACTGACGCCGGAAATCCTCGAAGGCGGGCGCCGAATGACCAGCGTGTTCGCCGAGAAAAGCGTGAGCGTTGCCTGGCAAAGCGTACTGCACGCCAAAGGCTGGGTCGCGCCCAGCTGGCCGGTGGAATATGGCGGAACGGGCTGGAACGAAGCCGAGCGCTATATCTTCGCCTCCGAATGCGCGAAGGCCGGCGCGCCCAGCCTGGCCCCGATGGGTCTCAAGATGGTCGGCCCCGCGATCATGCATTTCGGAACGGATGTTCAGAAGACCTTCTTTCTGCCGCGCATTCTTTCGGCCGAACATTACTGGTGTCAGGGCTATTCCGAGCCGGGATCGGGATCGGATCTCGCCTCGCTGCAATTGCGCGCGACATCGGATGGTGACGACTATGTTCTGAACGGTTCGAAGATCTGGACGACGCATGCCCATGTCGCGGACTGGATGTTCTGTCTCGTCCGCACGCGAACCGAAGGCAAGCCGCAAGCCGGGATCACCTTTCTGCTGCTCGACATGAAAACGCCGGGCATCACCGTCAAGCCGATCATCACGCTGGCGGGCGATCACGAACTGAACCAGGTGTTCTTCGACGACGTGCGCGTACCCAAAGCCAATCGCCTTGGGCAGGAGAATGACGGTTGGACGGTCGCCAAATATCTTCTCACCTTCGAACGCGGCAGCGGCGGTGCGGCAGCAGGGCTGAAGGCAAATCTCGACCGCCTCAGAAACGCCGCGCGCGATCTCGCAGAAGATACGGCTTTTCAGGCAAAGGCCGCCGAACTCGCCATCCGGATCGAGGCCATCGAAATGACGGAACGCCGTCTGGTGGCGGCGTTCTCGACAGGCCAAAGCGTCGGCCCGATTTCATCGCTGCTGAAGATTCAATCCACCGAAACGATGCAGCAATTGGACGAACTGGCCATCGAAGCCGCCGGCCTCTATGGCCTCGTGCGGCAGCCCGAAGTCCAGACCGCGGGATCGAACGCACAGACCATCGGCCCGCCGGAACATATGCTGGCAATGCCGCGCTATCTCAACAACCGCGCGGGCTCGATCTATGGCGGCTCGAACGAAGTCCAACGCAACATCATCGCCCAGATGATGTTGGGACTTTGAGGCCTGGCGATCAGCTTGCCGGTGTGTACCAGATCGGCGACGACCAGCCGCGCTCCTGAATCGTGGACACCACTTCCTTCGGGATCGGCAGGTTGTTCTTGATGGCGAGCAGGGTGCTCCAGCGCGGCGTCGGAATTTCGAGCACGCGCGCATAATAGACCGCGGGCGTCTTTGCTTCGAATTCCGGATCGGACCACACGGCAGATAAGGTCGCCGCACCGATGCTGTTTTTGTACGTACCGGTCTTCAGATCGACGGTGTTGCCCACGGCAGGTGCATGGCCTTTGGCATCGTCTTTCCGGTGGCCGGAAAGTGCGACGTCGAATACCTTCTCCTTGTAATTCTTGCCGTCGAGCCAGACTTTGATGATCTGGATGCGATCGAGATTTGCGCCATCGGGATCTTTCGCGGCCTGAAGGATGAATTTCGGTGCGGATGCATCCTGCGGCCTGACCGGCATGTCGCCGCCCATCGGAACGCCATCGGCATAGGCTTTGGCCACCCAGCTTCCGTTCTCCATCATCGCCGGATTGAAGCCCCAGCCACCGAACATGCGGATGCGCATGCGCGTGCCGGAAGTGGCGAAGGTTTCCTTGCGTTTCAACGCGGCGAAAATGGCGTTGCGGGTGTTTTCCTCCGCCCATACGCCGGTCAAGCCGGACGAACTGAATTCCAGATTATGTTCCATCGTCTTCGGGGCTTTGTTGACGACGGCGTCCATGTCCAGCAACGCGGGTGTCTTGATGATGTCGAGATCGCGTTTGGCTGCATCTCCATGGGGCAGCATCGTTTTCGGATCGATGCCCCAGGGTCCGCTGGCGGTGGCATTCTCGTCGCTGGTTTCCAGCCCGTTGTGGAAATCCGATCCGCCGACCACGCCATATTTGTAAGGATTGGCGCCGACCGATGCCTGAATCACCAGCCCGCGCCCGTAAGCCTGGCGGACATAGCTGCCGTTCGGATTGCTCTTGATGTTGGGCCACGTCAGCAGGTGGTCGAACACCTCGAAATTGGCGAATTCGTCGCTGGAGGAAAGCTCGGGCACCGTGTCGGACTGGCCCTTGTTCTGCACGATTTCCGTCAGCGGTTCGTTCATCGCGCGCCGCTGGGCATATTGCTCGTCGATAGGGCGGCCGTCGGAGCCGTTCCAGTCATACATCAACCCGCCGGAGACATTGCCGTTGTGCGGAATGGCAATCACGTCGATGCCGTCGGCGCGCGTTTTCTCTAGGTAGCTCCACAAATTTTCCGGCTTGTCTGAATCGGCCGAACTGAAAGGCATGGGCGCGTGATCGGAATTGAAGATCACGTTGCGGTGCAGATTGTATTTGCCTTGCGCCATGGAGGACCATTCGTAGGCGATGAAGGTCGTGAACTTGCCGGGAATGTAGTTTTCGTTGGCCGCCTTCATTTCAAGGTCCCACGCCGTCTTCATCGCCGCCGGCGCGTTCAGGTTTTGGGGCATCGCGGCCGAGCGGTCGTTTTTGGCGACGAGATAGAACGCCATTTTCGGATTCTTCACGATCTGCTCGCCGGTGGGCGTCTTTGCGAGCGGATTGTTGGGATCGTCGAACTGGTTCAACACGCCCATGGCTTCGGAATGATCGGTCAGCGCCATGAAGTCGAGCGGCCAGGCACGCTTGGCCTTGACGTCCTTGGAGCCGTCAATGCCCTGCTCCAGGCCAAGCTGCGATGCGGGAACGGTCACGGTTTCGCCGCGCGCGAATTTATAGGCCTCGTCCGGCTTGACCTTCGTGCCAAAGCTCCACGCATCGAACGACATTGCGGTGTGCATGTGCAGTTCGCCGAAAAAGACGCGGCGCTGCGAGGGCGGAACGTCGCTCTTGTAGGTTTGTCCGGGGGGCGTGGAGGCTTCTTGCGCAAGAGTCGCTCCCACACCCGCCAAGAAGAATGAAGATGTCAGCAGAATCTTCCGGATGATCATTTGCTAGTCTCCCTGTTCCAGTATTCTTATGCCTTCAGCACGTGACGGCGCGGATGGCGCGCGGCCCGGCGAAGTGGCGATGTGCAGTGATGGCCCCTTGTTGATGTCCGACGGCGGCAAGGAAAGCGGAATTGCAATTCCCATTGTAGGCCGCAAGCGGGCCTTGTCAATTCACAGTCGCAAAGCGGCCAATGACAACTCGCAAAAATTACCGGCCCGATTGACACCCGCGCGCCCTGCGCGCAATGTGAATGATAATTCCGGTTATGGACGGCCCTGCCGCCTGCCCGGTCCTGCGGGAGGGGACAATGAAATCGCGCACGCTTGCCGCGTTGTTGGTTGTCGCCGTGGTGCTGGTCGGCGGATATATCTGGTTTCAGAGCCACTGGTATTACATTCCCGGCTGGATTCAGGATTTCAAGAATCCCATAGAGCCCAATCATCCCGTCACCTGGGGGCAAGGCCCTGCCGTTGCAGCGGTGCCCGCCGGCCAGCGCCCTCCCAACGTCATCCTCATCCTCGCCGACGACATGGGGTTCAACGACATCACGGCCAATGGCGGCGTGGCGGGCGGCGCGGTGCCCACGCCCAACATCGATTCCATCGCGAAGGATGGCGTGCGTTTCGCCAATGGCTATGCGGGCAACGCGACGTGTGCGCCCTCCCGCGCGGCGATCATGACGGGACGTTTCGCCACCCGTTTCGGTTTCGAATTCACGCCCACGCCCAAAGGCTTCGAAAAACTCATCAGCACCTATGACTACGGCCAGCACAAGCCGATCTATCGCTCCGAGCTTGAAGACGCCGAACCGCCGATGGAGCAGATGACGGTTCCCACCAACGAGATCATGATCGCGCAGGTGATGAAGAGCCGCGGTTACCGCACGCTGTTCCTCGGCAAATGGCATCTGGGCGAAACCGATGCCACGCGCCCCGAAGCACGCGGCTTCGACGACGTGCTCGGCTTCCTGAGCGGCGCGTCGGATTACCTGCCGCAAGGCGATCCGCGCGGTGTGGAATCGCATCAGGAGTTCGATCCGATCGACAAATTCCTTTGGGCGAATCTGCGCTTCGCGGTGGTCAACAACCGCAGCCATCGCTTCGCGCCGTCGGAATACATGACAGACTATCTCGGCAAGGAAGCGGTGAAGGCGATCCATGCCAACCGCAACCGTCCGTTCTTCATGTATTTCACGCCCAATGCGATCCACACCCCGCTTCAGGCCCGCAAGGAGGATTACGACGCGCTGCCCCAGATCAAGGATCATCGTTTGCGCGTCTATGCCGCCATGGTGCGCGCGCTCGACCGCAATGTGGGCCGCATCCTCGACGAATTGCGCAAGGACGGCATCGACAGGAACACGCTGGTGATCTTCACCAGCGACAATGGCGGCGCCAACTACATCGGCCTGCCCGACATCAACAAGCCTTATCGCGGCTGGAAGCTTAGCTTCTTCGAAGGCGGCATCCATGTGCCGTTCTTCATGAAATGGCCCGACAGGATCCCGGCAGGCAGCACCTATGCGGGCGCCGTCGCCCATGTCGATATCTTCGCGACGGCCGCCGCCGTCGCAGGCGCCGAAATGCCCAAGGATCGCGTGATGGATGGCGTCAACGTGTTGCCGTTCGTGCTCGGCGAGGCGCAAGGCTATCCGCACAAGACGCTGTTCTGGCGTTCGGGTTCCTACCGCACGATGCTCGAAGGCGAATGGAAGATCCAATCCGCCGAATTGCCCAAGAAAGTCTGGCTGTTCGATCTCAAAAACGATCCCACCGAAAAACGCAATCTCGCATCCTCCGATCCCGGCGAAGTCAAAACGCTTCTGGCCGACATGATGGCGATGGACGCCAAACAGGCAAAACCGCTGTGGCCATCGCTGCTCGACGGTCCGGTGGATATCGATCATCCATTGTCGTTCCCGCAGAAGCCGGATGACGAATATGTCTATTGGTCGAACTGAATGGCGGCGAAGGCGCTGATTGCTGTCGCAGGTCTCGCCGCGTTGACGACGGCGGGATGGTTGGTCTTTGCCGAAACGCCGTCCTTTGCCGCGAAGCCGCCGCCGATCTGTCTCAAGGATGCGCCCGCCAACGGCCCGCATTCCGGCATGGTGTGGATTCCGGCGGGCACGTTTCAATTCGGCGGTACGGTCTATGGCGAGGAAGGCCCCGTCGTCAGCGCCCATGTCGCAGGTTTCTGGATGGACCGCCACGAAGTCACCAACGCCCAGTTCGCGGCGTTTGTGAAAGCGACCGGCTATGTCACCCAGGCCGAAAAACCGGTCGATACCAAACTGCATCCCGATCTACCGCCCGATATGCAGAAGGCGGGGGCAATGACGTTTGTCATGCCCAAAAGCGTCGACGGCATGCAGAACATCGCGCAATGGTGGCGCTATACGCCCGGCGCAAACTGGCGCCATCCGGCAGGACCGGGCTCATCGATTGCCGGGCACGAGAATTATCCGGTGGTCGAGATCACCTATGCGGACGCGCTGGCCTACGCCAAATGGAAAGGCCGCGCGCTTCCCACCGAACGCGAGTGGGAATGGGCCGCGCGCGCCGGCAATCCCAAAGCCGGCCTCGATCACGACCAGCCGAAGAACGCCAACACCTGGCAGGGCATCTTTCCCGTCGTGAACAGCGATGAAGACGGTTTCGTGGGACTGGCACCTGCGGGCTGTTATCCGCCCAACGCCTATGGGCTTTACGACATGATCGGCAACGCCTGGGAATGGACCTCCGATGTCTTCGCGCCGGGCCATGCGGCACAAGAACCCTCGCAGGCGGGCGAAGCGCGCGCAGCACTCGCGAGCAACAGCTACGTCATCAAGGGCGGTTCGTTCCTCTGCGCGCCCAACTATTGCATGCGTTATCGCTCCGGCGCGCGCGAGCCGCAGGAAGCCGATCTCGCCGCCAGCCATTTGGGCTTCCGCACCATCTCGCGCGCGCCCGGCCCCAAATCCGCAACAGCAGAGAAACCATGACCCTTGCAAGTCCCATCCTCGCCGAATGGAGCGAGCGCCAAGCGACGCTTCGCCCCGATGCCATAGCGATCCAGTTTCAAAACCGTACGCTCACTTACGGCGAACTCGAAACGCGTGCCAATCGCGTGGCGCAAGGATTGATCGCCGCGGGTTTGAGGCCCGGCTCACGCGCAGCCATCGTGTCGCGTAATTCCGACACGTTCGTCGAAATCCTCATCGGCGCGCTGAAGGCGAGGGTGGTGCTGCTCGCCGTCAACTGGCGTCTGGCGTCTCCCGAAATCCGCTACATCCTCGAGCATGGCGAGGCCGAACTGGTGTTCGCCGAAGAAGATTTCGTGGGCGCGGTGAAAGAGGCAAGCGCGCGTGCGCCCATTGCGATCGGCGCGCAATACGAAGCCTGGCGCGATGCCAATCCCGCCGTGGCCCCGCATCTGGCATATGAGCCGGACGATGTGGTGGTGCAGATGTATACCAGCGGCACCACCGGCCTTCCCAAAGGCGTGCAACTCACCAACCGCAACTATTGCGCCTATATCGAGATGTTCGAGAAATTGCCATGGCAGCAGAACGCGCCGGACGACGTGATGTTCGCGCCCGCGCCGTTCTTCCACGTCAATGGAATCAACGCGGCACTCCGAAGCCTTCATGTCGGCTCGCGCCTCATCACCATCGATCAGTTCCGCCCTGCGGAAGTGGTGGAAATGTTCGCGCGCGAAAAGGTCACGCGCGCCACGCTTGCACCCGCCATGCTTCAGATGTGTCTGGAAGTGCCCGGCCTCGACAAGCTCGATTTCTCCAGCATCCGGCTCATCACCTATGGCGGCTCGCCCATCGCCGAGCGCGTGCTGAAGGAAGCGGGCAGGGTGTTCGGCTGTGCGTTCGCGCAAGGCTACGGCATGACCGAAGCCACCAGCGCCGTCACCATGCTCGCGCCGGAAGATCACGATCCCTCGCGCGACAAGCTCAAATCCTGCGGCCGTCCGCTGCCGGGTGTGGAGGTGCGCGTTATCGATTCCAACGGCAAGCCGTGTCCGCCGCGCGCCATCGGCGAAGTGGTGGTGAAGGGGCCGGTGGTGTGCAAAGGCTATTGGCGCGATGAAAAGGCCACGGCCGGCGCCATCTCCGACGGCTGGCTGCACACCGGCGACGCCGCCTATTTCGACGAAGAGGGCTATCTCTACATCCACGACCGCGTGAAGGAGATGATCGTTTCCGGCGGCGAGAACGTCTATCCCGCCGAAGTCGAGAACGCGCTGTTCCACCATCCCGATGTCGCCGACGTCGCCGTCATCGGCGTACCGCACGAGAAATGGGGAGAGGCGGTGAAAGCGCTGGTGGTCGTAAAGCCGGGCAGGGCAGTTTCCGAACGCTTGCTGATCGAACATGCCCGCTCGCGAATCGCGGGCTTCAAAGTGCCCAAATCCGTCGATTTCGTGGCCGCGATCCCCCGCAATGCGGCGGGCAAGATCCTGCGGCGGGAGCTGCGCAAACCCTATTGGGAAAATCGGGAAAGGAACGTCAATTAAACCGCATTTGCCAGATCGTGTTTTTGCGCTCTACTTGCACTTGGGGGCTGACCGGCAATGACTCGCAAGACAACACCAAAGACGGCGCCAGGCGGCGCGCAGTCTTCGAAACAGACCGAAGGCTGGGTTCTGCCGGCGCACCAGTCGCGTTCGCGCGAACAGCGCGACCGGCTTCTGAAGGCGGGCGAGCGCGTGTTTGCTTCGCAGGGGTTCTGGGAATCGCACGTCTCGGAAATCGTGAAGGAGGCCGATTGCTCGGTCGGCAGTTTCTACCGCCGCTTTCGCGACAAGGAAGCGCTGTTCCTGGCGTTGCAGCAGGATATGCACGCCCGTTCCCATGCCAATATCGATCGCTTCTTCGCCAATCCCATCGGCGAGCAGCGGTCGCTGACCTCGATCTTCTTTCATTTGATCGACAACACGGGCTCCGAAGCCATCAAGATCAAGGGCTATTACCGCGCCCTGTTCGAAATCAGCCTGCGCGGCCGCAATGTCTGGAGCCGGATGCGCGAGCTGGAGGAATACCAGGCGCGCTGTTTCGAAAAGCTGCTGCGCAAGCGAGGCGTGAAGAATATCGGGCCCGATTTCGTGCCGTCGCTTGCATCCGCCATCCGCATGATGACCGGCAGCCAGATCAGCATCATGCTGCACGGACCCGGTCCCTATAATTTCAACGATCCCGAACTGACGGCGCAATTGACGCGCAGCCTGATGGCGATAGCGGGCGTGCCCGTCGACGAAGACGAACTCGAAAAGCTCGTTGCCTCGCGCAAATCCTCCCGGCGCAAGAAGTAGACGCCGAGCACTCTTCTTCGATTCATCCTGCCGTGTTGCAAAGTTCACACGCGTAAGCGCGCGGGTTTGGTTGACCGCGATCCTTCGTTTGCTAATATGTGAACCGAAACTCCGGTTCGTGTCAGAAGGCACTTGGGGAGAATTTCGCGGCAGGCGTGCTTGACTAAGCGGGCGGCCCGCAATGCCAACAACAGCAGGGGAGTGAAACATGCGGAGAGATTTCAAGCGCTTATCGCGCGCGTTGCTGATCGGCGCATCGACGTCGGCTTTGGCGACATTTGTGTCAGCAGGCCCGTCCTCGGCGCAGGATGCAGCACCCGCCGCCGATAGCGGCGGAATCGAAACGGTGGTGGTGACCGCCGAAAAGCGTTCCGAAAATGCTCAGGATGTCGGCATGTCGATCAGCGCATTCAGCGGCGATCAGCTGGAAAACGCGAACATTACGAGCATGACAGACCTGGCGAAACTGGTGCCAAGCCTCAACATTTTCCAGGCGAACAACAACCGCAACACCTCGATCATCATCCGCAACATCGGTTCGTCGGGCACAAATCCGGGCATCGAACCCAGCGTGGGCGTCTTCCTCGACGGCGTTTATATCCCCGCATCGGGCGCGGTGATGAACGAACTGCTCGATGTCGCGACCGTTGAAGTGTTGCGCGGTCCGCAAGGCACGCTCTATGGCCGCAACACCCCGGTGGGCGCGGTGAACATCACCTCGCGCGTTCCGACCGACCAGTTCGAAGCCATGATCGACCTGCAATACGGCAATTACGACGAGAAAAAAGCCTCCGGCTATATCGGCGGCGGCCTGACCGACGATCTGGCCGGACGCGTGTCGTTCTGGATGGATACGCGCTCGGGTTACGAGAAGAACCTCTACTACGGCACCAGCATCAACGATTCCGATCAGTATGGCGGCCGCACGCGTCTGCGCTGGGTGCCGGACGAACTCACCACCGTCGATGTGATCGCCTATTATTCGAAGATCTTCAGCCACGGCACGGTCGGCGCGCAACTCGATCCCTACGGCACCGGCGGCATCGCAACACCGGGTTTCATCACAGCGTCGAATGCCGCAGCACCCGGTCATCCATTCGTCGCTTTGGGACCGTTCCAGGTCAACGAAGACGACATTCCGGCAGACGCCACGCAAAGCTATGGGCTTTCGGTTCAGGCAAATCGCGAACTGCCGTTCAACGCCACCGTCACCAATATCCTCGCCTACAACTCCTTCCAGGATCACCTGGAAGAATTGTCGGCGGACGGCCTGCCCCAGGATGTGGCGCACGGCAATCAGAACGATCTCCTGTCGTCGGCCAGCGATGAATTGCGGATCGCTTCCACCGGCAAGAACTGGATCGATTATGTGGCAGGCGCCTATCTGTTCCACGAAGACCTGGTCTATGTGAACGACATCCTGATCGACAAGGGCGCCAATCGCGTCTTCGGTCCGGCCGGGCCGCTTTTCGTCGGCGACTATTCGGCCTTCCGCTACGAACAGGGCACCGACAGCTTTGCCTTCTTCGGACAGGCGACGGGCCACATCACCGACAGCCTGCGGGTCGTCGGCGGCATTCGTTACAGCTACGATCACAAACACGTCTCGATCTTCAACGACGACACGAACGTCATCACGGGCATTCCGTCCGCCCCGCTGACCAATACGTTGTTTCCGGAAACGAACCAGCCGCATCTGTCCAGAACGGATACGAGCACCACATGGACCGGCGGTTTGCAATATGACGTGACCGAAGGCGTATTGGCCTATTTCACGGCCGGCAGCGGCTTCAAGGATGGCGGCTTCAATGCGCGCGCCTCGAACACGCCACCGTTCGATTTCGGGCCGGAACAATCGCTGACCTATGAACTCGGCCTGAAGTCGATCTTCCTCGACAACCACCTGCTCATCAACGCAGACGTCTATCGCATGCTCCTGCACGGGTTCCAGCAATCGACGCTCAATCCGGTCACCGGATCGGGCTTCATTGTCGGCAACGCGGGCAATGTGCGTGTCGATGGCATCGAAGTCGATGCACAGGCCCATGTGTTCGGGCCGCTGACCTTGAACGGCAACCTCAGCTATTCGGATACGACTTACACCTCCTATCCAGAAGGCCAGTGCATTACCACTTATCCTCCAGTCGCGCCTACTGGATCGCCTCCCAACACCCCGGCAGGCGCTCCCGTTCCCAATTTAAACAGCCTCGGCGGTTGGGAAGGAACCTGCAACTACACCGGCCACACACCGCCCTATTCGCCGAAGTGGCGCTGGAGCATCGGTGGACGCTGGGAACAGCCTTGGATCAATCCGCACTACAATTGGTTCGTGTCGGCGAATGTGAGTTCTGTCAGTTCGCAATTCCTCGATGCATCGCTCGATCCGCGTTCGTTCCAAGGCGGTTACACGCTGCTCGATGCCAATGCGGGCTTCGAACCAGAATCCGGCAATTGGCGTGTCAGCCTGTGGGGCCGTAACCTCACCGACAAGGTCTATTTCCCCGTCGCTGCGGCGCAGCCCCTGGGTGCGCTTATCGGTGCGGGCGGTGCGGCAAGCGCCAACGGCTTCTTCGGCTGGTACGGCCCGCCGCGCACCTTCGGTCTCGAGGGTACTTATCGCTTCTAAGGACAAGGTTCTTGGAAGGTGGGGCGGGTCCCAAAGGCCCGCCCCTATTTTTTTATCCGGCGTTCAAATTGTAATGCTGATCTTCCGGCTTCCAGTCATTGATCATGCCGACCATGCGATGCCCCGCCGCTTCGGCGCGAACGATGTGTCCGTTCCAAACCCGGTCGAACACCGGCACGTCGATGTCGGCCACAGCATGTGCGATGCCGTCGATCTGCGTTCCGTCGTCCAGCGTGGCGCGAAAGCGCCGCTCCGGCGACCATTTCTCGATGCGGAAATCCGTGATCGCGCGGTCGGTTCCGTCCGCTTCGAAATCACCATAGTGCCGCTTGCCGGCGAACAAGCCGGTGAGCGACGCATCCGCGCTCCACAGCATGGCGTAGGTGAAGGATGGTCCGAAGCGCGGATTTTCCTGCGTCTGCTCATGCGCCTTGGCGACGCCGCTCAACGATATGGTTCTGCCGGCGACCGATATTGTTGCATCGACCTTGCCGGTCCGTTCGAAGCGCCCGGCGGGAGAGCCCGCCCGCAACGGCCCGGGATGAAAAATGCCGTCCAGCTTGAGCGGAATGTCGCCGGGCCCATTCACGCCCTTGCCGCCGTCATGTGCGTTCACATGCGCGGAAAAAGACAGCGACGTCATGTTCTGCGACGTGCCGTTCCGGATGAAATGCGCATCGAGCCCCGGCACGCCGTAATCCGCCGTCGCGGTGTCGGGCCGCTCATGTTCGGCCGTGCTGGGAAGAAACTGGTCCGCATAGGCATAGATGCGTCCGTCCACCATCGCCATGCACCACACCCACGATGTCTTCAGATCGGGATAGCGCGACAGCCGGTAGCTGAAGCCGTTGCGAGCCTCTTCATCGAAATAGAGCACCATCACGGATTCGCTCCAGGTGGTGACACCCTCGATCTTCGGCCATGGGCTGGCGAATGCGGCTTTCGGCGGAAGCGCAAGCAACGAAAGAGAACTACCGATCAGCAAGCGCCTGTCGATCTGCATGGTATTCTCCTTTTGAAGGTATCTATGCCAGCAACCGCTCGCAGCCCGTGCCTTTGAGGATGCGGTCCACCGCCGCGCGATCCTTCTCGGTCAGCGCGCCGTATTCGGCCCTCAGCCATTGCAGGCATTTCACCTGATAGGGGAACGGCTGTTGCACCCACGGTTTGCCGTCGACTTCGGTTTTCACTTCTTTTGCGCCTGTCCGCTGCGCCTCGGCATTGGCCAGCATCACCGGAACATAGACGCGGCCCACTTCCGCGAGCAGCGCTGTCAGCGTTTCCGGTATGGCATCGCGGGCAATCCAGTCGGCCTCGGTTGGTTCGACGCCCGAAAGGTCTTCCACCAGATCGACCCAGGCCGAAACACGCGGTGCTTCGTGTTGCGCCACCGCCATCGGCGTGGGGTCGAAGCGCACAAGCTGGGTCAGTTGACCGTAAGCGCCGAAATCGGCGGAGCCGGGCCGGTTGCCCAAGGTGAATCTGTAGGTCTGGAAATGCCGCTCCATGATCGCCAGATAACGGCGATAGCTTTCCTCGATCACCGGCGCGGTGGTGTCGTTGGATCCCACCACATAAAGCCGTCCGATCTGGCGTTCGGCGATGTATGTCTTCATCTGCGCCAGCTCGTCATCCTTGATCGGCCAACCGGCCCAGATCGGAAGGATGTTCCCGGCATTTTCGATATCGGGTTTGTAATACCAGCGATAATGGAACATCGCCTTGGTCAGCCATTCGTCGCCGTAATCTTCGAGCAGAAAGTCGAGGAACGCGATCACCGGATCGGTGGGGATGATCGAACGCCCGTGATAATCGTTTTCCAGCCGCCGGATGATGGGCGAGGAATCCGTCACCGCTTCCAACTCGCCCGTCGGGCCGGGAAAATAAAAGGTCGGCAACAGCGGCACTTTGGAACGCGGCAATCCTTCGGGCGGCGAACGGTGCGAGGCGAGCAGCAGACGATAGGGGATACGGCGGTAGCGCAGCACCGCGAGCATCTTGCGGGTGTAAGGCGAACCCGGCACGCCCATCAGCGGTATGCTTGTCTCAAGTCCCATGCGTTTCCCCTGTGGCCACGATCTTATCGGAACGGGCCGGGGTTTACAGAACCGGAATTCCCGTTCATCATTCGCGACAATGACCGATTAAACGGGCCGCCGCAATCGAAAAGAGCCCGCGACTGGGGAAGGATTCACCCGTGCCCGTTTCCGGTTTCGTCTGCGCCGACTTTATCATCGCGGCCATTCTCTATCTCGTCTTTCTTGCCTGGTATGACGGCTGGCCGCGTCGCCCGCTCTCGCCCGCCGAAGTCGAAGCCTACTACGCCAAAATGAAAGCCCAGCGCGCGCCGCAGGGCGAAACGGCGCTTGCCATGTTGGAACGCTTCCGCGCTTTCGCTGCCAGCGATGACGGCGGCGAATTCCACATGGTCAATCTGCTGCGCTGGAGCAAGGCTGATGTGAACAGCGAAGCCCACAAACGCTACATGCGCGCGTGGAGCAAGGTCGCCGTGCCGCGCGCTTCCCATCCCATCTATCGCGGCAGGATTGCGGGCAAGGTGCAGGGCGCGCTTCAGGATCATCAATGGGACGACGCGGCCTTGATGCGTTATCGCAGCCGCCGCGACCTGATGGAGATCGTCACCAACGAAGGCTTTGCCCGCGATGTTGGGCAAAAGGGCGTGGCGGTGGAATATACCGATGCCTATCCCGCCACGCCGAAGATCCTGCTCGGTTCGCCGCGCGTGCTGGCGTTCCTCGTGCTGCTCGCGATTGCGCTTTTCTTCGCGGCCCTTATCGGATGAAGCCTTACATTCTTTATGGCGCCTATGCTTCGTTCTACACCGGCAAGACGCGTTCCTATCTGCGCAAGAAGGCCATCCCCTTCATTGAACGTCTGCCCAGCCATCCGCGCTTCCGCGACCATGTCAGCCCCACGGCGCAATCCAAACGCATCCCGATTCTTGAAACGCCGGACGGGCAGGTGATTCAGGACACGACGGAGATCTTCGAATATCTCGAACCGCGTTTTCCCCATCCGCCCGCCTTGCCGCCCGGCCCGCGCCAGCGTCTTGCCGCCTATCTGATCGATCTCTTCGCCAGCGAGAACATGCGCATCGCCTGGCACTATCGCTGGAATTTCCCCGAGAATCTTCCCTTCGTGACAAAGGATTTCGGCCGCACCTTCAAGCCGCAAGGAAGCGACGCCGATCTGCAACGCTATGGCGACATCATCGCCAAACAGATGGATGGTCACCGCGCCAATACGGGCGTCACGCCCGAACTCTATGGCACGCTCGAGCAGATCTATTTCAACCTGCTCGACACGCTCGAACGCCACTTCACAAACCATCCGTTCCTGTTCGGCGGTTTGCCCAGCGTCGGCGATTTCGGATTGATGGGTCCGCTGTTTGCCCATCTGGGCCGCGATCCCTATCCGCTCAACATCATGCAATCGCGTTCCCCCCGCGTTTTCCGCTGGGTCGAACATATGAACACGCCGGAAATCCAGTCGCCGGAATTCGCCGAAACGCCCATGGAATATCTGGCAAACGACGAAATCCCCGACACCGCGCTCGAACTCCTGCGCCAATGCGTTTCGGATTATGCGGCCGTCTACACGGCAAGCGCCCGGCTTTACAACGATTGGGCTCGCCGCAATGCGGACAAGCCCAAGGGAAGCCTCGTTTCCGACGACGACAAGGATCAGCCCAATCTCGGCCGTATTGCCATTCCCCTGCGCGGGCAGACGATGACGCCGATGTCGCAAATCCATTCGCTCTGGCTCCTGCAACGGACGTTACGATGGCTGCGCACGCTTGGCCCCGCCGAAAAAGCAGCCTGCGAAAACCTCGCCGCCGAATGCGGCGCAACCGAACTTCTGTCGATCGAACTCGCGCGCCCGCTCATGCGCACCCGCAACAGACTGGCCGTGGAGTAATGCCGATGGATGCGCGCCCCAACGACATGCCGCTCGCCTTGCCGCCCGCGCCGCCGCTCTCCGCCGCGCGTTACACGCTTGCATTCCTTTTCGTGATCTATGCGTTCAACTATGTCGACCGCCAGCTTCTCTCCATACTTATGGAGCCGATCCGCAAAGAACTGCATCTCAGCGACACGCAGCTCGGCGTTCTCTCCGGCTTCGCCTTTGCGCTGTTCTACGCGACCTTGGGCATTCCTATCGCACGCCTGGCCGACCGCCATTCCCGCCGCAACATCATCGTGGTCGCGATGGCGATCTGGAGCGTGATGACGGCCGCTTGCGGTTTCGCGCAAGGCTTCATCAGTCTGCTGTTGCCGCGCATCGGCGTCGGCATCGGCGAAGCCGGTGCAAGTCCGCCCGCCCATTCCATGCTGTCGGATTTCTATCCGCCGCAAAAGCGCGCGGCGGCGCTTGCGATTTATTCCACCGGTATTCCGGTCGGCATCCTTCTTGGCCTCGCCGGCGGCGGCTGGCTCAACCAGTCCTTCGGCTGGCGCACGGCGTTTCTCGTCATCGGTTTGCCCGGCGTCCTGCTCGCGGGTTTTTTCTATCTCACTGCGGAGGAACCGGTTCGTGGGGCCCAGGATGGTGGAGCGCCCGATGCCATGCCCGGCATGGCAGAATCGCTCCGCCATCTGTGGGGCCTTGAGACCTTTCGCTGGGTCACGCTCGCCTCGGCGCTGCATGCGGTCTGCGCCTATGGCGTCCTGCAATGGAATCCGTCCTATCTCATTCGCACCTTCGGCCTCGGCACGCGCGAAGTCGGATTGTCGCTCGGCCTCATCATCGGCGTGATGGGCGGATTGGGCACGCTGTTCGGCGGTTTCGTCTCCGATTGGCTGGCGAAGCGCGATCTTCGCTGGTACGTTTTTCTGCCCGCGCTGTCTGTCGCGCTTTCCATTCCGTTCTATTTCGCAACCTTCCAGGCCGCCAGCGCCACACTCGCGCTCATGCTGTATGTCGCGCCCGCCTTCCTTGCCAATCTTTTCACCGGCCCATCCTTCGCCACCATCCAGTCGCTTTCGCCCACGCGCATGCGCGCCATGGCGGCTTCGCTTTATCTTTTCATCCTCAATCTGATCGGTCTCGGCTTCGGCCCCGCCGCCGTCGGCATCGCGAGCGATCTGTTGCATCCAACGCTCGGAACGGCCGCCTTGCGCTGGGCGCTGTGCGGGATCAGCCTGTTCGAATTCGCCGCCGTCTATTGCTTTCTGCGCGCCGCCAAGACCATCCGTCGGGAGATGAGGATCTGATAAATTCCGGCGCAGTCTTTCCCAATCTGCAACGCTGGTTCAAGCTGGCGGGCGCTCGGCCCGCCGCCGGAAGGAATTGAGAGGAAACACATGACCGGACTCTACAAAATCTTCGGCTCGGAAATGTCGCCCTATTCGGTAAAGGTGCGGTCCTATTTCCGCTTCAAGCAGATCCCGCACGAATGGATCGCGCGCAACCCTTCCAACGAGGCGGAATACAAAAAATATGCCCGCATCCCCATCGTGCCCGCCGTGGCCACGCCGGAGGGCGAGGGCATTCAGGATTCCACGCCGATCATCGAAGCGGTGGACCCGAAATTCCCCGCGCCCTCCATCCATCCCGACGGCGAATTGAATTTTCTCTCCGCCTTGATCGAAGAATTCGGCGACGAATGGGGCAACAAGTTGATGTTCCACTATCGCTGGTGGGACGAGATCGACCAGCGCGCCTCGGCGCAGACGCTTGCGCGCCTGTTCGCGCCGCACGGCACCCGCGAAGAAGTGGCCAACATCTCCAAGATGATCCTTTCGCGCATGACAGGCCGCGGCCATTTCGTCGGCTCAAGCGCCGAGACCGCGCCGCTGATCGAGGAATACTTCTTCGAACTGGTGGACATTCTTCAAACGCACCTTGCATCGCGCAAATATCTCTTCGGCGCGCGCCCCGCTTTCGGCGATTTCGGTCTCGCCGCGCAGCTTTACGAAGCCTCCGTCGATCCCACCTGCGGCAGCATCATCCGCGCCCGCGGCCCCAAAGTGCTCGACTGGTGCTTCCGCATGAACGAACCGCGCGAAGATGGCCCATTCGAAAGCTGGCAATCGCTGTCGCCCACCCTGAAGCCGCTGCTGGATTATGTGGGCCGCTATTTCTTGCCGTGGTCCGTCGCCAACGCGAAGGCTTTGCAGGCCGGCGAACAAAGCTTCTCGGTCGAACTGGCTGGCAAAGCCTATGTGCAGGGCCCGCAGAAATATCACGCCAAATCGCTGCAAGTGCTGAGAGAGAAATACAAACAGGCGTCCGGCGATGCGGGCCTGAACGAGATTCTGAAATCCTCGGATTGCCTGCGTTATCTGGCGTAACTCGCCGGAACATCAGGCAAGCGGTATCACGAGCGAACGTCGCGCGCCTCCGGCAACCGCTTTCGAAAGGTGGCCTTTGCCGGTGGTGTCTTCGGCCAGAACGATTTCGCCCGGCCCGATGATTTTGCTTTCGCCGTCGCTCGTTATGATTTCCACCGACCCTTCCAGATTGACGATATATTGGCGGCGCGGCGCGTTGTGCCAACCCAGATTGTAATTCCCATCCGTCACGCGAAACGAAACGCTCGAAACCTGCACGGGATCTGAAGTCTTTCCGGCAGGCCCGGTATGGGCCCATTCGACATCGATTTCGCGAATGTGCGACTCGCCCGCAGCGTCCGCATAGATATTGTGGATTCGCATGCTTGTTCCCTTTCCGATTTGCCCGAGAAAATAGCCTTTTTATCGTTATAACCCCTCGGTCTTGCCGACGGAACGCCGCGCATCCCCAAGTTCCCGGTAGACCATCGAAGAATTGTATGAACCAATGCGAGAAGTGGGGAACGCCTCGCGCGAAAGGGAAAACAATGGCAACCGCCAAGAACACCATTTGCATCTGGTACGAAAAGGATGCCGAAGCCGCGGCCCGCTTTTATGCCGAGACGTTTCCCGACAGTTCGGTGAGTGCGGTGCATCGCGCGCCGGGCGATTATCCCTCGGGCAAGGCGGGCGACGTGCTGACGGTGGATTTCACCGTCTGCGGAATTCCCTGTCTCGGCCTCAATGGCGGACCCATGTTCAAGCAGACCGAAGCCTTCTCGTTCCAGATCGCAACCGACGATCAGGCGGAGACCGATCGTTACTGGAACGCCATCGTGAACAATGGCGGCGAAGAAAGCGCCTGCGGCTGGTGCAAGGACAAATGGGGCGTCTCCTGGCAGATCACGCCGCGCGTGTTGACCGAAGCGCTTGCGGTCGGCGGCGAAGAGGCCAAACGCGCGTTCGCCGCCATGATGGACATGAAGAAGATCGACGTCGCCAGGATCGCGGCGGCGAGGCGCGGCTAAAAACTCATTATCGCGTGAACGCGCCGTAGCGAACGATCCAGCCGACGAGCAGGAGGCCGAGGGCTGCGATCCAGCTTCCGCCGACGCGCGCGGCAACCACCAGCCACAGCCGCTTGAGCGGAATGGTGAGCGAAGCGGCCATGGCAAACACCGCAAAAACGCTGGCCGTCATGCCGATCAGCGAAAGGCCGTGCGCAACACTTCCGTCAACGCCCGCAAGATCGGCCATGCCGCGAACAAGGCCAAGGCTTGCGCCCAATGCTGCGCAAATCGCGGTTGGAACGGTGAGGTTCGCCGAGAGCGCAATGCCGATCAGCATGAAGAGTGCGGCGGTGGCGGAGGAAAGAACAAGGTTGGATGCCGCAAAACCTGAGAGCGAAATCATCCCGCCCGCCAGCCAGAACCGCGTGACGGCGCCCAATGTCAGCCGCGAATGGCCGGGGCCGCGCAAGCCCGCGAAGAAGCCCAGTGCGATCACCGGCAGGAAATCTTCCGGGCTCAATCCGAAATGCGAAATACCGTCGAACACCGGGCCCATGCCCGTGGCCATCAGATGCGCACTGGCCGATGTGGGAAGAAGGGCGGCGGTCGCAACGGCGATGGCGATACGGCGTTTCATGAGAGCGCACCCCACAGGAAGAACGCGCCGCCGCAGAGCACAAATGCGCCCGCACCGCGCAAGGCAAGCTTGCCCCATTGCCAGCGATGGATCAGACCGATCGTGATGCCAGTTGCGTGCAGAAGGCCGGTCGCCAGCACGAAGCCGAGGCTATAGAGCAGCGCGTTCTGTCCCGGCGGAAGTTCGGCGCCATGCGCGTAACCATGGAACAATCCGAAGATGCCGACCAGCACACCGGCCATCCACAATGGCGGGCGCAATTCCAGAAGAACGGCGGCCCCCAGACACACGCCCGAAAGCGCAATCGCGATTTCGCTGCCGGGAAGCGGCACGCCGATCAATCCCAGAAAACCGCCAAACGCCATCACCAGCGGAAACGTCACCGGCAACACCCAGATCGCGGGCATGCCCAATTGCGCGCCCCACAGACCAACCGCCACCATCGCAATCACATGGTCGAGCCCGGAGATGGGATGTTCGAAGCCGCTGAAGAAGCCGATGGCCTCGCCTTTCACGATATGCGCGCCCGCATCGCCCGGCAGCATGGCCGCCACAAACGCCAGTATCATGGCTGCCGCGAGAAACGAATTGTCATTGTGTTTCATCAGATCACTCCGAACAGTACGGCGCAGTATTGGATGGTCCATGACGCGCCGAGAACGCCGATGGCATAGGTGGGCGCGGCGGCGACGGCTTCGGGCCAGCGCAATTCCATCAGGCGGAACGACCGCCTGAGCGCAAACACAAGCGCAATAAACGCAAGCTGGCCGATTTCGACGCCGATGTTGAAGAGCACAAGTGCGGCCAGCAGCGCGCCTCTTTCAAGTCCGAGCGAGGTCAGGCCGTTCGCGAAGCCCATGCCGTGCAACAGGCCGAACAAAAACGCCACCACCCACGGATGCCGGATGGTGAGGCTCGTTCCGCCGCGCTGGGCGCGGATCACTTCCGGCGCAATGAACAGAATGGAAAGCGCGATCAGCGCGTTGAGCAACGTGGTGGAAAGCTGGATCAGCCCGAACGTGGCCAGCGCCAGCGTGATGCTGTGCGCCAGCGTGAACGCGCTTACCGTTTTGAGCAGCATCATCCGGTCGCGCACGATCAGCAGAAGGCCCAGCACGAACAGCAGATGATCGGGCCCCGTCAGGATATGCTGGATTCCAAGCAGGAGGAACGAGGGCAGGCCCATCGATTGTCCGTCGCCGAAGGATATGTTGAAGCTCGGGCTGTCGGGGCGAAGAATGGTGTCGAACTGCCGTCCGCCGGAAAGTTTGATCCGCACGAACGCATCGGTGATCGTGTCCTGAAGGCCTTCGATGAAAATGGTTTTCCCTTCAAGCTCCGCCGGTGCCTTGGCGGTCGTCTTCCAGGTACGGATCAGAAAGCCCCCGGAAGCATACTGATCCGCCGGCTGCTCTTTCAGCCAGCCATTGGAGATATGCGGCACCAGATGAATGGCCACGTCGCCCATCGTGGGCTGTTTCCACGTCACGCGATAGTTCGTGGCCGAGGTCTGGTCGATTTCGAGATAGGCGGGCCGCACCTCATGGGCGAACGCGGCCGTTGCAGCGAACGCGGCCGCGAGAAAAGCGAAGAGCGAAAGAAGCCGTCTCATGGCGTCTTCTTCCTGTCGTCGCGAACGATGGTGTATTGGGCGGCCAGACCATCGAACGCCGCGTGGTTCGCCTTGTCCTGTGCGGCTTGCAGATAGTCGGTGCGCACGGCGTCGCGCACCTTGGCAAGCGGCGGGCTCTCCTCGGCCTTGCGCGCACTTATATATATAAGGTGCCACCCGTAAGCCGAGCGGACGGGGCCGAACCATTTTCCGGCCGGTGCCTTGAACAGCGCATCCGCAAACGGGGTGTGGCCGAACAGGCGATACACCTGCTCGGAATCGTAGTTCGAGAAATCGTAGAGATCGGGAAACGGATCGCCCAGATCGGGCGCGCGCGTGGTGCCTGCGGGGATTTTGGCGAGAACGGCCTCAGCCCGCTTTTGCGCGGCGTTCGATCCGCCTCTGTCCGACGAGAAATAGATATGGCTGAAGGTGACGTGGGCCGGTTGTACGTAACGGTGCTTGTGCGCGTTGTAGAAGGCGGTCAGCTGCGCATCCGTGGGCTCGGCGGGCGGGTGCAAATCCTGCAGCAGGAACTGCATTTTCTGCACCACGCGGCGGCGAACGATCTCGTCGTCCTTGTCCAGGCCGAGCGCCAGTCCCTGCCGGAACAATATCTCGTCATGCAGATCGCGCTTCACCAGCGATTCCAGCGTCACGGGATCTGGCTGCGTGCCGAATTGCAGCGCATAGGCGTTGGCGATTTCGGCGGTGTGCGCGGGCGTCTCCACAATGCGATAGACGCTCGTCTGCTCCTGGTAAAAGCGTCCGGCGAGGAAAAGCACGACACCGGCCACGGCAAATTGAAACAACGGCTCCTTGAGCACGCCAAGCAACAACCGGCCGCCACGTTGCGTCCATCTTTGCAATGTCATTCCTGTGCGCCCCGCAGCGTCAATCGCTTCGCTTGTTGACACGCTTGGTTCTCCCTGAACCGGACGGACGCCGCCGGAAATTGTTTTTGATATTGAACGACAACCACGCCGTCATGCCCTGCGCCCGACGATGCCGCATTCGATTGGGAGCGGCAAGTAACGCTTCCGATCATGTTACGGCTGCAAGCTTTGCACTCCCGTTGCCGGATGCGCGCCGGCCATGGCGCGTGCTGGGCGTGCAATCGAGATTCATGTTTTCGGCAAGATCTATCGCAATGGCGATGCAGCGTTCGACGATGAGCGAATGCCGCGACTCCGGGCTGGTGAACGCCTCGCAATAATGAAGCCCCTCGTAATCCACATCCAGCCGCACGATGCGCCCTTCGCGAATGTCGTTCAGGAAGAACTGGCTCAACCCATAACCGATGGTATCGGTCGTCAATATCAGATGCCTCACGACATCGTTGTCCTGGATCATCGCCGCGTTGAGGTTGTGCCGCTGCGCCCGCGTCAATTCCGCTGGGAATTCGTCGCGCTGCTGCTTGGTCAGGCCAGCGCCGGCGAACGGAAAATCGAGCAGTTCGATGCGATCGAGCCGCCGTTTGCGCACGGCAAGCGGATGGTCGGGGCGCGTGAAGAAATGGATATGCGATTTGAACAGATGCACAGCGCGGATGCCGGTGGTCTCTTCCGCATCGTTGTTGGCGCGGTCGCCGCTGGCCGCCAACGCCAGGTCGATCTTTCGCTCGCTCAAAAGCGAAATCAGGTCCTGCCCGTAATGCGTCACGATGCGAAGGCTCAATTGCGGGAATTCGCGCATCAGCCGCTCGCTCAACGGCGCCAGAAGAAGTTCGCCCACGAATGGCCCCACGCCCAGCACCAATCGCCCGGCAGATCCTTTCGCCATCATGCGGGCTTCGTGTTCGAGCGCCGCAATGCCGCGGATCGCAAGATCGCCGCGCGAAACGATGTATTGCGCAAGCGGGGTGGGCCGCGCACCCTCGCCGCTGCGTTCGAACAACGGCGCGCCCAGCAAATCTTCCAGCCGCGCGATACTGCGGCTGAGCGCGGGCTGAGAGGTGCCAAGGTGTTTGGCGGCGCGGGTGAAACTGCCCAGACGGGAGATTTCGATCACCTGCCGGATTTTCTGGATGTCCATCGCGCCCATATCGGCCCCATATCCCAAATGCATAGCCTTCAAACTATCAAAGCATTTCCGGTGGGGGGTAGTGAAAATCTTACAATCCAACCCGCCGGTGGGATTTGGTGAGGGTATCGGCCGGCTATTTTGCGGCGAAAAGGCCATGCAACCGGGAGATAGAGCGGCTTGTCGTCAAATATCAAAATCTTGACGCGAGATATCAATTCGCTTTCGAATAACCTTGCAAAGTCAGGGGCAAAGGCCAGGTGGGCGGGGGCGCCGGGGGCCGAAATGATCGGGGCGACGGGCGTGGAAAATATCGATCCGGGTATGAGTGCAGAACTCGCCGAACTGGCCCAGCCGGGCGCCATCGCAGCCTCGCGGGGAAGATGGTCCGCGCATTTCGCGGGCACCCGCAACGTCGATCATTCAATCAGCATATTCGCGGGCATTTTCACCTTCGTCTTCGGCTCGCTCGGCTATCCGCTTCTGCCGATGATCGTGGGCGCGCTGCAGGATCATCTGCATTTCACCATCCGCCAGGTGGGCGCCATCGCCTCGGGCGAGATGTCGGGCATGTTCGTGTCCGCGGCTCTCGCACTCCTCTGGATTCGCAAGGTCGATTGGCGGTGGACGGCATTCGGCTGCTGCATCGCGCTGATCGCCTGCCACATCCTTTCCGGCCAGGTGTCGTCGTTCGCAGCGCTATTGAGTTTGCGGTTTCTTGCCGGTCTGTTCGGCGGCTCGATGATGGCCATCGGCGCGACCGCGGTGGGCGATTCCTCCAATCCCGAAGCAAATGTCGCGCTGCTGAACGTGGCGCAAACGGCGATGTGCGCCATCGGCTTCTACGTTATGCCGCCGCTGGTCGACAGTTACGGCACGACGGGCGCATTTGTCTTCCTCGCAGTCTATGTGTTGCCGGCGCTCGTTATCGCCATGCTGCTTCCGGCAAGCGGGCGCTGGCCGAAGCCGGGACACGCGATCGATACCGCAAAACCCGCGAGCAAAGGCGCAATCGCCGTGTTGCTGTTCGTGTCGTTTCCCGCCTTTCTTTTCTTTGCGGGCTACGCATCGAGCTGGGCTTATATCGAACGCATCGGCGTCACCGCGGGCCTCTCGCACAAGGAAGTGGGCACCGCGCTGTCCATTTCGCTCATCGCAGGCTCGGTTGGTTCGATTGCGGCGTGGCTGTTGCGCATGCGCGTCGGGCGCCTGATCCCGACTTTCGTTACCTTGCTCTGTCAGTTGGCATCGCTTGCCGTGCTATTGTGGTTCCTGCAGGGGCCGCTGTTCTATCTCGCGGCCCTCATGGTGTTCGTGTTCTTCGTCAACTTCCCCAATTCCTATCAGGTGGGGCTGGCGGTGAATGCAGATGTCACGGGCAGGGCCGCGGTCGTCTTCCTGTTGATGCTCAAGGCGGGCATTGCGGTTGCGCCCTATCTCGCGGCCACTTTCGTTATCGGCAGCGATTTCCATGGGCCCATGATCCTGGGTGCGGTGCTTTACACGTTGAGCTTCCTCAATTTCTGGGCCGGCGAAATGTATACGCGGCGCAAGGCGGCGTGATGAACGTGCAGAAACCCGCGCAATCCTTCTGCACCGACAATATGGTGTTCGTCGCGGGCGGCACGTACCGCATGGGGTCCGATCGGCACTATCCCGAAGAAGCGCCCGCCCATCGCGTGACGGTGGACGGCTTCTGGATCGACCGCACGCCTGTCACCAACACGCAATTCGCCGATTTCGTCACCGCCACGGGCTACGTCACCGTCGCCGAACGCATTCCGCTGGCAAGCGATTATCCCGGCACGCCGCCGGAAATGCTGCAACCCGCCTCGCTCGTCTTCGCGCAGCCGGACGAGCCGTCTTCGCTGCACGATTGGCGGCGCTGGTGGGTGCTACGCTTCGGCGCCAATTGGAGCCAGCCGCTGGGCGATAACAATTGGGCGAAGGGCGATCATCCCGTCGTCCATGTCGCCTATGAAGATGCGCAAGCCTATGCCGAATGGGCGGGCAAGGATTTGCCGACCGAAGCCGAATGGGAATTTGCCGCGCGTGGCGGATTGGAAGATGCCGAATATGCCTGGGGCAACGAATTGATGCCCGATGGCAAATTCATGGCCAACACCTGGCAGGGCCAGTTCCCGCATTTCAACAGCATGGCGGACGGTTTCGACCGCACTTCTCCCGTCGGCAGCTTTCCGCCCCACGGCTATGGCCTCTCCGACATGATCGGCAATGTCTGGGAATGGACGAAGGATTTTTACGCGCCGCGGCACACATCCGATGCGCAGAAAAGCTGCTGCGTGCCGCGCAATCCGCGCAACGACAACGCGGAAAACAGTTACGACAGCCGCGTGTCCGGCAAACCCATTGCGCGCCGCGTGCTGAAGGGCGGCTCGCATCTCTGCGCGCCCAACTATTGCCAGCGTTATCGCCCGTCCGCGCGGCAGGGCCATGCGGTCGATACGTCCACCAGCCACATCGGTTTTCGCTGCGTGGTCCGCGCCACCGCGATGACCTGATTTCAATTTCGCTACGAGAAGGTGTTTGAGCCATGACAAGACAATTCGGATCGGCGGCAGAAGCTCTGGTGCGCGCCCGTTACATGACGGCGTTCAACAGTTGCGTGCGGTCGCTGGGCGGCAATCCGTCGTCCATCCTCGGCCTCGTGGGCCTGCAAACCCGCGATATCGAAGATCCCGCCCGCTGGATTTCCTTCAAATCCTGCCTGCGTGCGCTGCAGCTTGCGGCGCGCACGCTCAACGAACCGGCCTTCGGCATCAAGCTGCAACGCTCGCGCGATTTCAGCTTTTTGGGTCCGCTGCTTCTCATCGCGCAGCATTCGGAAAATCTCACGGCAGCCCTTCTGAACGTCAGCCGCTATCTCAGCATCCAGAACACCGGCTATCGCACGGCCTTCGTGGTCGGCCCGGAGACCTGCGTGCGCTCCTATGAAATGGCGCCGGAGCTGCGGCTGATCGCCGATCAGTTCATCGAAGAATCGCTTCTGTCCACCCGCAAGATGATCGCGCTCATTACCGGCGACGTCGTTCCGGTCATCCACTACTCCATGCGTCACCGTCCCTTGCGCAGTCAGGATGCGTATCTGGAAGACTATGGTGCGCCGGTGTTGTTCGAACAGGAATTCGACGGCGTGGTGATCGACCGCAAATTCGCCGATCACGAAATCCCCAACCGCGATCCCAACATCCAGAAATTCGTGCTCAACTATCTGGAAGAACGCATCCTGCCGACCTCAGGCGAGGTTATTTCCGCCACACGCAGCCTGCTCGAAGCGCTCGTTCCCATGGGACAGGCCAAGATCGAGGTCGTGGCCCAGCATCTGCACATGCACCCGCGCACCCTGCAGCGCCGCCTCAACGAACATGGCTGCAGCTTTTCCCAATTGCTGGAGGAAAAGCGGCGCATGATGGCGGAGCGCTTGCTGCGCGACGGCAACCTGCCGCTGTCCAACATCGCAAGCTATCTGGGCTATGCCGAACAGAGCGCTTTCAACCACGCTTTCGGGCGCTGGCACGGCCAATCGCCGTCGAAATGGACCAAGCAGGCGGCCCAAACGCAGGGCGAACAGCGTGTCGCCGGATAGCAATATCTTGTCACCTGCGATCAATTAAGCCTGCACCGGATTTGGTAGATGAAGTAGCCGCCACTTTTTCGACAGCGGCGAAACAACCAGACCGGAAACGCCGATGACCAGCAAAACCCGTAGCGCCTTCCCGAAAGGCGGTGCGACTTGGGAAACCTTGCAGCGCGAAATGCGCGAACGCTGCGCCCACGATTTCGACTTTCGCCACGGACGCACCTCCATCTTCTTCTTCTATTCCGATCAGGAGACCTACGAGATCGGCAAGAAGGCCTATATGGAGCACTTCTCCGAGAACGCGCTTGGCAACGGCCGCGCCTATCCGGGCCTGGGCTCGATGGAGCAGGACGTTCTCGACTACGGCCTCGATATGCTGCACGCGCCGGAAGGTGCAAAGGGCGTGTTCACCACTGGCGGCACCGAAAGCATCTTCCTGTCGATGAAGGCCGCGCGCGAGGCCCACCGCGCCAAGAAACCGGGCTCGCTCGGCAAGCGGCTCAACATCGTGATGCCGGTCACGGCCCATCCCGCCTTCGACAAATCCGCCATCGTGATGGATGTCGATATCCGCCGTTCGCCGCTCGGCGAAAACCGCCGTGCCGATCCCAAGGCGTTGGCGGAACTGATCGACGAAAACACCATGGCCATCGTCGGCTCCGCGCCGTGTTTTCCGCATGGCGTGATCGATCCGATTTCCGAACTCAGCAAAATAGCGGTGGAACGCGATGTGTGGCTGCACATCGATTCCTGCGTCGGCGGCTGGATCGCGCCGTTCTTCAAGCGCAACGGGCGCAAGATTCCCGATTTCGACATGGCGCTGCCCGGCGTGCGTTCGATGTCGGCAGACCTGCACAAATTCGGTTTCTGTCCGAAACCCGCATCGACCGTGTTCTTCCGCAACGAGGAGGACATCGCCCGCTCCACCTTCAAGCTCGATGGCTGGACGAGCGGCGTCTATGTCACCGCCACCTTCTGCGGCACGCGGCCTGCGGCGGCGGTTGCTGCCGCCTGGTCGGTGCTCAATCACATGGGCACAACGGGCTTTGAAGACGCCGCGCGCCGCATGGCGGCGATGGCCGACAAATATGTCGCCGGGATCGAGGCCACGCCGGGCCTGATGATGATCGCCAAACCCGATCTGACGGTTCTCAACTTCGGCTCGAACGAAGTCGACATTTATACCGTCGCGCAATTGATGAAAGACAAGGGCTGGTTCCCCGGTCTCACGCGCGAGCCCAAGGGCATGCAGACCATGCTCTCCATGCAGCACGATCCGGTGAGCGATGATTATTTCCGCGACCTGCGCGCCAGCGTCGAAACCGCGCGCACGGGCAAAACCGAAACCACCATCAAGGCAACCTATTGAGGGCCGAGCATGAGCAATGCGAGAGACCGCGCCACCCCCATCGACTGGTCGACCGATGGCGTCGCCGCCCGCCGCAACCGGTATTTCGCGGCGTCGCAGCGGAAATTCGTGCCCTATGAAAAGCCGCTGATCTTCCAGCGCGGCAGCTACCAATATCTGTGGGACGAAACGGGCCGCAAATACACCGACCTGTTGGGCATGAATCTGTGCATCTCGGTCGGCCACGCCCATCCGCGCGTGGTGGAAGCGGTGTGCAATCAGGTGGCCGAACTCACCCATTGCACCACGATGTTCTATCATCCGGTCCCTGCGCATCTGGCCGAAGAACTCGCCGCCACCATGCCCGCCGGTCACGAATGGGTGGTGCATTTCACCAACAGCGGCAGCGAGGCAATCGATCTGGCGCTCGTCATGGCGCGCAGCTTCACCGGCAACACCGACATGATCGCGCTGCGCACGAGCTATCATGGCCCCACCATCGGCGCGCAATCGCTGACAGGCATCGCGGGTTTCCGTCACCCCAATTCGCAACTCGGCGGCGTCGCCTTCGTGCCGGAGCCCAACCAGTACCGCGGCATCTTCGGCGAAGGCGTCGAGCCCTATCTCGATGAAGTGGATCGCGCGATCTCATCCTCCACCACCGGCAAACTCGCCGGAATGATCATCGAACCGTTGCAGGGTTATGGCGGTATCGTTGCCATGCCGCCGGGTTACATCGCGGGCGCGTTCGAGCGTGTGCGCGCGGCAGGCGGGCTCGGCATCATCGACGAAGTGCAATCGGGCTTCGCCCGTACCGGCGACAATTACTGGGCCTTCGAGGCCGATGGCGTGGTGCCCGACATCGTGGTGATGGCCAAAGGCATCGGCAACGGCATTCCGCTGGGGGCTGTGGTCGCGAAACGTCACATCGCCGAATGCATGGCCGACAAATTCCTGTTCCACACCTATGGCGCCAATCCGGTGGCCTGTGCCGCGGGCCGCGAAGTCTTGCGCATCATCCGCGAAGAGAAATTGCAGGAGAATGCCAGGAAAGTCGGCGGGGCGTTGAAGACGCGGCTTGAGGAATTGCAGCAGAAATATCCCGTGATCGGCGATGTGCGCGGACGCGGGCTGATGATGGCGATCGAACTGGTCAAGGATCGCTCGACCAAAGAACCCGCGACCGATGTCACGGCAAAAGTGTTCGAGGAAACGCGCAAACAGGGCATCGTCTGCAGCAAATCCGGCCCCAATCGCAGCATCCTGCGTATGGTGCCGCCCTTGTGCCTTTCGATGGACGATGTCGATCCCGTGGCCGAAGCCATGGACAGGAGCTTTGCGGCGGCACTCGCGTAAAGCCATTTTGCCCTTGCATTCGGTCGCGAATGCGACGTGAATTTGATTTCGCTATCCGAACGGAGTCCCCCATGGCAGAGGACAATTCGCCAACACGGGCCGATCGCCAAACGCTCGCGGAACCCCGGCGGCGCGACGTCATCCTTGGTGCCGCCGCGGCCACCGCATCGTTGACGCTTCCTGTTGCTGCAGAAGCAAAGCCGTTGCAGAAAGCAGCGAAAGGCCGCCCCAACATCGTCTTCATGCTGGTCGACAATCTGGGTTACGGCGATCTCAGCTGTTATGCCGGCCCCATCCGCGGCGTCGCCACGCCGCGCATCGACAAATTCGCGAGCGAAGGCATCCAGCTCACCAATTTCAACGTCGAACCGGAATGCACGCCGTCGCGTTCGGCGCTGATGACGGGCCGTATGCCGATCCGCAGCGGCACTTCGTCGGTTGTGATGACCGGCGGCAAGGACGGGCTTTCGCAATGGGAATATACGATTGCGGAATTGCTGTCGGACTCCGGTTACGCCACCGCCCATTACGGCAAATGGCATCTGGGCTCCAACGAAGGCCGTTTCCCGACCGATCAGGGATTCGACGAATGGTACGGCATCCCGCGCAGCACCGGCGAAACCATGT
>Ga0335070_10000124_pt1 | contig 86872 bp, 86 predicted proteins | sample Lox_Sample_13_FD_206722 | JGI IMG/M metagenome (GOLD analysis project Ga0335070, IMG submission 206722) | Soil microbial communities from Loxahatchee National Wildlife Refuge, Florida, United States - Lox_Sample_1.3 | ecosystem: Environmental > Terrestrial > Soil > Wetlands | place: USA... | reverse complement strand
TCCGAAGCGGCGGGCGGGGGCACCTACCAGGTCTATGAGGCAAGCGGGGGGCAACTGGCCCTGGTCTGCGTGCTGCCGAACGGGACGCCCTTGGGGAGCAACTGCTCGGTGGGGAGCGCGGGGCCGGTGTTCTTCTTCGGGCACGAAGACAGCCTCGAAGGCGCGGTATCGGAAGACGGCAGCCACATCTACTGGTCGGCGGCGCCCAACGCGGCTAGCGCCGGCAAGATCTACCTGCGGGTGGGCGGCAGCGAAACGCGGGAGGTCTCAAACGCGCCGGGGGCGGGCAAAACGAGCCTTGCGGCCCACTTCTGGGGGGCGGCTCCCGACGGCTCGAAGGCGCTCTACGTGGTGAGCGAAGGGGCGAAGAAGGAAAAGCTCTACGAATACTCGGCCGAAAGCGGGGAAACGAGCGAAATCGCGGCGGAAGTGATGGGGGTGGCGGGGAGAAGCGCGGACCTCTCCTACGTCTACTACGTCTCAAAGCAGGCGGTCGGGGGCCCCAACGGCGAAGGCGACAGCGCGGTGGCGGGCCAGCCCAACCTCTACCTTTTCCACGAAGGGACGAAGACGTTCGTGGCGACGCTGGCGGCGGCGGACGTGCGGGTGGGGGGTAGCAGCGGCCTCAGCGTCTACTCCGACACCGCAGCGTTGCCGGTTTACCACGTCGCCCGCGCCACCCCCAGCGGCCAGCAGCTGACCTTCATCTCGGTCCGGCCCCTGGCCGGATCTGACCCGACCGACGCGGTCTCGGGGGAAGCCGACGAGGAGGTCTTCCGCTATGACGCCCAAAGCGGGGAGATCGCCTGCGCCTCCTGCAGCCCGGCCGGGGCGCTGCCGGTGGGGCGCTTCGTCGAAGTGCAGGGGACCAACTTCCCGAGCCAGTGGATCGCGGCGATGATCCCCGGCGCCGACACCGAGCTGCACACCCCCCGCGCCCTCTCAGATAACGGCAGCCGCCTCTTCTTCACCTCCTACACCTCCCTCCTGCCCCGCGACACCAACGCCAAGGCCGACGTCTATGAGTGGGAGGCGCCGGGCGAAGGCGGCTGCGAAGAAGCCAAAGCCGCCTACTCGCCGGCCAACAAGGGCTGCCTCTATCTGATCTCGACCGGCGAATCAGAAGAAGACTCCGAACTGATCGAATCTACGCCCTCGGGCAACGACGTCTTCTTCACCACCGAACAGAGCATCCTGCGCCCCGACCCCGGCCTCTTCGACGTCTATGACGCGCGGGTGGGCGGCGGCTTCCCTCAGCCGAGCGAAAGCCAGCCATGCGAACCGCTCGAAGGTAAATGCCAGAAACCGGAAGCCAACCCGTCCTACCAGAGCCCGGCCGGGCCCTCGGGCGAAGCCAACCCGCCGATCAAGTGCCCCAAGGGCAAACACAAGGTGACCAAGAACGGCAAGACCAGCTGCGCCAAGAACAAGTCAAAGCACCACAAGAAGAGCAAGAAGAAGAAAGCCGGCAAGTCGGGGAGGGCGGGCAAATGAGACGAGCGCTGATCACCCTCGCCCTCGCCGTGGTCGCGCTGGCCATCCTCGCCGCCCCCGCCCAGGCTGCCTTCGGCCTCAACAACTTCGAGTCAAAGACCGAAGACGAACTGGGCGGTGAAGTCACCCAGGCGGGCTCCCACCCCTTCCAGCTCAACACCAGCTTCGGCTTCAACTACACCGGCACCGGGGCCGAAGCGCTGCCCGAAGGCCAGCCGCGGAACATCGAACTGCAGCTGCCGCCGGGCTTTGCCGGTGCCCCCAGCGCGGTGCCCAAATGCCCACATGCCCTGTTCTTGCAGCTGAACGAAGCCACCAACCCCGCCTGCCCCGACGACACCGCCGTCGGCGTCGCCGAAGTCGAAGCCCTGCTGCCGGGTCCGCCGGCGAGGCGGGCGGTCTTCAACCTCGTCCCGCCGCCGGGCGCGGTGGCCGAGTTCGGCTTCATCGTCGTCCGCGAGCCGGTGACGATCGACTTCTACCTAAACCCCACCCCCCCCTACAACGTGATCGCCAAGATCACCAACGCGGTGAGCGCGGCGAAGCTCTTTGGCTCCGAAGTGAAGATCTGGGGCAACCCGGCTAGCCCCGTCCACGACGCCCAGCGCGGCAACTGCGTCTTCGGCACCCTCGGCAAATGCCCGGTCTCGATCCCCGAAAAAGCCTTCATCACTCTGCCCCGCGCCTGCACCGGGCCGCTGCCCACCACCTATGAAGCGCTCTCCTGGCAGGGGCAGACCGACTCCGGCGAAGACCCGACGCCGCTTGAAACCGACGGCTGCCAGGAACTGGGCTTCGAACCCGAAATCGAAGCTCAGCCCTCGACCGAAGCCGGCGAAAGCCCGACCGGCCTTGACTTCGAAGTCAGCGTCGACGATCCCAACCTGACCGATCCCTCCGAATCGGCGATCGCCGACTCTGACATCAAGGCGATCGAAGCCGCCCTGCCGGCGGGGATGACGGTCAACCCCTCCGCCGCCAACGGCCAGAGCGCTTGCAGCTCGGCCGAGCTCGCAGAAGAAACCCTCACCCACCAGGGCTGCCCGGAAGCCTCGCGGATCGGCACCCTGGAAGTCGAAACCCCGCTGCTGGAAGGCGAAGTCCTGCCTGGCTCGGTCTACCTCGCCGCCCAGGGCGATAACCCCTTCGGCTCCCTGCTGGCCCTCTACGTGGTGATCAAAGACCCCCAGCTCGGCGTCTTGGTCAAGCAGGCCGGCGAAGTCAAAGCCGATCCCCAGACCGGCCAGCTCCTCACCCGCTTTGGCGAGCGCGCCGGCGAAGAGATTCCCCAGCTTCCCTTCTCGAGCCTGCGGGTTCACCTGCGCGCCGGCGCCCGAGCGCCGCTGGTCACCCCGGCGGCCTGCGGCGAATACGAAACCAAGGCGACGCTCACCCCCTGGGACGAATCGCTCGAACCGATCGAGGCCAGCTCGAGCTTCACCGTCTCCGAACACTGCTCGGTGCTGCCCTTCGGCCCGGGCTTTGGCGCCGGCACCGCCTCCAACGCGGCCACCGCCTACTCGCCCTTCTCCTTGCGGATCACCCGCAAGGACGGCGAACCCGAACTCTCGAGCTTCTCGACCATGCTGCCCCCCGGCGTCCTTGGCAAGCTCGCCGGCCTCACCGAATGCGCGGAGGCGGCGATCGAAGCCGCCCGCAAAAAGAGCGGCCGCGAAGAGCTCGCCTCGCCGAGCTGCCCGGCCTCGGCGCTGATGGGCCACGTGCTCGCCGGCGCGGGCGTCGGCGAAGAACTCACCTACGTGCAGGGCAGCCTCTACCTCGCCGGCCCCTACATGGGCGATCCGCTCTCGGTGGTCGCGATCACCCCGGCCCTCGCCGGGCCCTTTGACCTCGGCGACGTGGTGGTGCGCGAGCCCCTCGCCCTCGACGAAACCACCGCCCAGATCCGCGTCGACGGCGCCAAGGGCGAACCCTTCCCCCACATCCTCGAAGGGATCCCCCTGCGCCTGCGCGACCTGCGCGTCTCGGTCGACCACGCCAGCACCTTCAATGCCTCGGGTTGCGAACCGTTTGCCACCAGCGCCCAGATCTTCGCCACCAACGCGGCCTCCTTCTCAGCCAGCTCCCCCTATCAGGCATCGGGCTGCAAGAGCCTTGGCTTCGGTCCCAAGCTCTCCCTGCAGTTGAAGGGCAAGACCAAGCGCACGATCCACCCCGCGACCGAATCGACGGCGATCAAGTCGGTCGTCACCTACCCCTATCCCTCCGGCCCCGGCTACTCCAACATCGCCAAGGCCACGGTGGTCCTGCCGCCCTCCCTACAGGTGGATCAGGCCCACGTGGGGAACCCCTGCACGAGGCCCCAATTTGCCGCCCACGAATGCCCCGCCCACTCGATCCTGGGCTTTGCCAAGGCGACCACGCCGCTGCTCGACAAGCCCTTGGAAGGGCCCGTCTACTTCCGCTCCAACCCCGCCCACACCCTGCCCGACATCGTCGCCGACCTGCATGGCCAGGTCGACTTCACCCTGGTCGGTGAAGTCGACTCGATCGTCAACAAGAAGGCCGGCAACTCGCGGATCCGCACCACCTTCGCCAGCACCCCAGACGCCCCCGTCACCCGCTTTGAACTGAGCCTCTACGGGGGCAAGCGCGGCCTCCTCGTCAACAACCGCAACCTCTGCAAGTCCCCCCAGAAGGCGCAGCTCAGCCTGCTCGCCCACAACAACGCCCTGCGCGAATCGACGGTCAAGGTGAAGACGCCCTGCAAGGGGTAGAGGCGGGGCGGAGCGCGCACGGATTGGCGCGTGCGGAAATGCGGCTTCCTGGAGGATGCGGGCGAATTGAACTGTGTGCATCCAGGCTGACCCTCGGCTATTGCTGAGCCCTTGACTGCGGACAGAATTGAGGCTTAGCTCGGGATAACGCGCGTGCGGTAGGTGCGCGCCAACAGGGGGAGGCGCGATGATGAGAAGGGGCATTTGGCTGTGTGCGGCCTCGCTGGTAGTAATGCTTGCGAGTAGCACCGGGGCAAGGGCAGCCGAACCAGAACTCCATTGCACAGGCTCGAGCTCCTATTGCTTCATCACAGGCTCCTCCACCGACAACGCGCTGCGCCTCGAAGGAGGCCTCAAACTCACCTGCACTACCCAGCTCAGCGCCACAGCAGCGAGCACAGCGGCGACGGCGGTCTTTGCTCCGACCTACAGCAAATGCAAAGCCGCCGGGCTCGCGGCGACTGTGAAAAGCGAAGGCTGTGTCTACAGCGTGCATCTGGTCGAAGAAGGGACTACGCCCTATCCCACGACCACGGCAGTGGTCTGCCCCGAAGGGAAAAAGCTCACGATCGAAGCCGCCGGCCTTCCCTGCACGGTGACGATCGGCAGCCAGAGCGGTCTTAGCGGCCTGACGCTCGAAGACGTCGAAGCGACTCACGTGAAGGCCACCTTCGCCCTCAAAGGCATCGCCTACACGGCAGTCGGGTCCGGCTGCGGAGGCGAAGGCTCGAGAACCGCCGAATACACCGGGACCATGCCGCTCAACGGCTACGAAGACCTCTCCGGCTCGGAGGGCTCCGCGGTCTGGTTGCACGTGCTCTAGCGCCGGTTGCGATACCTTGACAGTTCCCTAGCAGCGACGATACGATTTTCCAGCGCTGGAATGGGATCCAGCAAAGGGAGGGAGAGATGAAGGGGTCGACCTCGAGGCAAGGGCTGGTTGGGGCGGTGCTTGCATGATTGCGCCGCATTTGGCCAGGAGTGTCGATTTACCTGCGTCTCCCGTTAACAACGACGAATTCGACGGGAGGATTTGATGCTCGCGAAGCTTCATCAAAGACTGGGGACCGCAGGTTTGGTGGTCGCTGTCGTGGCCTTGGTTGCCGCAGTCACTGGGACCGCGCTTGCAGCCGGCGGCCTCACCGCTCAGCAGGAAAATCAGGTTGTGAAGATTGCCAAGAAATATGCGGGTCCAAAGGGTCCAAAGGGTCCAAAGGGTCCAAAGGGCGATACTGGGCCGCAGGGCCCCGCGGGGGCCAACGGGAGCAACGGTGCCCCAGGCGCCGCCGGCCCTGCAGGCGCTACGGGCGCCAGCGGCAAAACCGGGCCGACTGGACCGACCGGCTCGACGGGCCTGACTGGTGCAACTGGCAAAACGGGGCCGACGGGGCCGACGGGCCCGTCGGGCGTTACGAAAACCCTGCCAGCTGAACAAACCGAGACGGGAGTCTGGGGTACTGGACCGCTCACGTCTTCAGGGTTCCACTATTTCCCGATCAGCTTCCCGATTCCGCTTTCCGAAGCGCCCAACCCGGTCATCGTGCCCGCGACCAAAGCGAGCGAACCGGGCTGCCCCGGCCGCGGCGGCACGACCGTCTCCGCGATTCCTCAGGCTGAACCCGGGAACCTCTGCGTCTATGTCATGACGCTGGAAGAAGCGAGTGTCGAATCAGTGTGGATCCCCAAATACAGCGAAGAATTCGAAGAATACGAACCGGCACACGGGACGACCTCGACGGGGACCCTGCTCCGGATTAAATGCGAACCGAGTTGCAACGCGCTGGGCACTTGGGCGGTTACCGCTCCCGAAGAATAGATTAGTCCGTCCTATCTATAAATCGCTGCACCAGCGCCCCCTGCTGAGCAGGGGGCGCTGTCGTTTCGGGGCGCCTACAGACTTGTGAAAAGATGGGCAAGTTCCTTGACATTGCTACTCCGGTTCCGTTACGTTTTCCGGTGTAGGATCGCTGTCCGGCATGGGAGCTGGGTGGTCGCAAGTCGAGGGAGAGCAAGGGGATACCGGGTGCGGAAGTCTGGAAGCAGGGATGACCGCGTTGCCAAGAGCCGACGTGGCTTGACGCCGCCTTGACTTTCCTCGGTTGATTGCTAAGGATACCTACAGTCAGTCGGAAGTTCCTGAGCAACTATTAGGGAGAACAATATGAAGACGAAGCACCTCGCCAAGCTCTTCGGGGCATTTGTCGTCGCGGTCGTGGCCGCTGCGGCGATGGCTCCGCTGGCCTCGGCGACCACGCCGGCAAAAGGCTATGAACAGTTCGCCGGCTGTCCCAGTCCCTCGGAAAACCCGATCATCACGAGTTGCCAGCACTCGTCGATCTACGGGGGCTACGTCAAGTTGGGGAACAAAGAAGTTCCGATCACCAGCACGATCACGCTGAGTGGCGGGACGAACGAATTCCTCGAACACTTCTCGTACAACTCCAAAGGCGGCCTCAGCGCGGTCAAACTCAAAGTCCCGGGTGGCGTCATCGGATTCACCGGCCTCACCTGGCTGCTTGAATTCCTCGGCAGCGAAGCGCTGACGCTCTACGCCGAAACGCAGCTGGCAGGGACTCCCACGATCCACAACCTGCAGGAATTCACCGTCCCGGTCAAGTTCCACATGATCAACGGGGTGCTGGGTAACAACTGCTTCATCGGTTCGAACTCCGGCCCCGTCGTCTGGAACCTCACCACCGGCACCAGCGGCAAACTGAAAGGGACTCCTCCGAAAGTCTCCTTCCAGGAAGAACCGCAGGAAATCCTGTTCGCCAAAGAAGGCAAATACGTCGACAACACGTTCTCGGCGCCTGGCGCTAACGGCTGTGTCCTGACCCTGTTCGGCTTCATCCCGATCAGCATCAACGGGATCGTCAACAGCTCGTCTGGCCTCCCGGCTGCTTCGGGGACCAACGAAGCGGTTGAGAACATCACCACGGAAGTCGCTGGCTCGGAAGTGGTTTACCCGTAGCCAAAGGGGGCGACTCGATCTGAGTCGACTCGAGGGCGCACGGCGGGATTGGGTCCCGCCGTGCGCCCTTTTTCATGCGCCGTCCGCGAATAGAATTGCGGGCGATGAGCGGTAGGGGCGACCGTCGCGTTCTCGGGGCCGTGGCTGCGGGATTGCTCGTGGCGGTCGCGATCGGCCTGGCGATCGTTGGCGGTTCCGGGGGCGATCGCGCGATCGCGGTGGAAACCCCGCCGCACTTCGTCGATGCGCACGAGCTGGGCGAGCTCGAAGCGAGCCTCGGTCACTCCGCCTACTGGGCGGGGGAACGGCCGCCGGCGCGGCTCGAGCTGCGCCAGGAGGCGGAAGGCAGCGTCTATCTCCGTTATCTGCCGCCGGGAGTCAAGCCCGGTGACCCCGATCAGACCTATCTCACGATCGGCACTTACCCAGTCGTCGATGCTGTCGCCGCGCTGGAACGGTCGGCGGCGGAATCCGAAGTCGAGGTCGAACCCGGGCCCGGCGACGGCGTCGTTCTCCGCAACCCCGACTCGCGCGGCAGCGTCTACCTCGCCTACCCGGGCAGCGACGTCCAGATCGAGGTCTACGACCCGGTGCCGGGCCGCTCGCTGCACCTGATCCGCTCGGGCGCGATCGTCCCGGTGGGAGGCTGAGCGGTGCTCGTCCCCTGGGTCCTCTTCCCGGTTCTGCTGACGGCGCTGTGCCTCGGCTGCGGGCTGTTGCTCGAGGCCTGCTTTGGCCGGCCGCTGGCGGGATTGCTGCTGGCCCCGGCCGGCTTCGTCGTGATCACGGTCATCGCCGGCGTCTTCACCTCGCGCGGCGAGACCGCGCCGCTGGCGACGCCGCTGGTCGTGGTCGCAGCGCTGACGGGGGCGGGCCTCGCCTGCCGCCCGCGGGAGGGAAGGGGCTGGGTCGCTCCCTGGGCCGGCCGGCAGCCCGACGGCTGGGCGATCGCAGCCGCGCTCGCCGTCTTCGCCGTCTTCGCTGCCCCCGTGGTCCTCTCCGGCAATCCCACCTTCACCGGCTACATCAAGCTCGACGACACCGCGACCTGGATGGCCTTCGTCGACCGGGTGATGGACCACGGCCGCGACCTCTCCGGACTCGCCCCCTCGACCTACCAGACGACCCTCAACGTCAACCTGCCCCAGGGCTACCCGGTCGGCGCCTTCCTGCCGCTCGGCGTCGGCCAGCAGCTGACCGGCAGCGACGTCGCCTGGCTCGTCCAGCCCTACATGGCGACGATGGCGGCTCTCCTGGCGCTCTGCCTCTGCTGGCTGGCGCGGCCGCTGGTTTCCTCGCCGCCGCTGCGGGCGCTGGTCGGCTTCGGCGCCGCGCAGTCGGCGCTGCTCTACGCCTACAGCCTCTGGGGGGGGATCAAGGAGGTGGCGGTGGCGCTGGCGATCGCCGCGCTGGCGGCGCTGGTCCCGCTTGCGGTGCAGAAGGGACTTTCATGGCGCGCGGTCGTCCCGGCAGCCGTGGCGACCACGGCACTGCTGACGATGGTCGGCTCCGGCGGTCTGGTCTGGGTGGCGCCGATCCTCGCCCTCGCCGCGCTCGGCCTCTGGCGTCGCGAGGGCGTCCGCGAGCTCGCTTTCCGCGCCGGGCCACTCCTCGTCCTCGTCGCCGTGCTCGGCATCCCGGCGCTGTTCGCCGCCGGCGTCTTCTCGCCGACCCAGGGGGGCCTGACCAACGCTTCGGAGCTCGGCAACCTCTTCGGCCCGCTGAAGATCGCCCAGTACGTCGGGATCTGGCCCACCGGCGACTTCCGCGGCGCGACGATCAACGGCGCCCTCGCCGGCTTCCTGATCGCGCTGGCGATCCTCGCCGCCGTCGCCGGCGCGGTGCTCGGCTGGCGCCGCCGCGCCTGGGAGCCGCTGATCTACTTCGCCGGCGCCACCGTTGGCAGCGTCGCCGTCTTCATCTACTCATCGCCCTGGGTCGGGGCGAAGGCCCTCGCCTCGGGCAGCCCCGCCTTCCTGCTGCTGGCCCTGGCGGGCGCGGCGGCGTTCGCGATCAAGGTCGAGCGGATCCTTGGGGCGACGGTGCTCGCTCTGGTCCTCGCCGGCGTCCTCTGGTCCAACGCGCTCGGCTACCACGACGTCTGGCTCGCGCCCTATGACCAGCTGCACGAACTCGAGGCGATCGGGCCGGAGATCGATGGCCAGGGGCCGACGCTGATGACCGAATACTCGCCCTACGGGACCCGCCACTTCCTCCGCTCGGCCGACGCCGAGGGCGTCTCCGAACTGCGCTATCGCCCGATACCCCTGCGCGAAGGGGGCGAAGCCGAAGATGGCAGCTGGGTCGACACCGACCAGATCGCTCTGCCGGCGCTGCTGACCTACCGGACCCTGGTGCTGCGCCGCAACCCGGGCCAGAGCCGGCCGCCGTCGGTCTATTCGCTGATCCGCCACGGCGAGTACTACGACGTCTGGCAGCGGCCGCCGGACGCGACCGAAGAGATCGCCGAACTGTTCCCGCTTGGGATCTTCGAAGAACCCGGCGCCGAACCCGAATGCTCGCTGCTCGCTGAAGCCGCCGGCCTCGCCGGCCCGGAAGGGACGGTGGCGGCCGCCGAACGGCGCCCCAACGTGAGCGCCTCGCTCTCGGACTCCGAACACCCCGAGGACTGGACGCCGACCGAAGCCGGCAGTCCCGACCTCGTTCCCCGCGGCGCCGGTCTCGCCCGTGTCGACGTCTCGGTTCCGATCGCCGGCCGCTACGGCGTGTTCCTGCAGGGGAGCATCCGCAACCGTCTCCACGTCTACGTCGAAGGCCGCGAAGTCGGCTCCGTCGCCCAGCAGCTGAACGGCAACCGCCAGTTCCTCTACTTCGGCTCTGTCAGCCTGGCGGCCGGCGAGCACGAGGTCGAGCTCAGGCTCGAGGGCCAGAACCTCGGCCCCGGCAGCGGCGCTCCCCCCGAACCGATCGGCCCGCTCGTCCTCAGCCCGGTCCGAAACGAAGACCCGCCCCTGCGCGAAGTCGCTGCCGCCGACGCCCAATCGCTCTGCGGCCGCAACCTCGACTGGGTCGAGGCACTGCCCTAGCGCTCCGCGCAGAGCCGCTCGCTGGCGATCCAGTCGCCCGCGCCGCGCTGCCCGTCGCAACCGCCGGCGCCGGCCTGGGGCGCCGCGCCGGTTCCGCGCGCGACCTGGTCGAGCAGCATCGGCAGAGGGTCGATCGGGGTGTCGTAGCGCCGCACCTCGAAGTGCAGGTGGGGTCCAGTTGAATGGCCGGTCGAGCCGACGTAGCCGATCCGGCTGCCGCCTTCGACCGCCTCGCCTACGGAGACCGCGATCGAGGAGAGGTGCGCGTACCAGCTGCTGTAGCCGAGCCGGTGCTGGACGACGACGAGGTTGCCGTAGCCGCCGTTGTTGTAGCCGGCGAAGATCACCGTGCCGACCCCCGCCGCCCCAACCGGAGTGCCGTAGGGGACCGGGAAGTCGATGCCGGTGTGGAGGTGATCGCAGCGGTCGACGCCGAAGCCGTCTCCCATCGGCCCGGCGACAGGGCGCAGGAAGCGCACCGGCCCGCCCGGCGTCGCAGGTGAGGCCGGCGCCGCGGGACTGCCGCTCCGCAGCGAGGAGATCGTCGCCGGCCCGGCCAGGCCGTCGACCGTGAGACCTACCGCCGCCTGCGCCCGGCGCACCGCCGCCTCGGTCAGCGGCCCGAAGACGCCGTCGGCCCGGCCGGCGCCGTGGCCGGCCCGCTGCAGCAGGAACTGCAGCGCCGCGACGTCCCAGCCGCGGTCGCCGGAGCGCATCGTGCGGCTGCCCAGCCCCGGCCGCCCGCGCCAGCCCAGCACCCGCCGCGTCCGCGGCCCGGCGATCCCGTCGGCGGCGAGCCCCTGGCGCCGCTGGAAGGCGACCACGGCGCCGCGCGTCAGCGGCCCGCGGATCCCGTCGACGTAGCCGCTATAGAGGTGCAGGGCCGCTAGCGCCGATTGCAGGGCCGCCGTTCTGGCTGGGGACGCGTCGGCGCAGGAGGGGGCGAGGAGGGCGAGCGCGACCAGCGCCGAAGCGCCGATTCGGAGAACCGAGCGCATGCTTATTTTTCGGTAGCGACGTGGTCGGCCGAGAGCGCCTGCAAGGAATCTTTCAGCGCCTGCCGCGCTGCGCTAGCCCTCGAGCGCTGCCCGTTCGATCAGGTCCGCCGCGAGCTCGGTGCCGGGGTTCGCCTGTAGACGGGCCGAGACCGCGTCGAGCTTCGCCGCCAGCGCTTCGTCGCCGAGCAGGCCCTCGATCGCCCCGACGATCTCCGCCGGCGTATGGCGGTAGGTGTCGAGGCGGGCGCCGTAGCCGGTCTCGCCGATCCGTTGCGCGTTGTCGTGCTGGTCCCAGAAGATCGGCAGCAGGATCATCGGCTTGCCGAAGTAGAGCGACTCGGTGACCGTGTTGTTGCCGCCGTGGGTGATCACCAGGTCGACCTGCGGCAGGATCGAGGTCTGGGGCAGGAACTCCTCGCCGGCCATGTTGTCGGCGAGCTCGAACTGGTCGTGCTGGGGGCCCTTGGAGACGATGAAGCGGAAGCGGGTCTCGGCCAGCTCGGCGACCAGCTTCTTCATCAGCTCGACGTCGGCGGAGCCGAGCGAGCCGAGGCTGAGGTAGACCAGCGGACCGTCGTGCTCGGCAAGTTGCGGCGGCAGCTGCCAGGCGGCGTCGGTCTTGCGCACGCAGGCCTGCAGGTTGTGCCAGTGGGGGCCGAGCGCCCGCGTCCGCTCGTAGTCGACCTCGTCGGGATAGAGGTAGAGGTTGAGCCAGGGGCTCTCGTAGATGAAGTCGTCGGTGCGCAGTGGCGGCGCTCCGCGCTCCTGGCAGAACTCGCTGAACTCGGTGTGGATCGCGGCGTGAGCGTCGCGGTAGGCGCCCCAGAAGTCGTCCCAACCGGTGTTGTCGCGGCTGGGCAGGCCCGAGAACGGCGGGGGCACCAGGTGGTCCTTCATCTCGGCCGGGTTGCAGGAGGCGATTCGCGCCCAGGGTCGGCCGCAGGCGAAGAGGGCGGGGAAGGCGACGACGTTGTCCTCGACGATCAGGTCCGGCTCCAGCTCGGCGAAGATCTCGAGCAGGCGGTCGTCGACGTAGCGGGCGCCGTCGCAGAGGGCCTTGAAGGTGGGGGCGATGAAGTCGGCGAGCTGCTCGATCGTCGGCTTGCGGAAGACCGGCGCGGTTTCGCGGATGAACTCCTTCCAGAACTGGCCCGGGACTTCCTCGGTCTCCGGTGGCGGGGTCAGTCGCATGATCTCCTCCTCGAACCCCTGCGCCGCCAGAGTCCCCGCGAACGACTCCTCGACGATGAAGAGGACCCGGTGGCCGCGACTGCGCAGCACGTCGCCGATCCCGACGCAGTTGTTCGTCGGTCCGTAGGCCCCCTCCGGGAAAAAGACGATGGTCAACCCCACGTTGCAGACATTTTGCAGTCTTTCGTCTGAATTGCCACCTCGGTAGACCACCTGCAACATGTTGTCTGCTGGAGTGCGATCATGGAGACGATGGAGGCGGCCTCGACCGACAGACGAATCGACGATCTGCGAGCCCACCTCGACCGGCGCTTCGACGATGCACGAGCGCATAGCGAGCAGCGCTTCACCGCGATCGACGAACGCTTGGTCGCGGTGGACCAGCGGTTGATCGCGATCGACCAGCGGTTCGCCGAAATCAACACCCGGTTCGACGGCCTCTACAAGGTCTTGGTCGGGACGGCAGGCGTGATCATCGCAGCCTTGATCGGGTTGATCGCGACGCGGCTTTGACCGTCGCGGCGACTGCCTAGAGCCCGGCCGGGTGGCGAACGATGAAGTGGGGGAGGATGCGCGGTTCGGGGGACGCCAGCTTCCAGCGCGGACCGCTGACGCCGGGCGGGTCGTTGCGGGTGTCGAAGCGGAGACCGGCGACGACCATGAATACGTGCTCGTCGTTGGCGTAGATCGTGATCCATTCGCCCCGGCCGGGTTCGCCCCAGCCGGCCAGTTGCCCGGAGACCATCGTCGTCGCCAGCAGACCGGCGCCGTGCAGCGCGTAGCTGACCGCGCCGGAGCAGTCGTAGCCGCGGCTGTAGAAGCTGAGGTGACCGCCGCCCCAGACGTAGGGACGGTTGCGGATCTGGTTGGCGGCGGCGATCACCCGCTTGACTAGGGGCGGCGCTTCGGTTGGGGCGACCGCGCGTCCTTCGACCAGTTCGGCGCCGCAGTTGGACGCGGTCCGGGCCGCTCCTTCGGCGACCGGCATGCAGCCGGCGCCCCACGGGATCTGGGCCGCGCTTGCCGGCGCTGCCACCGTCGCCGCGGCGAGCGCCAGCCCGACGCTCAGCTTCATGATCCTCGCGCGCACGGCCGGCAGGCTACGGCGCCAGCGCCGCGCTGGCAAGGAAACGGCTCCCGCGCAAGACGAAGGGCGGCCATCTGGCCGCCCTTCGTCCCTCCCGCCTATCTGAGCGCGATCTGGTGGATCAGGTCCCCGTGCAGGGGCGGACGAATTCCGTCGTCGCGGTCAGGCCGTTGGCGAACTTTGCCACCGCATGGGCCTGCAGCCGGCCGTCCGGGCACTTGGCGGTGAGCACGCTGACCTTCTTGCCGCCGCTGGTGAACTTTTTGTTGATCGTCAGTTTGAACGAGGTGACCGAGCCGCTGCCGCTGGCGATTTTCGGGATCGTTGCCACCGATTTGAGGCCGTAGCGGCCATTGTGGACTTTGCTGATTTTCACCGTGGTGACGATCGCGGCCGGCACCGGGACGGTGATGTAGGCGTGGATGTAGAGGGTCGTCACGCCGCCCTTGACGCCGCCGTTGAAGACGAGCAACTGCGAGTGGGCGGTGACGTCTTTCGATTCCGGGAAGGCAATCGAGACGTCGGTCGTGCCGGTCCCGATCAGCGCGGGAAGGCAGGCCGCCTTCGCGTGCTTGGTGTCCTGGGACTGCAGCTTGCTTTTCTTGCAGGTAGCCAGGCCCTTGACGTTGACCGCGCCATTCTTGTCGGTTTCGATCACCGCTTCGGTCAGCGCCGGCGGATGGCTGCCGTCGGTGGTAGTGATCTTGCCTTCGGCGGTCAGCGCGATCGGCGTCTGCTTCGTCTTCGAGAGCTTCTTCGGCGAGAAGCCGCCACCCGCTTCGAAGCAGAGGTTGCTGACACACGATTTTTCTTTGCTGCTGCCCGCCGCCGCCACTCCGGCGACGGAAACAACCAGCAGGCCGGTCAAGGCCAAAAAGACAAGCAGGTACTTGCGCATATCCCTTATCTCTCCTTTGCGACCGCCCCTGGATGGAGCTGCGGCCGTCGAAAGCTTGCGTCAATCGGTGAAACGGTTCCCTCCCGGCCAACCTACCACCGAGCCCTATTCCCTAAACCCGGAAAGGGGCAGAAAAGAGCGGCTACATCGTTTGCCGAACGCGCTCGCGCTCGCTGGCGGCGCCTTCGCTGCCGAGGAAGGGCAGGACGATCCAGAACATCAGGTCCGGCAGCCGGCTCGGCAGGCGCGCCGCGGCGCCGTGCAGGATCTCGCTGTAGAGGAGCTCGTTGACGCCGCCCGCCAGCGAGAGGGAGGTGATCCCCGGCAGCTCGACCGAGGTCTCGGCGCGGCCGGCGTCGAGGAAGCCGGTGAACTGGCGTAGCGCCGCGTCGCGCCGGGCCAGTGCCTTCGGCCCGGCCGCCAGCACCTCGACGATCGCGAAGCGCGCCTCGTCGGGATGGCGGGCGAGGTGCTCGAGCAGCGCCCGCAGCGCCTCGGTCACGCGCTCCGCCCAGGGCGCGCCCGGCCTCGACTCGAAGGCGCTGGCGGTCTCGCCGAGCAGGTTGCCGAGAAGGACGTCGTAGGCAGCGAGGAAGCAGTCCTCCTTGCTGTCGAACAGCTCGTAGAAGGTCTTGCGCGAGACGCCAGCGACGGAGATCACATCGACGACCCGCGTCTCCGGGTAGCCGCGCTCGGAGACGACCTCGATCATCGCCCGATGGATGCGGTTGCGCTGGGATTCGGTCACCGCCTCCCGCGGCAGACCGTGCCTCCCCCGTGGCAACCGCTCGCTCAGCCGCGTTGCGCGTCTGCTCGAAGCCACTGGCAGACTGTAGACGAGGTAGGGGAACCTCACTGTTTTCGGGTCCTGGGGCCTCGTTGTTTGCAGTAAGGAGTCCTAAGTGCTTTAATGCCGCCTGATGAAAGTGGGAGGGGGAAAGTTCGTGGCGGCGGCTGCTGCACTGGGACTCTTGTTGATGCTCCTGGTCGTCTCATGTGGCGGGTCGTCCTCGACCGGCGCCACCGGTTCGAGCTCCTCGACGACGGAACCGAGCACGGCGTCTTCCGAATCCAAAGAAGCGAGCACGGAAGAAGCCAGTACCGAAGAAGGCAGCACGGAAGAAGCGAACACGGAAGAAGGCAAGAAGGAAGAAGGCAAGAAGTCGAAGACCAGCGTCGCGACTTTCGGCAGCGACGCAGCTGCTAGCGAAGAGGAAGACGCCGCGGCGATCCTCGCCGTCAGCTTCCGGGCCAGGGCGAACCACGACTGGGCCGGCCAGTGCGCCACCCTGGCGAAGAACCTCGCCAAGGAATACGAAGAACGCGCCAGCTTCTACAAGGTTGGAAAGTCCTGCGCGCAGGTGCTCGGGAAGGAAGCCGAAGGCGCGCCCGCAAAAGTGCTCGCCGATCGCTTTACCGGCTCGCTGACGGCAATGCGGGTCAAGGGCAACCGCGGCTACGCCATCTTCCGCGGCACCGACGGCAAGACCTACTCGATGCCGATGGTTCTGGAAGGCGGCAGCTGGAAGGTCGGCAGCGTCGTCGAAACCCCGCTGCCCGAATAGGGCGCGCTGGGAGGGATTGGCGAAACCCCCGCCCGCGCCCGGCGGCGGCGGACACGGCGCGCTGCGGCGTCCTCAGTCGGCCAAATAGCGCTGCTATTCGGCCTCCCTGCGTCCTTCCATCGCTTGGTCCGGCGCTCGCCGGACCGCACACGCGGGTTTCGCCAATCCCTCCTAGGCCTCCAGCCAGACGACCTGGTCGCGGTCGGGGCCGACCCCGACGAGGCGCACCGGGATGCCGATGAACTCGGCGATGTAGCGCAGGTACTCGCGGGCGGCGGCGGGCAGGTCGGACTCCTTGCGGGCGCCGCCGATGTCCTCGTCGAAGCCGGGCAGCTCGACGTACTCGGGGGTCGCCGAGTGCAGGATCGACTGGTGGTAGGGGAAGCTGTCGAGCACCGCGCCCTCCTTCGAGCGGTAGCGGACAGCGACCCGCAGGGTGCCGATCCCGCGCAGGACGTCGAGCTTGGTCACCGCCAGGGCGTCCATCCGGTTCAGTCGCACCGCGTAGCGCAGCGCCACCAGGTCCATCCAGCCGGCACGCCGGCGGCGCCCGGTCGTGGTCCCGAACTCGTGCCCCTGCTCGACGATCCGCTCGCCGATCTCGTCCTCGAGCTCGGTCGGGAAGGGGCCTGCACCGACCCGCGTCGCGTAGGCCTTGGCGATCCCCCAGACCTCGTCGATGTCGGCCGGGCCGACGCCGGCGCCGACGGTCGCCGCGCCGGCGATCGGGTTGGAGGAGGTGACGAAGGGATAGGTGCCGTGGTCGAGGTCGAGCAGCGCCGCCTGGGCGCCCTCGAAGATCACCGTCTTGCCGCTGTCGAGCGCGTCCCAGCAGAGCCGCGCGGTGTCGGCGATGTGGGGCTCGAGCCGGTGGCCGAAGCTGACGTGTTCCTCGACCATCGCGTGCACGTCGAGGCGTGGGTCGGGGGTTTGGGCCGCCTCTGTGCCGGCGCCCGAGCGCCCGTCCTCGCCGGCTTCCTTGCGCAGCTTGCGCCGCTGCACCGAGAGCTCGCGCAGCGCCTGCTGCTTCGGTTCCAGCGCCGCCCTGATCTTGGTCCGCAGGATCTTCTCGTCGAGCAGGTCCTGGACCCGGATCCCGAGCCGCAGCGCCTTGTCGGCGTAGGCGGGCCCGATTCCGCGCCGCGTCGTCCCGATCGAGTTCTTCCCCAGTTTCGTCTCGCCGGCGGTGTCGAGCAGCACGTGGTAGGGCATGATCAGGTGCGCGTTGGCGGAGAGGCGCAGGTTGGCGACGCTGACGCCGGCCCGTTTCAGCCCGTCGATCTCCCCCAGCAGCACCCGTGGATCGACGACCACCCCGTTGCCGATCACGCTGGTCTTCTCCGCGTGCAGGATGCCGGAGGGGATCAGGTGGAACTTGAACTCCTCGCCGTCGCGGACGATCGTGTGGCCGGCGTTGTTGCCGCCCTGGAAGCGCACGATCACCGCCGCTTTCTCGGCGAGCAGGTCGGTGATCTTCCCCTTCCCCTCATCGCCCCACTGGGCGCCGACTATGACTACTCCTGGCATCGAGGCTGGATTCTGACGAAATGCGTCAGGCGACCTTGTGGTGCGTCTGCCAGCGGCTGTCCTCGCCGCGCAGCTCGACCTCGTCGCAGATCTGGCTCAGGCGGGAGACGGTGCGGGCGCCGATCTGCTCTTCGAGCTCGTCGATCCCGAGGTTGGTCGTGACCAGCATCGAGCGCTCCGCCTCGTAGCGCTCGTTGACCAGCGAGTAGAGCTGCTCGAGCACCCAGTCGGAGCGTTTCTCGGCGCCGAGGTCGTCGATGTGGAGGAGGTCGACCGAGGTCAGCTGCTCGAACAGCGAGAGGTAGGAGTCGCCGCCCGGTTCGGAGTCGTAGGTGCGGCGGATCCGCGCCAGCAGCTTCGGCAGCGAGTAGATCGCGACGGTCTTGCCGGCTTCCAGCGCCGCCTTCGAGATCAGCATCGCCAGCGTCGTCTTGCCGGTGCCGGTGCCGCCGAAGATCCAGAGGCCGCGCCCTGCGGCGAGGTTATCGCCGAGGCCGTCGACGTACTCGCGGACCTGTGAGACGGCGATCTTGTTCTCGAGGTCGCGGGCCATGTCGGAGACCGGTGGCCGGTCGAAGGAGACGCCGCGGTAGCGGGCCGGGATCACCGAGGAGATGCCGCGGCTGCGGCCGCGGCCCAGGCGCTCGGCGCGGCACTCGCAGGGCCGGGCGACGTCCTCGGGGCCGAGGATCCAGCCGGAGCCGTCACAGACGCCGAGCGGGCAGACCTGGTCGCGGAAGGGCTCGGAGCGGGCGATCGCCATCAGAAGTCAGGCCCCGCGGCGACGTCGTCGGCGTAGGGCGGCGGTTCCTCGCCGGCCGGCTGCTCGATCGGCGCTTCCTGGTGGGAGTGGTCGGCGAATTTGGGGAAGCGGTCGAGGAAGACCAGGGAGCGGGTCCCGATCGGGCCGTTGCGGTGCTTGGCGATGATCACGTCGGCCAGGCCGTCGGGCTCCTCGTCGGGGTCGCGGTAGTAGTCGGCGCGGTAGAGGAAGGCGACGACGTCGGCGTCCTGCTCGATCTGGCCCGACTCGCGCAGGTCCGAGAGCTGCGGTTTCGGCGGCGTTCGCTGCTCGGGGGCGCGCGAGAGCTGGGAGATCGCGACCACTGGCACCTCGAGCTCGCGGGCGAGGATCTTCAGCCCGCGGCTGATCTGGCCGACCTGCTCGACCCGGTTCGCGCGCGGGTCGTCGGAGCGCATCAGCTGGATGTAGTCGAGGATGATCAGGCCGAGCCCGCCGCGCTCCTGTTCCTGGGCGTGCAGGCGCCGCGCCTTGGCGCGCAGGTCGAGGATGCCGAGGTCGGAGGAGTCGTCGAACCAGAGCGGCGCCTCCTCGAGCTCGTTGCTCGCCCGCAGCACCTTCGGCCAGTCGCGCTGGGAGACCTGTCCCTTGCGCAGCTTGTCGCCGGAGATCCGCGCCCGGCAGGCGATGAAGCGCTGGGCCAGCTCGACCTCCGACATCTCGAGCGAGAAGAAGGCGACCGCACGTTTGCTCTTCATCGCCACGTTTTCGGCGATGTTGGCAACCAGCGCGCTCTTGCCCATCGCCGGGCGGGCGGCGACGATGATCAGGTTCCCTGGCTGGAAGCCGCCGGTGACCGCGTCGATATCGCGGAAGCCGGAGGGGGTGCCGGTCAGCTCGAGCTCGCCGGTCGAGAGCTTCTCAAGCCGGTCGACCTCGTCGTGGAGGATCTCGGAGAGGAGGCGGAAGTCGCTCGCCTGTTCTTTGTGGGCGACCTCGAAGAGCAGCTTCTCGGCTCGCTCGGAGAGCTCGCGCGGCTCGCCGTCGCGCTCGTTGACCCAGCTCTGGATCTCCTGACCGGCTCCGAGCAGCCGCCGCAGCAGCGAGTTCTGCTGGACGATCTCGGCGTAGTGCTTGGCGTTGCCGGCGGCCGGCACCTTCGCCGCCAGCTCGGAGACGTAGTGCTTGCCGCCCGCCTCGTCGATCTTGTTGCGCTGGGTCAGCGCCTCGGCGACGCTGAGCTCGTCGACCGGCTTGGAGGCGGCGTAGAGATCGTGGATCGCCTCGAAGATCGCCCGGTGTCGGTCGAGGTAGAAGTCGGCCGCGTTCAGCTTCACCTCGTCGATCACCCGGGTCAGCGCCGGCTCGGCGACCAGCATCGCGCCGAGAACGGACTCCTCGGCCTCGATGTTCTGCGGCGGGACGTGGCTGGCGGTGGGTTGCGGCATGGGGGAACCGAGTTAAGGCGATGCCGCGGCGGGAAATCGCGGCGACCGTCCCGGGAGGGCTACGAAACCAGAGCGGCGCCGCTCGCGCATCTGCTCACCCTGGAAAGACGGTCGAAATCGGTCACGAAGTCGTCACGCGATCACGGCTTTTGCGAGCGAGACGTGACGCTTCGGTTACAGCTCCGCCCCAATCTCGGCGAGCGCGGCCGTGTGGGCGTCGACGTCGGACTCGCTCGTCGTCGGGCACATCAGGGCCATCATGTGGAACGGGGTCATCAGGATCCCGCGGTTGAGCATGAAGAGGTGGAGGAGGGCGTCGAGGTCCTCGTCGAAGGCGGCCGCCGCCTCGCCGCCGCTGCGCGGCGGCGTCGGGGAAAACATGTACTCGACCCGGCAGCCGAGCCGGGTCGCCTGCCAGGGCAGGTCGTGGTCGGCGATCACCCGGTCGACGCCGGCGGCGAAGCGCTCGCCGAGTGCGATCATCCGCTCGAACGCCTCCTCGGTCAGCACCTCGCCGAGGTTGGCCCGAGCGGCGGCCAGCGAGAGCGCGTTGCCGGCCAGGGTGCCGCCGACGCCGCCGACGTCTGCCTCGTGCCAGATCGTCCGCTCGAGGATCCGCTCGGCGACCGCGTCGGTCATCCCGTAGGCGCCGATCGGGACGCCGCCGGCGATTGCCTTGCCGATCGTGAGCAGGTCGGGCTCGAGCCCGTGGGCGACGGTGTAGCCGCCTGGGCCGCAGCAGAGCGTGTGGGTCTCGTCGACGATCAGCAGCGCTCCGGCGGCGCGGGTCAGCTCGCGCAGCGCCTCGTGGAAGCCGGGGTCGGGGAGGACGATGCCGATGTTGGTCAGCGCCGGCTCGGTCAGCACGCAGGCGACGTCGCCGGCGGCGAGCTCGGCCTCGAGCGCGGCGAGGTCGTTGAACTCGACCACGCGGGTCGTCTCTGCCAGCGGCACCGGCGGGCCGACGTTGCCGTAGCGCGCCGTCACCTTCCCCTCGGAGGCGGTGGCGAAGGTCTCGTCGACGCTGCCGTGGTAGCAGTAGTTGAAGACGAGGACCTTGGGGCGGCCGGTGATCTCACGGCAGAGCCTCAGCGCGAAGCGGTTGGCGTCGGTCGCCGAGAGCGTGAACTGCCAGTGGCGCAGGCCGAAGCGGCGGCCCATCTCCTCCCCGACCGGCCCGGCGTCCTCGCTCGGCAGCATCGTCGTGATCCCGTGCCGCAGGCGGCGCTCGGCGGCGGCGACCGTCGGCGGCGGCGAGTGGCCCGACATCGCCCCGGTGTCGCCGAGGCAGAAGTCGACGTAGGAGTTGCCGTCGACGTCGACCAGGGCGTTGCCCTCGGCGCTCTCGAAGACGACCGGGTAGGTCCCCGGCCAGCGCGTCATCCAGTTCATCGGCACGCCGGAGAGGAGGGCGCCCTCGGCGGCGTCGCGCAGCTCGCGCGAGCGCTGATGGGAGGCGGCGAAGCGCTCCAGCTCGCGCGCCATCAGGTCGGTGACCGACGCACCCATACTGCGAGCCTAACGCTAGGCCACCGGGATCAGGCCCTCTTCCTCCTGGCGGTGCTCGCCGCGCCGCAGCATCCGCTGGGTGAGGATCGCGATGCTGAGGATCGCCGTCGCGCCGAGGCTGAGCTGGACGCTGAGCACGCCCTCGCGGGTCCAGTAGACGTCGCGCAGGTCGAGCAGCAGCGCCGCCTCGTCGAGGGTCAGCCCGATACCGATGCCGAGCGGGATGGCAAGCCGCTGCTCGACCTCCTGGCCCTCGCTGACGACGGCGGCGATGCCGGAGCCGAAGGCGATCAGGATGCCGGGGACGAAGTGGTGGATGTGGCGGCCACGGACGTGGAGGTTGCGGAACGGGCCCCGGCGCTCGCGGATGCCGAGGGTCGAGAGGCGGACGGTGGCGAAGGATCCGAGGAAGCCGGCGAGCAGGTTGAAGAGGACGGTTTCGCTGTGGGAGGCCGCGGCGTAGCCGCTGACGGCGACGTTGACGGTGTCCTTCGCCGCCGCTCCGATCAGCTGCTCGGTGCTGGTTGTCGCCGCCTCCTCGCGCTCGCGCTCATGGGAGCGACGGGCGAGCATGCGCGCGAACTGGTCGCTGAGGACCGCGCCGGCGCCGAGCAGCGCGACCGCGGCGAGTCCCGCCGTCGCTCTGTCCTCCCTCGCCAGCCGTGGAAAAGCCACGGGGCGAGACTAGCGAGAGGGTTCTACTTCTCCTCGCTGATGATCGTCTTCACCGCGGCGACGGTGCCGTCGGCGAGCTCGATCTCAACCATGAAGGTGCCGAGTTCGCGCAGCGGCTGCTCGAGCCGGACGCGTTTTTTCTCGATCCGCAGGTCGCGCGCCTCGCGCAGCGCGTCGGTGATCTCCTTGGCGCCGACCGAGCCGAACAGCTTGCCGTCCTCGCCCGCCCGCTGGTGGATCGTCAGCACCGTCTTCGAGAGCAGGCCGGCGGCCTCCGCTTCGCGCTCGGCGCGCAGCTTTTCGGCGCGCTCGATCGCTTCGTTGCGGCGGATCGCTTCCTCGAGCGCGCCCGGCGTCGCCGGCTGCGCCAGCTTGCGCGGGATCAGGTAGTTGCGCAGGTAGCCGGGAGCGACCTCGACCGCCTGGCCACGCTCGCCGAGCGACTCGACGTCCGCCAGCAGGATGGCCTGCGTCATCAGCGCTCTCCGACGTACGGCAGCAGCGCGATTTCGCGTGCGCGTTTCACTGCGACCGAGAGCTGGCGCTGGTGGCGGCGGGAAAGGCCGGTGACCCGGCGCCCGCGGGTCTTCCCCTTGTCGGAGAGGAAACGGCGCAGCAGGTTCAGGTCCTTGTAGTCGACGACGTCGGCGTTGACCCGCGTGTACTTGCGCGGCCGCGCACGGTCGGCGCCACGGCGACCGCCACGGCGACTTCCCTCTGAAGATGAGTCTCTAGTTCTAGGCATGCGACGCGAGATGGTACAGATCCCGCGGCGCCAGCTGCTTGCTGCCTAGAAAGGGATGTCGTCTTCGCTGGCGCCACCACCTGCAGGGGCGCCTTCGAAGTCGGAGACGTCGGCGGGGACGTCGCTCTGGGGCGGGCTGAAGCCACCGCCACCGCCGTTGCCGTTGCCGCCGCCCCCGGACCCGTCGCGCGAGCCGAGGAACTGGACCGTGTTGGCGATGATCTGCACAGCCTGTCGTTTGCCGCCGTCTTTGGCCTCCCATTCGCGCCAGTCGAGGCGGCCTTCGATCGCGACCGGGCGCCCCTTGGAGAGGTAGTTGGCGCAGTTCTCGCCCTGCGCGCCCCAGACGACGACGTCGAAGTAGTTCGGCTTGTCGACCCACTGGCCGGACTGGCCGTCTTTGCGGCGGCTGTTGACGGCGACGCGGAGGTCGCAGACGGCGGTGCCGCCGCCGGTGTGCCGCAGCTCCGGATCCCGCGTCAGGTTCCCGGTAATCACCACGACGTTCACGTTCGAAGCTGCCAAAACACTCACTCCCTTGATTTTGAGGTTGAACCCCAGTCTAAGAGCGGGCGCGGCGCGACCTCGCCCCCTCTGGGGGCCCGGTTTCCGCAAAGAGCGGGGCTGACGGGAGCGCTACTCGGCGGACTCGGCGTAGGACTCGCCGCGGTCCTCGCGACCGCCCGGCGCGGTCCGCTCGCGCGGACCGGGGGCGGCGACCGCGGGCGGCACGATGACCGGCGCGTCGGGGTCGACTTTGAAGATCCGGAAACGGAGCACGCCGTCGGCGATCTTCAGGTTGTGGTCGAGCGAGTCGAGCAGCGAGCTCGGCGCCTCGAAGCGGAACCAGCGGTAGTCGGCCTCGGTCCGGTGCTTGATCTCGTACGCGAGCTTGCGCAGACCCCAGCTGTTCTCGTGCTTGAGAGCGCCGGCAGCCTCAATCTGCCCCTTTGCCTCGTTCGCCAGCGCATCGCGCGCGGGGGCGTCGAGTTGGGGGTCCAACATCAGGACAAGCTCGTATTCGCGTGGTGCGGCCAAAACGGCGAAGGACTATAGCGGCGCGACGGCGCCGCTGCGCTCGCGGTCAGTGCGGCGCGAACTCCTCCGACCCGTCGGCGGGCGCCGGAGGCGGCGCGGGCGGCGCGGCTGGGGACGCGGGCGAGGGTGGCGGAAGCGCCGAGACGGGTGCTGGCGAAGGCGGCGCGACGGCGGCCCCCGGCTGCGCCGGTGCCTCGCGGCGATGCGGATGCGGCACCGAGCTGATCACCCCCGCCGGCAGCACCCGCCGCGCACCGCGTGGTTCCTTTTGGCCGTCCTGCTTCCGAAAGGAACCAGGCGACGTGGCCCGGTCATCCCGCGGTTCCTTTTGGACTCCATGCTTCCGTAAGGAACCACGGGATGGGGAGGGGTGGGGGAGGCCGACGTCGGGGGCTAGGGGCGGCGGTTCGGGGGTGCGGAGGAGGGCCGGGGCGAGCTTGGCGGCGAGGAGGAGGGCGAGGGCGATGGCGGCGAGCTTGGCCGCCGCCCGCCACTGGATCCGCACGCCGCGCATTCCGCCTCAAGGCCGGCGGCGCCCTGGTCTCTCCCCCTGCCGCTGGAGCGGGCGTCGCGGCTAGCGCCGGGCGCGCAGTGTTTCGATGTCTTCGAGCTGGTCGTCGACCCAGTCGCCGGGGTTGCGGGAGAAGATGATCTCCTTCAGCCCTTCCGACCAGGCGCGCCGCTGCTCGGCCGGCATCGTCAGCGCCCGGTAGATCGCGTCGGCCTGCTCCTGGATGTCGAACGGGTTGACCGAGATCACGTAGTCCCACAGCTCCTGGTGGGAGCCGGTGTTCTCGGAGAGCATCAGCACCCCGTCGCGGGTGTTGACCGCCGGCGCCTCCTTGGCGACCAGGTTCATCCCGTCGAAGATCGAGTTGACCATCAGCAGGTCGAAGTGCTTGTAGCGGGCGACCGCCTCGGGGAAGTTCTCGTAGATCTTGAGGTCGATCGGCATCCAGTCGGTGGTCCCGTGGCGGTGGTTGACGACGGCGACCAGGGCCTCGATCCGCTCCAGGTACTCGGCGTACTCGGGCACGTCCTGGCGCGAGGGCTGCAGGTGGGCGATGAAGGTCACCTCTTCGCGGAACTCGGGGTGCTGGGTGAGGAAGACGTCGAAGGCGGTGAAGCCGCGCAGCACGTTCTTCGAGAGGTCGGCGCGGTCGACGCGGATGATCAGGTGCTTGCGGCGCCGCTCGAGCACTTCGCGCTCGGCTTCGGCGACCTCGGGCGAGGCCGCCGCCCGCTCCAGCCGCTGCGCGTCGATCCCCAGCGGGTAGGCGCGGGCCAGGGTGCGGCCGCCGTTGTGATGCACCTCGCCGTTGGCGTAGTCGACCTCGGCTTCGAGCAGTTCGTCGCAGCAGCGAAGGAAGTTGATGCAGTAGGCGACGGTGTGGAAGCCGATGATGTCGTTGGCGAGCAGCCCGTCGAAGATCGCCTCGCGGATCCGCGTCGGCAGCACCCGCCAGCTGTCGGGCTGGGACCAGGGGATGTGGACGAAGTGGTGGAGGAAGGCGTCGGCGCGCTGGTCGCGGATCATTCGCGGCGCCGTGTACAGGTGGTAGTCGTGGAGCATCACCAGCGGGTTCTCGCGGCCGTCGATCTGGGAGACGACCGCTTCGGCGATATCGCGGTTGACTGCCTGGTAGCCGTAGTCCCAGGCGTCGAGCTCTTCCTGGCGAATGTCCGGCGCGTTGGAGAGGTCCCAGAGGTAGTGCTGGATGAACCAGAGGATCGGGTTGGCGATCACGTTGTAGAAGCGGTCGTAGGCGCGCGGGTCGCTGCCGACCATGCATACGCGGTAGTCGATCCCGTCGAGCGAGAGCTCGACCGGGCCGCCCCTGGCCTCTTCGGAGACGGCGACGTCCTCGTCGGTCATCGCCGAGGCGATCCAGATCGCGTCGCGGTGGGAGACGAGGCCCGAGAGCGCGGTGACGAGGCCGCCGCCGCCGCGGCGCAGGGTGCGCTCGCCGTCTTCGCTGCGCTCGAACTGCAACGGCCCCCGATTAGAGACGATGATCAGGGGCGGGGCGTCGGCCACGCCGGAAGGTTAAGGGTCGCGATCCGCGGGGGGAAGGGACGCCGCCGACCGCCGTCGGTCTTGGGGGGCCGAGGGGCGGCTCAGGTGCCGACGTCGCCGAGCAGGCGCAGCCAGTCGCGCAGCAGCCGCGGCGAGAGGAACTCCCTGCGCGCGTGCTCCTTGCCGGCGCGCCCGAGGCTCTTGCCGAGGCCGGGGTTCTCGAGGATCTCGAGGCAGCGCTTGGCGCACTCCTCGGGCGAGTCGACGAGGAAGCCGCTGACCCCGTCCTCGATCTGCAGGGGGATGCCGCCGACGTTGCCGGCGACCGTCGGCCGCCCCTTCCAGAGCGCCTCGGTGACGGTCAGGCCGAAGCCCTCGCGGATCGACTTCTGCAGGCAGACGTCGGACTGCGACTGGAAGGCGTTGACCTCGATCGCGCCGACGTTGTTGAGGTTGCTGAGAATCTTGATGTCGGGGTCGTTGTCCGCGTATTCGTACGTTTTCTGGAAGTACTCGCGCCCCTCGGGGTCGTCGCTCGCCATCGAGCCGACCATCGCCAGCTGCGCGTCGGGGACTTTCTCGGTGACCAGGCGGTAGGCGTCGATGACGCCGATCGGGTCCTTCCAGGGGTCGAAACGGGAGACCTGGGTGATCAGCGGCCGCTCGACGTCGATCCCGAACTGGCGGCAGACGAAGGAGGCGTCCTCGGGCGAGAAGGCCATGTTCTTCGGCGAGAGCGGATCGATCGCCGGCGGGATGATGTTGACCCCGTTGTGGCCGTCGACGCCGGCCGGGACGTAGTCGGGCAGGTGCCAGACCGTCGCGTCGTACTCGGTGATCAGCGGCAGCAGCCGCTCGATCGGCGCCGGGTTGGGGGTCGAGAGGTCGATGTGGCAGCGCCAGATCCAGTTGCGCCCCTTGTCGAGGGCACCGCGCCGCAGCCCGATCGGCTGCGGGTCGTGGACGATCACCGTGTCCCATTCGCCCTGCAGGCCCTCGGCGTTGATCTGGTTGATCTCGTCGAAGACCTCCCACTGCTCGTCGCTGAGCGTCTCCGGCGCGCCCTGCAGCGAGTTGTGGAGGAGCTTGGTCGCGTTGAAGAACTCCTCCTTGCCGAAGATCACGTGCCAGTGGGCGTCGAGCCCGACGTCCCGCATCAGCGGCACGATCGTGTAGAGGATCTCCGAGACGCCGCCGCCGAAGGCGGTGGCGCTGACGTGGAGGACGCGCTTGCCCTTGAGCGGCTCCGCCAGCTCGCGGATCTGCTCCGTCAGCTCTTTGCCGACCACGTGGGTGTAGTCGGTGAGGGTCTTCTGGCCGAGTGCGACTTCCTGAAGCAAGGCCGGAGTTCTACACGCCCGAGCGGCGACGTGCGATCTGGATTGACTTCAGCTGGACGATCAGCCCGTCGGAATCGCGTCCGGGCGCTTGCCCAGCGTCACGTCCACCTGCTCCTTCTTGCCGTCATGGAGCACGGTCAGCGTCACCTTTTCGCCGGGCTTGTAGGCGGAGATGAAACGGGCGAGGTCGTCGGGCTGGACCACGTCGCGACCTTCGACCTGGAGGATCACGTCGCCGCCGGTGGTGTATTCGCCAGCCTGGAATTTGAGCGTGCCGGTGCCGCCCTTGAGCCCCGCCTTCTCAGCCGGGCCGCCGGGGACGACCTGGGAGAGCAGGCCGCCGAAGGTGCTGTCGATGCCGAGCTTTTCCGCCAGCTGGGGGTAGAGGGCCTGGCTCTGCACGCCGATGTAGGCGTATTCGGCGGTGCCGTCCTCTTTGAGCTGGGCGACCGAGCGTTTGATCGCCGAGACCGGGACGGCGAAGCCGACGCCGTCGTTGGCGCCGGAGTTGGTCTCGATCTGCTGGTTGATGCCGAGCACGCGGGCGTTGGCGTCGAGCAGCGGCCCGCCGGAGTTGCCGGGGTTGATCGAGGCGTCGGTCTGGATTGCGCCCTCGATCTGGAATTCGGTCAGCGATTTGACCGAGCGGTTGGCGGCGGAGACGACGCCGACCGAGAGCGAGGACTGTTCGCCGAAGGGGCTGCCGATCGCCGCCACCGGCTCGCCGACCTGGATCGTGGCGTCGTCGCCGAGCTTCAGCGGATGCAGGTCGAGCCCGTCGGGATCGACCTTGAGCAGGGCGACGTCGGCGAAGGGGTCGAAGCCGACGATGTCGGCGGCGACCACGTTGCGGTTCGGGAACTCGACGAAGACTTCTTCGGCCGGCACCCGCTGGCCGCTCGATTCGTCGGTGACGACGTGGGCGTTGGTGACGATTTCGCCATCGCTGTCGAGGACGAAGCCCGAGCCCTCGGCGGCGCCGGCGCTGCCGAAGATCGATTTGATCGTGACCACGCCGGGCAGCGCTTCGCGGTAGACCTTGGCCGCGTCGAACCCCTCCGCCGCGGTCTCGACGATCACCGTCGGCTTTTCGCCGCCGGAGCTCGCGGTCGCGGTGCCGCTGTTGCTGCTGGAGCCTTCGCCACTGCCACCGCAGCCGGCGATCAGGGCAAGGCAGAGCAGGAGCGCCACCAGCGCCGCCGCGCGCTTCACGATGCCGACCCGGCAGGAACTCGCGGCGGCTGCGCCGTTTCGCGGGCCGGCGGCAGGCCCAGGGTGAAGGCGGTGTAGCGGCGGCTGGAGCTGATCGCGATCGCCCCGTTCATCCGCTGCGCCAGCTCGCTTGCGATCGCCAGCCCGAGGCCCGAGCCGCCGGCGCTGTCGGCGGTGTAGAAGCGCTCGAAGATGCGTCCCTGGACGCGCTGCGGGATCCCCGCCCCCTCGTCGGAGACGGTCAGCTCGGCGCGGCCCTTGGCGGAGTAAGTGTTCACGGTCACCTTGGTGCCCTCGGCGGTGTGGGTGAGGGCGTTGTCAAGCAGGATACGGATGATCTGCCGGACCCGATCAGGGTCGCCGCGGGCGATCGCGGGTTGCTCGGGGGTGCGCAGCTCCAGGCGCGATCCACGCAGTTCGGCGCGCGCGCCGAACTCGCGCGTGACCTCGCGGGCGAGGGCGCTGAGGTCGACGTTGCGGGGGTGGATGATCAGTGCCCCGGCGTCGAGTTGGGAGAGGTCGAGCAGGTCGGCGGTGAGCTTGGTCAGGCGCTCGATCTGCTGCCGCATCGTGCGCACGAATTCGGCCCGCTCCTGGGGGCTGGGGTCCTCCTCTTCGAGCAGCTCGACGAAGCCGCCGAGGCTGAAGATCGGCGTCCGCAGCTCGTGCGAGGCGTTGGCGATGAACTGCTTGCGGGCGCTGTCGAGCTCGGCCAGGCGCCGCTGCATCTCGTTGAAGGTGCGGGCCAGCTGTCCGAGCTCGCCGCCGCCGACGGAGTTGACCGGGATCGTCGTCTCGAAGTTGCCGTCGGCGACCTTGCGCGCCGCGTCCTTCAGCCTCCCGACGCTGCTGACCGCCGCCAGCGTCGACCAGAGCCCGATCGCGGTCGCCAGCAGGGCGGCGAGCAGACCGCCGATCAGGATCTGGGTCTTCACCCCCGGGTCGCCGCTGCCGGCGCCGCCGATCACCACCACCGAGAGGTAGATGACCAGCGCGGTGGAGATGCTGATCCCGATCGCCGAGAGGGTGATCCGGCTGCGCAGGTTGCTGAGCCTGACCCGACGCATCGACGCCTACTCGCGGAAGCGGTAGCCGACGCCGCGCACGGTGAAGAGGAACTCGGGCTCTTTCGGTTCGCTCTCGAGCTTTTCGCGCAGGTGGCGGATGTGGACGTCGACGGTGCGCGGGTCGCGGTACTCGGAGTCGCCCCAGACGTGCTCGAGCAGCGTCTCGCGGGTGAGGACGCGGCCGGGCGAGCGGGCGAGCGCGGCGAGGATCTCGAACTCGACGTAGGTGACTTTGACCTCGCCCTCGCGCAGGGTGACCATGCGGCGGCCGAAGTCGATCGTCAGCCCGTCGCTCTCGATCGTCTCCTCCTCGACCGTCTCGCCGGCCATTCGCGAGCGCCGCAGCGCCGCTTTGACGCGGCTGCGGAACTCGCGCATCGAGAACGGCTTGGTGATGTAGTCGTCGGCGCCGACCTCGAGGCCGGCGACCTTGTCGGTCTCGCTCCCTTTCGCGGTCAGCATGATGATCGGCACCTGGCTGCGCGAGCGCAGCTGGCGGCAGACCTCGACCCCGTCGAGGCGAGGCAGCATCAGGTCGAGGATGACGAGGTCGAAGCGGCCCTCTTCGAAGCGCTGCACGGCCTCGCGGCCGTCGAGCGCCGAGGTGACGTGGTAGCCGTCCTTGCGCAGGGGATAGCTGAGCAGCGTCTGTATCGACTGCTCGTCGTCGACGAGGAGTATGCGGGCCGACCCATTAGCCACTGCTCAAGGGTAGTTGCTGCGGGAATCCGCACAATCGGCACAACCGGAAAGGAATCTTGGACATATGTGCGAATACCGAGAACTAATGATCCCGGGTGGGGTCGCCGATAATTGAGGCGATGCAGGCACACGAGCTGAAATCCCTGGTCGAGTCCGGGCACTACAAGCCGGACCCGGCGCTGATCGCCTCCGCGATGCTGAACCGCCGCGGCGTCCGCGAGCTGCTCACGGGGGGCGATCGCTGCGAGCCGCGAGTTGGTCGAAGCCGCTCGTCTTCAGCCTTCCCCCGCCAGGCAGCCTGATCTCGACCCCACTGCCGGCGACCGCCTCGCCGACCGGGGCCAGCGTCGTCTCCGCCGCCTCGCCGATCGCGACCGTTGCCTCCGCCAGTCGCTGCGCTGGCAGGGCCGCGAGCAGCTCGTAGTCCTCGCCGCCGGAGGCGGCCAGCTCGAGCGGGTCGCGGCCAGCCGCAACGGCGACCTCGGCGACCCCCTTGGCCAGGGGCAGGGCGGCGGCGTCGAGCCGCAGGCCGACGCCGCTGGCGTCGGCGAGGTGGCCGGCGTCGCCGCCGAGGCCGTCGCTGAGGTCGATCATCGCCCGGGCTCCGGCCCGGGCCAGGCCGAGGCCGCTGCGCAGGCGCGGGCGGGGCTCGAGCTGGCGTCGGCGGAGCAGCTCGGCGGTCTCGCCGGGGACCGCGGCGGCGAGCTCGGGCCGCTCGAGCAGGAGCAGGCCGGCGGCGGCACCGCCGAGCTCGCCGGTGAGGATGAGGACGTCTCCCGGCTCGGCACCGTTGCGGCTGACGAGCAGCTCGGGCGCCGCCGCGTGGCCGACGACGGTAACTGCCAGGGTCAGCGCCGGAGCCCTGGTCACGTCGCCGCCGACGAGGGCAGTGCCGGTGGCCGCGGCCAGCGCCAGCATCCCGTCGAGCAGGGCGAGAAAATCGTCCTCGTCGAGGTCGGGAGGGACGCCGACGACGACGTAGGCCTCGCCCGCTTCGGCTCCCATGGCGGCCAGGTCGGAGAGCGCGGTCGCCAGCGCCTTGGCGCCGATCTGCTCGGGCGATGCGGCGGCACGGCGGAAGTGGATGCCGTCGACGATCGCGTCCACCGAGGTGGCGGTGGCGCCGCCGGGGACGGTGACGGCGGCGTCGTCACCGCTGCCCAGGCGCACGCGCGGGCCCGGCTCGGGGAGCCGCTCGCGCAGCTTCGCCAGTAGCTCGAACTCACCCATCGACCGACTATCCCAGACTGCAGCTGGGTATCCGCGGGCGATGACCGCAACTGTTGGGCGCTGGTCGCGTCACTAAGGTGCAGATGCACGTGGAGCGCCGCCAACCACTTCTGCACCGGATCGGTGAGGCCGGCGCGCGGTTCGGCACGCGTCCGCCGCGCAGCAAGCGCGTCCGCCTCGCCCTGCAGATCGGGCTCGCGGTCGTCGTATTCGGCTTCCTCGTCCTCACCGTCGTCGACCAGTGGTCGGAGATCAAGAGCGAAGGGGTCCACTTCCACGTCGGCTGGCTGATCCCGGCGATCGTCGTCCTCCCGGCCTTCTACGTCTTCAGCGCTCTCGGCTGGGACCTGATCCTGCGCTCGCTCGGCTGCAAGATCGGCTTCGGCCGCGCCCAGGTCGCGTGGGGCCAGCCGCTGCTGGCGCGCTACGTGCCCGGCAGCGTGCTCTACGTGCTGGGCCGGATCCTGCTCTCCGAGCGGGCCGGGGTGCCGCGGCGGATCACGCTCGCCAGCATCGTCTACGAACAGGCGATCTCGGCCACCTCGGCGGTGGTCGTCGCCGCCTACTTCGTGATCAACCACCCCGACCTGCAGGGGCAGCCGCTGCGCTGGTCGGTGCTGCTCTTGATCCCGCTGGCGATCTTCCTCCTCCATCCGCGCGTCTTCGGGCCGCTCGCCAACAAGGCGCTGGCGGCCTTCGGCCGCGAACCGCTGCCGGCGGTGGTGCGACTGCGCGACGTGATCGGTCTGATCGTCTTCTACTCGCTGAACTGGATCGTCGTCGCCTTCGGGCTCTACTTCGTCGCCCGCTCGGTCACCTACATCCCCTTCGACGACCTGCTGCTGGTCGGCTCGGCCCAGGCGATCGGGTACTTCGCGGCGCTGGTGACGCTGATCGCGCCGGCCGGCCTCGGCGTCCGCGACGCCGCCTTCGCCTGGGGGGTGAAGGCGGCGCTGCCCGGGAAGAGCTTCGCCGTCGGCTCGCTGATCGCGATCGCCGCCCGCGGCGTGATGACGGTCGCCGAACTCATCTACGTGGGAGGGGTGACGGCGCTGGGCCGGCGCGAGGGCTGGAGCATCGAGACCGGGATCCTGCACCCCTCCGACGCCGAGCGCGCGGCCGAGGCGGCGGGCGAGACCCCCGAAGGCCACACCCCGGAAGTGCTCTGAGGCTCCCTGGCCGGCGCATTTCGGCGTCCTCGGTCGGTCGCCTTCGGGTCACGCACTGGAGTGCGCTCCCCTCGTCTCCCTCCCTGCGTCCTTGAACTGCTTGGCCAGGGAGCCTCAGATCGGGATTCTGGCTCCCAGTTGATACGCGGTCAGGGCGAGAATCAGCAGCGTCAGGGTGCGGTCGCGGGAGACGGCGGCGAGGGGGAGGGCCCAGATCAGGTACCAGGGCAGGAGCCAGGAAGTGGCGAGGAGGAGGCCGAATGCCGCCCAGGCGGCTGCCCGGACCCAGTCGCCGCCGCGCCAGGTCCAGACGAGCAGCCCGACCAGGGCGGCGCCGTAGAGGCCGAGCGCGACGGTGCGCACCGGGCCGGCACCGAGCCCGGCGAGGCGGGCGAAGGTGACCGGGATGCTCATGTGGCTCGTCCGGTCTTGGTTTTCACCGGCGAGCCCGAAGGCGTGCGTCCAGTCCCAGCCGAAGGCGAGCCACGCCACGACCCCGACGATCAGGCCTGCGCCCAGGGCTCCAAACGTCAGGCGCGCTACGGGTCGCCAAGGTGAAACCGCACTAAGTACCGCCTCCTCCGCTGAGAACGCAGTTTTGCCCGCTATGCGAGAAGTAGTGCGTTCTCGGCGGGGGCGAGCGGCGGCGAGGAGGGCGAAGGGGGCCAATACGGCGGCGCTCGCCTTGATGGCGATTGCGCAGACGAGGCCGGCGCCGGCGCTCGCCTCGCGCCTGACGAGCAGGGCGGCGACGGCGAGCATCGCCAGCAGCATCGTCAGGCCGTCGTTGTGGGCGCCGCCGACGACGTGGACGAGGACGAGCGGGTTGAGCGCGACGAAGGCGGCTGCGCGCAGGGGGTTGACGCCGCGCCAGGCGGCGATCCGCGCCACCACCAGCGCCAGGCCCAGGACCGAGAGCGCCGCGACGGCCTTGAGCACGGCGACGGCGGCGTCGACCGGGAGCCAGGCCAGGGGGTACGTAGCGAGAGTGAAGAGCGGGCCGTAGGCGCTCGTCGTTTCGGGCCAGGTGACGTCGGCGAAGGCCGGGTCCGAAGGGGCCGCATCGGGAGCGTGGACGTAGGGGTCGAGGCCGTGACGAAGGCCGAGGCGGGCGTAGTCGACGTAGCTGAAGACGTCGTGGGAGAGCAGCACCGGACTCAGCGCGAAGGCGCCGATGCAGACCGCGATAGTCGTCCAGACCAGGCGCCGCCCGAGTGCCGGCGCCGCGGCGAGGAAGCCGAGGTAGATGACGAACCCGGCCCAGACGAGGCCGAAGGCGAGCCCGGGGTCGATCGTCGCCTACCCGGTGCCGCCGGTGGCCGCGCCGCCGCCGACCTGCGGTGGGGGCGGCGGCAGCGGCGCCGGTTCCTGTCCTGCCCCGGGCGCGTAGGCGTTGGGGTCGTAGCCGCCGACCGCTTCGGTCCCTGGCGGCGGCGAAGCGCTCCCGCCCCCACCGCCGTGCTTTTCGGCCGGGTTGGACTGGACGAAGGAGCCGATCCCTGGTGCCCATTCGATCTGCTGCGCCGGTTCGTGGAAGTCCTCGCAGGGGACGCCGCCTTCGGAGTAGAGCGCGTGCCAGATTTCGGCCGGGAAGGTACCGCCGAAGACGGTGATCCCGTGCACGTCGGTCATCGAGATCTCGTTCGATTCCGGGTAGCCGACCCAGACCGCGGTCGCCAGGTTGGGCTGGTAGCCGGCGAACCAGGCGTCGGTGTATTCGTCGGTGGTCCCGGTCTTGCCGGCCTGGCCGAGGCAGCCGGTGTAGGCGGCGGTCCCGGTCCCTTCGGTGATGTTGTCGTGCAGCAGTCGCGTCACCTCCCAGGCGACCGGCCGCGAGAGGACCCGTTCGGGGTCCGCCGGCTGCGGATGGTCGACGTGGCCGTTGGGGAAGGTCACCTTGGCGATCGCGACCGGATCGTGGTGGACGCCGCCGGCGGCCAGCGTCGCGTAGGCGTCGGTCAGCTCGAGCGGCGAGACCCCCAGCCGCAGGCCGCCGATCCCCTCCGCCGGGATCCCGTCGAGGTGGGTCGTGATCCCCATCGACTTCGCCGTCTGCGCGACCGCTTCCGGACCGACGTCGAGGTCGAGCTGGGCGAAGACGGTGTTGTCGGAGGTGACCGTCGCCTGCTTCAGGTTGATCGTTCCCTGGTAACCCTCGTCGGCGGTGTGGACTTCCCAGTGGCCCCAGCGCGGCAGGTTCAGGTCGAGCGGTTTCGAGGTGTAGTAGGTCGTGTAGGGATCGATCCCCTGCTTGATTGCCGTCGTCAGCACGAAGGCCTTGAAGGTCGAGCCCGGCTGTCGATGGCCCTGGGCGGCGAGGTTGAACTGGCTCTCGGCATAGTGGGTGCTGGAGACCATCGCCCGGATCTGGCCGTCGCGGGGGTCGATCGAGACCAGCGCCGAGGCCGGATCGGTCGAGTAGGGCAGGGCCGAGCGCATCGCGTCGAGGCCGATCCGCTGCAGGTCGGGGTCGATCGTCGTCTCCACTTCGAGCCCGCCGCGGCGCACCGTGTTGACCCCGTACTTCTTGATCAACTCGTCCTGGACGTAGTCGAAGAAGTAGGGCTGGCGGTGGCGGAAGTAGCTGTCGGAGAGATTCAGCTGCAGGCCGCTGCGCATCGCCGCCCGTGCCCGCGCCGGCTTCGCCCAGCCGAGCTTCGCCATCTTCGCCAGCACCTGGTTGCGGCGCGCTTTGGCCAGCGCCGGGTTGAGGATCGGGTTGTATTCGGAGGGCGCCTGGGGGAGGCCGGCGAGCAGCGCCGCCTGCGCCAGGTCGAGCTTCCAGACCGGCTTGGAGAAGAAGATCTCGGAGGCGGCGCCGACGCCGATCGCGGTCGAGCCCTCGACCGTCCCGTAGGAGGCGACATTGAGGTAGGAGCCGAGGATTTCGCGACGCGAGTGGCGTTCGAAGAACTCTTCGGCGAGCTGCGCCTCGATGATCTTGCGCTTGATCGTCCGTTCCGGGTCGCTGATGCAGAGGTTGCGGACCAGCTGCTGGGTGATGGTCGAGCCGCCCTCGACCGCACCGCCCGCTTCGAGGTCGGTGACGGCGGCGCGCAGGATCCCCTCCTCGTCGACGCCGGCGTGCTGGTAGAAGCGCTGGTCCTCGATCGCCACCGTCGCCAATTGCAGGCTGCGCGGGATGCGGTTGATCGAGACCGGGGAGCGCGCTTCGGGGGAGTCGATGACCCCGAGCTCGCTGCCGTCGGCGGCGTAGATCGTCGAGTTGCCGCCGTGGTCGACCGGGCGGCAGCTGGAGAGCGGTGGCGCTTCGGCGGCGACGCCTAGCACCCAGGAGGTGACGCCGATGACGCCGATCGCGAGCACCACGACCACCACCACCGCGACCAGCAGCAGCTTCCCCCCGATTCCTCCCCGGCGTCGCTGGCGTCGACGCGCCCGCTGCGTCATCCCCAGAGGGTACTTCCGGACGGGGGCTCAGGCCTGGGTGTCGCCGGTCGAGTGGTTGTGGACGACGCCTTCGAGCAGCAGCTGGTTGGGGATCACGACCGAGCTGCCGTCGCCGGGGTCGACGTAGGTGTAGGAGAGGGTGATGTCGGTGACCCGGCCCTCGGTTTCCTCGTAGCTGACGCGGTCGCCGATCCGGAACGGCTGGGAGACCGCGATCTGGATCCCGGCGACGAGGTTGCCGATCGTGTGCTGGGCGGCGAAGCCGATGATCAACCCGATCACCGCGGTCGAGGCGAGCAACCCGGTCGCCAGTTTCTCGAGGTCGGTGAACTGGGCGAGGGCGATCAACCCGACGACGAAGACGATCGCCGCGATCAGCAGTCGCTTGAGGATCCGCAGCCGCGTCTTGGTCGAGCGGGAGACCTGTGAAACTGCCGGCGACATGGTCGTCAACTTAGCCGCCGGTGAGGTCGAGGGGGGCGCTCCCGGCCCACGCCGCCTCAGCTTCCCCTACTCGAACTGGGGGCCGGCCGCGGCGCTGCTCGGCGTCGTCCTCGCGCTCGGCGTCGGGATCCTGCTCAGTATCCCCGCCGCCTTCCTGCCGAAACAGCCCGACGGCGACCTCAGCACCGGCGCCAACGTGATCGTCGAGCTGGCGACGGCGCTCGGATTCTTGCTGACCCCGATGGCGATTGCCTCCTGGCGCGGCGCCGCGACCCGGGCCGAGATCTTCGAACGGCTCGGCATCCGCAGCTTCAAGCCCTCGGCGCTGAAGTGGATGGCGGCGGCGATCGGCGTCTACCTCGTCTTCGGCGTCCTGTACACGCAGCTGGTCGTCGAACCGCACCAGAAGGACATCGCCGAGGGCTTCGGCGCGGTCCCGATTCAGGTCCTGATGATCGTGATCGCGGCGCCGATCGGCGAGGAGGTCTGCTTCCGCGGGATGCTGTTCGGCGGCCTACGCGAGAAGCTGCCGCGGCTGGGGGCGGCGCTTGTTAGCGGCCTCGTCTTCGGCGGCCTGCATGCGCTCACCGGAGTCAGCGCGGTGCCGCCGCTGATCGTCTTCGGCTTCCTGCTCGCGCTGCTCTACGAGAAGACCGGCTCGATCGTCCCCGGGATCCTCCTCCACATGCTGAACAACTCTGTCGCCCTCCTCGGTCAGTAGGATTCCGCCGGTGATTCGCCGCCTCGCCCCTGCTGTTGCTGCCGCCTGCCTGCTGGCGCTGCCCGCCGCCGCTGCCGCGGCGCCGAAGGGCGAACCGAAGTCGCAGGCCCCGAAGGCGACGGTCACGGTCCAGGCCGTCGGGCTGAAGGGCGACAGCGCGGAAATCTGGAGCAAGGTGCCGATCACCGGCACGGTGACGCCCTACGTCCCCGGCCAGAAGGTCGAAGTCACCTTCTACTTCAACGGGCACAAGCTGGTCAGCCGTAACGTCCCCGTGCTCCAGGGCGACGAAGGCAGCGGCAACTTCACCGACAGCGTGATCCTGCGCAAGAACGGCAAGTACGCGGTCAGCGCTCACCACAAGGCCAACGCCGAGCTCGGCGGCGACACCACCGTGCGCAAGAGCTGGCGGGTCAGCTTCCCGGCGCTGCATCCGGGCGACTGCAGCAAAGTCGTCAAGGGCTTCAAAGACGAACTGGCGAAGATGGGCTACGTCTCCGGGGGCGGCTCCTGCTTCAACGGCCGCCTCGGCCGCGAGGTACTCGCCTACCGCAAGGTCAACGACATGAACCGCAACCAGCAGGCCGGCGCGGCCCTCGTCAAGAGCGTCTACTCCGGCCGCGGCGCCTACCGCGTCAAGTACCCGGGCGCCGGCGAACACGCCGAGGTGCCACTCGCCAAGCAGGTCCTGGTCCTGATCAAGAACGGCAAGCCGTTCGCGATCTACCCGGTATCGACCGGCAAGCCGTCGACGCCGACGGTCACCGGCCACTACACCTTCTACCGCCAGGAACCCGGCTACAACTCAGAGGGGATGTACTACTCCTTCTACTGGCACAACGGCTACGCGGTCCACGGCTACCACGAAGTCCCCAACTACGCCGCCAGCCACGGCTGCGTCCGCACCTTCATCGCCGATCAGCCGCGGATCTACGATCAGCTGCACTTCGGCGAGTCGATCTTCGTCTTCTGAGGGCGTGTGACGCGGCGCAGCTCGGCGTCCTCGGTCGCTCGCCTTCGGGTCACGCACATGAGTGCGCTCCCCTCGTCTCGCTCCCTGCGTCCTTGATCTGCTTGGTCACACGCCCTCAGGGGCGGGAGGGGACTGCTCGAAGCGGCCGCGGGAGGTGAGGGGGGTCTTGACGATCACCTCGGGGAGGTACTCGTCGAGGAAGACGTGAGCGACCAGCTCCTGGCGGGAGCCGACGCCGACCTTCTCGTAGAGGCTCTTGACGTGGTCTTGGACGGTGTGGGGGGAGAGGACGAGGGCTTCGGCGATCTCGGCGTTGGCGAGGCCGCGGGCGAGCAGGGTCGCCACCTCGCGCTCGCGCGGGGTGACCCCCTGCAGCTCGAGCCGCAGGGTCGCCGACTGCGATCCCGAGGCGCGTTCGATCACGATCGCGATGCGGCCCCGGCTGGCGCTCTCCCTTGATGCGTGGAGCGTGATCCAACCCGCCGAGCTGGGGACGGTGACGACGTTGCCCTCGCCGCCCGGCTCGGCTCGACGCACGAAGGAGGCGAGGGCGAGGACCGGCGAGGGCAGGGAGCTCTCGCTGCGGGTCGTCTCGTTGCCGAGGGCCGCGAGCAGCTCGCGGGCGGGCTCGGTCACCAGCTCGACCTCGTCGTCGGCGCCGAGGACGACCAGACCCGGCGGCTCGGCGCCGCTGCCGCGCCGGGCTGCGTCGAAGCGGAGCGAGGCCCGGATCCCCTGCGCGATCGCCGGCGCGACCTGGTTGAGGACCTCGACGTCGCCACGGCTGAAGGCGCCGCTGCGCTCGCGGCGGGCGATGTGGACGGCGCCCCAGACCCGGCCGCGAATCGTGAACGCGGCGCGCAGCTCGTGGGGGATCCCGGCGGGAGCCAGCAGCTCGCGGTAGCGGGTGCTGCGCTCGGGGTCGCCGCGGGTGGCCACCTCCAGCGTCGAGACGGGAACGCGGCGCGGGGCGAGCGAGGCGAAGGTGTTGACGTCCTCGATCAGGTACTCGCTGCGGATCAGCGCCTCGCCGGCGGCTTGAACGGTGTCCTCGCTGAAGATGCCGCGCTCGACCAGCTCGCGGGGCGCGTCCGCGGTCATCAGCCGCGTCTGGGGGTCGAGCGTGTGCCAGCAGCTGGCGTCGTTGTCGACTGCCCGTCGCAGCCGCGGTGCCAGCTCGGCGAAGAACTCTTCGCGCGGCAGGCCGCGGGCGCCGAGGCGGACGATCTCGTCCCGCAGGCGCTCGGCTGACCAGCTCGGGGAGCTCATCCCTCGATTATCTCGCCGCCGCGCGAAATATCCCCAACCACGGGGGATTGGAACGGGGGGCGTGAGCAGCGAGGCTGGAGTCGTCCCATTCTTCGAGCAAAGGAGCATGCAGATGAGCAGTCCAAGCGCAGCGGTCGAGCCGATCTTCGCCGGCCCCGGTGAGGGCGAGGCCTACTGGGCCTTCGGCACCCTCTCGATCGTCAAGTCCGCAGCGGAGAACACCGGCGGCGCCGTGTCGGTGATCGACACCCTCGCCCCGCGAGGCGCCGGCTCCCCCCTTCACGTCCACAATCGCGAGGACGAGTGGTTCTACGTGATCGAGGGCGAGCTGACCTTCTGGGTCGGCGGCCGCGTCATCGTCGCTCCCGCCGGATCGTTCGTCTTCGGTCCGAAGGGGGTTCCGCACACCTTCCTGGTCAGCTCCGAGGAGGCGCGCTTCCTGCTCGTCGCCCAGCCGGCTGGGTTCGAGCAGTTCATGCGGACCGTCGGCGAGCCGGCGCCGCGGCTGGAGATCCCGCCGCCAGCCAGCGAGCCGCCCGACGTCGAGGCCCTGACCCGCATCGCCGCCGGCTTTGGCCTGGACATCATTGGCCCGCCCGGGATCCCGGACTGAGCCAGTTTGGTTCCTGGCTGAACGATTGACCCGGCTATAGGGGTCAATCGTTCAGCCGCGTAGGATGCTCGCCGTGGCGGATCTCGGTGCGGCTAAGGAGACCTTGCTCGCAGAGCTGCGAGAGCACTCGCTGGTGCTCGGCGAAGTGACGCTGGCCAGCGGCGCCGTGGCGCAGTACTACGTCGATGCACGGCGGACCTTGATGCGGCCGAAGGGGTTCCTCGCGGCCGGGGAGCTGATCGCGGCGGTGGCCCATGAGGTCGGCGCCGACGCGGTCGGTGGGCCGGCGACGGCAGCGATACCCCCCGCCTGCGCTGCGCTCGCGGTTGCCGCGGCAGACGGCGCCGGGCTGGTCGCCTTCTTCGTCCGCGGCGAGCGCAAGGAGCACGGGCTGCAGCGCTGGGTGGAGGGGCCGGTGCAGCCCGGCAGCCGGGTGCTCGTCGTCGAGGACACCGTCACCACCGGCGGCTCGACCGCGAAGGCGATCGAGCGGATCCGCAGCGAGGGGCTCGAGGTCGCCGGCGTCGTCGCGGTGGTCGATCGCCTCGCTGGCGGCGCCGCCAGGATCGAAGCCGCGGCCGCGGCTCCCTACCGCGCCCTGGTCACGATCGACGAGCTCTACCCGGACCGTCCCGACCGCGACTGAGCCATGGCGCTCGAGCCCGATGCCGTCGAGATCCGGGTCGTCGGCTGTCTGATCGAGAAGCAGCGGACGACCCCGGACGCCTACCCGCTCTCGCTCAACGCCCTGCGGCTGGCCTGCAACCAGTCGACCAACCGCGACCCCGTCGTCGACTACGACGAGACGACCGTGAGCGAGGCGCTGCGCCAGCTCGCGCTGCGCGGTTGGACCCGGCTGGCGAGCGGCGCCAGCAGCCGCGCCCGCAAGTACCGCCACCTGCTGCCGGAAGTGCTCGGCGTCGACGACGAGGAAGTCGCGCTGCTCGCCGTGCTGATGCTGCGCGGCCCGCAGACGCCGGGGGAGCTGAAGCAGCGCAGCGAGCGCCTGCACCAGTTCGCCGATCTGGCGGCGGTTCAGGAGACGCTCGACCGGCTCGTCGCCCGCGGCCTGGTTGCCCGTCACCCGCGCCGCCCGGGGCAGAAGGAGGAACGCTACGAGCAGCTCCTCGGCGGCGGCGCGGAGGCGCCGACCAGCGTCAGCGCAGCGGAGGTCGCCGGCGAGCCGGAGGTCGGCCCCACCGCGGAGGCGCCGCACGAGGATGCAGCGGCTGCCGAACCGCAGCCGCCCGGCGAGGACCGTCTCGACCGTCTCGAACGCGAGCTGGACGAGCTCCGCCGCGAGCTGGCGAGCCTGCGCGAAGCCCTCGGCGACTAGTTAGCCCGTCGAGTGCAGGGCGAGCGCGGCGACGCGCCGCCCGCCCGGGATCGACGCGATCAGGTAGGTCTGCAGCTGTCCCCGTTGGCTCAAGAGCAGGCGGCCACCACGGCTGAGCGGGATGACGAAGGCGTGGGCGCGTTCTCCCGTGAGGTGGAAGCGCCGCCGCCCGAGCGAGCGGGTGACGACGTGCGTCTGCAGCCGCCCGTGACGGCGCAGCACCGTCTTGAAGCGCGTGCGGAGCTGCAGGCGGCCGGGGCATTCGGTCCCGGCTGGCCAGGCACAGGCGATTCGCACCTGGACCCCTCGCCGGGTCTCCTGCAGGTGGGTGAAGGCGATGGCGACCGGGATCTTCGGCGTCTCACAGCCGAGCAGCTTGTCGCCGCCGAGGCCGGTGTTGACGGCGTAGACGCAAACCGGCTGGGAGCCAGACTTGGTGGTGACGACGTTGGCGTCGAAGCCGTGCAGCGGCCCCGCTTCGGGGTACTCGGCGCCGATGTCGTTGCGCGAGAGGTTGGCGATCGGCCCGAGGTCGTATTCGAGCGCGCCGCGGGCGCCGGCACGGCCGCCGATCGTCACCCGGACGTCGAGCGTTTCGGTCGGTGCGTCGGGATCGAGGGCCCAGCCGCGGACCCGGACCTGGCCCGGGTGGGCGCCGACGAGGTCGAGGCCGCCGACCGGGTCGTCGGCGCTTTGCGAGCTCGCGTCGCCGACCGTGGCGCCTTCGACGTAGTCGTTGTCGATGTTGATCGTCACCCCGCCGTAGGTCTCGTCGTGGCCGCCGCGGTACTGGTGGATCCGCTGGTGGTTGGCCCAGGCGCTGGCGGGAACGACCGGATCGGAGGTGCTCTTTTGCCCGTTCCAGTTGGCGATCCAGAGGTCGTCCGGAGGCAGGTAGCCGCTGCCGACCTTGGCGGCAAGGTCGGCGATTCCGGAGGCGCTCGAGCTGTAGACGCCGGAGACGTAGTCGAGCTGGTGCAGCTTCCGCGTCCAGGCTTCGAGGAAGGTGAGGACCGCGGTGGTTGCGCTGGAGGTGCGGGTGTAGGACTCCATGTCGAAGTAGATCGGGCTGCCGGGGCCGATCGCGATCGCGGCCGCCTGCGCGACGGCATCTTCGGCGGCAGCCGTCCCCTGGGCAGCGGCCTTGGCGGGGGTGATCGCGGCGCAGCTGCTGCAGCTCCCTCCTGGCGCCTGGCGGCCGACGTAGGTCGGGATCAGGTGCCAGCCGGCTTCGGTCTGGGTGGCGACCCAGCTGCCGGTCAGGTTGGGCTGAGAGCAGGCGCTGTTGAGGCCGCCGATGTAGACGCCGACGGCGCGGTAGGGCGATTCCCTCCAGGCTGCCATCGCCTTCGAGGAGGGGGCGCTGCAGGTGTCGAAGCCGAGGCCGGTGAAGGGACCGCTCGAGGCCGGGGTGCTGCCGAGTGCCCGCGGCGCCACCGGCAGCGCCGAGGCGCGAGCGCCGGCGGCGGGGTCGACGAGGATCGCACGGCGGCGGCCGACCGCGGCGTCGGCCGGGCAGCGCTGGTTGGCCGCGGGCGAGCCGAGATAGACGGCGCGGCGGTCCATCCGCACGCACATGCCGGGGTGCTGGGCGAGCCGGTAGACCGGCCAGGAAGCGGGGACCTCGATCCGCCTGCCGTCGAAGCGCACGGTCTTCGCAGCCGCCAGCGGCGCCGCGCCGAGAGCCAGGCAGGAGAGGGCCAGAAGCAGGCCCGCGAAGGCAAGAGCGGGACGGGACAGGGGCTGTCGGAGGCGGGATCGCTCGCGCACTGGGTCTTCTCTACAACATGGCCGCGGCGCCGAGGTTGCACCGCGGTGGCCGGAAGCGGCCTTGCAGCCGTGGGCTAGAGGGCGAGCTCGCGGGCGCGCAGGGCGAGCCAGAATTCGAGCCGCACGGTCGCCAAGCCAAGGTCGCGGCCGGTCAGCTCTTCGACCTTGCGGATCCGGTAGCGCAGGGTGTGGCGGTGGCAGTGGAGCTGGCGAGCGGCTCGCTCCCACTGGCCGTTGTGCTCGATGAAGGCCTCCAGCGAGCGCAGCAGCTCGCCCGCGTACTGGGAGTCGTCGTCGCCGAGATCGCCGAGCAGATGGTCGCAGTAGAGGCGTAGCACGTCCTCGTCGGAGATCGAGAGCAGCAGCGACTCGACCCCGAGGTCGCGCCAGGAGCCGACGCCCGGGCCGTCGCCGTTGCGGCTCTCGGCGGCGCCCAGCGCCCAGTGCGCCTCCTGGAAGGAGCGCCAGAGCTGGGCGGGCCCTTTCGCCCGGCTGACCCCGGCAGCGAGCGGGCCGAGCTCGGCGCTGAGCCGTCCGCGGGTGGCGCGGGCGAGGTCGACCGGGTCGTCCTCTCCGGTCTCGACGATCGCGCAGAGCAGTTCCCGTCCGGCGATCTCCTGCGTGGCGACGGCGGCCGCTCGCCCTTCCTCACCCAGCGATCGCTGCAGCGCGCGCTCCGCTTCGGCACCGGAAGCGGCGAAGGCGAGGACGGCCACTTCGCCGCTGATCCCGAACGGCTCCAGGCGCCGCGCCAGTTCGGCCGGCGGGGTGCCCGCTGCGCGGGCGTCGGCGATCACGCTGCTGGTCAGCCGCCGCTCGGTCTCGCTGGCTGCCGTCTGTCGCATCAGCTCGAGCCCGACCAGCGAGGAGGCCTGCTGGACGACGAGCCGCACCAGCTCGCCGAGGCGCCCGTCGTCGGCGATGACAACGATCCAGGCCTGGGCCCGGCTCGCGCGCGGCGGCACGACGGGCCGCGCGAAGGCCCCGGCGGGCAGCCGCCCGTTGGCGACGATGAACGGACGGGCGCTCTCGCGCCGGGCCAGCTCCTCGCCGATCGCGGCGACCGCGCCCGGCGCCGCGAAGGCGTCGGCGGGGTCATGCAGGGCGAGCCGTTGACCGCCGCCGCCGCAGATCAGGACGCTGCCGGCGATCGCCGAGGAGATCTCCCTGGCGATCTCCTCGAGACCGCTGTCCTCGAGCATCAGGTGCTCGAGCCGGCGCTGCACCGCGATCCCGCGCCGCAGCACCTCGTAGCGCTCGTCGACCAGCCGCCCGATCGCCGTCTTGGTGACCGCGATGAACGGCATCGAGTGGGGGATCTCGAAGAGCGGGAAGCGCAGCCGCTCTGCCTCCTCGAGCAGCGCTTGCGGCGGCCGCTCCCGGCTCTCCACCACACCGAAGCCGAGTCCGGAAATGTCGTTCTCGGCGAGGCGGTGGAGGAAGCGCCGCTGCTCGCCCGCCGTCGCCAGCGTCGTCCCCGCGGTCAGCAGCAGCTCGCCGCCCGCGAGCCAAGGCGTCGGATCGGCCTCCTCGGAGATGTGGACCCAGCGCACCTGATTGCCCGCATGCTCCGCCCCGGCGGCCATCGTCAGCCCCAGCTCGTCGACAAGTGCGCCTACCGTCAGCAAGGCCAACGAAGCTTGAACACGCCAGCCCCGCCCGCAACTGTCCAGCGGGCCGAAATCGAGCATTCCGCTTTGGCCCCTGTGTAGCGAGTGCCCTGAGCTGGATTCGAACCAGCGGCCTATCCCTTAGGAGGGGCCATTTGTCAAGGGCATGAGCTGCATGTCCAGGCGGGAAACGGGCCGGAGCGCCGTTTCGGTGACGACACTGAGCGACACGGGAGCCCATTTTCGGCCCAACCTGTGGCCCAACCCCATGCGCGATAATTCGGCCGCCCGCCCCGGTAGCTCAGCCGGATAGAGCGCCGCTCTCCTAAAGCGGAGGCCGCTGGTTCGAATCCAGCCCGGGGCACTGGAGGTGTCGGCCTTTCAAGCCGAAGGTCGCCAGGTCGGTCTCGACGGTCTCGAGCGCCATGTAGGCCGTAGACCAGATCTGGTCGAGCTCGTCCTCGACCGCGCTCAGGTCGGGGATCTCGGCGCGAATCAACCGCTCCGCGTCTCCCAAGCGTGATGAGCCACTTCATAGGCGATGATCTTTGCGCACACCCGATTGGGTCGCCTCCGGCATATCCTCGGAAGGATGCGCCGGGCCGACGGCCGTCCCGGTCGGCCTGGGTGCAGGCCCTCACGGTGTTATTGGTTCGGGGCTCTTTGAAGGCGTGGGCGAGCATTTCGCGCGTGAAGCCATCGCTTTCCCTCGACAGTGCCCTTAGAGGTCCGAGACGAGTTGGTCGAGGTGCCCGATGGTCGATCAGTCGCGCCAGAGCCAGCGCAACGCATCAGGGAGGATCGCGGTGATGTGCTTGAGTCCGTGCCCCCCGTCTCCGTCCTCCAACCGGTAGTCGTAGTCGCGGTACGCGAGCGCGGCCGCCATCTCCTGGTTGGCAAGATGCCAGTGGCCGAACACGGTGTCCAGATCGTTCGACCCGGCCTGGAGGAAGACGCGCAACGGCTTGGTCTCGTGCCGGCGCACCATGGAGGAGTACCGGTCGGCACCGTGGATGTTGACGAAGCTGCCGATCGCCGAGATCACTTTTCGAAACGAGTCCGGACGCTCCCAGGCGACGCCGAAAGCGGCCGATCCGCCCGAGCTGGCGCCGAAGATCGCCCGGCGGTCAGGGTCGTGGGTGATCGCCACGTCCCTCTCGACGGCAGGCAGCAGCTCCTCGATCAAGAAGCGGGCGAGCGAGTCTCCGACCGTGTTGTATTCGGCCGCCCGGTTGCCGTCGCCACCGTATACCGGAAGGCCGGGGCCGTTCGGTCCCGGGGACACGAACACCGCGACGATCGGCGGGAGGTCGCCGGCGTGGATCAGATTGTCGAGCACTATCGGCAGGTGGACCTCCTCGGCCAGCTCGAGGCCGTCGAGGACGACGAGCAGATCCGCCGCATCCGTGGACCCATCGACGGCCGGTCGATAGATCCAGTAATCGTGAGAGTTGCCCGGGAACACCGCCCCTGGATCGAGCGTGCCCTCCGTCAGGGATCCCGTCGGGATCCCTGATCTGGGCATCGAGTCGGGACCGGCCACATAGTCACCGTCCTCCTCGTGCGCGTAGGACGCGAGGTCTTTGGCGGAGATGTCCCACTCGTCCACGGGTCGCGATCCTAAGGGCTCGCAACTCGCCTGGTCGCCGAGGATCCGTAGAGGTCCGGGCCCGCGGCGGAGTTGTGGGAACGATGCGACGCGGCGAGCACCAGCTGGACCCGTCCGCCCCGAGGCCGACCGCCCGCCCCGAGGTGGTGGGGAACCTGGGGTCCGAGGTCCACGCGATCTTCCCGCTCGACGCCCCCCGGGGTCGACGCCGAGGCCACCCGCGGCGAGCGCGGGGACGGGGTGGCGGGCGACGAGCAGCTGCTGGCCGAGGAGCGCACGCTCTTCACTCAGCGGCCCTACCCCACCCGTGAGGATGCGCTAGGGGTAAAACTGTTCAGCCAGGGCGCGGCCATGAAGGTCGACTCGGTTGACGGGTGGTCGATGCGGCCGATCGAGGCCGTGCGTGGAGACAAAGGCCCGGACGCCGAGTCGCCGAGCCAAGGGCCTCGAGGCAGGCCCTCCGGGGACGAGTCTCCAGGGGCTGTGGCCCTCATCCCAGTTCCCTCGCGCACGCGGCTTCTTCACCTAGCTTGACCGCGCCAAGTGCCGACCAGCAGCTCGAGGCCGTCCCGCAGTTCCTCGGCGCTGCCCCAGAACGGGATGCGGAGGCGGTCGGCGAAGCCGTCGATGGCGGAGAAGAAGGCGCCGGGGACGACGGCGACGCCGTGGCGAAGACCGATCTCGGCGAGTGCGCGCGCATCGGCGTTAGGAATCTCGACCCAGAGGGCGCTGCCGCCCTGAGGCCGCTGCCAGGACCACTCCGGCGCCAGCTCGTGCAGAAGCAATTCCGCGTCGCCGAGGCTGCCGAGAAGTTGACCGCGGCGCACGGATCGGGCCTCCTCGACATTTTGCAGGCAGTCGATCGTGATCGCCTGGCTGACCAACGACGTCCCTTGATCGGCGTTCGTCTTGATCCGCGTCATCCGCTCGATCACGCCGGCCGAGGCGCGGATCCAGCCGACCCGCAGGCCGCCCCAGTAGAGCTTGGAGACGGAGCCGATCGAGATCCAGCGCTCGGGTGGGATGCCGACGCCGACCGGGGTCGGCGGCCGCGAGCGGTCGAGGACGAGGTCGGCGGGCGTGCCGTCCTCGAAGAACATCGCCTCCGAGTCGGCCAGCACGGCGGCGATCGCCCGCGCCCGCGCCGGGGTGACGACGTAGCCGGTCGGGTTGTGGGCGATCGGCAGCATGTAGACGACCCGCGGGCGCAGCCGCCGGACCAGGAGCCGCAGCGCCTCCGGGTCGGGCCCGTCGCCGAGCACCGGGATCGGCACCAGGCGGGCGCCGCGGCTGTGGAAGATCTCGATCGCGCCGCGGTAGGTCGGGTCCTCGACCAGGACCGTGTCGCCGGGGGCGACGAAGGCGTCGGCGAGCAGCCCCAGCGCCTGCTGGGAGCCGGTCGTGATCGCCACCTCCGCCGGAGCCGTTTGGGCGCCCAGCTGGCCGTAATACGCGCTTACACCGGCTCGTAGCTCTGGCAATCCCTGCGGGTCATATCCGCTCCCTGCAAGCAAACGAGGAAGGCGCTCGCGAACGGCGCGCTCCGCGATCTCTGCGGTCGAAGGCAGAGCTGGCAATGCACCACTGGTCAGGTCGAAGGTCGAGTCGTGTTCGGCGACTGTGGCGAGTCGTCCATAGACCCTGGCACGGTCTGCGGCGGGCCTGCCCAGCGTCGGTCTCACCCGCGATCCGCTACCGAGTCGGCTTCCGAGGCGTCCGTCCGCCCTCAACTCGGCGTACGCGGCCGTTACCGTTCCGCGGCTGATTCCAAGGGATTCCGCCATTCGACGCTCTGCGGGGAGCTGCAGCCCGGCCGGCAGCTCGCCTTGATCGATCAGCTCAATCACTGCGGCCGCGAGGCGCTCTGGCAATGTTGCCTCGGAACGTGAATCCCATCCGCGAAGAAGTCGGATGACGCGCGCTAGCGCCTCGTCTCGTGGCGGACCGGAGAGGTTCGTTGCGGACACCTCACTAGGCATGTCCAGAGAAGCTAGCGCTGCAGCTTTCAAAATGATGGGCCAATGATCGAGAACTGGCCCTTGAATGGGAACTGGGCGCCGACCAGACTCGGCCGATGCCAGCCCCCCCGATCGCCGCCGAGATCTACACCGTCCGTGACGCCGCCGACCGCGACTTCGCCGCCACCCTGGAACGCATCGCTGCCATGGGCTACCTCGGCGTCGAGCTGGTCGGCCTGCACGGGATGTCGCCCGCCGACTTCCTCGCCCACCTCGACCGGCTCGACCTGGAGGTGGTCGGCGCCTCGCTCGCCGGCCCCGACGAACCCGAGGAGCTGGAGCCCTACTACCTCGAGGCGGTCGAGGTCGGCGCCACCGTCGCCCACACGATGATGGACGAAAAGCACTTCGAATCGCCGGAGGCGGTCAAGCACGCGGCCGAGCTCTGCAACCAGCTCGGCGCCCGCGCCAAGGGCGACGGCATCGAGCTGCTCTACCACAACCACTGGTGGGAGACGACGCCCCGCGCCGACGGCTCGGTGCCGCTGTTCGAATTCGTCGCCGAGCTCGACGGCGTCGGCATCCTCGCCGACATCTACTGGGTCGCCGCCGGCGGCCTCGACCTGCCACAGACGCTGACCGAGCTCGGTCCGCTGGTGCGCCGCCTCCACGTCAAGGACGGTCACCTGAAGCCGGGCCCGATCGACATCACCGAACCGTTGACCGCGGTCGGCGACGGCGTCGTCGACATCGCCGGCGCGATCGCCGCCGCCCCGCAGGTCGACTGGCACGTCACCGAGCTCGACGAGTTCGACGGCGATCCGTTCTTCGCGCTCGAGCGCAGCTACGACTACCTGACCGGGCACGGCCTCTCACGCGGTCGGCCCAGTTGAGCAGCGCCGGCGCCCCCACCGTCGTCCTCCTCGGCACCCTCGACACCAAGGCCGAGGAGCTCTCCTACCTGCGCGAGCGGCTGCGGATCGCCGGCGTCGACACCCTCCTGGTCGACGCCGGCATCGTCGGCCCGCCCGGGCTCGCCGCCGACGTCGAGCGCGAGGAGGTCGCCGCCGCGACCGGCTTCGACCTCGCCGCCGCGGGCGCCGGCGAGGAGCGCGGCGCGGCGGTCGCGGCGATGGCCGAGGCTGCCGCCGCGGCGGTCCGCCGGCTCCGCACCGAAGGCCGCTGCGACGGCATCCTCGGCGTCGGCGGCGGCACTAACACGACGATCGCCACGGCGGCGATGCGGGCGCTGCCATTCGGCCTGCCGAAGCTGATGGTCACTACCCAGTCCGGCGAGGCGGCCGCCGCCTTCGTCGGCACCAGCGACATCGTCCTAATGCCCTCGGTCGCCGACGTCGCCGGCGTCAACGTGATCCTCGCCCGCGTCCTCGCCAACGCCGCCGGCGCGATGGCGGGGATGGTCGGCGCGCCGCCGCTGCCCTCCGCCTCGGGCGGCCCGCGGATCGCGGCGACGATGTTCGGCGTCACCACACCGTGCGTCGCGGTCGCCCGCGAGGCGCTGGTCTCCCGGGGCTACGAGGTGGTCGCCTTCCACGCCACCGGCACCGGCGGCCGGGCGATGGAGGGCCTCCTGCGCGACGGCTTCTTCACCGGCGTCCTCGACGCGACGACGACCGAGCTGGCCGACGAAGTGGTCGGCGGCACGCTCGCCGCCGGGCCCGATCGGCTGCGCGCGGCGGGCGCGCTCGGGCTGCCCCAGGTGGTCTCGCTCGGCGCGCTCGACATCGTCAACTTCGGCGCCCCCGAGACGGTGCCCGCGCGCTTCGCCGGCCGCACCTTCTCCGCCCACAACCCGCAGGCGACGCTGATGCGCACCGACGCCGCCGAGAGCGAGGCGATCGGCGCCGAGCTCGGCCGCCGGCTCTCCGCCGCGCGCGGGCCGACCGCGGTCTTCGTGCCGCTGCGCGGCGTCTCGGCGCTCTCCGGCGCTGGCCGCGTCTTCGACGACGCCGAGGCCGACGCCGCACTCTTCGGCGGCCTGCGCCGCACCCTCGGCGGCGAGGCCGAGCTACACGAGATCGACGCCCACGTCAACGACCCCGAGTTCGGGCTGGCGATGGCCGGCCGGCTCGCGGACTACCTCGGCGGGGACGAGCGATGAGCGCCGACCGCGCGGGCGCGCCGCCGCCGACCGCCGAGCTCGGCCGCACCGGCATGCAGATCACCCGGATCGGCTTCGGCGCCTGGGCGGTCGGCGGCGACTGGCAGTCGGGCTGGGGGCCGCAGGACGACCGCGAGTCGGTCGGCGCGATCGAGCGGGCGCTCGAGCTGGGGATCAACTGGATCGACACCGCGGGCGTCTACGGCTACGGCCACTCCGAGGAAGTCGTCGGCAGGGCGATCGCGGGCGCCGGCGAGAAGCCGCTCGTCTTCACCAAGTGCGGCCTGATCAAGGACGAGGCCGGCCAGGAAATGGCCTGCCTGCGCCGCGACTCGATCCGGCGCGAGGCGGAGGCCAGCCTCGCCCGCCTCGGGGTCGAGAAGATCGACCTCTACCAGATCCACTGGCCGATGCCGGAGGCCGAGATCGAGGAGGGATGGGCCGCCCTGCTCGAGCTGCGCGACGAAGGGCTGGTCGCCCACGTCGGGGTCTCGAACTTCTCCGTCGAGCAGATCCGGCGCGTCGCGGGGACCGGGCCGGTCGAGACGCTGCAGCCTCCGTACTCGCTCGTCGCCCCCTCGGCCGGCGAGGAGATCCTGCCGTTCTGCGAGGACGAGGGGATCGGCGTGATCGTCTACTCGCCGATGGGCTCGGGCCTCTTGGCCGGGTGGATGACCCGGGAGCGGATCGCCTCCCTGCCCGACACCGACTGGCGCAAGAGCGCCGAGAGCTTCAACGAGCCCGAGCTGAGCGCGAACCTGGAGATCGCCGCGCGGGTCGGCCGCGTCGCCGAGGCGCACGGCGTCCCCGCCGGCGCGGTGGCGGTCGCCTGGACTCTGCGGAACCCCGCGGTGGACGCCGCCATCGTCGGCTTCCGCAGCGCGCGGCAGGTGGAGGACTTGATCATCGGCGCCGGCCTCGCGTTGAGCGATGCCGACGCCGCCTATCTCGGAAAGGACAGTTGATGACTGGAGACGAAGCGCGGGCCAGGCTGCGCGCGGCGCTGGGGCGGGGGGAGCCGATCATCGGCGCCGGCGCCGGGACGGGCCTCTCGGCCAAGTGCGAGGAGGCCGGCGGGGTCGACCTGATCATCATCTACAACTCGGGCCGCTTCCGGATGGCGGGGCGCGGGTCGATGGCGGGCCTGATGCCCTACGGCGACGCCAACGCGATCATGCTGGAGATGGCGCACGAGGTGCTGCCGGTGGTCAAGGAGACCCCGGTCCTCGCGGGCGTCTGCGGCACCGACCCCTTCCGCTCGATGCCGCTGCTGCTCGACGAGGTGATCCGGCTCGGCTTCTCCGGCATCCAGAACTTCCCGACGGTGGGCCTCTTCGACGGCAGGATGCGGGCCAACCTGGAGGAGACCGGGATGGGCTACGGGCCCGAGGTCGAGATGATCGCCCTCGCCCACGACAAAGGCCTCCTGACCTCCCCCTACGTCTTCGACGTCGAGTCGGCCGAGCAGATGACGCGGGCCGGCGCCGATCTGATCGTCCCCCACATGGGCACCACCAGCAAGGGCTCGATCGGGGCCGAGACGGTGCCGACGCTGGACGAGTGCGTGGTTCAGATCCAGGCGATGCGCGACGCCGCGGTGGCGATCAACCCCGACGTGATCGTGCTCTGCCACGGCGGCCCGATCGCCGAACCCGACGACGCCGCCTACATCCTCGAGCGCACCGAGGGCGTCGCCGGCTTCTACGGCGCCTCCAGCATGGAGCGGCTGCCGGCCGAGCGGGCGATCACCGAGAACGCGCGTCGCTTCAAGGCGCTGGTGCCCCGCGCCGTGGCGGGCGCAGGGGAGGGGTCCTGATGGCGGCCGAGGCGAAGCTCGTCGACCCGACCGCGCAGCCGACCTGGCGCTTCGACTGGGGCCAGGTGAAGCCGCTGATGGCGGCCGCCGACTCCGACGCGGCGACGGTGAGCGTCGTCCACGTGGTGATGGACCCGGGCCGCGGCCACGAACGCCACAACCACCCCGAAGCCGACGAGCTGATCCACGTGCTGAGCGGCGAAGGCGAGCAGACCCTCGGTGATCAGGATCCGTTCCCGCTGCGCGCCGGCCAGACCGTGGTGATCCCGAAGGGCGTCTGGCACTCGACCATCAACACCGGCTGGGAGCCGATGGCGGTCCTCGCCGTCTACGCCCCGGCCGGGCCCGAGCAGGTGCTGGCGGAGCTCGCCGGGACCGAAAGCGAGGCTGACCGATGAACCGCTTCACCGACAAGACCGCCGTCGTCACCGGCGGCGCGATGGGCCTCGGCGCCCGGATCTCCCGGCGCTTCGCCGATGAGGGCGCCCGCGTCCTGATCGTCGACCGCGACGCCGAGAAAGGTGCCGCGACGGCGGCGGCCCTGCCCGGCTCCGGCCACGCCTGCGTCGAGGCCGACCTCGGCCTGCGGGAGTCGATCGAGCCGCTGGTCGCCGCCCTCGGCGAGCTGACCGACGGCGTCGATGCGCTCGTCAACAACGCCGGGATCTCGATCCACGAGCCGGTCGAGGAGGCGGACGACGAGCACTGGGACCTCCAGTTCGCGATCAACCTGCGGGCGCCGTTCCTACTCAGCCGGGCGCTGGTGCCGCTGATGCGCGAGCGCGAGGCGGCGATCGTCAACGTCTCCTCCGAGGTCGCCTTCCACCCGGTGTCCGACGGGAGCACGATCTACGACATCACCAAGGCCGGCCTCGGCGGCATGACCCGCTCACTCGCCGCCGACCTCTGGCGTTACGGCATCCGCGTCAACGAGATGGCCCCGGGCGGGATGGTGACCGAGATGCACTACGCCGGCGCCGACGATCCGGCGGCGAAAAAGCGCGAACTCGAGGAGTGGGAGCTGCCGGAGGAGTGGAACGTGATGCGGCGGCTTGCAAAGCCCGAGGAGGTGGCCCCGGCGGTCGTCTTCCTCGCCAGCGACGACGCCCGCTTCATCACCGGCAGCACCCTCCACGTCGACGGCGGGCAGGGGTTGGGATAGGCCCACAAAGCTGCACCCGCCGAGCTGAGTCGAGTACGGGGACAGGCTTCCGATGAGCTGCATGACTCAAGCAAACTCCGCCTCAGGCGGACCCCGCGCCCGTGGCGTCCCCCTGCACCGACGCCTGCGCTCCCTCGGCAGCCCGCCGCCGCTGCTGGTCCCGGCAGCGGCGATCCTCGGCTGGCTGATGGTCTGGCCGGCGGTCGACGCGGTCAAGCTCGCCTTCACCAACTGGGACGGCTTCTCCGAACCGGCCGGGTTGGGTTCGGCAACTTCTCCGAACTCCTCCACGACCGCCACTTCAAGGAACCCCTCCTCCACAACCTGGCGATCGTCGCCGCGATGCCGATCTGGATCGGCGTCGCCTGGGGGCCTCCATCGAAAGGTGTTCGGCTGGAGATTCTTCCGCTTCGCCTTCTTCCTGCCGGTGGTCCTCCCCCCGCTTCCTCTCCGCCGAATGGCTGAACAGCCCCTCGCTGACCCTGATCGTGGTGATCGCGATCATCATCTGGGCGACCTTGGGGATCGGCGTCAAGATTCAGGTGTTCACAGCGCGTCTCAGGCACGTGCTGTGAAGGGTCCCTTAGGAGGATCGCTCTATCCAGCTGAGCTATCGGGGCGGGGGGGCGAAATTGTGGCTTAGATGAGGGTTCGGTGCGCGAATTGGCTCGGAGTGCGCGCCACGGGTGAGAGGTGGCCCGGCAGGATTTCTTGCATGAGCAGAGTTGAGCTGTTGGACGTGTCCTCCACCGCGGTTAATGTGGTGCGCATGTCCAAGATGATCCAGATCAGGAACGTCCCCGACGAGATGCACCGGGCGCTGAAGGTGCGAGCGGCGGCCGAGGGCATCTCGCTGTCGGATTACATCAAGCGGGAACTGGAGGTGATGACCACGAAAGTCGGCTTCGACGAGATCGAGGCCCGGATCAAGGCCCGTGGCCCATCGCGGGTGAAGCGGGAGACGATTCTGCGGGCCTTGCGCGAAGGTCGGGGTGAATGATGCAGGTGGTTGATGCCTCGGTGCTGGTCGAGCTGCTCACCGGCGGCGAGCTCGGCGAGGCGTCGCGGCGCCAGATCGGAGCCAGGCCCGGCTGGCTCTGGGCGCCGTACCTCGTCGACGCCGAGGTCGGCCACGCCTTGCGCGCCACGGTGCGGGCGGGGGAGATCTCTGCCCGCAAGGGGCGCGAGGTGCTCGGGGACATGTTCGAAATGCAACTGCAGCGAGTCCCCCATCACCTGCTCGTCGACCGGGCCTGGGCGCTGCGCCAGAACCTCAGCTTCTACGACGGCCTCTACGTCGCCTTGGCCGAGGCGCTCGACGCGCCGCTGCTGACGCTCGATTCGCGCCTCGCCAAGGCGCCTGGCGTCCGCGCCGAGATCGAGCTGATCGCGCCGGTCTGACTCGGGAGGGACGCGGCTCAGGCCGCGTAGAGGCTCTCGGCGGCGAGCCCGAGCCCGCGCCGGCTCCACAGCTTGACCTGCAGGAAGACGCTGTCGCCGTAGCCCTCGAGGGCGTCGAGGGCGATCAGGGTGAAGCGCTCCTGCGAGATCTCTTCCTGGTCGACGGTCTCGCCGTCGAGCTCGGCGGTGGCGGCGACGGCGCCGCGGATCAGCGGCCGTCCCCAGACGAGGGTGACCGCGCCCGCCCGCCCGTTCTCGCCGCGCCAGCGCCCGATCACCTCGTCGTTGAGGTCGATCTTCCAGTCGGCGTTGTCCTCGGCGAGGACGTCGGTGAAGTCGGCCTTGGCGCTGAAGTCGGACGGCTCGCCGCCGACGGGCTGGACATAGGAAACGTGGCCGAACAGCTCCAGTTGCCCCTCCTCGCTGTCGCTCCGCGCCGACGCCGGGATCCAGACCCGGCCGCCCCAGGCCCGCTCCGGGAACCAGTCGATTTCGTCGGGCAGCTCGACGCCCGCGGGCAGGTCCTCCACCGCCTCGCAGGCGGCGGCGAACGCCTCGCGCAGGCGGTCGGCGAAGCGGCCGTGGGCGATTCCCTCCTGCGTCGTGTCGGCGATGAAGCGCGGGATCGGTCGCGGGTTCGGCGTCACCCGGCCACCCTACCGTCCGGATCCTTGTCGGAGACTCAGCCCTCTTGGGTCAGCGCTGCCTCGCCGGCGCCAGCGTCGACCCGCTGCGCCTCGGCGCTGCGCAGGTTCCGGCGCAGCAGCGTCGTCGCCACCAGCGCCCCGCTCAGCGCGATCCCGGCGCTGACTGCGAAGGCGAGGTGGTAGCCGTCGGTGAGCGCTTCCAGTTCGATGCCGCCGGCCCCGGTGTGGGAGCTGGTGTAGCTGGCGGCGATCGTGCTGAGCATGGCGAGCCCGAGCGAGCCGCCGATCAGGCGCGAGGTGTTGATCAGGCCTGAGGCGAGCCCGGTCTCGTGTGCCTCGACCCCCTGCACGGCGACGATCATCACCGGCACCATCGCCGTCCCGAAGCCGAGCGTCGCCAGCACTCCCCCGGCCCACACCACGTCGAGGAAGGTCCCGTGGGTCGGAATCTGGGCCAGTACCGCGAGCCCCAGCGCGGAGACCGCGAGGCCGCCGCCGAGGACGTTGGTTGCGCCGAAGCGGCGGACCAGTTTCGGCGCCTGGGTCGAGGCGAAGAAGAAGCCGAGGGTCAGCGGCAGGAAGGCGAGCCCGGCTTCGATCGCGTCGAGCCCGCGCACGTCCTGCAGGTAGAGCGAGACGAAGAACCACATCGCGAAAGCGGCGCCGTAGAGCAGCGCCATCACCAGGTTGGCGCTGCGCCAGAGCGGCCGGCGGAAGACGTTGAGCGGGACCAGTGGGTCGGAGGCGATCCTTCCCTCGAAGAGGGCGAAGAGCCCGAGCAGGACGGCGGCGAGCGCGGCGGGCAGGAGGACGCCGGGCGAGGTCCAGCCGAGCGTGTCGGTGCGGACGATCGCGTAGACGAGCGCGGTGAGGCCGGCGGTGACGAGGACGGCGCCGCCGACGTCGAAGCTGCGCTGGGCCTTCGTCTCGGCGCGCGGAATCACACGGCGTCCGGCGACGAGGACGGCGATGCCGATCGGGACGTTGACGAGGAAGATCGCGGGCCAGCCGAAGCCCTGGGTGAGGAGGCCGCCGAGAACCGCCCCGGAGGAGCCGCCGAGGCCGGCCATCGCCCCCCAGACCCCGAGCGCCCGGTTGCGCTCTGCGCCCTCGGCGAAGCTGGCGGCGATGATCGCCAGGCTGGCGGGGGAGATCGTCGCGCCACCGATCCCCTGCAGCGCCCGGGCGCCGAGCAGCAGCGTCTGCGACTCGGCGAGGGCGCCGATCAGCGACGAAGCCGCGAACAGAGCGGTGCCGACGAGGAAGACCTCGCGCCGGCCGAAGAGGTCGCAGGCGCGGCCGCCGAGCATCAGAAAGCCGGCGAAGGTCAGGGTGTAGCCGTTGACCACCCACTGCAGCCCGGTATTGGAGAAGCTGAGGTCGTCCTGGATTGAGGGCAGCGCGACGTTGACGATCGAGACGTCGAGGATGACCATGAACTGCGCCAGGCAGACGACGACGAGAAGGAGGTCGGATGAGTTGCGGGATTTGATCCTGGGCATTCAGAGATAGGACGAACGGGAGGGTGCGGACGTGACAGCCAACACAGTAGTTCGATGACCACCGTACCATAAGTTCGATGATCTTCGTATAATGGTCGGGATGGAGCAGGTGCCCGTCGCGCCCGAGTTCACCCACCCTGCGGTCGAGGAAATCGAGCTGGCCGCGGTTCTGCACGCCCTCAGCGACCCGCAGCGACTGCGGATCGTGCGCGAGCTGGCGGCCAACGCCGAGCCCCTCGCCTGCGGCAGTTTCGCCCTTGACGTCGGCAAATCGACCCGCACCCACCACTTCCGCGTGCTGCGCGAGGCGGGCCTGATCGAGCAGCGCCGCGACGGCACCCGCAAGCTCAGCGTCCTGCGCCGCGAGGACCTCGACACCCGCTTTCCCGGCCTGCTGGACGCGGTGCTCTCGGCTTAACCGCCTCTCAGAGGCAGTCGCGTAAGTCAGCCGCTGCCTTCTCCGGCGGGTAGATGTTGATGTCGACGCCCGTGCCGAGCTCGAAGCCGGCCTTGATCGTCAGCCGCGGCGCGATGTCGACGTGCCAGTGGAAGGGCTCGGCGCCGCGCGGCGCGGTGCGGACCCAGAGGTTCAGCTCCGGCGGCCCGTCGAAGCGCGCGGCAAGCGCCCGCATCGCGGTGCGGATCATCGCCGCGCCCCCCTCGTCGTCCTCGAAGCGGGCAACCTCACGCCGCGGTACGACGCGCAGCTCGAACGGCGAGCGCGAGGCCCAGGGGCAGATCAGCGCCGCCTCGTCGTCGATCGCGACCAGCCGCTCCTGGCGGCGCACCTCCTCGACCAGGACGTCGCTGAGCAGCCCCGAGCCGGCGGTGCGTTCGCCGTAGGCCCCGGCGCGCTCGCGCTCGCGGGCGACGGCGGCGGGGACGAAGGGGAGGGCGTAGAGCTGGGCATGGCTGTGCTCGAGTGAGGCGCCGGCACCGCCCCCCTCGTTGACGATCAGCTGCACGTAGGAGGCATCGGGGTGGGCGCGCATCCGCTCGCGCCAGGTGGCGACGGCGGCCGCGAACTGGGCCTCGTCGAGCTCGGCCATGGCGGTCACGTGGCGCGGCGAGTTGATCAGCACCTCGTGGGTGCCGCTCGCCGGCCGCGAGCTGAACAGGTCAGGTTCCCCCGCCCGCCGCGAGGCAAGCAAGGGGTCGCCGCTGCTGGCGAACGAGCCGGCTTCGGCGGCCGGGCTTCCGCCGGCGCTACCTTCCTCGCCACCGAGCGCCGGGTAGAGGTTGGGGACGACGCGGGTCAGCCAGCCGGGCCCGTTCGGCTCGCCGCCATCTGGGCGTAGCGCGTAGGCCTCCGGTGGGGTGCGCTCCTCGCGCCCCTCGCAGAAGGGGCAGCTCTCGACCTTGGCCGGGCTGCCCTCGCCCTCGCGGGAGCTGGCCGCCGCCCCGAACTGGTCCGGGCGGTCGGCCCGGCCGGGGGCGAGGATCGTCCTCAGCCCGCTCAGCTGGTCGATGCGGATCTCGGGCTGCGCGCTCAGGAGCGGGAGGGTGGCAGGTCCTCGGGCGGCAGGTCCGGGACCGGCTCGACCGGAGGAGGCGGGTCGGGTCGCGGGCCGGGTTTCGGTTTCGGCCGATCGCCGCCGCCGAGGAAGGGCTCGAGCACGTCCATCGGCAGCGGGAAGACGACGGTCGTGTTCTGGTTGCTGCCGATTTCGAGCAGCGTCTGCAGGTAGCGCAGCTGCAGAGAAGCGGGGTTGGTGCTGATGATGTCGGCGGCATCGGTGAGCTTCTGCGCCGCCTGGAACTCGCCCTCGGAGTTGATGATCTTCGCCCGCCGCTCGCGCTCGGCCTCGGCCTGCCGCGCCATCGCCCGCTGCATCTGCTCGGGGATCTCGACGTCCTTGATCTCGACCGCGGTCACCTTCACCCCCCAGGGCTCGGTCGACTCGTCGATGATCCGCTGCAGCTCCTCGTTGAGCCGCTCGCGGTCGGAGAGGAGCTGGTCGAGCTCGGCCTTGCCGAGCACCGAGCGCAGCGCCGTCTGCGAGATCTGCGAGGTCGCGACCAGGTAGTTCTCGACCTCGACGATCGCTTTGTTGGAGTCGAGGACGCGGAAGTAGGCGACGGCGTTGACGCGGGAAGGCACGTTGTCGCGGGTGATCACCTCCTGCGGCGGCACGTTCAGGGTCACCGTCCGCAGGTCGACCTTGACCATCCGGTCGACCAGCGGGATCAGCAGGATCAGGCCGGGACCCTTGGTCGCGATCAGGCGGCCGAGCCGGAAGATGACGCCGCGCTCGTACTCGCGCAGGACCCGGACCGAGGACCCGAGCGCGATCAGCGCGAAGAACGCGAGGACGATGATGATCCCGCCGACCACTGCCATCAGCTGACTCCTTCTCTCGTCGCTTGCGCCGGCGGCTCCGGGCGAACCACCAGCGTCAGCCCGTCCACCGCCTCGACCCGGACTCTATCCCCCAGCCGCGCTGGCTGGTCGTCGCTCGCCAGCCGCGCTGCCCACAGCGTTCCCCGCGTGAACACCTGTCCCTGTGGGGCGATCGCCGTCCGCGCCTCGGCCAGGGTGCCGATCATCTCCTCGGTGCCGGCGCGGATCGGCTGCTCTCGGTGGGCGGCGATCACCTTGCGGGTGACGAAGTAGAAGCCGACCGCGGAGAGCAGGCCGAGCGTGATCAGCGCGGCGCCGATCGCGTCGCCGTCGCTGCTGTCGGATTCGAGGGCGAAGATCCCGGCGGCGACGAGGCCGGCGACCCCGATCGCCGCGAGGATGCCGCCGGTCGGCAGCAGCAGCTCGACGAGCAGGAGGCCGAAGCCGATGATGGCGATGACGACGAACGCTTCCATCGCTTCCCATTATCCGCTTTCGCAGCCGTTGCCGAGCGCGTAGAGACGAACGTCGGCTTCGAGTTCGGACTGCTCGGCGTACTGGCCCTGTTTGAGGTAGCAGAGCTCGCCCGAGCGGCTGTAGAAGGCGGTGTCCGGGTAGCCGCCGCGGCTGTGCAGCGCTTCGCCGACCTCGCCGTGGGGATCGGTGTAGCTCGGATAGGAGAGCGGCGCCTCTTCGAGGAAGGTCGCGGCGGCGTCGTCGGAGTCCTCGGAGTTGACGCCGAGGAAGGCGACTTCCTTGCCGTAGCGGGCGGAGAGCTTCTGCAGGGTCGGGAACTCGGCTCGGCAGGGGTTGCACCAGGAGGCCCAGAGGTTGGCGACGACCGGGTATCCCCGCAGCGAGGCGACCCGTGCTTGGAAGGCTTCATTGCCGCCGGGCAGGAGCCGGTTCGCCTGCTTGTGCAGGGCCGCCAGCTGCGGCGGCGAGCCGGCCAGCGCCTTCGCGTAGTCGGGGTGGGCGCCGCCGTAGTCCTGGTTCGAGCCCGAGCCGCAGCCGGCGGCCACGAGCGCTAGCAGCACGAGTCCGGCCAGCGCGATCGAGGGGGCGTGTCGCTTCTTCATCCGATCCGTGCTTACAATACGTACGTACGGTCCGCGAACGACGCGGACAGCCTGAGTAGGTCGGGGAAGCGGGAGACGGTTCCTCGACAGCCTCGTTCATTTGCCCCAGTCAGCCGTGTTCGGCTAGGGCTGGGGGAGACACCAAAGCCTTCTATGGCCAAGACCAGCGACGTTGCCGCGGCGGCGGCAGTTCCCTCAAGCGCCGATATCGAGCGTGCGGCCGAGTTCGCCCGCGAGCCCTTCCTGCTCGACGGCGAGGGCCCCGAGGCGCTGGCTCCCGGCACCGCCCGCCGCCGTGCGCTCGACGCGGCGCTGAAGGAGCTCGACGCCGGCGCCGAGTACCCCTCGATCGAGTGGCGACGGGACTTCTCGCTCCTGCTCGGGCTCGAGCGGCTGCTGGCGGAGGAGCCGCCGACGCTGCGCGACGGTGCCGAGCTCAACCCGCATCAGGTCGACGCGCTCTCCGGCACCCTCGCCGAGCTGATGGCCCAGCAGCAGGTCGGCGGCGTCGACGGCGTCGCCGCCGAGAACGGCGCCGCGGCGCCGGCCGTCGAGCCGGACACCGACGAAACGCCGGTTCTGGTCGGCGCCGAGGACGGCGACGGCGATCTCGACGAGGAGGAGGACGGGGACCTCGCCGTCGACGAGGAGCCGCAGGACTGGGTCGAAGCGGCGCCCGATGAGGACGACGAGGAAGTCGTCGAGGAGGCGCCCGAGGACCCCGGTGCCGAGCGCCGCTTCTGGTTCGAGCACGCGACCGGCGCCGGCAAGACCGTCGCCGCGGTCGGCTTCATCGACGCCACCCGCACCGGCGGCGTCCTCATCCTCACCCACCGCCGCAACCTGGTCGACCAGTTCATCGGCGAGATCTCCGACCGCGGCTACAAGGAGCGGCTGCGGCCGCCGCTGCTCGGCGACCGCGACGACCCCGATGGGCCGGTCACGGTCGAGACCTACCAGTGGTTCGTCCGCAACCACAAGAAAATCTCCGACGCCTACTCGATCGTGATCTGCGACGAGGCGCACACCGCCCTGGGCGAGAAAACCAGCGCCTGCATCCGTTCCTGGCCGGGGCCCGTGTTCATCGGTATGACCGCGACCGGTGCCCTGATCGCTCGCCACGTCGCCGATCTCTTCCCGACCCAGACCTCGCGCTTCGACCTCGCCCAGGCGGCGCGGCGCGGCGTGATCGCGCCGCTGCGCTGCCTGCGGATCCCGCCCGGGCCGGGGGTGCGGACGATCGCCAAGGTGCCGCTGCGCAAAGGCGAGGTCGACCAGGACTTCGATCAGGAGGAGCTGGCGGCGCTGCTCGACCAGGAGCCGTTCAACGTCGCGATCGCCGACCTCTACCGCTCGCGCTTCCGCAAAGTCCCCGGCGTCGTCTACACCGCCGGCGTCCAGCACGCGAAGAACGTCGCCAAAGCCTTCCGCGACGCTGGGATCAACGCCCAAGCGGTCTCCGGCGAGACGCCGAAGCGCGAGCTGGCCGAAATCCTCGCCGGCTTCGAACGCGGCGACGTCGACGTGCTCTGCAACGCGATGCTGCTGGCCGAGGGCTGGAACTCGCCGCGGGCGACGATCTGCATGCACCTGGCGCCGACCGCCTCGCGCCGGATCTACCAGCAGCGGGTCGGCCGCGTGACGCGGCGCGCGCCGGGCAAGGAGGCGGGTCTGGTGCTCGACTTCGTCCATCCGGCAACGACCCACGATGAGACGATCGTCACCCTGCACAGCCTGCTCGACCGCGACGTCTACCGCGGCGGTGCGATCGTCGTCGGGCCGGTGCGCCGCGGCCGCGGCCGCAAGGTCCGGGTCGAGCGCCGCATCGTCCCTGTCTCCGACATCGAGGAAAAACGGATGGAGGTGCTGGAACGGGAGCTGTGGCGGATCGCGGTCGAGAACCTCGACTACCCCGAGCAGCACGCCTGGGCGGCGCTGGCCGGGGCCCGGGTCACGACCCAGGGCTGGCGCCGGGCGCGGGCGATGCTGCAGAACGACCGCACCAAGGAGCTGCGCCGCCGTTTCCTGCTCACCTGCGTGCAGCGCAACCGCAACGCGCAGCTGCGGCTGAAAGCCCTGAGCGAGATCGCCGACCTCGGCGATCCCGACGCCTTCGACGACGCGATCGAAATCGTCGGCACCTGGAGCCGCGAGGACAAACGGGCGGGGACGAAGACACTGCTGCAGGCGCTGGTCGACAAGCGGATCGGCCGCCGCGACCAGGCGCAGGCCTGGGTCTGGCGGCTGGCCTCCTACACGCGCGAGCTGCACGAGGAGTACGCGGTGCAGCGCTGGCCCGAGACCAAGCGCCTGCTCGGCCTGCTCGTCAACTCCAGCGGCCGGGCGCACGGGCGCAACGCCCGCCGCCTGGTGCACGCGGCGCGCAAACAGGACCGGCGGCTGGCGGTCGCGCTGCTGGCCGCTGCGGTCTCGCACACGCCCGAGGGCGAGGAGGTCCTGCGCGGGGCGCGGATGCGGATGGCGAGGAAACCGTCGGCGGTGGCGCGCGAGCTGCTGCGCAACTTTCCTAAAGGCGGCAAGCGCCGGCGCAAGCGCAAACGCGGCGGCCAGGGCGAGAACGGCGGTGGCCCCGAGGGCGAGGCCGCGGTGAAGGCCAAGGCGAACGGGTCCGAGGATGCCAGTACCGAGGCCGAGCTCGACGAGGACGACGTGCCGGAGGTCGACGACTCAGTCGAGGCTGAGGTGGACCTCGCCGGCGCCGATGGCGACGCGCTCGCCGCCGGGGACGACGACGACGAGGTAGCCGCGGTCGTCGACGCCGTCGGCGACGCCTGACCCTCCGTCCCAGGAGACTTCACGCCCACGCAGCGCATCGCGCTTTCGCCAGCTGAAGAGGATCGACCGGGGATCAGCCTCTATCCATTCCGCGAGTCTTCTGCTTAGTACCTCTGCGGCTGTGCGGGTGGTTGGGGGGAGTCCCGACGGAGCGACGGCGAGTGAGCTGAACAGCGAGGTCGCGGCGCCCCGGAGGTCAGCTGGAAATTCCTCGGGGGCGATCATCAGGTTCAGGCCGATGCCGATCACTCCCCAGCCGTCCTGGGGGCGGGCTTCGATTAGGACGCCGGCCAGCTTGCGTTCTTCGACCCAGACGTCGTTAGGCCACTTGACGCGGCAGGGCGTTCCCGGCGCCAGCTCTTCCGCTGCCTCGCAGACCGCCAGCGGGACGGCCAGGGGCAGCAGGACGTGGCGCTCGTCGAGGGGGCGGACGATCGCCGAGTAGAGCAGCGCCTTGCCCGGCGGCGCAGTCCAGGTGCGCCCCTGGCGGCCCCGTCCTTCCGATTGCTCGTCGGCGGTGACGACGGTCCCGTGCGGCGCCCCGGCAGCAGCCAGCTCCCGCGCCCGAGTGTTCGTCGAGTCGGTCCGTCGAAAGTGCCGGTGGGGCGTGCCAAAGGCCATTGACCTCGCAGTTTGTAGCCCACAGGGCGACAAACTGCGATGGCTCAGGGGGTGGCGTCGGCTAGCAGGGCTTGGAGGAGGCCGTCGACGTCGTGGCGGTCGGCTTCGACGTCGACGTGCAGGCCGGCGGCGCGGGCGGCCTCGCTCGTCACCGGGCCGATCGAGACGATGCGGGCGTTGCGGGGGAAGCGGTCGCCGAGCGCCTCGGTCAGGTTGGTCACGGTCGAGGAGGAGGTGAAGGTGACGTAGTCGGCGCCCTGCGCCGCGGCGACCGCCTCCTCGGCGGGCGCCTCCCGGATCGTCTCGTAGAGGGCGAGGACGTCAACCTCGGCGCCGCGCTCGCGCAGCGCCTCGGGCAGGACGTCGCGGGCCTCCACCGCACGGGCGATCAGGACGCGGCGGCCCGCGACCTCGACTCCCGCCAGGGCCTCGACCAGCGCCTCGGCGACGAACCGCTCCGGCACGACGTCGGCGCGAATCCCGTGTGCGGCAAGTGCCCGCGCGGTCCCAGGCCCGATCGCGGCGACGGTGACGCCGGCGAGCGCTCGCGTGTCGAGGCCGGCGGCGTCGAGCGCCTCGAACAGCAGGCGCACGCCGTTGGGGCTGGTCAGGCAGATCAGCGAGTACTCGCTGATCGACTCCACCGCTGCCCGTACCTCATCGCGGTCGATGCGCGGCTCGATCTTGATCGCCGGCAGCTCGACCGCTTCGGCGCCGAGGTTGCGCAGCATCGCCGCCAGCCCGCTGGCCTGGGCACGGGCGCGGGTGACGACGACGGTACGGCCGTGCAACGGCCGCCGCTCGAACCATTCGAGCTCCCGGCGCCGCGCGGCGACGTCGCCGACCAGGATCAGCGCCGGCGCTTTGATCTCCTCCTCGGCCACGGTCTCGGCGATCGTCGCCAGGGTCGCGACCACGGTCCGCTGTCCCGGCCAGGTGCCGCGTTCGATCGCCGCCGCCGCCTGCCCGGGGTCGCGCCCGGCGGCGATCAGCGCCGCCGCGTTCTCGCCGAGCCGTTTGACGCCCATGTAGAAGACGAGCGTGCCCGGGAAGGCGGCGAGGGCGTTCCAGTCGAGGGCGCTCTCTTCCTTGTCCGGGTCCTCGTGGCCGGTGACGAAGGCGACCGCGGAGGCGTCGTCGCGGTGGGTGACGGGAATGCCGGCATAGGCGGTGGCGGCGACGCCGGCGGTGACGCCGGGCACGACCTCGAACTCGACGCCCGCCGCGCGCAGCGCTTCGCCCTCCTCGCCGCCGCGGCCGAAGACGAACGGGTCGCCGCCCTTGAGGCGGACGACGCTGCGCCCTGCCTGTGCCGCCTCGATCAGCCGCTCGCCGATCTCCTCCTGCGGCACCGAGGGGACGCCGGGTTGCTTGCCGACGTAGACCAGCTCGGCGTCCTCGCGGGCGCCGGCCAGCGCCCCGGGCGGGATCAGGCGGTCGTAGAAGACCGCGTCGGCGCTGCCGATCAGCGCCAGCGACCGAGCCGTCATCAATCCCGGATCCCCCGGCCCCGCCCCGACCAAATAAACGACACCGCTACGCGCGCTCATGCTTCCTCGGCGCGGCGGAGGAGGTCGGCGGCGCCCGCGTTGAGCAGGCGGCGGGCGAGCTCGAGGCCGAGGTCGGTCGGTTCCGCGGCGGCCCCTCGAAGCTCATCGCGCAGCCACTCGCTGCCGTCGGGGAGGCCGACGAAGGCGGCGATCGACATCCGCGCGCCCTCGACCCGGGCATGAACGCCGATCGGCGTCGAGCAACTGGCGCCGAGCGGGGCCACCGTCGCTCGCTCCGCGGTCAGCTCCCTCATCGCGTCGAGGTCGGCGATCGGGTCGACGAGCGCCAGCGTCTCCTCGTCGCCGGCCCGGACCTGCAGCGCCAGCGCCCCCTGGCCGGGAGCGGGGACCATCGTCTCGGTCGCCAGCGGGAAGCCGATCTCGGCCTCTCGCCCGAGCCGCCGCAGGCCGGCGCCGGCGAGGACGATGCCGTCGAGCTCGCCCTCGGCGAGCTTGCGCAGGCGGGTGTCGACGTTGCCATGCAGCTCCTCGACGCGCAGGTCGGGCCGGGTGGCGAGGAGCTGCGCGCGCCGCCGCAGGCTGGCGGTGCCCACCCGCGCTCCCTCGGGCACGTCGTCGAGCGAATCGCCAGCGCCGATCCAGACGTCGGCTGGGTCCTCGCGGACCGGCACGGCGGCGATCTCCAGGCCCGGCGGCAGGTTCCCGGGCAGGTCCTTGGCGGAATGGACTCCGACCTCGGCCCGCCCGTCGAGCAGCGCCTGTTCGACCCCGCGCACGAAGCGCGACTTGTCGCCGGGCTCGCCGTCGGAAGAGGCCTCGACCAACGCCGCGCCGCCGAGCCGCTCCGCAACCCATCCGGCCTGCGTCAAGGCCAGCTTGCTTCCTCGGGTGGCGATCCGCAGCGCCAAGCCGCGCTCCGCCTCAGCCTTCGCTGCGGCGCAGCTCGGTGACGTTGGCCTCGCCCGCGGCCTCGGGCGCGGTCTCGACGTCGAGACCGAACAGCTCGCGCAGGGCGCTGACGTGGGCGTAGGCGTCCTCGTCGCCGGCCGAGCGGCGCATCCGCACGGTCGGCTCGTGCAGCAGCCTCGAAGCGACGGCCTTCGCCATCGCCTCGACCCGCTCGCGGTCGGCATCGCTGAGGTCCTCCCAGCGGTTCTCGTTCTCGGCCAGGACTCGGCGCACGACCTCGTCGCCGCGCTCGCGCAGGGCGGTGATCGTCGGCACCACTTCGAGCGCCGCCAGCCAGCGCTCGAAGCGGTCCAGCTCGGCCTCGATGATCAGCTCGGCGCGCCGCGCCTCGGCCTCGCGGCCCGACGCGTTGCGTTCGACGATCTTCTGCACGTCGTCGATGTCGAAGACGGTGACGCCGGGGATCTCGCGGCAGTCGGGCTCGACGTCGCGGGGGACGGCGAGGTCGATCGCCACCAGCGGTCGCCCGTCGCGCTCGGCCATCACCTGGGTGAGGCCTTCGCGCTCGACGATGTGGTGCGGGGAGTTGGTCGCCGAGACGACGATCTCGGCGTCCGCCAGCTGCGTCGGCAGCTCCTCGAAGCGCACCGCGGTGCCGGCGAAGCGCTGCGCCAGCCCGATCGCGCGGTCGTAGTGGCGGTTGGCGACGAAGACGGCCGCGACGCCCTGTGCGGTCAGCGCCCGGGCGACGAGTTCGGCGGTCTCGCCGGCGCCGACCATCAGCACCCGTCGCTGGGAGAGGTCGCCGAGCGCCCGCCGCGCCAGCTCGACCGCGACCGAGGGCACCGAGATGCCGGTTTCGCTGATCCCGGTCTCCTCGCGGGCGCGGCCGCCGGCGGAGAGAGCGCCGCGGAAGAGGCGGTTGAGGATCGGCCCGGTTCCGCCCTCGACCAGCGCCAGCTCATAGGCGCGTTTGACCTGGCCCTGGATCTCGGCCTCGCCGAGGATCATCGAGTCGAGCCCGGCGGTGACCCGCATCAGGTGCCGCGAGGCCTCGCTGCCGCGCAGGCTGTAGAGGTGGCCGAGCAGCTCGGTGGGCCGGATCTCGGCCTGGCGGGTGAGGACGCCGAGCGCGGTCGACTCGGCCTCGACCGCGTCGGAGACGATCAGGTACAGCTCGGTCCGGTTGCAGGTCGAGATCGCCGCCGCCTCGTGGATCCCGGCCGCCGCGGTCAGCTCGCCGAGAGCGCCGACGGCGCTGCCCTCGGTCAGCGAGAGCCGCTCGCGCAGCTCCAGCGGCGCCGTCTTGTGGGAGACGCCGAGGGCGAGAAGCTCGGACATCAGGCGCTCACCTCCTCCTGCTCCTCCTGCTCGGCCTTGCGCTCCTCGGCGATCGCCGCGACCTCGCGCAGGTCCCGCTCGATCCGGGCCAGTTTCGAGGCCATGATCGCGACGTAGACGACGAGCAGGACGACGAAGACGACGTAGGCGCCGGCGACGTACTTGCCCGCCTCGTCGAGCGGCAGCGCCGGGGCCTCGGCCAGCAGCAGGCTCAGCATCAGCTCACCTCCGGTGCGATCCGCGAGGTCGGGCGGCGGCTCGGCGCGTCGAGCGCGCGGCGCAGGCGCTTGACTTGGCCCGAGGCGCTCTTCGCCGAGAGCTCGAACTTGACCAGCGTCAGCCAGAGGCACGCCATCGCCGCCAGGCAGACGAGGAAGGTGAACATCATCGAGCCGGGCAGGCCGCCGTTGGTGGTGGCGAAGACGCGCGGGTGGACGAGGCTCTGCGCCATCCGCACCGCCATGAAGTTGAGCGGGACGAAGGCGCCGGCGGTGACGGCGAAGACCGAGGCGTAGCGGGCCTGCCGTTCGCGGTCCTCGATCGCGTAGCGGAACGGGTAGTAGGTGCAGTAGAGGAGGAAGACGATCAGGAAGCTGACCAGGGTCGGCTCGTCCCAGACCCACCAGTGGCCCCACGAGGCCTTGGCCCAGATCGCGCCGGTGAGCAGGACGGCGACGCCGAAGATGACCGAGATGTGGATCGAGACGTAGGAGTAGGCGTCCCACTTCGAATTGCCGCTGCGCAGGTGGGCGATGGCGAAGAGGCCGCCGACGATGAACCCGACCAGCGCCGTGATCGCCAGCGGCACGTGCAGGTAGAAGATCTTCTGGACGAAGCCCTGGTCGGCGTCGAGCGGGGCGTAGAAGAAGACCAGAGAGAGGCCTGCCGCGAGCAGCGCCACGGTGGCGATCGAAAGTGGTTTCAGTCCTTTGCCGTACATGCCTCGGGAAGGCTGGGGCTGGTCCGCTTGCGGCTCAGTCCTCGAGCAGGAAGTCGAATACCGCGTAGCCGACCAGGGTGAAGATCAGATCGTATAGACCCAGAACCGCAAGCCAGCTCCCGAAGCGGTGGTAACCGGGACCGCCCAGCGCCAGCAGCGGCTCGGTGGCGCCGGTGGCGGCGATCATCAGCGGCACGACGAGGGGCAGGAGGACGAGCGGCACGAGCAGGTCGCGGGCGCGCGAGTTGACCGCCATCGAGGAGATCAGCGTCCCGGTCGCGGCAAGGCCGAGGTCGGCGAGGGCGAGGACGGCGACCAGCGGTCCCAGTGCCGCCACCGAGTCGAGGAAGAAGAGGGCGAAGATCGGCACCGCGATCAGCTCCAGCGCCGCCAGGTAGATCAGCAGCGCGCTCGCCTTGGCGGCGAAGAGGACGCTGCGGTCGATCGGCGCCAGCCGGATCGCGTCGAAGCCGCCCTCCTCGCGCTCGGCGACGAAGAGGCGGTTGATCCCGAGCACGGCGGCGAACAGCAGCGTCGCCCAGAGCACGCCGGCGGCGAGGCTGCCGGAGAGCTGGGTGCGGTCGAGGCCGAAGCGGAAGATGACGAAGGTGGTGACGGCGAACAGCGCCATCGCCGGCAGCGACTGCAGCGTGCGCAGCTCCGAGCGCAGGTCCTTGCCGAGGATCGCGGCGTAGGCGACGCGCGAGGAGGTCACGCCAGCACCGCCCGCTCGTCGATTCCCAGCTCCAGCACCTGGTCGGCCTCCGGCAGGTGGCGCTCGGGGTCATGGGTGACGACGGCGCGGGCCACCCCCGCTCCCGGGCCGATCAGGCCATGGGCCAGCTCACGGCCCTCGGCGTCGAGGTTGGAGTCTGGCTCGTCGAGCAGCAGCAGGTCGGGCCGGTGCAGGACACAGCGGCAGATCGCCAGTCGCTGGCGCATCCCGGCGGAGAGCTCGGCGACCCGCTCGTCGGCGCGCCGCTCCATCTTCACCGCCGCCAGCAGCTCCTCGATCCGCGCCTCGGTCTCAGTAGCGCCGATCCCGTGCAGGCGGGCGTGGAAGCGCAGGTTCTCGCGCCCGGAGAGGTCCTGGTAGAGCAGCGGCTGATGGCCGAGGTAGCCGATCCGGCCGCGCAGCTTCCAGGTCTCCTTCGGCAGCGTGCAGCCGAGCACGACGACCTCGCCCGCGGTCGGCCGCAGCAGCGTCGCCAGTACCCGCAGCAGCGTCGACTTGCCGGCGCCGTTGGGGCCGAGCACGGCCAGCGTCTCGCCGCGGTCGAGATCGACGTCGACACCGGCGAGGGCGACCCGGTCGCCGTAGTCGCGGCGCAGCCCACGGACCGCGATCGCGGCCTCGGATATTTGCTGGGTTTCGCCCATTTCCAGGGATTGTGACCGTCTACGCTGGCAGAGCACCCCGTCAGGGGGACCACGTCAGAGGAGGAGATGAATGAACGCCAGCAAGAAGCTCGCCGCTCTGGGGGCGGCATTCGTCATCGCCGCGCTCGCCGTCGCGCTCGTCGCTGCGCCGGCCACCGCGACCCGAACCGTCCGCATCCCGTCCAAGATCTCGATCAAATCTCAGAGCCTCAAGTTCAGCGGCCATGTGACCGCGGGCAAATACGAACCGTGCGTGCAGCAGCGCAAGGTGACGCTCTTCCGCGTCTTCAGCGACGGCTCCAACCAGGCGGTCGGACACACCACCACGAACAACAAAGGCGGCTGGACGATCACGCCGCAGGGATCGGCAGGAATCTCCCTCTCGCGCTTCTTCGCCAGGGTGAAGAAGGAGAGTCAGGGGACGGCGGGAACGATCTACGTCTGCAAGGCGGCGCGCTCGCGGACGATTAAACCGACTACGTAGTCGGTGGCGCCTGGGCGCCTCCCTCCAAACCCCACAGGAGAACCGAATGAAGAAGCGGAATCGAGTCGCGGCGCTGGCCGTCGCGGCGCTGGCGCTGGTCGCGCTGGCGATCCCGGTCGTTGCCTCGGCTGGCGCCGGCCCCGGCCAGGTGGTCAAGGTGCAGTCGACGCTGACGATGAGCAAGTACGGCTACAAAGGCTTCGTCAAGGCCAAGAACTCAAACTGCATCGCCGATCGCAAGGTCGTCATCAAGCAGAAGGGCGTCGGCGCGATCAGCACCGCCACCTCCGAAGACAATGGACGCTGGGAAGCCAACCTGGTCGCGTTCAACAAGAACGTGAAGATCCCGGCCAAGGTCTTCGCCGTGGTCAAGCCGATCACCCAGGCCACCGCGGGCCCGATCTACAGGTGCCTCGCGGCCACCTCCCGCACGGTGACCGTCGCCGGCGGCTAGGAGGGCGATCCGCTTCAGCCTTTGCGCAGGGTGCGGCGCCCGACTTTGAGCAGCGGCGCCGCACCCCCACGCAGGGCCTTGGCCCGGACCTCGCCCTTGCCGTAGAGGATCTTGGCCGAGGCCCGCACCGCTTCGCCGAGGGTGCGGTCGTAGGGGTGCCACCAGAAGTCGCGTGCGAAGCCGGGCTCCCAGGCGTTCGTCTTCACGTTGACGCACTCGTAGAAGCCGAATTTCGAGTGCGAGCGGCCGAGGCCCGAGTCCTTGACGCCGCCCCAGGCGCACTGGCAGGCGCCGTGGCTGAAGGAGTGGTCGTTGATCCAGACCATGCCCGATTCGATCCGCCGCGCGATCCGCTCGCCGCGCTGGCGGTCCTTGGTCCAGACCGAGGCGCCGAGGCCGAACTCGGAGTCGTTTGCCAGGTCGATCGCCTCCTGCTCGGAGTCGACGACGACGATCGGCAGCACCGGGCCGAAGATCTCCTCGCGCATGATCCGCATCCCGTGGGTGACATTCGTCAAGACGACCGGGGCGATGAACTTGCCGGGCAGACCGGCGACCTCGGTCGCGCCGCCGCAAAGGCGGGTGGCACCTGAGGCGACCGCGTCCTTGACCAGTTCCTCGACGATCCCGTACTGGCCCGGCGAGGTCATCGGCCCGATTTCGGTCTCCCACTCGAGCGGGTCGCCGAGTCGCATCCGCTCGGCCTGGCGGGCGACCCCGGCGACGAAGCGGTCGGCGATCTTCCGCATCACGTAGACGCGCTCGATCCCCGAGCAGGTCTGGCCGGCGTTGGCGAAGCCGCCCCAAACTGCGCCGGCGACGGCGTTATCGAGGTCGGCATCGGCGCAGACGATCATCGGGTCCTTGCCGCCCAGCTCCAGCACGCTGCCCTTGAGCTCCGCCGCGCAGACCTCGCCGACGTGGCGACCGACCTCGACCGAGCCGGTGAAGAAGACCTTGCCGACGCTGGAGCGGGCGAGCGCCTCACCGACCGGGCCGCCGCCGTGGACGACGCGGACCAGGCCCTCGGGCAGGCCGCCCTTCTCGAAGACGTGGCGGATCTTCTCGCCGAGCAGCGGCGTCAAGCTGGCTGGCTTCAGCACCACACCGTTGCCCGCCATCAGCGCGATCGCGACCTCGCCGAAAGGGATCGACCAGGGGTAGTTCCAGGGCGCGATGACGCCGACCACCCCGATCGGCTCGTAGGAGAAATGAGCGCTCTTGGAGAGCGTGAAGGCCTGCGTCATCCGCACCTTCTCGTCGGCCAGCACCTTCGGCCCCGCCTTCGCGCACCAGTGCAGGGCGTCGACCGTCGGCAGCAGCTCCATCGTGTAGGCCTCGGTCCGCGGCTTGCCCTGCTCGCGGACCAGCAGCTCGGCGATCTCGTCGATCTCGTCGAGCAGCGCGTCGGCCGCCCGCCGCATGTAGGTCGCCCGCGTCTTCGCCGGCAGCTCGGCCCAGGCCGGCTGCACCCGGGCGACGTCCTCGACCACCGCCTGCACCTGCTCCGGCGCGATCGTCGGAACCGTCCCTACCAGCTCTCCCGTAGCCGGGTTGAACGACTCCAAGGTGGACAGGGTCTCAGTCACCTGCATAGCGCTCTCCATGGAGCGAGTTTAGGGCGGGTCAGAGGGGAGAGCCAGAGCCCCGCACAGCTTGACTTCCCATCAGTCCGATTGAGTCGAAGTCCGGTGGGGCACCTTGGCGCGAGAGCATCATCAATGTGCGCGGAATGCATGCTGTCCGAATCCGCTACCGCCGTAGCGAGTCGCCGCCGCCTTTCTCGTACGCCGTAACTCTCGAGATAGCCGAGAGAGGCAGCTGGTTAACGGTGAGGTTGTGGGACAACGCCGATGCCCTCAACGAGCACCACGAGCATGAGTACAGGCGTGGTAGTGGCAAGCAAGATCCCGCCCTTTTGGAGTTCGCAACGTCGAACGAAGCAATGGCCGCAGCAATTGCGAAAGCCAAGCGGGAAGCCGCTCGGATCGTGGAACAATGGAGGGCGTCATGAGTCAGGCTGACACGACCGATGAGCTGATCCTCGAGCGGGTGATTGCCTGGGGGCAGAGCGACGAGATCGCAGACCGGTATCCGAACAAGGTCCACTTCATTGCCGCCGATGACACGGAGTACGCCTTGCATGTTCGCCAGGCCTTCTCGGAAGGGGACCCTGTTGTTCTCGTATTTCCCAACGGCGACGAGGTCGTGATCGAGCCCGGCCAGAACGGAACGCCCGCTCGGGTCGAGGTCCGGGACTCTGACGGCGAGCCGCTCGCTGCCTCCTAGCCCGCCACTCGCTCCCTCATACTCCGCCTTGATGGCGGATCAGTTGTTCGACACCGGTCCGGAAGGGCCGCTGACACCCACCGGTCCCGACACTCCTCCCAAAGACGCGCCGCTGGCCGTTCGGATGCGGCCGCGGTCGTTGGAGGAGATCGTCGGGCAGGAGCACGTGGTCGGCCCGGGGTCGGCGCTGCGGGCGGCGATCAAGGCGGGCAAGCCGCACAGCGCGATCCTCTACGGGCCTCCCGGGGCGGGGAAGACGACGCTGGCGCGGATCGCGGCGGCGGGGGCGCAGGGGGCGTTCGAGGAGGAGTCGGCGGTCAACGCCGGCAAAGCCGAGATCCGCGCCGTGATCGAGCGGGCGCGGGAGCGGCGGCGGGCCAACGGGCGGCCGACGATCCTCTTCCTCGACGAGATCCACCGCTTCAACAAGGCCCAGCAGGACGCGCTGCTGCCGGCGGTCGAGGACGGGACGCTGACGCTGATCGGGGCGACCACCGAGAACCCCTTCTTCGAGGTCAACTCGGCGCTGCTCTCGCGGGCCCAGATCTACGAGCTGAAACCGCTCGCGCCCGAGCAGGTGGAAGCGCTGCTGCGGCGGGCGCTCGCCGACCCCGAGCGCGGCATCGCCTCGCCGCCCCTGGTCGCCGACGCCGCCCTGGCGATGCTCGCCGAGCGCTCCGGGGGTGACGCTCGCGTCGCCCTCTCCGCCCTGGAGCGCGCGGTCGAGCGGGCCGGGGACACCGAGGTCGGCGTCGCCGCGATCGAGGACGCGTTGCAGCGCAAGGCGCTCGACTACGACCGCCAGGGCGATCGCCACTACGACTTCATCTCGGCCTGGATCAAGGCGACCCGCGGCTCCGACGTCGACGCCTCCCTCTACTACCTGGCGGTGATGCTGGAGGGCGGCGAGGACCCGCGCTTCATCGCCCGCCGGATGGTGATCCTCGCTTCGGAGGACATCGGCAACGCCGATCCGCAGGCCCTGCTCGTCGCCGACGCCGCCGCTCGCGCCGTCGACCGGGTCGGGATGCCCGAGTGCGCGCTCAACCTCGCCCAGGCGACCGTCCACCTGGCGCTGGCGCCGAAGTCGAACGCCTCCTACAAAGCTCTCGCCGCCGCTCGGGCCGAGGTTCGGACGGGTGGCGCGAAGACGCCCCCCGACTACCTGCGGGACGCTCACTACCCGGGCGCCGCCGAGCTCGGTCGCGGCAGCGGCTATCGCTACGCGCACGACGAGCCGGGTGGCGTCGCCGACCAGCAGCTGCTGCCCGACGAGCTCGCCGGGCGCCGCTTCTACGAGCCGACCGATCGCGGCAACGAGGCCGAGCTGGGCCGCCGCCTGGCGGAGCTGCGCAAGCGCCTCGGCAAGCCTTCGCAGTAGCTGGCTGGCCAGCGCAACTTCTTCGCGCTAACCGGGTTTCTATGGTCGGCTTTCCAAGCTAGAGCCAGGGAGAGCCGAAAACCTGGCCGGAGGCCTGGACTGGGGGTCTCCGGCCGGGAACTAACAGGGGGGAGAGAGGGCGCCGAGATTGACTGGACTCGGCGCCCTCCTACGTGCGCGGTCGACCGCCGGGACGGCGGAATCGATCATCTAAGGTGCCTGCATGGCGAGCGAGAACGGCAAGCAGGCGCCGCTGCGGCTCGGCGGCATGGCGCTGCGCAACGGGCTCCTGATCCACGGCCCGACCCACTGGGCGGCGGCGGTGCGCGACCGCGACGGCGGCATCCAGGTCGCCTCAGCCCGCAAGCCGGAGCTGGCGCCGGGGCTGGTTGCGCGGGCGCCGGGCCTGCGCGGCCCGCTGAAACTGGCCGAGGCGATGGCGGTGCTGCCGGCGGCGCGGCGGCGGCTGCCGGCGGCCCGACTGCCGTTCGAGGACTGGCGCGTGATCGGTGCGGTGGCTGGGACGCTGGCGGCGAGCTCGCTGCTCCGCCGCCGCTTCCGCCCCGGCGCGATGCGCGAGGGGATCGGCCAGGCGATCGGCGCGATCCCGGCGCTGGTCGCGCTGATGGACCGCGACCTCGCCGCCTACCACGGCGTCGAGCACAAGGCGATCGCCGCCCACGAGCAGGGGATCGCCGACGTCGCCGGGGTGCCGAAAGAGCACGACCGCTGCGGCTCCAACCTGATCGTGCCGATGATGCTGCTATCGGCCGGCGGCACGCTGCTGCTGGAGCGAGCGGTCGAGGAGCCGGGCAGCGTCGCGCGCGCCTTCGTCGGCCTCGCCGGCGCCTCGGTCGCGGTCGAGATGTTCGCCTGGTCGGACCGCCACCATGGCGAGCCGCTGGCCGAGGCCTTCCACACCCCCGGCCGCGAGATCCAGCGCCACTGGGCGACGAAGGAGCCGACCCCGTCGCAGCTCGAGGTCGGGATGGCGGCGATGGCCGAGATCCTCCGGGTCGAGAGCGGGGGCGGCGAGGACCCGCTGCCGCCGGCCGCATAGACTGGCCGCCGTGATGTTCGGAAGGATCGACCACATCGGGGTCGCGGTCGAGGATGTCGACGCCGCGATCGAGTTCTACGAGAAGAGCTTCGAGATGGAGCTCGTGCACCGCGAGACGGTGACCGAGCAGGGCGTCGACGCGGTTCTGCTCGACGTCGGCGATGGCCACGTCGAGCTGCTTGCGCCGCTCGGCCCCGACACCCCGGTCGGCAAGTACATGGCGAAGAACGGCGCCGGGCTGCACCACGTCGCCTACGCCGTCGAGGACGTCGACGCCGCGCTCGAGCGGCTCGCCGCCGCCGGGATCAAGCTGATCGACACGAAGCCGCGGATCGGGATTCGCGAAAGCCGGGTCGCCTTCCTGCACCCTCGCTCGACCGGCGGGGTGCTGACCGAGATCGTCGAACCAGCGGGAGGGCACTGATGGCCGAGGCACAACGAGTCGAGATCGGTTTCGACGGCGGCCAGGTGATCTCCGCCCGGCTCACCGAGGACGACCTCAAGGACCTGCGCAAGGCACTGGAGAAGGGCGGCTGGCACGACCTCCACACCGAGGACGGCGTCGTCGCGCTCTATCTCCCCAAGGTCGCCTTCCTGCGGATCGCGTCCGCTTCGAGCCGCGTCGGCTTCGGCACCGTCGACTGATGCGCGCGCGACACCTCGCCGGCGCCGGTGCCGCGGCGGTGCTGGCGGCGGCGCTCTGGTGGCGCAAGAACCCCTCGGCCTGCCCATACGGGCAGCGCTTCTGGGTCGAAGCTCCGCACCCGATCATCAGCCGCGAGCGGTTGCGCTCGGTACTGCGCCCCGAGGCTGGCGAGCGGCTGCTCGAGGTCGGCGTAGGCACCGGCTACTACAGCCTCGAGCTGGCCGAGTGGGTTGCCCCCGGCGGCACCCTGGAGCTGTTCGACCTGCAGCAGGAGTTCCTCGACCACGTCATGCGCGGGGCCGCCGAGCGCGACCTCGCCAACCTGGTCCCGACCCGCGGCGACGCCACCGCGCTGCCCTACGGGGACGCCTCGGTTGACGCCGTCGTCCTCACCGCGGTGCTCGGCGAGATCCCCGGCCGCGAGGCCGCTCTGGCCGAGATCCGGCGCGTGCTGAAACCGGACGGTCGCCTCGTCGTCGGTGAGCTCTTCGGCGATCCCCACTTCACCACCGCTGCGGCGCTCGAATGTCTCGGCGCCGGCGCTGGCCTCGCCGTCGCCGAGCGCTCCGGCAACTGGTTCGGGTACTTCGCCCGCCTGCAGCCGGCCTAGCGGGCGCGGCGACTACTCGGACGGGTCCTGGCCGGCCATCGCTTTGTCCAGGAGGTCGTGCAGCTGGACACGCTCGGCCTGGCTCAGGTTGCCGAGCACCTCGTCCTCGAGCGTCTCCAGCTTGCGCTCGGCCTCGGCCAGCGCCTCGAGCCCGTCGGCGGTGATCTCGACGATGTGGCGGCGGCGGTCGGCCGGGTCGCGGCGGCGCTCGACGTAGCCGCGCTCGTCGAGGTCGTTGAGGAGCAGGACGCAGTTGTTGGCGTCGAGCATCAGCATCTGCCCAAGCCCCTGTTGCAGGCAGCTCTCCTCGTCGCGCAGGTGGTCGAGGGCGATCAGCTGCTTCAGCCGCATCCCGATCACGTCCTCGGTCGCGCGCCGGTAGACGACGCGGGAGAGCTGGGTGAGGAGGCCGATCGAGCCCGTTGCAGTAGCTGGATTCATGAGGGGGTTCCGCCGCTTCTTCGGTCGTTAACTCGTCAAGTCGTTAATGATCTTAACGTAGATATAGATTATCCCTGATACAGTGACGATCCCATGTCACTTACCAACGCAAGCCTAACCCAAGCAAGTCCAACCAACGACCGATCCCGCTGGATCGCCCTCGTAGTGCTTTGCGTCGGCATGCTGATGATCGTCCTCGACGCGACGATCGTCAATGTCGCGCTCCCCTCGATCCAGGATGACCTCGGCTTCTCCCAGTCGAGCCTGGCCTGGGTCGTCAACGCCTACCTGATCGCTTTCGGCGGCCTGCTGCTGCTGGCCGGCCGGCTCGGCGACCTGGTCGGGCGTCGCAGCGTCTTCCTCACCGGCCTCACCGTCTTCACCCTCGCCTCGCTGGCCTGCGGCCTTGCCCAGAGCCAGGAGGTCCTCGTCGCCGCTCGCTTCATCCAGGGCGTCGGCGGCGCCCTCACCTCCGCCGTGATCCTGGGAATGATCGTGACGATGTTCCCGGAGCCGAGCGAGCAGGCGAAGGCGATCGGCGTATACAGCTTCGTCGCTTCCGCCGGCGGATCGATCGGGCTGCTGCTCGGCGGCGTCCTGACCGAGGCGATCAGCTGGCACTGGATCTTCTTCGTCAACCTGCCGATCGCCGCGGCGACCGGCGTCTTCGCGCTGCGGCTGCTGCGCAAGGACCAGGGCCTCGGGCTCTCGCAGGGCGCCGACGTCCCCGGCGCGCTGCTGATCGTCGCGGCGCTGATGACCGGCGTCTACGCGATCGTCGAGGTCACCAACTACGGCTGGGGCTCGGTCCACACGCTCGGCTTCGGAGCCGGCGCGCTGGCCCTGTTCGCGGCCTTCGTCGTTCGTGAGGTACGGGCGGCGCAGCCGCTGGTGCCGCTGCGGATCTTCCGCTCTCGCAACCTGGCGGGTGCCAACGTGATCCAGAGCCTGATGGTCGCCGGGATGTACGGGATGTTCTTCCTCGGCGCCCTCTTCCTGCAACGGGTGCTCGGCTTCACCTCTCTCGAGGTGGGCCTCGCCTACCTGCCGGTAACGGGGCTGATCGGGGTTCTCTCGCTCGGCTTCTCGGCAAAACTGAACATGCGGTTCGGGCCGCGGGCGACGCTGTTGCCGGGCCTCGTCCTGATCAGCGCCGGTCTGCTCTATCTCTCGCAGATCTCCGCCGACGGCAGCTACTGGTCCGAAGTGCTGCCGGCGATGGTCCTGATCGGCGGAGGCGCCGGCCTCTCCTTCCCCTCGCTGATGAGCCTGGCGATGGGCGGGGTGGCGCCGGAGGAGGCTGGCCTTGCCTCCGGTCTGGTCAACACCAGCCTGCAGGTCGGCGGTGCCCTCGGGCTCGCCGTGCTGGCGACGCTGGCGACCAACCGCAGCGACGACCTGTCCGCCGCCGGCCACTCCACGGCGAGCGCGCTGACCAGCGGCTACAGCCTCGCCTTCCTGATTGCCGCCGGCCTCGTAGCGGTCGCGGTCGCGGTGGCGGCGTTCGTCCTGGAGCCGGTCAAGGCCCCCGCCCTCGGCGCCGCGGAGGGCGACGAGGAGTTCGCGGAGATCCCGGAGCCGGCGTTCTCCTCCGAGGCGGCCTAGTCGCAAGAAGGGGGAGCCGGCCGCGGCGCCGGCTCCCCGTCGCCTCCCCTGGGGCTCAGCGCGCGGGGCGGGAGATGTAGACGGCCTTCGAGTGGCGGTTCTCCTCCAGGGGCTGCTGCGGGACCGCGTCGTCCTCATGGCCCCAGACGTCGAGGAACTCGAGCCCGACGGCGATCATCGCCTCGCGCACCACGGCTTCCGGGAAGTGGCGCTCGCGGTGCATCTCGGGCGCGATCGGTGCGGCGTCGGAGCCCGGCAGCGGCTCGACCTCGAAGCTCGCTTCGGCGATTTCGCCCTGCTGCTGATCGGGGCTGGCGCGGCCGCGCCAGATCAGCCGCCGGCCCTCGCGCTCGACGACGACTTCTTCGGCGAAGAAGGTGCGGTGGGCGGTGATCGTGTTGACGTCGAAGACGAGCAGCCCATTGGGCGCGAGGTTGGCCCGCATCCCGGCCAGCGTCCGCTCCAGTTCCTCGCGGCTGAGCAGGTAGTTCATCGCGTCGTCCAGGCACCAGACGAGGTCGAACTCTCCGAACCGGGGCAGCTCGCGCATATCGGCGACCGATAGCGACACCTCGTCGCTGACTTTCGAGCGGGCGATCTCGAGCATCGCCGGTGAAACGTCGCAGCCGGTCACCCGCCAGCCTTTGGCCAGCATCGGGAGGAAGCTCTTGCCGGTGCCGCAGGCGATGTCGAGCATGCGGTCGCCGGCGATCCCGTGGGCCTCGATCTTCGGCCAGAGATTGCCGATCCAGAGGTCGTAGTCGTGGTGATGGGTGAAATCGTCGTAGACGGGAGCGATCGCCTCGTAGGCGATCTCGGCCCAGCGCGGGCTCTGCTCCTCGGCGGTAGTTGAGTTCATGGGGACTAGACCGGGATTATGCTCTAGATCGTTTCAGCGCTTAAGTTCACCATCGTGGTCACCACTTATGTAAGTTCGTTTTATCAGCACTCCGATCGGTCATCTCGCTGGGAACGAAGATGGCTGGGAGTGGGGAGAGGCACACCGGGTCTGCCTTCGGCTGGCCTATCGCTACGCGAGCAATCCGAGCGAGGCCGAGGACATTGCCCAGGAGGCCTTGATCCGCGCCTGGCGGCGGCGCTCTACCCTGCGCGAGCGTGAGCGGCGCAACCAGTGGCTGGCGACGATCGTCCGCAACGAGGCCTTCCGCATCCACGCCCGTATCCGGCCCGACGCGACAGCCGCGCTCGAGGGTCAGGAGGGGGTCGAGGACCAGCGGGTGGTGGCGACGGTCGAGTCGGCCGACGTGCGGGCGGCGCTGGGGCGGCTCAGCCGTCGCGACAGGCAGCTGCTGACGATGCGCTATCAGCTCGACTTGACCCAGGCCGAGATCGCCCGCCAGCTCGGGATCCCGGAAGGCACCGCGAAGGTCCGCCTGCACCGCGCGCGCAATCGCCTGCGGCGCGTCTACGCGCCCGGCTGAGCCTGTACACGCGGGCGAGCGAGCGGCTAAGAAGTTCGGACCATTGGATAACGACGACGCTGGCGCTCCCCGCCACTATTGGGTAATGAAAACCGTGCCGAGGCAGATCGTGGCGTTTGGAGGAGGCGGTTTCTCGATGGAGTCGGGGAATCCGCTGCTCGACGACTACGTGCTAGCCCTGACCGGCGCCGAGCGCCCCCGGGTCTGCTTCCTGCCCTCGGCCAGCGGCGATGCCGACCACTACATCGTGCGCTTCTACCGGGCCTTCTCGGCGCACCGCTGCGAGGCCAGCCACATCTCCCTCTTCCGCCGCGAGCAGGGCCCCGAGGACCTGCGCCGCCACCTCCTCTCCCAGGACCTGATCTACGTCGGCGGCGGCAGCGTGATCAGCCTGCTCGGCGTTTGGCGTGCGCATGGGATCGACGCGATCCTGCGCGAAGCGTGGGAAGCGGGCGTGATCCTCTGCGGTCTCTCGGCCGGCTCGCTGTGCTGGTTCGAGGAGGCGGTGACCGGCTTCCACGGGGCGCCGCAGCGGCTCGACGGGCTCGGCCTGCTGCCGTTCAGCAACTGCGTCCACTACGAGCCGGGCTCGAAGCGACGCGAGTACTACCACCGCTTCCTGCGCGAGGGGATGAAGCCGGGCTATGCGGCCGAAGACGGCGCCGCGCTGCACTTCACAGGCCAGGAACTGAGCCGGGTGATCTCCTCCCGTCCTGAGGCGCGCGGCTACCGCCTCGACGTCGCCGGCCAGCGCGTGGTCGAGATGCGGATCGCGACGACCTACCTCGGCGAGCGCGGCGTCGTCCCAACCGCCCCCTTACCGGAGGCTCTCTCCACCGCGGTCGCCGCCTGATGGGGCCACCCGGTCCCAATGGCGCGGGCGGCGCACAGCCGCCCGCGCTGGCAACCGCGGTGCGCCGAATCCTCGCCCTCGGCGGGCACGATTTCACCTCGCGCCCGCCCGACCGCGCCGTCTGCGAGCTGCTCCTGCGCCTGGCCGGGGAACGCGGCGCGGCGCGGCCGAAGATCTGCATCCTGCCGACCGCCAGCGGCGACACCTCGGAGCTGATCGGCCGCTTCTACGCGGCCTTCGGCGAGCGCGCCTGCGAGCCCTCCGACGTCTCCCTCTTCCGCCTCGGGCGGCGGCCGATGGCGCTGCGCGACCACCTCCTCTCCCAGGACCTGATCTACGTCGGCGGCGGCAGCTTGGTCAACCTGCTCGCGGTCTGGGAGGCGCACGACATCGCCTCGATCCTCAGCCTCGCCTGGCGCCGCGGCATCGTCCTCGCCGGCCAGAGCGCCGGGGCGATGTGCTGGTTCGAGGCTGGCATCACCAAGTCCTCCGGCAAGCCGACCCCAGCCGCCGGCCTCGGCCTCCTCTCCGGCAGCCTCTGCGTCCACTACAACAACGAGCCCGAGCGCCGTGCCGCCTACCTCGAGGCCGTCGGCGAGGGGATGCCCGACGGCTACGGCCTCGACGACTACGCCGGCCTGCTCTGGGAGGGCGAGGATTCCCCCTCCGCCCTCACCGCCCGTCGCGGCGCCCGCGCCTACCGTGTCTGCCGCCGCGAGGACGGCGTCACCGAGTCCCCGCTCCCGGCCCGCTTCCTCCCCGCCCCGGCCCCAGCCGCCCTGCGCGAGGACATAGCCGAGTTCCGCCGCATCAAGACGATGCGCAAAAGGGCCGGCTGGCTGGGCTAGTCGGGCGTATCCGACGCTGACCACACCAGGGTGGGGTGAATGTCGGATACGCGGCGAGGGAGGGTCCCGGCTACCCTCCGTGGCAGGTAGGGCAGCCGGGACCCTCTTCCTCCGGGACCGTGTCGCCCCCATCCCCAGATCGCGCGGTTCCCTAGTTGCCCCAGGCGCAACAAAGGAACCATGAGCTGGGAGGGGGAGGGTGCCGCCGCCCTACCCAGCAGAGAAGGGTGGCGGCACCCTCCCCCGGCAACCGCCGGAACCCGTCCCGTCCGGATCAGCCCTCGCCAGCAGCCGGCGGCGCCGTCGGATCCGAACCCTCTTCGCCGAGGCTCTCGCGGGCGATGTACTCCTCGGCGAGGAGGAGGTTGTCCTTCGAGCGCTCGACCACGTTGAGCAGGTCGCCCATCAGCGCCACCTCCTCGACTTGCTCCTTGACGAACCACTGCAGGAACTGCTCGGCCCGGTAGTCCTTGAGGTCGCGAGCCAGCTCGAACAGGGAGAAGATCTCGGAGGAGACGCGTTTCTCCTGCTCGAGCGCCATCTTCACCGGCTCGGAGCCGTCGGCGTAGGTCGTCTCCACCGACTTGATGTCGGGAATATGGACGTCCTCGCCGACGTCGAGCAGGTACCGGATCATCATCATCGCGTGCTCGCGCTCCTCGAGCGCCTGGCGGTAGAAGAAGGCGGCGAGGCGGGGCAGCGTCTCGGCGTCGTAGTAGACGGCGGCGCCCACGTACTGCTGGGAGGCGGCGAACTCGTTGGCGATCTGCTCGTTGAGGGCGTCGGCGAAGGACTTGTCGGACATCTGGGCTCCTTGTCGGCGGGCGGTCGAGGACGGGACTCACTCCAACGTAGCCGAAACCTCGACTTTGGTCGGCCGAAGCCCCCGTTCGGTCAACCAAACCGCCGAGGTTGCCTTTTCCCTTCTATTTGAGGGCAAAAGGCAACCTCGGCGTCAGCCGAGCCAGCGGAAGCCGAGCGGATCGATCCGCGGCTCGAGCGGGCTGCTGGGAAGGCCGGGCTTGGTCGCCTTGGCCGGGTCGTTGTAGCCCCCGGGGGCGACGTCGTTGGGCGTGTCGGGATGGAAGACCGAAGCCAGGTACTGGATCTGCCCGCGGCCGGGGCCGAGCTCGGTCTGGCCGCCGCCGTAGGCGCCGATGCCGCGCTCCTCGCAGTAGTCGTAGGCGGCGAAGAGGTTGCGGATCGGACCGAAGCGCGAGGGCTTGACGTTGACCGTCTTCGGTGGCGCCCACGGCATCGCCTCGATGTCGGCGATCGAGTGGATCGGCGCGTCCCAGGTGACCCGCTCGTGGACGGGATCGAGCAGCGGCCGGGTCTCGTCGGTGACGTCGGGGTCCTCGAGCCAGGCGTCGGGGAAGGCGGCGATCAGCTTCGCGTAGAGCTCGGGGTCGGTCTCGACGTCGACCGGCGTGTCTTTGTAGAAGCCCTTGAGGTCGAGCGAGTCGACGGCGCCGGTCTCGACCAGGGCAGCGATCAGCTCGTCGTCCCAGTCGTTGAACGGGTCGAGCTTGAAGCGCAGCGTCGGGTAGACGGCGAGCCGGGCCGCCAGCGGCTCGATCGAGGAGCGTTGGTCCTCGCCGAAGCCGGCGAGGCGCATCGAGTTGACGAAGTTGACCGGCCGCGCCTCGCGGCCGAGCGCGGCGGCGAGGTTGGTGTCCGCCTGGCGCAGCGCCAGGTCGAGCGCCGCCGACTCGAAGGCCCAGCGGCGGTAGTCGGCGGAGACCTCGCCGCGCACCGGCGCTCCGGCGGGGAAGAGGTCGATCTCGTCGAGGCGGTCGGAGTACTCGGCGAAGGTGAAGCTGCCGGTGAGGCCGTCGGGCGGGCCGTGGCTCTGCTGGCCGATGTGGTCGATCGCGTCGTAGACGACGTCTTCGCCGATCCCCTCGAGGCCGCCGCCGCCGAGCTTGATCACCGTCGTCAGCCGTTCGAACTCGCCGATCTGGAATTCGAGGCCGTCGAACTGGCAGGACTCGATCCGCAGCGGCAGGTCGGCGATCGCGTCGAAGCTAGCCATCGCGAAAACTTAGCGGGCGACGCGCAGCGTCTTCAGCTGGCGGTCGGAGCCGCCGCGGACGTAGCCGCCGTGGGCGACGCTCTCGCGGATGTAGTCGAGCGTCTCGGCGGTCAGCCGCTCACCCGGGAGGACGTTGGGGATCCCGGGCGGGTAGGCGGCGAGACCCTCGGCGGCGACACGGCCGGCGGCGGCGTCGAAGGGGATCACCTCCTGCGGGCCGAGGAAGGCCTCGCGCGGGGTCATCACCAGCTCGCCCCAGGGCGGCGGCGGCGCCAGCGTCTCGTGCGGCTCGCCCGGTTCGGCTTCGAGCTCGCTGACGACTTCGCGCATCGCCGCGACCAGCCGCTCGCCGGCCTCCGCCGCCGGCTCGCCGACGCCGAAGATCGCGACGACGACGTTCTCGGAGTTGAGCTCGAGGTCGATCCCGTGCGAGTAGAAGATCGAGCGCGCCAGGTGGTACCCGGTCGAGCCGGTGCCGCGGACGTCGACCGCGAGCCGCAGCGGGTCCCAGCCGGCGATTCCCGGACGGCCGACGAGCGTGTCGTCGAGGACCGCCAGGCCGGGGACCCGGGCGATCCGCTCGCGCGTCCGCGCCACCGCGGTCAGCGTCTCCCCGAGCAGCTCGGCGCCGTGCACCGCGGCCTGGCGGCGGGCGGCGTCGAGCGAGCCGGAGAGCAGGCCACTGGGGCTGGTCGTTTCGACCAGGCTGACGCAGCGGTCGACGACGGCGGGGTCGATGCGACCGCCGGCGCCGAGGTGGAGCATCGCCGCCTGGGTCAGGCTGCCGACGATCTTGTGGGTCGAGGAGGTGACGAGGTCGGCACCGCAGGAGAGCGCGTCCGGGGGCAGGTCGGGGTGAAAGTGCAGGTGAGCTCCCCAGGCCTCGTCGACGACCAGCGGCAGCCCGCGCGCGTGGGCGACCTCGGCGAGCCCGGCGACGTCGGCGCAGGCGCCGAAGTAGGTCGGCGAGACGACCATCGCCGCGACCGCGTCGGGGGCCTCCTCCAGCGCCGCCGCCAGCGACTGTGGGGTCAGCCCGTGGGCGATTCCCAGCTCCTGGTCGAGCTCGGGGGCGACGAACGAGGGTCGCATGCCGCTGAGCACGAGGCCGTCGATCACCGAGGAGTGGACGTTGCGCTGGACGACGACCTGGCTGCCGATATGGGCGAGAGCGAGGCAGGCGCTGTGGTTGCCCTGCGAGGCGCCGTTGACGAGGAACCAGGTGCGCTGCGCTCCCCAGGCCTCGGCGGCGAGCAGCTGCGCCTGCTGGAAGGGGGTCGGTTCGGGCCCGATGTCGACCCCCTCGGTGACCGAGGGGATGTCGTTGCGCAGGCCGACGTCGCCGACCAGCTCACGCATCTTCGGGTCGGCGCCGAGGCCGCCCTTGTGGCCGGGCACCTGGAAGCGGCCGGTCTCCAGCGCCGAGTAAGCGAGCAGTGCGTCGACGTAGGGAGTCGAATCCTGGTCGCGATCGGGCATCCACAGCGAGTCTAGGGATCGTGCGAGGCGGCACTTGGACAACACGCGCCCGCTGCTTTGGACAGTGCGGGGAGGCTGCGTGCTGGAGAATCAGCGGATGCGCCACAGCCCTCACGGGTATTGGATCGAAGAGGCGGGGGCGGTCGCGCCGGCGCCGTCGCTGAGCGGCGAGCGCCAGGCGGACGTCGTCATCGTCGGCGGCGGCTACACCGGGATGTGGACCGCCTGGCACCTGCGCCAGCTCGAGCCGGGGGCGCGGGTCGCGATCGTCGAGGCCGACACCACCTGCGGCCGCGGGCCGAGCGGCCGCAACGGCGGCTTCTGCAACGGGATGTGGCTCTCGCTGCCCTCGATGCGCGAGCGCTGGGGCGACGAGCCGGCGCTGGCGGTCGCCCACGCTGCCGACGAGGCGGTCGAGCGGATCGCCGCCTTCTGCTCCGAGCAGAAGGTCGACGCCTGGCTGCGGCCCGCCGACTATCTCCAGGTATCGACCGCGACACCCCACGACGAGAGCTGGGCACCCGCCGTCGCCGCCGCCCGCGAGCTCGGCTTCCCCGAGAAAGTGCAGCCGCTGAGCGAGGCCGAGGTCGCCGCCCGCTGCGCCTCCCCCGCCTTCCGCGCCGGCGTCGCCTGCGCCGGCTCGGCGACCGTGCAGCCGGCGCGGCTGGCGAACGGGCTTCGCGAGCGGCTGCTCGGCGCCGGGGTGGAGATCTTCGAGAGCTCACCGGTGCTCGACTTCCGCGAAGGGCCCGACGGAGTCGAGGTCCGCGCCGGCGGCGGGCGGATCCGCGCCGGCCACGCGGTGCTGGCGATGGGCAGCGCGGCCAAGGGAAGGCACGGACCGCTGCGCGGCCGGCTGACGATAGCCTCCTCCCACATCGTCCTCACCGAGCCGGTGCCCGAGCTGCTGGAGGAGATCGGCTGGACCGGGCCGGACTGCATCACCGACTCGCGCTCGCTCCTGCACTACTTCCGCACCACCCCCGACGGGCGGATCGCCTTCGGCTGGGGCGGCGGCCGGATCGCCTGGGGCGCCCGCACCCACGGCCGCGCCGAGCTCGACCGCGAGGTGATCGAGGCCACCCACCAGCACCTGCTCGACTACTTCCCCGGCCTCCGCGGCAAGCGCATCACCCACGCCTGGGGCGGCCCGATCGACGCCTCCCCGACCCACCTGCCGCTGGTCCTGCCGCTGCGCTACGGCCGCGCCTTCGCCGCCGCTGGCTACACCGGCAACGGCGTCGGCCCGACGAACATGGTCGGCCGCACCCTCGCCTCCCTCGCCCTCGGCCGCCGCGACGAGCCCGCCTCCCTCGCCTTCGTCGACCCCGCCCCCCGCCGCGTCCCCCCCGAGCCCTTCCACTGGCTAGGCGGCGAGACGATCCGCCTCGGGATCATGGCCAAGGAGCGCGCCGAGATGTCCGGCCGCACCCCCGGCAAGATCGCCAGCGCCGTCGCGAGAATCCCAAGCCTGATCGGCTTCCACATCGGGAGATAAGCGTGGTGTGACGGGCGGACCGACCCACCAATGGGCAGTTAGGTGGGCCGGTCCG
>Ga0335070_10000123_pt1 | contig 87166 bp, 83 predicted proteins | sample Lox_Sample_13_FD_206722 | JGI IMG/M metagenome (GOLD analysis project Ga0335070, IMG submission 206722) | Soil microbial communities from Loxahatchee National Wildlife Refuge, Florida, United States - Lox_Sample_1.3 | ecosystem: Environmental > Terrestrial > Soil > Wetlands | place: USA... | reverse complement strand
CCGGCCGCAGAGCGCCATCGCGCTCTCGAGTTCGCGCCGGAGGATGTTGATCACGCGCGTGACGCCGCTCGCACCGCCGACCGCGAGCCCGTGGATGTAAGGCCGGCCGATGAGCACGGCGTTGGCGCCGAGTGCGAGGGCCTTGAGCACGTCGGTGCCGCGGCGGATGCCGCCATCGACGAGGACGGGAACGCGGCCGGCGACGGCGTCGACGACCTCGGCGAGGACGTCGGCGGTCGCCAGGGCGCAGTCGAGCTGACGACCGCCGTGGTTGGAGACGACGATGCCGCCGGCGCCGTGCTCGACCGCGAGCACGGCATCCTCGCCGGCGAGTATCCCCTTGACCAGAACCGGCACCTCGGCCTCGGCGGCGAGCCGCTCGACCGAGCCCCAGTCGGCGGCGAGGGTCATCAGCTCGAAGGTGTCCTCGACCGTGATCGAGCGGCCGTCGCCGAGCGCCGCCTCGACGCTGGGAATGCGGAGCTCGGCCGGGAGGTGGAAGTCGTTGCGGTGATCCCGCTCGCGGTTGCCTCCGGGCGGCAGGTCGGCGGTGACGACGATCGCCTCGAAGCCGCTGGCAACCGCCTCGTCCATCAGGGCGCGGGTGATCCCGTGGTCGCGGAACTCATAGAGCTGGAAGAAGCGGCGTCCGCCCGGGGCAGCGGCGGCGACCTCGCCCGGGCGCGCGGTGGCGAGGGTCGAGAGGCACATCGCGGTACCCGCGGCGGCGGCGGCGCGGGCCATCGCCAGCTCGCCCTCGGGGTCGACCAGGCGCTGGTAGGCGACCGGAGCGACGACGATCGGCATCGAGAGCGGAGCACCGAACAGCTCGACCGAGGTGTCGACGGCGGAGACGTCGACCAGCATCCGCGGCCGCAGCCGCCACCGTTTCCAGGCCTCGAGGTTGTCGCGCAGCGTGATCTCGTCGCCGGCGCCGCCGGCGAAATAGCCGAGCACGCCTGTCTCCAGCTTCTCGTGCGCGATCCGCTCGGGGTCGTGGACGTTGATCCAGTCCTCGCTCATCGCCGCGACCCTACGCCAATCGAGGGGCTACCGTTTGCGCGGTGAGCGCGCGGCGGGGGCCCACGCGGGGTCAGATCAGACGGCGGCGCCGGGTCGCCCTCGCGGCGATCGCGGTGGTCCTCGTCGCAGCCATCTACGCGGCCCTGCGAGTAACCGTTCTGGCACCGGTCGACAAGCACGGCTCGCAGTTCGTCCACCTCGAGATCGAGAGCAAGGCGGTCGCCGGTCACACGCTCGGCGTCAACGTGATCGTCCCCAGGCAGGCCGGGCCGCCGGGCAAACGCTGGCTAATGGTGATGCTGCACGGCCGCGGCGGCTACGAGGGGACCTTCAACGACGAGGTCTTCGAACACCTCGGCGAACTGCACGGCAAGGGCCCCGTCTACGCCTTCCCCGACGGTGGCGACCACGGCTACTGGCACAACCGCGAAGGGGGCGACTGGGCCGACTACGTGATGAACGAAGTGATCCCGACCGTGGTCAGGCGCTTCGGCATCGACCCGCACCGGATCGCAATCGGCGGCATCTCGATGGGCGGCTTTGGCGCCCTCGACCTCGCCCTCCACAACCCCGGCCGCTTCTGCGCCGTCGGCGGCCACTCCCCCGCCCTCTGGCTGCACGCCTCCGAAACCGCGCCAGGTGCCTTCGACGACGAAGCCGACTTCGAGCGCAACGACGTGGTCGGCACGGTCGAGGCCGACCCCAACGCCTTCGGCAGGACCAAGGTCTGGGTCGACTACGGCGAGACCGACGACTTCCACCCCTACGACGAAAGCTTCGTCGCGGCGATGGAAGCCAGCGAAGGCAGCTTCACCCACCACTCGTGGCCGGGAGGGCACGAAGGGTCGTACTGGGCCGCGCATTGGCCCCAATATCAGCGCTTCTACGTGAACGCGCTGAAGCACTGCTGAGGGGGCTCAAGCGCCTTGATGGGCCTGACCCGCACACCTCCGTGGGCAGGTAGGTGTGCGGGTCAGGCCGAAATTCATGGCGTTTGGGGAGGGAACTTCTCTCTGCTTTCGCCGTTTGTCACTTTGTACGGCCTATAGCCCGTACAAAGTGACAAACGGCGTCCGCACCCTCCTCTCCACGCAGACCCGCCCCTGATTGCACACCTACCTGCCCGTCGGTGTGCGATCAGGGGCGGGTCTGTAGGCAATTCAGCGGCCCGGAGAACCGGCTGGTGGCGTCCCCGGAGGGGGCGCCGGGCCCCAGCTTTCGCGGCCGTCGGAGGTCGCGATCGGGATCCTGGGGCCGGCCATCGCAGGGGTGTCGAGGGTGACGTCGGCGATCGCCTTGGTGCGGGAGAGGACCTCGCGGATCGAGCTCTTCTCGCCCTGGTAGCCGTAGGGGTGGAGGTCGGAGACGAGCCCGGTCGCGTCGATCCCGGCTTCTTCGGCGAGGAAGAGCGCGCGGGGCATATGGAAGCCCTGGGTGACGACGACGGCGTCCTTGATCTCGAAGATCGAGCGGGCGCGGACCATCGTCGCCCAGGTGTCGAAGCCGGCGTGGTCCTCGAAGACGTCTTGCGGCGGCACGCCGCGGGCGACGAGGGCCTTGCGCATCGTGTCCGGCTCGTCGTAGGCCCAAGTGTGGTGGTCGCCGGAGACGAGGATCTTCCCCACCTTGCCGGCCTTCCATAGACGGTAGGCGTCGTCGACGCGGTCGGCCAGCATCACGCTCATCTTCCCGTTCGGCTGCACCAGCGCCCCCGGCACGATCGCCACCGGCTCCTTCGGCACCTTGGCCACGTTCGAGGTGTACTCGCCGCTGGTCGTCAACAGGATGTAGGCGTTAGAGCCGACCACGGCCAGCACGATCAGCGCGCCGAGCCCGGCAAGCGCCGCCGAGGTCCGCGGCCAGCGCCGCAACGGGTACCCGAGCCCCCGCCTGATGCTCCGTAGGAAGCGCATCGAGCGGGGAACGCTAACAACCGGGCCGCCGGGGAGGGTGCCGGCGACCCTCTCTGGGCAGGTAGGGCCGCCGACACCCTCCCCTCCCCGAACGGAGACCCCGGCCGACCACCGCTGTCGACTTTGTGGGGCCTATGGCCCCCAAAAAGTCGACGACGTTGGTGTTTCTGGACCGGCAGGGTCCCTGGCGCGGCCCTCGGGAGCGACAGGTCCCTCGCAGCCACCGGAAGCCCGCGGGGAGCGCGATCCGACCCTCACACCGTCAGCTCCTAGTGCCCCCGAATCTGAGAAGGGGGTTGTCTACCCCTCCCACGAAGGCTCCAGTGCGGCCAAACGCGCCCTAGCCCCGGCCCAGCTGCGCGACGGTCTTCGGGGGAGGGGTAGACAACCCCCTCCCCCGACCGAGGTCTTCTAGAAGTGAACGATCGGGATGATCAGGATCGCGACGATGTTCGCGACCTTGATCATCGGGTTGATAGCCGGCCCCGCGGTGTCCTTGTAGGGGTCGCCGACGGTGTCGCCGGTGACCGAGGCGGCGTGGGCCTCGGAGCCCTTGCCGCCATGCGCGCCGTCCTCGATCAGCTTCTTCGCGTTGTCCCAGGCGCCGCCACCGGCGGTCATCGAGATCGCCATGAAGAGGCCGACGACGATGACGCCGATCAAGAGGCCGCCGAGCGCGTCGACGCTGAGGATGCCGACGATCACCGGCACCACGATCGGGATCAGCGCCGGCAGGATCATCTCTTTCTGCGCGGCGAGGGTGACGATGCTGACCGTTTCCCCGTACTCCGGTTTTTCGGTCCCGTCCATGATCCCGGGGCGCTCTTTGAACTGTTTGCGGACCTGCTCGACGACCTGGCCGCCGGCGCGGCCGACCGCCTCGATCGCCAGCGCCGAGAACAGGTAGACCATCATGCCGCCGATGATCAGCCCGATCAGGACGTCGGGGCTGGTCAGGTGGAAGAGGCTGTTCAAGTCGAAGCCGCTCGGGGCTTCGTCCGCCAATTCCGACCTGAAGGCGGCGAACAGCACCAGCGCGGCGAGCGCGGCGGAGCCGATCGCGTAGCCCTTGGTCACGGCCTTGGTCGTGTTGCCCACCGCGTCGAGCGGGTCGGTGACGTTGCGGACGTCCTCGGGCAGCTCCGCCATCTCGGCGATGCCACCGGCGTTGTCGGTGATCGGACCGAAGGCGTCGAGGGCGACGATCAGGCCGCAGAGCGAGAGCTGGGCGACGACGGCGATGCCGATGCCGTAGATCCCGGCGAGCTCGTTGGCGCCGAGAATCGCGAGGGCGATCACCAGCGCCGGCGCCGCCGTCGACTGGAAGCCCTGGGCAAGCCCGGCGATGATGTTCGTCGCGTGCCCGGTCTCCGATGCCTGGGCGATCGACTTGACCGGCCGGAAGCGGGTCGACGTATAAAATTCGGTGATCCCGAAGAGCAGCGCGGTGACGGCGACGCCGATCACGGCGCAGAGCCAGAGGTCGCTGACGGAGAAGCTCTTCTCACCCACTTCGAGCCCGAGCCGCACCGGGTCGGACATCAGCCAGTCGGTGATCGGGTAGAAGGCGGCGATCGAGAGGATCCCGGAGATCAGCAGGCCGGTGTAGAGCGCGCCCTCGACCTTGTCGGTCTTGGTCCGCACGCAGAGGGCCCCGATGATCGAGGCGACGATCGCGACGCCGCCGAGGACCAGCGGGTAGATGGCGACGTTGCGCAGGTAGTCGCCGTCGGAGCCGGTGAAGGTGAGGACGCCGAGCAGCATCACCGCGACCGAGGTGACCGCGTAGGTCTCGAACAGGTCGGCGGCCATGCCGGCGCAATCGCCGACGTTGTCGCCGACGTTGTCGGCGATCACGGCCGGGTTGCGGGGATCGTCCTCGGGGATCCCCGCCTCGACCTTGCCGACCAGGTCGGCGCCGACGTCGGCGGCCTTGGTGAAGATGCCGCCGCCGAGACGAGCGAAGACGGAGATCAGCGAACCACCGAAGCCGAGGCCGATCAGCGCGTCGACGGCTTCCTTGTCACCGGTGCCGGTGATGATCAGCACGCCGTAGTAGCCGGCGACGCCGAGCAGCGCCAGGCCGACGACCAGCAGCCCGGTGACCGAGCCGCCTTTGAAGGCCACGTCGAGCGCCGGCGGAACGCCGCCGCGGGCGGCCTCGGCGACGCGCGAGTTGGCCCGCACAGAGACGTTCATCCCGATGAAGCCGGTCGCGCCCGAGAGGGTGGCGCCGATGATGAACCCGACCGCGGTCTTGTAGTCCTGCAGGATCAGCAGCAGGATCGCGATCGGCACCGCGACCGCGGCGATGATCGTGTACTGGCGGTTGAGGTAGGCCTGGGCGCCTTCCTGGACGGCGCCCGAGATTTCCTGCATCCGGTCGTTCCCTGGCGACTTTGAGAGCAGGCGTTGCGTGACGATGAGTCCGTAAACCACGGCAGCGCCCGCGCAGACGAGCGCGACAACGACCCCGTAGTCGGTCAAAAAGCTGGTCAAGGTGATTCCTCCGGTGGTTTTGCGGCGCGGGAGTCTATAGACGAAGGCGGCGTTCCCGCCCCTACCCCGCCGTTCGGGCTGTGGAAACCCCTCGCTAGGCGGGCTTGGCGGCGGGCTCGGCCCCGGCGTAAGTGCGGCGCGTCTCCGCCACCGAGGCGCGGTAGACCTCCTCGATCGACGCCCCCGCTTCGAGCGCCTCGCGCGCCCGCTGGGCGCCGTTTCTGTCCGGCAGCTCTACCCCGATGCCGAGCTGCGCCCGCGCCGGCTCGGTCCAGGCGAGGACCGAATCGAGCAGCGCCCGGGTCTCGACCACCTCGCCGCGGCGGAAGTCGATCATCTCGCCGCCGGCGCCGTGGCGGATCGCCCGCCAGAGGTTCTCCTCGATCTCACGGTCAACGAGCGGCGCTCCCCTCCCTTCGTAGCCATGCTCGTCGAAGTCGAGCGCGGTCTGCGCGATGCAGGAGGCGATCAGCGCCGCCAGGCCGAACGACTCATCCCCCCTTGCCTGGGCGTCGCAGATCCGCACCTCGACCGTGCCGAACTGGTGGTGCGGGCGCACGCTCCACCAGAGCTGGGTCGCCTCGACCACGGTCCCGGTCCGCTCCAGGAGGCCGACGAAATCGGCGTATGTGCGCCAGTCGCGAAACGCAGAGGGAACGCCGCAGCGGGGGAAAGTGCGGGTGAAGATCTCGGTCCGAACCGAGGCCAGCCCGGTGTCGCGGCGGTCGAGGAAGGGCGAGTTGGCCGAGACGGCGAGCAGCAGCGGCAGCAGCTCGCGCAACCAGTCGCAGACGGCGATCGCACGGTCGGCGCCACGGACGCCCATGTGCAGGTGCAGGCTCCAGGTGTTGTTGCGCTGCGCGACCCAGCCGAGTTCCTGCCGCAAGCGGTTGTAGTGCGGCGTGTCGATGATCGCCTGGTCGAGGTAGCTGGCCCAGGGGTGAGTGCCGGTGGCGCCCAGCGCCAGCCCTGCCTCGGCCGCGAGGCCAAAGAGGCGAGCGCGCCGGTCGCGCTGGCGCTCGAGCGCCTCGGCGAAGGTCTCCGAGCGGCCGGAGCGGATCTCGATCTCGGTGTCGATCAGCTCGCCCGCTGCCGCCTCGGCCAGCACCTCGTCGCGCTGGCAAGCGGCGTACAGGTCCTCGAATCGGTGCGCCAACTCCAGGGTCTCGGGGTCGAGGATCGCGAACTCCTCCTCGAGCCCGATCGTGAAGTCGGTCGAGGACTCGAACGTCTCGCGCGCGAGGTCGAGATCAAGTGGCAAGGCGAGTCCTAGGCGAGGTAGAAGTACAGCGCGTAGAGCAGGTCGACGGCCGGGCTCGAGGTGTGCACGGTCACCTCGGGCGGCACCTGGAGCAGTTGCTCGGAGTAGTTGAAGATGATCTTGACGCCGGCTTTGACGAGGCGGTCGGCAACCTCCTGGGCGGCCTCCGCCGGGACGGCGAGGACGCCGACCACGATCTCCTCCTCGGCGACGACGTCGGGCAGGTCGCCGAGCTCGCGCACCTGGAGGTCGCCGATCTGCTTGCCGACCACCTCCGGGTTGACGTCGAAGACGGCAACGACCTGGAAGCCGTGGTCGGCGAAGATCGCCGAGCTGGCGATCGCCTGGCCGAGGTTGCCGGCGCCGAAGAGGGCGATGTTGTGCTGGCCCGAGGTGCGGAGGATCTTGCGGATCTCCGAGACCAGCGACTCGACGTTGTAGCCGACGCCGCGCTTGCCGAACTTGCCGAAGCCGGAGAGGTCGCGGCGGATCTGGGTCGGGTTGATGTGGGTGTACTCGGAGAGCTCCTGCGAGGAGATCGTCTCGCGGCCCATCTTGCGCGCCTGGGTCAGGACCTGGAGATAGCGCGAGAGGCGAGCGGCGACGCCGAGCGAGAGGCGCTCGCCTTCGACCGGGAAGCCCCCGGCGGCTTCGATTTCATCGATCAACTCGACCACGCCCCCACAGTATCGAGCCTGGCGCGCACGGCCGCCGCGTCGAAGCGCAGCTCGGAGGCGATCACCCCATCGACCTCGACCACCGGGATCCGCTCCAGGTGACGGCGCAGCAGCAGCTCGTCGCTGTCGATGTCGACCTCGGCAAGGGTGAAGCGGAAGCCCTCCTCGTGGAGCGCGAGAAGCGCCGCGATCGCCTCCTCGCAGAGGTGGCATTCGGGCCTCATGTAGACGAGGACGTCCGCCATCCGATCCGACCTTCTCAGTGGGCGACTGCGTCGCGTTCGCCGCTGGCGAAGGCGTCGTAGCCGAGGTAGTCGGGGTAGGGGACGGCCGGGGCGAACCGCGCGGCGGAGCCGATCATCGCCGCATTGTCGGTGCAGAGCCTGATCGGGACCAGCTTCAGCGCCACCCCCTGCTCCTCGCAGAGGGACGCCACCGCCTCGCGCAGCGGCCCATTGGCGGCGACGCCGCCGCCCAGCGCAACCGCCTCCCAACCGCCGCGCTTCAGGGCCCGCTTCAGCTTCGAGACGAGCTGGCCGACGACCGCATTCTGGAAGCTGGCGGCGAGATCCGCACGGCGCTCGGCGACGCCCTCGGGCCCGAGCTCGCGGCAGCGGTAGACGAGCGCCGTCTTCAGGCCGCTGAAGCTGAAGTCGAGGCCAGGGTCGCGGCTCATCGCGACCGGCATCTCGAACGCCTCGGGATCGCCGCTGCGCGCCTCCTTTTCCAGCGCCGGGCCGCCGGGAAAACCGAGGCCGAGCAGCCGCGCCGACTTGTCGAAGGCCTCGCCGGCGGCGTCGTCGAGCGTCTGCCCGAGGACCTCGTGGCCGCGGTGGTCGCGGACGGCGGCGAGCAGGGTGTGGCCGCCGCTGGCGACGAGGCAGAGGAAGGGCGGCTCGAGCGGCTCCGGCTCGAGGAAGTTGGCGGCGACGTGGCCCTGCAGATGGTCGACCGGGATCAGCGGCAGCCGCCGCGGCGCGGCGATCGCCTTCGCCGTGCTGACGCCGACCAGCAGCGCTCCGATCAGCCCCGGCCCGGCGGTGACGGCGACCGCCTCGACGTCGTCGAGCCCGACCCCCGCCTCCTCCAGCGCCGCCGCGACCAGCGGCGCAGTCAGCTCCAGGTGGTGGCGGGCGGCGACCTCGGGAACGACGCCGCCGAAAGCGGCGTGAGCGTCGGTCTGCGAGGAGATCAGGTTGGAGAGGATGCGCGGCCCGTCGAGGACGGCGGCGCAGGTGTCGTCGCACGAGGTCTCTATCGCGAGGAGCAGGGACACGGAAACGTCTCCGGGAGGCTCAGTCGAGCCACATGATCAGGGCGTCCTCGCCGTTGTCGTGGTAGTAGCGGGGACGAACGCCGGCGGAGCGGAAGCCGAAGCGCTCGTACATCCCGATCGCGCCGTGGTTGGAGACGCGCACCTCGAGCGTGAACGGCAGCGTGCCGCCGCCCTCCTCGAACAGCCGCCGCAGCAGCTGCCCGGCGACCCCGGTCCCGCGCGCCTCGGGCGCGACGGCGACGTTCATCAGGTGCCAGACCTGGTCGTAGCGCGAGCAGACGACGTAGCCCAGCAGCTCCTCGCCGGCACTGGCGGCGAGGCAGATCCCGCTCGGCTTGGAGAGCTCGAGGACGAACATCGCCAGCGACCACGGGGTCGGGAACGAGCGCCGCTCGATCGCGATCACCGCCGGCAGGTCGCTGTAGGCGAGCCGGCGCACGCGGACCTCCTGGGTCAGCTCACTCGGCTGTTTGGAAAGAATCTCGCTCACGCCACCGCTCCGCATCTGGAGGTCTGAGGTAGATCGGTGCGAGCGACCCGTCGCCTTCCCCCGAAGCCGCCAGCGCGCAGACGTGTCGCGCCGCGACTCGGTGAACGGGATCGTCGTCGTCCGCGATCTGGACGCCGTCTCGGGACAGCTCGTGACGAAATCGTACCGCCCCCGGCCCAGCCACCGACGGAGTCCCCGCCAGCTCGGTCATGCGTTCGGCCAGCGCCTCGGGCCGGCAGACGAACGGCTCCCAGAGGCGCTCGCCGGAGGCGGAGTAGAGGGCGGCGAAGACCTCGCCGCGGAAGCCGTCGAGGACCGCGAGCCGCTCGCCCTCGGCACTCTGCTGAGCGGCGATCCCGCGGGCGAGCGCGTCGAGGGTGCCGACGCCGCGCGCCGGCAGCCCGCTTGCCGTCGCCAGGCCGCGCGCCGTCGCGATCCCGATCCGCACCCCGGTGAAGGACCCGGGCCCGAGGCCGACGGCGATCCGGTCGACGGCGCTCCAGCCACCGGCGGCGGCCGCGGCCGCCTCGACCTCGGTCAGCAGCGAGGTTGCGTGCCGCGGGCGCCCGGTCGCCGAGAGCCCGAGCTGGGACTCGTGCAGCAGCTCACCGTCGCGCCAGCAGCAGGCGGCGGTGTCGACGGTCGCGGTGTCGAAGCCGACGACGACCAGCGCGGCTCAGCCTCTCAGAGCGCCTTCAGAGCGGGTCAGCTCTTGACCCGGAAGACGAAGGTGCCGACCCGCTTGCCTTTGACGAACCAGCTGACCTGGTGGCGACCCGGGATCGTCGAGGTGATCTTGTTCACGTAAAGCGTGCCTTTCTTCGCTTTCTGAGCGTGAGCGCAAAGGCTTTTGCCACTGGGGAACTTGACGCACACCGTGTAGACGACGTCGGCATTGAGGCTCCTGAAGAAAGCGCCCTTCTTCGCGTTCTTCGGGCAGACGTGGGCCGGCTTCGAGGTTCGGGAGATCCCGCACCCGACGTAGTGCTTGTAAGCCGGCGCCCCGGCGACGGCTGGGGCCGCGCTCGCCAATAGGCCGGTCGCGACCAACACCGCGACGAGCGCCTTCAGTCCCTTCATGCTGAATCCCTTCGTGGATCGAGTTCCGAATCGCCGATGCTACAAGCTGCTCTCTCCGCAACACCCCTGCAAGGGCATTGGTTGCGCCCGCTCACCAATCGACCTCGATCCGGCGGCACTCCTCGCCCGCGTGCTCGAGCCGAAGCTCGATCGCCGGCCGCCCGAGCTTGCCGGCCCCGGCCTCGGGCCACTCGACGAAGGCGACCCCGTCGGCGCCGAGGTAGTCCTCGAGCAGCGCCGGGTCCTCGCCGTCGAGGGTCTGCAGCCGGTAGAGGTCGAGATGGGAGACGGGCAGGCGCCCGCCGAGGTAGCGCTGGCCGATCGTGAAGGTCGGCGAGGTCACCGGGCCCTCGACCCCGAGGGCCCGGCAGGCGCCGCGGATCAGGGTCGTCTTGCCGGCGCCGACCTCGCCGGCGAGGACGACGACGTCGCCGGGCCGCAGGCGCTGGGCAAGGCGGGCGCCGAGCGCTTCGGTCTCGGCCGCTGACGCAGTCTCGAACCGCTCGCTCGATTTCGTCCGCTCAGCCAAAGAAGCCAAGCTGGTCGGCGGGCGGGGCCTCGGGCGGCGCCTGCTCGGGGGCGGCCTCATCGACCTCCTCGGCGCTCGGCGCGAGGGCGGGCGCCGGCCCGGCCAGCAGGCCCGGGATCGTGGCGAAATCGCCGCGCAGCGTTTCCTTCATCGACGGCGTCCGCAGCGCCGCCGCCGGATGCAGCAGCGGCAGCAGGAAGACGGGCCGGCCGCCGAGCTCGTGCAGCTGCGGCGTGCCGCGGACGCGGGTGATCCCGACCTGGCTGCCGGTCAGCAGCTTGGTGGCGAAGTTGCCCAGCGTGCAGACGACCTTGGGCTCGATCAGCCGCACCTGCTCGAACAGGTAGGGCTCGCAGGCCTGGATCTCGGCTGGCTGGGGGTCGCGGTTGCCGGGCGGGCGCGACTTCAGCACGTTGGCGATGAAGACCTGCTCGCGCGAGAGCCCGATCTCTTCCAGCAGTTGGTTCAGCAGCTGGCCGGCGCGACCGACGAAGGGCAGTCCCTGACGATCCTCGTCGGCGCCCGGCGCCTCGCCGACGAACATCAGCTCGGCGTCGGCGTTGCCGGCGCCGAAGACCGCTTTGGTCCGGGTCTCGTGCAGGGGGCACTTGGTGCACGCCTGGACCTCTTTGAAGAGCTCGACCAACCGCTCGCGACGCTCCTCGGCGGTCGCGCTCACGGCCGCTCCCCCGCCGCTCGGCGCTTGCGCGACTCGGCGATGCGGTCGCTACGAGCCGCCTCGCGCTCGCGCCGGCGCGACTCATCGGAGCGGACCGCCGCCCCGCGCGGCTGGCGCCCCGGCGGCGAGACGCTCGAGAGCAGGCGCCGGCTGCGGCTGGCGCCGCAGCTCGGACAGGCGGCAGCTACGGCATCCGCCGCGACCAGCTCCTCAAAGCGCTCCCCGCACTCCTCGCACTCGAACTCATAGATCGGCATCCGCCCCGCATCGTACGACGCGACGCGGGCCTCCACGGTCTGCCGAGCTGGTTTACGCGCAACCCCCCCGGATGTCCGGAAAACGGGGGGTTCTGTCCCCACTGGCCCAGGCGACCCGCTTAGGGTGTCCGCGGTGGCCCATTGGGAATGGGCGATCAGGGACAAAGGACGAGACTTGTACGCCTGCGATCGCTGTGGCAGTCGCTTTCATTCAACGCGTGCCGCGTTCATCGAGTTCTGCCCGCGCTGCCTGCTGCGCGACGACGCGTCCTCGCCACTGAAGTACCGGCCCGACGAGCGGCGACCGGATCGTGAGCCGCCCGACCCGGACGGGGTGACGGAGACGAAGGAGGCGCACCAGTGAGGTTTCGCTTCGGGCATCAGGGCCTGCGGCCCGACGACGACTGGCAGGAGGTCGGGAGCAAGGAGGGCGACTGCGCCGAGGAGGCACTGCGGCGACTACGCGACGAGCGCGAGCTGGAGCCAGGCTGGTACCGGGCCGAAAGCTCGGGCGGGGAAACCGGCGAATTCCTCCTCGACCCCGCCGGCATCACCCGCGTGATGTAGGCGCCGGCGCGCCCCCGCTAGGAGAGCGGCTCCCACTCCCAGGCCTTGGCCGAGGTGAGGCTCTCCTGGTCGAGGTAGCGGTGGAATTCCGCCAGCTCGGCGTCGTCGACTGCGTAGACGTGCTCGGGGCCCGGGAAAGCATGGCCGCGAACCTCGTCGCGGTAGCTGCCGACCGCGTCGACCATCTCCTCGTGGATGTCGGCGTAGCGCTTGACGAACTTCGCCATGTGGCCGGTGGTGATCCCGAGCAGGTCGTGGAAGACGAGCACCTGGCCTGAGGTCGCCGGGCCGGCTCCGATCCCGATCGTCGGCACCTCGACCCGCTCGGCGATCGCCTCGGCGATCGCCGCCGGCACCGCCTCGATCACGACCGCGAAGCAGCCGACCGATTGCAGGGCGAGGACCTCCTCCATCAGCCTGATCGCGTCCTTGGCGGTCTTGCCCTGGGCTTTGTAGCCGCCCAGCGCGGTCGCCGTCTGCGGCGTCAGGCCGACGTGGCCCATCACCGGGATGCCGGCGCGGATGATCGCCCGCGCGCGCTCGACCGAGACCCCCCCCGCCTCCAGCTTGACCGTCTGGCAGCCGGTCTCCTTGATCAGGCGCTGGGCGTTCTGGATCGCCAGCTCGTTGCTCGCCTCGTAGCTGCCCATCGGCATGTCGCCGATCATCAGCGGCGTCTTCAGGCCGCGGCGGACGGCTTTGCCGAGGACGATCATCTCCTCCATCGAGACCAGGTCGGTGCGGGAATAGCCGAGGACGACGTTGGCGGCCGAATCGCCGACGAGGACGAGGTCGGCTCCGACCGCCTCGGCGACCGTCGCCGAGGGGTAGTCGTAGGCGGTGATCATCACGATCGGTTCGCCGTTCTCCTTCATCTCGACCAGCCGCGGCAGGCTCATCGCGACGCGGTCGGCGGCGGGAACGGTGTGGGAGCGGGCTCCAGAGCTCATCACAAATCCTCCTTCTTCTCTCGCGGCGCGAAGAACCAGATATGCACGCTTACTCGTTCCGAAGTCATGACAAAAGCACCTCCGGGTGGTTGTCGACCGCGACAGGTCGGTTCTGGTCGTCGACGTGGACGACAACGGGGGAGTAACGCTCGAGGTCGGCCTCGTCGTAGGCGCCGAACGAGGCGACGATGATCTTGTGGCCGGGCTCGGTCAGGTGGGCGGCGGCGCCGTTGACCTGCATCGTCCGCGAGCCGGGCTCGCCGTCGATCACGTAGGTGACGAAGCGGGAGCCGTTGTCGACGTCCCAGACGTGGACCTGCTCGTTGGTGATCAGGTCGGCCGCGGCCATCAGCTCGGTGTCGATCGTGATGCTGCCGATGTAGTCGACGTCGCAGTCGGTGACCGTGGCGCGATGGATCTTCGACTTCAGCATCTGTCTCTGCAAGGCAGCTTCCTCCGAGTCAGGGTTGGATCAGGACGTTGTCGATCAGCCGCGCGGCGCCGACCTGGGCGGCGACGGCGACGAGGACGGGGCGCTCGCCGAGCGCCTCCACGGGGGTCAGGTCGGCGGCGTCGCGCGCCTCCAGGTAATCGGGCTCGATCCCAACGGCAGCCAGCTCGCGCCGCCCCGCGTCCAGGCCGGCCGAGAGCGAGACGGCGCGAGCTTCGCGCTCGACGGCGGCCAGCGCCCGGGAGAGGGCGACGGCGCGCGCGCGATCGCGAGGTTCGAGGTAGGCGTTGCGGGAGCTCATCGCGAGGCCGTCGGCCTCGCGCACGATCGGCAGCACCTCGACCCGCAGCGGGAAGTCGAGGTCGCGAACCATGCGAAGAATCACCGCCGCCTGCTGGGCGTCCTTCTGGCCGAAATAGGCGACGTCGGGCCCGACCGTGTTGAAGAGCTTGGCGACGACGGTGGTGACACCGCGGAAATGGCCGGCGCCGCGCCGGGCCGGGTCGCCGTCGAGGACCTCGGTGAGGCCGCTAGAGACCTCCACCGCGGTCGCGAAGCCATCGGGGTAGACCTCGTCGACAGGCGGCGCGTAGACGAAATCGGCGCCAGCTTCGGCGGCGAGCCGCAGGTCACGCGCCTCGTCCCGCGGATAGCGCTCTAGGTCCTCCTCGGGCCCGAACTGGGTGGGGTTGACGAAGAGGCTCATTACGACCACGTCGCACTCGGCACGGGCCGCACGGATCAGCGAGAGGTGCCCCTCGTGCAGGTAGCCCATCGTCGGCACGAGGCCGATCGTGCGGCCCTCGCGACGAGCCGGCTCCAGGGCAGAGCGAAGCTCGGCCTTGGCGCGGAAGACGCTCACGGCCTGGACGCTGCGCTGGCTATCGGCAGTCAAGAGATCGGTGCTCATAGGTCCATGCCCAGATCGGGGTCACGGCCAACTCGAAGAACTATACGCCCCCGCGACTCCGATTCCTCGCGGCCGGCCTACTCCGCAGGCGGATATTCGATCTCGCGGATCACCCGCGCCGGGGCCCCGGCCGCGACCGTCCGCGGCGGCAGGTCGCTGGTGACGACCGAATTGGCCCCGATCACGCAGCGCTCGCCGATCGTCACCCCGCTGGCGACGGCGCAGTTGACGCCGAACCAGCAATTGGAGCCGATCGAGACCGGGCCCTTCGAGGTGAACCCCTGCCAGGTGACCGGCAGCTCGGGGTCGTCGTAGCGGTGCTCGGCGTCGCCGACGAAGCAGCCGTTGGCGAACATCACGTGGTCGCCTATCTCGACCCGGTGCTGGGCCGCGATCATCGTGTTGCGGTTGAGGAAGCAGCCCTCGCCGATCGAGATCTCGGCCTCCGGCGCCATCGTCAGCCAGCAGCCGGGCTCGAGCAAGGTGCCGGCGCCGATCCGCAGCCGTCCCTCGTCGAGCGCCTCGAGCAGCTCGCCCTCGACCGGGTGGCGGACGTAGAACCCACCGCGCGCCGCGTGGCCGTCGATCCGCCAGCGCCGCAGCCGGCGGTGGTTGCGCTCGTACCAGCGCCGCTTGCGCCACCACAACCGCCATCCCGTCTGCTCGACCACGCTCCAACCCTAGGTCCCCGCCCGGCCGACGGGCAGGAAAGTCCTCTGTGAGCGGACAAATCGTCCCGTCGGCGGATGTACACTGCCGCGCGTGGCTGATCTTCGTGGTGGGATCGATCTGGGTGGGACCAAGATCCAGACGGTCGTCGTCGACTCCGGCGGCGACGTCAAGGGCGAATCGCGGCGGCCGACGCCGACCAGCGGCGGCCCGGCCGGGGTGGCGAAGGAAATGGCCGCGGCGCTGCAGGAGGCAGCCGAGCAGGCCGGGGTCGAGACCGGCTCGCTGGCGGGCGTCGGGGTCGGCTCGCCCGGCGACGCCGACGAGAAGACCGGCGTCGTCTCCAGTGCCCGCAACCTGCCCGACTGGGAAGGGGCCTTCCCGCTAGCGGAAACCCTGAAGGAGGCGCTGGGGACCGAGGTCCGGGTTGGAAACGACGTCCAGGTTGCGACCGAAGCCGAGTTCCATCTCGGCGCCGGGCGCGAGTTCCAGAGCCTGATCGGGGTCTTCTGGGGGACCGGCGTCGGTGGCGGCCTCGTCCTCGACGGCAAGCCCTGGCTCGGCCGCGGCGCCGCCGGGGAGATCGGCCACATGGTCGTCAAGCGCGGCGGCGCCAAGTGCCCTTGCGGTCGCAAGGGCTGCATGGAGGCCTACGCCGGCCGCTCGGCGATGGAAGCCGAGGCCCGCCGCCAGCACGAAGAGGGCGCCGAGACGGACCTCTTCAAGCTGATGGAGAAGCACGGCAAACCACGGCTGACGAGCGGGATCTGGGAGCGGGCGCTGGACGCCAACGACCACCTCGCCGAGGACCTGATACACCGGGCGATCGAGGCACTCGGCACCGGCATCGCCTCCGCCGTCAACCTGCTCGACCCCGAGGCGGTGATCATCGGCGGCGGCCTCGGCGTCCGCTTCGGCGACCGCTTCATGGAGCCGCTGACGCGGGAGATGAGCAAGCACCTGTTCGTCGACGAACGGCCGCCGGCGGTGCGCGTCGCCACCCTCGGCGACCTCGGCGGCGCAATCGGCGCCTCGCTGCTGGTCTCCTCTTGAGCGACGGCGCCCCGGCGCCCCCGCACGGACGGGTCCTCCACCCCGCGCCCGGCGTCCTCGCCCTATATGACGGCCGCGTCGAGGGATATCGCTTCGCGCCGGAGCCGAACTGGGTCGACGAGGGGGCGATCTCGCTTGGGATCGCCAGCTACGCGATCCTCGACCGCGGCGAGGCGCTGGTCTACGACACCGGCACCTCGGTCGCGCACGGGCGCTGGATCCGGGAGACGGTCGAAGCTGCCGGCGGCGAACGAATCACCGTCCTGCTCAGCCACTGGCACCTCGACCACGTCGCCGGGAACGAGGCCTTCGCCGACTGCGAGATCCTCGCCGAGGCACGAACCGCCGCGCACCTCGCCGCCAACCGCGCGGCGATCGAAGCGGGCGAGGTCGAGGGGCCGCCGCCGATCGCGCCGCTGGTGGGACCGAGCCGGATTCTCGGAGGGGAGGCCGAGCTGACCGTCGGCGAACGCCGCCTGCGGCTGATCCCGGCCGAGATCCACAGCGATGACGCGGTCGTCGTCTGGGAGGAGGCGACGGCGACGCTGTGGGCCGGCGACACGGTCGAGGACACGGTCACCTATGTCGACGAGCCGCAGGCGTTCGAGGCCCACCTGCGCGACCTCGAGCGGCTTGGGTCGCTGGCGCCGCGCCACGTCCTCCCCGCCCACGGCGACCCGGACGTGATCGCCGCCGGCGGCTACGGCCCCGGCCTGCTCACCGCCACCGCCGACTACGTCCGCTTCCTGCAGCGCTGCCGTGAGGAGCCGGCGCTGCGCCAGCTGTCGCTGCGCGAGATCCTCGCCGACGCCCTGGCCGCCAGCGACCTCCGTTACTTCGAGCCGTACGAGACGGTCCACCGCGAGAACGTTGCGAAGGTCCTCGCCGAGAACTAAACGCGGGAAGGTCGACCCCGGAAGCGCTGGCGATATCGACCCCACCAGAGCCTGGTCAATATCACCAGCGCCGGGAGGAGGAAGGGGGTGCTCGCCGCTCTACCTAGACGCGGCCCTCGGCGGCACGCCTCGAACGAGCTACGGCGTCGACGACGACAGCGGCCAGCAGGACGCCGCCGGTGATCATCAGTTTCACCGACGATTCGAGCGCCAGCAGGTTCATCCCGTTGGCGATCGAGCCGATCACGGTGGCGCCAAGCAGCGCCGACCAGACCGAGCCCCGGCCGCCGAAGAGGCTGGTGCCGGCGATCACCGGGGCGGCGATCGATTCAAGCAGCAGGTTGCTGCCGCCGGAGCTCTGGTTGACGGCGAGTAGGCGCGAGGCAGCGAGGATGCCGCCGACCGCCGCCATCGAGGAGCAGAGGGTGAAGGCGATGACGCGGATCTTGGTGACGCCGATGCCGGCGCGCCGGGCCGCCTCGGCACCGCCGCCGACGGCGAAGAGGTGGCGGCCGAAGACCGTGCGGGTGGTGAGCAACTGGAAGCCGACGACGAAGGCGAGAAGGATCAGCACCGCCAGCGGCACGCCGCGATCGGAATTGAAGATCGCGACGGCGGCGATCGTCACCGCCGCCATCAGCCCGATCCGGACCCCGATCAGGGCCACCGGCTCGCTGGTGACCCCGGCCGCAGCCCGTTTTCGGTGCCCGTTGAGGGCGAAGCCGGCGTAGAGGGCGATCACGATCGCGGCCAGGATCCAGCCGACGCTGTCGCTGTAGAAGGTGTTGGCGAGGTCGGTAATCCCGGAATGGCTGAGGTTGACGGTGCCGGTATCGCCGAGCACCTTGAGCAGCGCCCCCTGCCAGACCAGCGAGCCGGCCAGGGTGATGACGAACGAGGGGATCGTGAATTTGGTGAAGAGAGCCCCCTGGACCAGCCCGATCGCCGCCCCGGTCAACACCCCGGCGATGACCGCCGGGATCGCCGGCCAGCCGTGTTTGACGTTCAGCACCGCCATCACCGCCGCGGCGAAGCCGGAGACGGCGCCGACCGAGAGGTCGATCTCGCCGATCAGCAGGACCAGCACGATGCCGACCGCGATCAGCCCGATCGCCGTGATCTGGAGGAAGAGGTTGGTGAGATTGGTCGCGGTGAGGAAGCGATCGTTCTGCGACTGGAAGATGACCCAGATCACGGCGATTGCGAGGATCACCCGCAGCGAGGCGAGGTCGCCCTGGACGAAGCGCCGCATCAGATCGCGCGGCGAGGTGGTTTCGGCCGGAGCATCCTCCGGCGCGGCCGGGTCCGGCGCCGCGAGCCTCATGGCTGCCTCCTCTGTTCGGCGGTGTCGACCGAGGCGCCGGTGATCGCTCCCACGATCTGCTCCTCGCTGGTTTGCTCCGCATCGAAGAGACCGGCTTTGCGGCCGAGGCGGAGGACGAAGATGCGGTCGGCGACCTCGAAGACGTCGACCAGGTTGTGGCTGATGACGATCACCCCGAGGCTGCGCTCGCGCAGGCGTTTGATCAGCGCCAGAACCTGTTTGGTCTGGGCAACGCCGAGCGCCGCGGTCGGCTCGTCGAGCATCACTACCTTTGGCTCGCCGAGCAGCGAGCGGGCGACAGCGACCTGCTGGCGCTGACCGCCGGAGAGGGTGCCGACCTCCGAGCGGACGCTTGGGATCGTCACCGAGAGCTGATCGAGGAGCTCGTGGGAGCGCTGCTCCATCCGCGTCTCGTCGAGAACCATCGCGACCTTGCCGGGGCCGCCGACGACGTTCTCCTGACCGAGGAAGAGGTTGGCGACGACGTCGAGGTTGTCGCAGAGCGCGAGGTCCTGATAGACCGTCGCGATCCCGAGCTCGGTCGCGTCGGCGGGACCGCCGATCGAGACCGGCCGGCCTTCGAAGTAGAACTGGCCGGAATCGATCGAGTTGATCCCTGAGATCGACTTCACCAACGTCGACTTGCCGGCGCCGTTGTCGCCGACGAGGGCGACGACCTCCCCGGCGTTGACGTCGAAGTCGACTCCGTCGAGCGCCTGCACCGGCCCGAAGCTCTTGCTGATCCCCTGCATCGAGAGGACCGAACCGTTCCCGTTCATCTCGCTCCTGTCATCTCGGGGCGGGCGGGCCGCAGCAGACGCGGCCCGCCCTCCTCCGGGTGCTCCTATTCTTCGATCCCCGCTTCTTTACACGCGGCCTTGTAGGGCCCGGTGCAGATTTCGGAGACCGGCCAGAATTCGTCTTTGACGATCGTTTCGTTGATGTTTTCCTTGAACACCGCCTCCGGTTCGAGCAGGACCGAGGGCACGTCTTCGACTTCGTTGTTGGTTTTGCCGTTGACGAGCCCGGCAGGGACTTCTTCGCCTTGGGCAAGCGCGACCGCGAGTTCCGCGGCGGCGTTGGCCTCGGGTTCGATCGCCTTGTAAACGGTCATGTACTGTTCGCCGACGAGGATCCGCTGGATCGCTTCCAGTTCGGCGTCCTGACCGGTGATCGGCTTCGTTTCCGGCTTGATTCCGGCGCCCTTCATTGCCGCGATCGCGCCGCCGGCGGTGCCGTCGTTGGCGGCATAGACGGCCGCGAAGCCGTTGGCGCCAAGCGCCGTAATCGCCTGTTCCATCTCGTTCTGCGCCTGGTCGGGGCTCCAGTCAGGCGTGTCGTATTCCTTGGCGATCTGAACACCTTCTTTTTTGAAGATCTTCTGCGCGCCGGCTTTGAACTGACCCGCATTGGGGTCGGTCGGCGAACCGTTGATCGCCACGATCGGACCTTTCGGGCTGCCTTCTTCTTTCAGCTTTTCCGAGAGGGCTTCCGCCTGGAGTTCGCCGACATGTTCGTTGTCGAACGAGACGTAGTAAGCGATCGGAGAACCGAGGATCAGCCGGTCATAGCTGATCACCGGGATTTCTTCCAGGTTCGCTTTTTCGACCACCGAACCGACCGCGGTGGCGTCGACTGCGTCGAGCACCATCACGTCGACTTCTTCGGTGATCGCGGCTTCACCCTGACTCTGCTGTTCGCTCGTGCTCTGGTTCGCGTTGCTGTAGATGACTTCGCATTCAGGGCACAGTTCTTCGACTTTGGCTTCGAATTCAGGCCGGTCGTGCGCTTCGTAGCGACTCGTCTTGGTCTCGGGCAGGAGCAGGGCTATCTTGCCGCCGCCTCCACCGCCGCCTTCTTCGCCGCCACCGGTGCTTTCGCTGCCGCTACTGCTTCCTCCACCGCCACAGGCGGCGGCGATGACCGAGATCGCCACCAACCCGACTACGGCGATCAGAGTCACTACCAACTTGGATCCCGTCGCTTTCACGATCCCCTCCTCCTGGTCGTTTCACGAGTCCTTATCCACGCAAATCTGACTTATGTCGCAATGATTCCCCGGAGTTACGTATCTCACACATGCAGGACGTTGTCACCCCTCGGGCAGGGTGAGCTTGGCCGAATTGGCCTACCCGTTTCCGCACACTGGGACGCAGCGGCCAGGCAGGCTTAGGCGGCGATCGGCTCGCGCCGCTTGGCGGCACCGCGACCCGACTTGGCCGGCTCGAGCAGCTCGGCGAGGAAACGGCCGGTGTAGGAGCCGGGTACGGCGGCGACTTCCTCGGGGGTGCCGGTGGCGACGATTTCGCCGCCTTCTTCGCCGCCCTCGGGGCCGAGGTCGATCAGCCGGTCGGCGGTCTTGATCACGTCGAGGTTGTGCTCGATCACGACCACCGTGTTGCCGGCGTCGACGAGGCGGCCGAGCACCTCCAGCAACCGGGCGACGTCGGCGAAGTGCAGCCCGGTGGTCGGCTCGTCGAGGATGTAGAGGGTGTCGCCGGTGGCGACTTTGGAGAGCTCGGTCGCCAGCTTGATCCGCTGCGCCTCACCGCCCGACAGCGTCGTCGCCGGTTGGCCGAGGCGGATGTAGTCGAGGCCGACGTCGTGCAACGTGCGCAGGCGGCGGGCGATCTTCGGCACGTTCTCGAAGAACCCGACCGCCTCCTCGACCGACATCTCGAGTACGTCGGCGATGTTCTTGCCCTTGAAGCGGACCTCGAGCGTCTCGCGGTTGTAGCGCTTGCCGTGGCACTGCTCGCAGGGCACGTAGACGTCGGGCAGGAAGTGCATCTCGATCTTGATCTGGCCGTCGCCCTTGCAGACCTCGCAGCGCCCGCCCTTGACGTTGAAGCTGAAGCGACCCGGCTTGTAGCCGCGGGCGCGGGACTCCTGGGTCTGGGTGAAGAGCTGGCGGATGTGGTCGAAGACGCCGGTGTAGGTGGCCGGGTTGGAGCGCGGCGTGCGGCCGATCGGCGACTGGTCGATGTTGATGATCTTGTCGATCTGGGAGAGGCCGTCGATGCCGTCGTGGGCGCCGGGGCGCAGCTTCGCCTGGTGCAGGCGATTGGCGACGGCATGATGAAGGGTCTCGTTGACCAGCGTCGACTTGCCCGAGCCGGAGACGCCGGTGACGCAGCAGAGGACGCCGATCGGGACGGCGACGTCGACGTCCTTGAGGTTGTGTTCGCGGGCGCCGCGGACGACGAGGGCGCCGCGCGGCTCGCGGCGCTCAGGCGGCAGCTCGATCTGGCGCTTGCCGGAGAGGTACTGCCCGGTCAGCGAGGCCGGGTCCTTGGCGACCTGCGCCGGGGTGCCGGCGGCGATCACGTGACCGCCGTGCTCGCCGGCGCCGGGGCCGAGGTCGACCAGGTGGTCGGCGGCGCGCATCGTGCCCTCGTCGTGCTCGACGACGATAACGGTGTTGCCGAGGTCGCGGAGCCGGTCGAGAGTCCCGATCAGCTTCTCGTTGTCGCGCTGGTGGAGGCCGATCGAGGGCTCGTCGAGGACGTACATGACGCCGACCAGATGCGAGCCGATCTGCGTCGCGAGCCGGATCCGCTGCGCCTCCCCGCCCGAGAGCGAGCGCGCCGAGCGCATCAGCGAGAGGTAGCCGATGCCGACGTTGTCGAGGAACGCAAGTCGTTCGGTGATCTCGCGCACGATCAGCCGCGCGATCGCCCGCTCGGTATCGGTCATCTCGAGGGCGTTGATCCACTCGCCGGCGGCTCGCGCGGAAAGCTCGCTGTATTCGGAGATGCTGAGACCGCCGACCTTGACCGCGAGGCTCTCGGGTCGCAGCCGGGCGCCGTGGCAGGCCGGGCAGGGCTGCTCGGCCATGTAGCCCTCGATCCGCTCGCGGTTGGTCTCCGAGTCGGTCTCTTCGTAGCGGCGCTGGAGGTTGTTGACGATCCCCTCGAAACGAACCTGGTAGGAGCGGCGGCGGCCGAAGCGGTTGGTGTAGCTGACCTGGTGGCGTTCGGAGCCGGTGCCGTAGAGGAAGATCTCCTTCTCGTTCTTCTTCAGCTTCGACCAGGGCTTGTCGACGTCGACGTCGTACTCCTCGGCGACCGAGGCGATCAGCCGCTTCCAGTAGGCGGTGATGCCGCGATTCCAGGGCTGCAGGGCGCCCTCGGCCAGCGACAGGGTCGGGTCGGGGACGACCAGCTCGGGGTCGATGACGCGCTGGAAGCCAAGCCCGTGACAGCGGTCGCAGGCGCCGTGCGGTGAGTTGAAGGAGAAGATCCGCGGCTCCAGCTCGGGGATCGAGGTGCCGCAGTTGAGACAGGCGAACTGCTCCGAGAAGAGCAACTTCTCCTGGTCGGAGTCGACGAACTCGACTTCGATCAGGCCGGCGGCGAGCCCGGCCGCGGCCTCGACCGACTCCGAGAGCCGGCGGCGCAGGTCGGTTTTCATCACCAGCCGGTCGACGACGACCGAGATGTCGTGTTTGAACTTCTTGTCGAGGACGATCTCCTCGTCGAGGCGGCGTAGCTCGCCGTTGACCTCGACCCGCGAGTAGCCCTCGAGCCGCATCTGCTCGAGCAATTTCCCGTACTCGCCTTTGCGGCCGCGGACGACCGGGGCCATGACCATGAATTTGGTCCCGTCCTCGATCGTCATCAGCCGGTCGACGATCTGCTCCTGGGTCTGGCCGGTGATCTCCTCGCCGCACTCGGGGCAGTGCGGAACGCCGATCCGCGCCCAGAGCAGGCGCAGGTAGTCGTAGATCTCGGTCACCGTGCCGACCGTCGAGCGCGGGTTGCGCGAAGTCGTCTTCTGGTCGATCGAGATCGCCGGCGAGAGCCCCTCGATCGAGTCGACGTCGGGCTTCTCCATCAGGCCGAGGAATTGCCGTGCATAGGACGACAGCGACTCCACATACCGCCGCTGCCCCTCGGCGTAGATCGTGTCGAAGGCAAGGCTCGACTTGCCCGAGCCCGAGAGCCCGGTGATCACGATCAGCGCGTCGCGAGGCAGCTCGAGGTCGACGTCCTTGAGGTTGTGCTCACGGGCACCCGAGATAACGATTCGGTCGGAGGCAGCCACCACGCTCGATACTACATAGGCGAACAGATGTTCCCCCGGGAAGAACCCTGGCCGAGAACGCACTTAGAACCGCTATGCGGGAAGAAATGCGTTTCCACGGGGCCCTCGCCGAGCTGGCGGAGCGGCAGTATGGCGTGGTTTCGGCTGCGCAGCTAGGGGAGCTCGGCTTCTCCCGGGCCGCGATCAGCCGCATGGCTCAAGCCGGGCGCCTCCACCGGCTCCATCGCGGCGTGTACGCGGTCGGGCATCGGGCCGTGCCACCCCGCGGGCGCTGCTTCGGCGCGGTCCTCGCCTGCGGCGAAGGCGCCGTCCTCAGTCACAGCGCCGCCGCCTGGCTGTGGGGTCTGGCGCCGAAGCTGCCGAAGCTCGTCGACGTGACGGTCCCAAGCCACGGGCAGCGGCGCCTTGGAATCTCCCTCCACCACTCCACCACCCTGGCCGGCCCGGAATACGGAGAGCTGGCGCGCATTCCGATCACCTCTTGGCCAAGGACGTTGCTCGACGTCGCCGCCACCCGCTCCAGTTGGGACCTGAACGACGCGGTCGAACGGGCCGAGCGACGCGGGATCCTCGACCTGGGCGCCGTCGACGCGCTGTTGCGCCGCCGCCGCGGCGACCGCGGCGTCGCACGACTGCGGCTGGCGCTCGACATCTACCGTGCACCCGCCTTCTCCCGGGCGCGCTCGGAGCGGCTCTTCTTAGCGATGGTCACGGATGCAGGGCTTCCCCGCCCGTCGATCAACACCTGGGTCGACAAGTTCGAGATCGACGCCTACTGGGAGGCGGAGCGGTTCGCGGTCGAAGTCGACGGCTGGGAGGCACACCGAACGCGGAGGGCATTCGAGGACGATCACCTCCGCTGGGAGGAAATGAAGCTAGCCGGAATCGAGGTGGTTCCGATCTCTGCCCGCCGCGTAGAACAACACCCCGCTGAGGTCGGCCGCCACCTCCGAACCTTGCTCGAGCGCCGCCGCGCCGACCGCTGAAAACGCACTTTCGCTCGCCTCGCCAATTGAGAACGCGTTTCCTGCCGCTATGCGGGAGGAAACGCGTTCTCGGCGGGTGGGTTGGGCTAGGCGCGCGTGGGCTCGGGGGTTGGGGCGTGGGGCTCGACCCGCGGCAGCCAGCCGAGGCTGCGGGGCAGGTACCAGTTGCGCTCGCCGAGCAGCTTCATCGCGGCGGGTAGGAGGATCGCTCGGACCAGCGTCGCGTCGATCAGGATCGCGACGGCGAGGCCGACGCCCATCTCCTTCATGTCGAGGATGGTGAGGGTGGCGAAGACGGAGAAAACCGCCACCATCACGATCGCCGCGCTGGTCACCGTGCCGGCGGTGGCGACGATCCCGCGCTGAACCGCTTCGTCGCTGCTCATCCCCCGGTCGACGCCCTCGCGGATCCGGCTCAGGATCAGCACGTGGTAGTCCATCGAGAGCCCGAAGAGGATCACGAAGAGGAACAGCGGCAACCAGGAGCTGACGCCTCCGTTGGAGTGGAAGCCGAGCAGCGATTCGCCCAGCCCTTCCTGGAAGACCAGCACCAGCACCCCGTAGGCGGCGCCGACGGAGAGCAGGTTGAGCACGATCGCCTTGATCGGGACGACGATCGAGCGGAAGGTGACCAGCATCAGCAGGAAGGCGAGACCGAGGACGAAGGCGAAGACCAGCGGCAGCCTTTCGGCCAGCAGGTCGTTGAAGTCCTTCGACTGGGCGGCGTCGCCGGTGACGTTGACTTCGGCTCCAGGTACCCCGGCGAAGGCGGTCGGCACGAGGTCCTCGCGCACGACTTCCATTGCCTGCGTCGCTTCGGCGTCGCTGCTGCTGCCGACGGTTGGGATTTCGACCGCGGCCACGGTCCCGGCAGGGTTCGTGTCGACGCTGACCTTGCCGGCCACCACCGGATTCGCTTCCGCTGCGCGGGTCAGGTCGGCGATCGCCGCCGCGGTCGGCCCCGATTCGACGTCCTTGGCCTCGACCACCACCGTCGCCCCGGCGGCTTCGCCGGGGAAGGCGGCGGTGACGCGGTCATACGTCTTGACCACCGGGATGTCTCGGGGCAGATCCGTGGCGCCGCTGTTGACCGTGTGCATGCTGAGCGCCGGGATCGCCAGCGCCAGCAGGACTGAGGTGGCGCCGACCACGGAGACGACCGGATGGCGCATCGTCCAGCCGACGATCCCGGCCCAGGCCGAGCGACCCTCGCGGCGGCGGCGCAGGCGGGCGAGGAACGGGATCCGGCCCTTCTCGACCCGGTCGCCGAGCTTCGAGAGCACCGCCGGCAGCACCGTCAGCGAGGCAAACATCGCCACCGCGACAACGGTCATCGTCGCCACCGCGAACGAGGTGAAGGTCGGGTCGCCGCTGAGCAGCATCCCCGCCATCGCGACGATCACGGTCAGCCCGGAGACGAGCACGGCCCGCCCCGAGGTCGCGGCCGCAGCCTGCAAGGAGGCCTCGGCGCTGCGCCCCGCCCGCCGCTCTTCGCGCTCGCGGCGCAGGTAGAACAGCGAGTAGTCGACGCCGACGGCGAGACCGACGAGGACGACGACGGCGGAGACGTTCTGGTCCATCGGCACCAGCTGGCTCGGCAACGCCAGCAGACCGAGGGTCGCGATCACCGCCGAGAAGCCGATCAGCAGCGGCACCAGCGCCGCGACCAGCGCGCCAAAGGCGAGCAGGAGGATGATCAGCGTGATCGGCAGCGAGGTCGTCTCGGCCTTGCTCAAGTCTTCTTCGAAGACGGCGCCGATCGCCTTGCTGGCGCTGGCGGAGCCGAACTGTTCGATCCGGAGGTCGGGGTGGGCGCGCTGCGCCGCCGCGGTCGCGGCGAGGCTGGCGTCGACCCTCGCTTCGGCCTGCTCCTTGTCGCCGGGGATCTGGAATTCGATCAGCGCCGAGTGGCCGTCGGCGGAGACCTGACCGCCGCCGCCGGCGGGCGAGCTGACTTCGGTCACCGAGCGGACGCCTTCGAGGCGGCGGGTCGTGTCGGCGACCGCCGCCTCGAATGCGGGGTCGCCTGCCTCCAGGCCCTTGCCTTGGACGATGACGACCTCGCTGTTGGGGTTCAGCTTCGCCTTTTCGAGCGTGACCTCGGCCTTGCCGGACTCGCCGGATACGGCTTCGGCGTCGGTCAGTTCGCGCTGGCCGACGGCGCCGCCGACGAATACGGAGAGCACGACGAAGGCAAGCCAGCCGAAGATGGCGAGCCTGCGGTGGGTCGCACTCCAGCGTGCGGCGCGGGCGGCGATGTTGGTCTTGCGGTTCATCGGTGCTCCTCTCTGACTGGGTTGGGATGAGACCAGTCGAGATTCACACCGCACGGGCCCCATTCCAATGCGGTTGACAGGCGTCTTGGGCCGCGGCCTCCCCCCGCCCCATGGTGCGGCTAGCCCTACCTCTGCAGAGCTCGACTAGAGGGCGGCGGCGAGCTTGCGGCGGTAGTCGCGGGCGCCGGGGTCGCCCGGGTCGACGTCGCTGAGGATGCCGACGAAGGCCTGGCGCAGGAGGTCGCGGGCGTCGGCCGGCGCCTCGCCGTTGCTGCCGAGGGCGGCGAGCTCGTCGAGCAGGCCGTCGAGGGCGGCGTCGCGCTCGCCGCGGTCGAGGGCGGCGAAGGCGTCGGCGCCGATCCCAGCCTGGGCGAGCCGCACCCGGGCGGCGACTCCCTGGGCGGCGAAGTCCTCGGGGTGACCCTCGACCGCCGCCAACGCATCGTCCTCGGCACCGCGCGCCAGCCGCGCCCTGCCGAGGGCGACGGCGACGTCGGCGCGGCGCGGGTCCAGTTCGGCCGCCTCGCGCAGCGACAGCTCGTCGCCGGCGGCGAACAGCTCATCGACCCTGGAGGGCAGCAGCGCGTCGAAGAACGCCTCGACTTTGGCCGGCGGCACGGCGCCGACGAACTCGTCGACGATCTTGCCGTCGCGGAACGCCTTCACCGCCGGGATTCCCTGCACGCCGAAGCGTGCGGAGAGCGCCTGGTTAGAGTCGACGTCGACCTTGGCCAGCAGCACGCGCCCGCCGCGGCTCGCCTCGGCCGCTTCCAGCGCCGGGCTCAACTGCCGGCAGGGGCCGCACCACTCGGCCCAGAAGTCGACCACCACCGGCGTCTCCTTCGAGAGCTCGACGACGTCGCGGTCGAACGTCGCTTCGGTCACGTCAAGAGCCATGGCGGAAGCTTAAAGAGGCCGCGGCGCCGGTACCCAGGTGTTCTTGCCAACGGCGGCGCGCGGCGTTAGGTTCGTCGGTGGGCAGGGTCTACAGAGGAGGAGACGATGTCGAACGTGGATACCGCCCGAGCCGCCTACGACGCCTTCGGGCGCGGCGACCTGGCAGCACTGGGCGAGTGGCTGGCCGAGGACTCGGTCTGGATCACCTCCGACGAGCTGCCGCTCGGGGGCCGCGTCGAAGGCCGCGACCAGATCCTCGCCAACTTCGCCCAGATCCCCAACTACTGGACGTCGTTCAGCGTCGACCCCGAGGAGTTCATCGACGCCGGCGACTACGTAATCGTGCGCGGGACCCAGAGCGCCGGCAACGACAAAGGCAGCTTCACCGCGCCCTACGTGCACGTGATCGAGTACGGGGGCGACGGCAAGGCGGTACTCGGCGAATTCGTCGGCGACAGCGCGAAGGCGGCGAAGCTGCTGGATAGTTGAGCGTCACCGCGGGCTCCTGACCAAGCAGTTCAAGGACGCAGGGAGCGCGGTGTGCTCTGCACACAAGCGACCGAGGACGCCGAAATGCGCCGGTCAGGTGCCCGCGGCCGTCATCCCGTCCAAATCCCGGCGCAGTTCCCGCAGCTCGTCGCGGATCCTTGCTGCCTCCTCGAAGCGGAGGTCGTCGGCCGCCGCCAGCATCTCCTCCTCGAGGGCGACGATCGTCTTCTCGAGCTCGGCCGGGTCGGCGAAGTCATCGCCGCGACGGCGGCGGCGCTTGGCGGGGGCGCGGTCCTCCATGGCGAGGAACGCCGTCATCTCGGAGATGCCTTTGCGGACGGTCGAGGGAGTGATCCCGTGCTCCTCGTTGTAGGCGAGCTGGATCTCGCGACGGCGGTCGGTCTCGCGGATCGCGGCACGCATCGCGTCGGTCTCCTTGTCGGCGTACATCAGGACGCGGCCGTTGACGTTGCGCGCCGCGCGGCCGATCGTCTGCACCAGGCTGGTCTCGCCGCGCAGGAAGCCCTCCTTGTCGGCGTCGAGGATCGCGACCAGGGAGACCTCGGGCAGATCGAGCCCCTCGCGCAGGAGGTTGACGCCGACCAGCACGTCGTACTCGCCGAGGCGCAGGTCGCGGACGATCTGGATTCGTTCGAGGGTGTCGATCTCCGAGTGCAGATAACGCACCTTGACCCCGTACTCGAGCAGGTAGGCGGTCAGGTCCTCGGCCATCTTCTTGGTCAACGTCGTCACCAGCACTCGCTCGCCGGACTCGGCGACGCGGCGCGCCTCGTTCATCAAGTCGTCGATCTGGTTCCGGGTCTCGCGCACCTCGATCTCGGGGTCGACGATCCCGGTCGGGCGCACGATCTGCTCGAGGATCCGGGTCGACTCGGCTTTCTCGAACAGCCCCGGCGTCGCCGAGACCATCACCAGCTGCTGCACCCGCTCGAGGAACTCGTCGAACTTGAGCGGCCGGTTGTCGATCGCCGATGGCAGCCGAAAGCCGAAGTCGACCAGCGTCTGCTTACGCGAGCGGTCCCCCTCGTACATGCCGCCGATCTGCGGGATCGTTTGATGGGACTCGTCAACGAAGACGACGAAGTCGTCGGGGAAGTAGTCGATCAGGGTGTGCGGCGGGGTCCCGGGCTCGCGGCCGTCGAGGATCCGCGAGTAGTTCTCGATCCCCGAGGTGAAGCCGAGCTCCTTCAGCATCTCGATGTCGTAGGCGGTGCGCTGGCGCAGCCGGTGCGCCTCGAGCTGCTTGCCTTCGCCCTCGAGCTCGGCGGTGCGCGATTCGAGTTCGGCCTTGATCTCTTCGACCGCCCGCTCCAGGGTCTCGTCGCGGGTCACGTAGTGCGAGGCCGGCCAGACCGAGACGTGGTCGATCTCGTCGAGGATTTCGCCGGTCAGCGGGTCGAAGTGCTGGACCTGCTCGATCTCGTCGCCGAAGAGAGCGATCCGGTAAGCCGACTCGGCGTAGGAGGGCATGATCTCCAGCACCTCGCCGCGGACGCGGAAGGCGCCGCGGCCGAGCACCGAGTCGTTGCGCTGGTATTGCATTTTCACCAGCTTGCGCAGGACCTCGTCGCGGTCGATCGACTTGCCGACCTGGAAGAGCTGCATTTTTTCGTTGTAGACCTGGGGCGAGCCGATCCCGTAGATGCAGGAGACCGAGGCGACGATGATCACGTCGCGGCGGGCGAAGAGCGACGCGGTGGCGGCGTGGCGGAGGCGGTCGATCTCGTCGTTGATCGAGCTGTCCTTCTCGATATAGAGGTCCTGGGCGGGAACGTAGGCCTCGGGCTGGTAGTAGTCGTAATAGGAGACGAAGTACTCGACCGAGTTTTCGGGGAAGAACTCGCGGAACTCGTTGCAGAGCTGCGCGGCGAGCGTCTTGTTGTGGGCGATGACGAGCGCCGGCCGCTGCACCTCGGCAATCGTCGCCGCCATCGTGAAGGTCTTGCCGGTGCCGGTCGCCCCGAGCAGCGTCTGGAACCGCTCGCCGCCGCGCAACCCCTCGGCCAGCCCAGCGATCGCCTTCGGCTGGTCCGCCGTCGGCGTGTAGGCCGGGTTCAGCTTGAAATCGGGCACCGGACGACTCTAGCTGGCAGACTGGCCGAGCCAAATGAACCGCTCGCGTACCGCATTGGCCGCCTTCTTCGGCGCGGCCGGAATCAACCACTTCGTCAACCCGCGCTTCTACGAGGCGATCGTGCCGCCGCCCCTGGCCGCGTGGCGCAACGAGATCAACGCGGTCTCGGGGGTCGCCGAGATCGCTGGGGCGGTCGCCGTCCTCCACCCCGCCAGCCGCAGGGGCGGCCGCTGGTGGCTGCTGGCACTGCTGGTCGCGGTCTTCCCCGCCAACGTCCACATGGCGGTCAACCCCGAGCAGGTGAAGGGGCTGGACCTGCGCCGGATCCCGCGCTGGGCGCTCTGGGCGCGACTGCCGCTGCAGCCCCTCTGCATGCTCTGGGTCTGGCGCGCCACTCGCCGCTGAGCCCGCGACCAAGCGCGAGGCGTGTAGACCTGGGCGACGAAAGGAATCCTCGATCGGTTGCCTGGCGGCTAGCTGCGTCTACGGCAGGAACTGTTCGAGCAGATCGCCGGCCGGACCGAGGAAGCTTTCTGCTTCGCCGAGGAAGGATTTGGCGCCCTTGACGATTTCGATCGCCTGGTCGAGCGGGACGTCTTCGACGAAGCCGCGCAGCGGGCCGGCGACGATCGAGGGCAGCGCCCCGGCTTCTTCGGCGTCGTCGACGGCGCGGACGAGGCCGGCGCGGATCGCTTCGGCGAGCTTTTCATCGTCGATCCCGTAGCGCTTGGCGAAGCGTTCGCGCGACTGCTTGGTGGCGAGGGCGCGAGCCAGGGTCTCACGGCTGACCCCGAGCTTGCAGGCGGCGCCGTCGAGGGCGGAGATCGTGAACTGGTTGGCGATCTGGCCGAGATTCTGCGGGTTGCTCCAAGCCCGGTGCTTACAGGGGTTCTGGGTCTTCTCCGGCGTGTAGGAGGAGCCGCCGGCGGCGAGGTAGACCCCGACCAGGGCGAGCGCCGCGACGACGGCGCCGCCGACCAGGATCTGACTCCGGTTCACAGATCGACCCTCCTCGAGAGCCCGATCGGGATCAGCGCCAGCAGCCCGATCAGCGCCGCCAGGGCGAAGGAGCTGGCGAAGGCGTGGGTGGCGCCACGGTCGAGCTGGTCCTGCAGTTCGGAGCGAAGCTGCTCGGTTTCGGCGCGTTCGGTCGGGTCGTCGGGCAGCGGCTCGAAGGCGGGGCCGATCGTCGGCACCTTGCCGGTCTCTTCGTCGAGTCGTTCGGAGACCTTCTTCGCCAGGCTCAGCTTCAGCAACGGCTGCACCGGCGAGTCGAGGATCACCGCGGTGCCGGCATTGATCGCGTCGGTCCGTTGATTTTCGATTTCATGGGTGAAGATCGGGGTGAGGACAAGCAGCCCGAGGCAGACGCCGGCGTGGCGGGCGGAGATCGTCCAGCCGCCGTGAATCGCCTGCGGGGCGCGGCCGCCGAGCGCGGTCTCGGTCAACGCCGAGAGAACCAACGAGAGCCCGAGTCCGACCAGGACCTGCGGCGGCACGGTCAGCGCCACCTCGGCGCTGGGCAGCAGTGCGAGGCCGCCGAGGCCGCCGGAGACGAGGATCGCGCCGGCCGCAGCGCGCGCCTTCGCCGAGGGCACGAGGCCGCCGAGGCGGCTGCCGAGCAGCGCCGCCAGCGGCATCACGGTGACGACGATCGCGGCGCCGATCGGCGACAGCCGCCAGCCTTCGATCAGGAGCAGAACGAGGAGGAAGAGCGCCGCCGCGATCGCCGCCGAAACCATCGCCAGGGCGACGTTCGCCCAGAGGTGCGGCCGCCCGGTGCGGCGCAGCTCGGGCTCGATCACCCCGGTCGCCATCTCGTGCTTGGCGACGGCGAGGATCGGCACCGCCGCGGCCAGCGCCACCGGCACCTGGACGAGGAAGATCGACTGCCAGGAGACGAGCTCGGTGAGCAGGCCGCCGAGCGCCGGCCCCAGCGCCGCCCCGGTCGCCCCCGCGCTCGCCCAGACGACCGCCGCGCGGCGCTCGGAGCCGACCGTCGCCGGCAGCAGCTCGAGCGCCGCGGTGACCGCGACGGCTCCGCCGAGAGCCTGCACGCAGCGGGCGACGATCAGGGTTGAGAGGTGGTCGGACAAACCGCAGGCGAGCCCGGCGCCGGCGAAGACGGCGAGACCCACCGCCGCAGCCCGTCCGGGGCCGACGCGACGTGCCAGGAATGCCGCCGGCACCGCCGTCAGCGCCATCACCAGGTTGAACGAGATCAGGACCCAGGTCGCGCCAGCGACGCTGGTGTCGAGTTCGCGGTAGATCTCGGGCAGCGCCAGGACGACGATCGAGGAGTCGGCGAGGACGACGCCGACGGCGACCGCGAGGGCGGTAACCCGGGGTCGGGGTGCGCCGCTCAGTAGCCCAGCTCCTTGGCGTACTTCTGCCGGTAGGCCTTCTGCTTGTCGAGCACCTCTTCGACGTAGGCGCGCGTTTCCGGGAAGGGGATCTCGCTGACGGTGAGCTGGCTGCCGCCCCACTTGTCGGCGTTGCCGGGTCCGGCGTTGTAGGCGGCGAGCGCCGCCGCCTCGTCGCCGTCGTAGCGTTCCAGCAGTTCCTTGAGCAGGAAGGTGCCGTAGCGGATGTTGAGTTCGGGGTCGGAGAGGTCGCTGAGCTTGAAGCTGGTGCCACCGCTCTGCTTCTCGATGAATTCCGCCGCTTCCGGGGTGATCTGCATCAGGCCACGGGCGCCGGCGCTCGATTCCTGGTCGACGAACTTCGACTCCGCGTAGATCACGGCGGCGATCAGCGCCGCGTCGACTCCCTTTTCCTGTGACTGCTGACGAATGATGTCCTCGTGGCGGAGCGGCAGGGTCAGCTCCTGTATCGCCTTGTCGAAGGCACCGCTGGCGACGAGGATCCCGACCGCGAGCCCGAGCAGCGCCGCGGCGCCGCCGAAGCCCAGCCAGCGCCGGCGCCGAGCGGCCGCCCTCCGCTTCCTCATTCGCGCAGCTTTTCGAGCAGGGCGGACAGCGAGCGTTCGAGGTCCTCGACGGTGCCGTCGTTGGCGACGACATGGGCGGCGCGCGCGGCCTTCTCCTCCTGCGGCAGCTGGCGCGCCTCGCGCTCGTCGACGAGGGTGTGGCCGCGCGCCTCGGCGCGGGCGCGGCGCACCTCGTCGCCGCTGACGATCGCAACCGTCGTGTGGAAGACCTGATCGCGGCCGGCCTCGAACAGCAGCGGCACCTCGACCACCGCCACCTCGGTGCCCGCCGGCAGCGAGGCGAGCCAGGCGGCGGTGCGCTCCCCGACCAGCGGGTGGATCTGCTGCTCGAGCCAGATCAGCTGCTCGGGGTCAGCGAAGACGATCGAGCCGATCTTGGCCCGGTCGACCTCTCCCCCCGGAGCCACCTCCGCGCCCCAGCGCTCGACCAGGCGCCCGATCAGCGGTTCGGATTCGAGCAGCTCGTGAACGACCGCGTCGCTGGAGAGAGTCGCGGCACCGAGCCGCTCGAAGGCAGCCAACGCCTCGGACTTACCGGCCGCGATGCCGCCGGTGAGACCGATCGTCAGCGGCATCGAAACCTACGAGTCGGTCGGTTCCTCGGACTCGCCCGGCGCCTCAGGCTCAGCGGCCTCGGGCTCTACAGCCGGCTCCGCCTCAGCCTCTGCGGCCTCGGGCTCAGCCTCAACGGCCGGAACCTCAGCCTCAGCGCTCACGTCCCCATCGACGGCAGCATCCTCAGCCAGCTCGGCCTCGTCAACGGCAGCTTCAGGAGCAGCTTCCTCCGCCGGCACCTCGGACTCAAACGCCTCTGCGGCAGGTGGCGCGGATGAGGGCTCTTCGCCCGCAGCTTGCGAGGACGAAGAGTCCTCATCGGCGACAGGACCCGCCGCCTCGGCGGTCGATCCCTCGGCAGCAGCGATCTGCGCTCCGAGGTCCTGCATCGGCATGTTCTGCCCCTCGACCCGCTTGATGCTCAGCGAGAGCCGCCTACGCTCTTCGTCGATCTCGAGGATCTTGACATTGAGCTTGGCGCCCGGCTCGACCACTTCGCTCGGGTTCTCGACGTGGTGGTCGGCAAGCTCGGAAATGTGGACCAGGCCCTCGACCCCGGGCAGGATTTCGACGAAGGCGCCGAAGGCGACGACCTTGGTCACCGTGCCCTCGAGCACGTCGCCGGGGCGGTGGGTGCTGATCACCCGCTGCCACGGGTCCTCCTGGGTCTGCTTCAGACCGAGCGAGATGCGCTGGCGGTCGCGGTCGATGTCGAGCACTTTGATCCGCACCGTGTCGCCGATCGCGACGACTTCGGAGGGATGGTTGACGTGGCTCCAGGAAAGCTCGGAGATGTGGATCAGGCCGTCGATCCCGTCGAGGTCGACGAAGGCGCCGAAGTCGACGATGTTGGAGATCTTGCCTTCGACCACCTGGCCCGGCTCGAGCCGGCCGAGGATCTGCTCGCGGACCTCCTTGCGCTCCTCCTCGAGCACGGCGCGGCGCGAGAGGACGACGTTGTTGCGCGAGCGGTTCAGCTCGATCACCTTGCACTCCAGCGTCTGGCCCATGAACTCGTCGAGGTTGTGGACGCGGCGGATGTCGACCAGCGAGGCGGGCAGGAAGCCGCGCACCCCGAGGTCGAGGATGAGGCCGCCCTTGACGACCTCGATCACGCTGCCTTCGACCGGTTCGCCCGAGTCGGCGGCGATCTCGATCCGGCGCCAGGCTTTCTCGAAGCGGGCGCGCTTCTTGGAGAGGATCAGGCGGCCCTCGGCGTCCTCCTTGGTGAGGACCAGGGCGTCGATCTCCTCGCCCAGCTCGACCTCTTCGTGCGGGTCGACCGACTTGCGGATCGAAAGCTCGTTACTGGGGATGACACCCTCGGCCTTGTAGCCGATGTCGACCAGGACCTCGTCCTTGTCGATGCGGACGACCTTGCCGCTGACGACGTCGCCCTCTTCGAAGGCAACCATCGTCGCCGCGTAATTGGGGACGATCTGGCCGTCGATCTGCAGCAGCAGGCCGCCGGAGCCCTCGACGGGCGTGGCGCTGGGCGCAGGGGTAAGGGTCTCGGTCGCGGACACGGAGCGAGCATGATGGCATAGATCCCGTCGCCGCGAATGGCCGTCCCCTCCGGCAATCCCGGGTCCATATACCCTGCATATAGATGCCGGTCCGAGCCACCAAGCGGGGGGACGAACGCACTCCCCTCGACGGAAGCCGCGAGGTGCTGATCTGCGGCGCCAGCTTCGCCGGCCTCACCGTCGCCCGCGAGCTCGCCGGGTCGGGCGCCGACGTGCTGATCATCGACCGTTACGAGATCGGCGAGCGCCAGACCTCCGCCTGCGGGATCCCAACCGAGTGGCTGGCGCGGATGGGCCTGATGGACAGCGAGTGCCAGCGCTTCGACACCCTGGTCATGCACACGCCGCACGGAACCTCGCGCTACCGCCTCCCCTGGACCTTCTCCACCTTCGACTACCGGCGCCTCTGCGAGCTGCTCTGGGCCGACTGCGACGCCGAGTTCGAGACCGCCAAGGTGATCGGTCGCGGCGCTCCCGCGAACGGCGACGGGCTGATCGCGATCGAAACCGACCGCGGCACGGTCCGCGCCCCGCTCGTCGTCGACGGGCTCGGCTGGCGCCGCATTCTCGGCCGAGGCGACGGCTACCAGCCGCCCGACGCGCCGCTCTCGCGCGGCCTCGAGGTCCATCCCGGCGGCGTCGGCGAGGACCTCGAGATCTGGATCGACCGCAAGTACGTGCCCGCCGGCTACGGCTGGTCGTTCCCGGCGAGCGACGAGCTGCGGATCGGCGTCGGCTCCTTCGACCCGCGCTTCCACGTCAAGGACACGACCGTGCTGCTGACCGAGGATCTCGGCAAGCAGCCGAACGAGTACCAGGGCAACTGGATCCCGCACAAGCTGCGCCGGGCAACCGAGGGCGGCGTCTTCTTCGTCGGCGACTCGGCCGGCCACTGCCTGCCGCTGAGCGCCGAGGGGATTCGCACCGCGCTCTACTTCGGCGTGGCGCTGGGGCGCGAGCTGCGCGGCGTCGTCGAGGGCCGGCAGACGCGCGAGCAGGCGGCCGCGACCTACGCCGCGTTCCACGACTCGCACGAGTGGAAGTTCAGGTGGATGCTGCGCGTGCAGAAGCTGGTGCCGCGGGTGCCGCCACGCCTCCTGGCGCCGCTGATCCGGCTGCTCGGCAACAAGCGCTTCGTCGACTGGTCGTTCACGCACTACCTGGCGATCGCCTCGCCGGAGCTCGTCCCCGAGACTCCCAGGGAGCCCGTCGCCTCATAGGAGGGACGCCCTCGCGTGATCTTCGCGGGGGCGCCGTGTTGTCTCGCTGACAAGCTTGTTCGAACCCGGTCGCGCCGCTGCGCGTAGACCGGTAGATGCCGGAGGAGACGATGTCGCCGACCACCGCCCAGCCCCTCGCCACCCGGATCCTGCTCGGCCCGGCGCTGCGCAGCCAGCCCGACCGCCGCCTCGTGCGGCTCGTGCGGGAAGGCTACGAGGCCGCTTTCGAGGAGATCGTGCGCCGTTACCGGCGACCGCTCGACCGCTTCGCCGCGGCGATCGTCGGCCCCCGCGCCGAGGACGTCACCCAGGATGCCTTCTCCAAGGCGCTGCTCGCCCTGCGCGGGCCCGAAGCCGAGATCGAGCTGCGCCCCTGGCTGTACCGGATCGTGCGCAACACGGCGCTGAACGACCTCCGCGATGGGCCGCCGCCGAGCGCGGAGCTCGGCGAGGAGCACCTCGACGGCGGACCGAGCGCCGCGGTCGAGGCCGAGCGACGCGAGGAGATGGCCGAGCTGATGCAGCGCCTGCAGGCGCTGCCGGAGACGCAGCGGGCGGCGATCGTGATGCGCGAGCTGGAAGGGCTGAGCCACGAGGAGATCGCCGCCGGGCTCGGCCTCAGCGGCGGTGCCGCACGGCAGACGATCCACCGGGCGCGAACCGCGCTGCGCGACGGCCTCGGCCTGCTGCTGCCGCTGCCGCTGCTGCGGCTCCTGATCGAGAGCGGCGGCGAGCTCGCCGGGGGCGCCGTCCTGGGCGGCGCCGGTGGCGGGGCCGCGCTCAAGCTCGGCGTCGCCACGGTGCTCGTCGCCGGCAGCGTCGGCGCCGGGATCGCGGTGCACGGCAACCACGGCAGCGAGAGCCCCGAACCGGCGCGGGCAGCGAGCGAGCGGGCAGTGCCAGACAACTCCGGCGGCAACGGTCCGGCGCTGCCCCTCGCCGACGACAGCGGCGGTCACGGCGAGCCCGAGCCCGGCGATGACCGCGGCGGTCACGGCGAGCTTGAGCCGGGCGACGACCACGGTGGCGGCCCAGGGGCCGACGACCGCAGCGGCTCACCCGGCGGAACCGGCGACTCCCGGCACCGTGGAGGCTCCTCCGGCAGCCGCAGCGACCGCTCGGGCCATGATGACGGGGCATCCAGCAGCGGCAAGGGCGGCGGCTCCGGCCCCGACGATTCGATCCTCGCGCCGCCACCGCCGTCCGGCTCGGGCTCCAGCGATGGCGGCGGTAGCGGCTCGGGCTCGGGCGGCTCGTCCGGCTCCGGCGGCTCCTCGGGATCCGATTCCGGCTCTCACGGCGGATCCGACGACGGTGCGTGATCTTCGCGCGCCGCTCGGGTTGGAGCGGTGAGATGTCCACCAATGGAGAAGGAGAGAAAGCGATGAACCGCTCGACGAAACGCGGGCTGATCGGCGTCGTGCTCGCTGCGGCACTGGGCGCGATGGCGCTGGTGGCGCTGACCGGCGGTGCCGCCGCCCAGCCGACCGACCGCAACCACGACCGCATCCCCGACCGCTGGGAGAAGCGTCACCACCTCTCGCTGAAGGTCGATCAGGCCCGCCGCGACCAGGACCGCGACCACCTGCGCAACCGGGGGGAGTTCCTCGCCGGCGACAACCCGCGCAACGACGACAGCGACGGCGACGGGGTGATCGACGGCGACGAGCAGGCCGGCACGATCGCCTCCTTCGACTCGGCCAGCGGCAAGCTCGTGATCGACCTCTTCGGCGCCGACACGATCAGCGGCCTCGTCAGCGAAGACACGCGAATCAAGTGCGAGGACGCCGAGCACCACAACCGCGGCGAGCACCGGCTGGCGCGCTCGGGCGAGTCCGAGCCCGGCGACGACCACGGCGGACACGGAGAGGAAGAGCCGGGCGACGACAACGGCGGCGAAGCGGCCGGCAGCTGCGGCACCGCCGCCCTCGAACCGGGCGCCGTCGTCCAGGAGGCCGAGCTCCACGTCGTCGGCGGCAAAGCCGTCTTCGAGGAGGTCGAGCTGGCTCACTGACCCTCCCCCCTGGACGTTCGTTCGATTCGCCGAGTACCCGGCCAAACGGCCGGGTACTCACTTTTGTGGAGTCCTTCAGTGCACCCAACCGCCAGGAGGCAGGGATGAAGCAGTCATACAAGCACCGCCGAGGCCCCGCGACCGTGATCGGGCTGGTGCTCTCGATCGCCGCGCTCTTCGCCATCGCGGCGCCGGCCAGCGCGCACCACCGCCACCACCATGGCAGCAGCGATCCGGCCGGGACGATCTCCTCATACGATCCCGACAGCGGCATCCTTACGATCGACCTCGCCAAGGGAGGCTCGATCAGCGCCCTCGTCACCGACGAGACCAGGATCGAGCTAAACGGTGGCTGCGACAAAGGCAGCGGCGACAGCCAGGGACGCCACGCGCGCAAGGCACGGGCAGCCCGCCATGACTTCGGGGGCGACCATGGCTCGCACCACGGGTGGAGCCATGGCCAGGAGGGCAGCACCGACGACCTCGCCCCCGGAACGGTCGTGGACGACGCCGTGCTGGTCTTGGCCGACGGCACCGCGGTCTACGCCAAGGTCGAGCTGGAAACCCCCCCCCAGTCCAGTCCGACCACCTAGAGGAGCGACGGCTACTTGGCGTCGAGCCAGTCGCGCCCGACGCCGACGTCGACCTCGAGCGGCGGATCGAGCTGGTAGGCGGCGCACATCTCGCGTCGCACCAGCTCGGTCGCGCCGTCCATCTCCTCCGGCGGCCCCTCGAAGAGCAGCTCGTCGTGGATCTGGAGGACCAGCCGGGTCGCCACCCCGGCCTCGCGCAGGGCCAGCTGGCAGCGCACCATCGCGACCTTGATGATGTCGGCGGCGGTGCCCTGGATCACGGTGTTGACCGCCAGACGCTCGCCGAGCCGGCGCGTGTTGGGGTTGCCTGAGCGCAGCTCGGGGATTGCCCGCCGCCGGCCCATCAGCGTCGTCACGTAACCCTCCTCCTGCGCCTGCTCGACGATCTCCTCGCGGAAGCGACGCACGGCTGGGAAGCGTTCGAGGTAGCGGGCGACGAACTCCTCGCCCTCCTTGCGCGGGATGTTCAGACGGTCCGCCAAACCGAACCCGGTCAGCCCGTAGACGATCCCGAAGTTGACCATCTTCGCCTTCGAGCGCTGGCCGACGTCGACCTCGTCGCGGCCGATCTCGAAGACCTCGGCGGCGGTCGCGGCGTGGACGTCTTCGCCGGCGCGGAAGACGTCCTTCAGCACCACCTCGTCGGCGACGTGCGCGAGCACCCGCAGCTCGACCTGGCTGTAGTCGGCGGAGAGCAGACGGGCGCCCTGCTCGGCGACGAAGCAGGCCCGAACCGGGCGCCCGATCTCGGTCCGGATCGGGATGTTCTGCAGGTTCGGGTTGGTGCTGGAGAGGCGGCCGGTGGTGGTCGCCGCCTGGTTGAAGGTGGTGTGGACGCGGCCGGTCTCGGGGTCGATCAGCTCCGGCAGCGAGTCGAGGTAGGTGTTCTTCAGCTTGGTCAGCTCGCGCCAGGACTCGATCTTCTCGACGATCGGGTGCTCGTCGCGGATCTGGGCGAGGACGCGGGCGTCGGTCGAGTAGCCGGTCTTGCCGCGCCGTTTTTTCGTCAGCTCGAGCTTCTCGAAGAGGACGCGGCCGACCTGCTGCGGGGAGCCGATCGTGAACTCCTCGTCGGCGAGCTCGAAGATCTCGCGCTCGAGCGTCTCGATCCGCTCGCCGAAGCCGGCGCCGACCTCGGCGAGGCGCTTGGCGTCGAGCTTCAACCCGGCGCGCTCCATCGCCGCCAGCACGTGCACCAGGGGCAGCTCGACCTCGTGCAGCAGCGGGCCCAGGCCGAGCTCCTCAACCCGGCCGCGCTGAACCTCGGCGAGGGCGGCGACCAGGCGGGCTTCCTCGGCCGGGTCGAGCCCCGCCTCGAGCTCCTCGCCGAGCGAGAGCTGGCCGTCGTTCTCGGGCGACGCGGCGGCCGCGCCCGCTGCGATCCCGATCCCGGCGTCGGCCGCGAGCTCGACCAGGTCGTAGGTGCGCCGCTGGGGCTCGAGCAGGTAGGCCGCGAGCAGCGTGTCGTGCTCCAGCTCCAGCTCGACGCCCTCGCGGGCGGCAGCTGCGAGCAGCCCGTGGCGGCCGCCGCCGAGCGACTTCAGGTCGTGGCCGGCGATCGGGTGGCCGGCGAGGGCGACGGCGAGCTCGTCCTGAGTCGAGGACCCGGTCACCGTGCGGCTCGCCTCAGCGGCCGCCCAGCCCTCGCCCGAGAGGGCGATCGCCACGGTCCCCTTCCCCCCACGCAGGTCGTCGAGCCCGCCCCCCACCGCCTCGATCTCGATCTCGGTCTCGACCCGGCGCCCCGGCACCGAGGCGCCCTCCGGCAGCGCTTCTTCGAGCCGCTCGAGCACCGCCCGCAGCTCGAACTCGCGCATGAAGTCGCGCAGCGCCCCGCGGTCTGGCTCGGAGGCCATCGCCTCCTGCAGGTCGACCCCGGTCTCGATCTCGTACTGGAGCGTCGCCAGCTGCTGCGACATGCGCGCGTCGTCGGCGTGCTCGGTCAGGTTCTGCTTGCGTTTGGCGCCGGAGATCTGATCGACGCTGCTGAGCACGCCCTCGAGCGAGCCGAACTGCTGCAGCAGCTGGGTCGCCGTCTTCTCACCGATCCCGGGGACGCCGGGGATGTTGTCGGAGGTGTCGCCGCGCAGGCCCATCATGTCGGTGATCAGCTCCGGCGGCACCCCGTAACGCTCTTCGACGGCAGCGACGTCGTAGATCTTGGTCTCGGTGATCCCGCGCGAGGTGCTCATCACCCGCACCCCCTCGCCGACCAGCTGATATGCGTCGCGGTCACCGGTGACGACCATCACCTCGATCCCCTGCTCGCGCGCCTGCCTGACGATCGAGGCGATCACGTCGTCGGCCTCATAGCCCTCGACCCGCACGTTGGTGTAGCCGAAGGCCTCGACCAGCGGCATCAGGTTCGGCCACTGCTCGCGCAGCAGGTCGGGGCGCGATTTGCGTTGTGCCTTGTAGAGGTCGTAGGTCTTCTCGCGACCCGACATCCCGGCGTCCCAGGCGACGACCACGCCCTGGGGATGGTGCTCGTCGATGATCTTGACCAGCATCGAAGCGAGCCCGTAGATCGCGTTGGTCGGCCGTCCGTCGCTGGTCCCGATCGACTCGGGCAGGGCGAAGAAGGCCCTGTAGGCGAGGCTGTTGCCGTCGATCAGGAAGAGCTGGGGCGCAGCGGTCTCGGCCATCGAGACCCGACTCTAATCGCGCGGCAGGGTGACCTGGCGGGTCGTCGCCTCGGTGCCACCGGCGGCGGCGCGGACTTCGGTAACCACGCGCAGCTTCAGCGGCTGAAGATGACGCAGCTGGCGGACGAAGCGCGGCAGGCGGCAGGTGAGGGTCACGGTCGCGGCGCTCTCCGCCGTTGCCACCGGCGCGCAGACGCGGCGGTGGTTGCCGTCCACTGCAACCGAGACCGCCCCGCTGACCCGCCCGGCGACGAAGAGATGGACGCGCAGGCGCAGCTGACCCGGGTGCTTGACGACGGCGGCGATCTGGAGCAGCCGACTCGGCGTGAGCGTCGGAGGCGTGGGCGCGGGACCTTCTTCCCTACCCTTGCCAGATTCTTTCGCCGGCGGCTCGTGCGCCTGCAGCCACGAATCCGCTTCCGCGGGCCGTTCCGCGATGAAGTGGCGCACCGCGGTTACGGCGGCGCCGATTTGGAGCTGGCTCTGTTCCTTGCGCGGGTCTTCTTCCTGCCAGGGTTCGAGCAGCTCGGCGAGCTCGGTCGCGAGGTCGTCGAGCCCGAGCCCGGCGATCGCCGTCCGCGCCCCGCTCAGCTTCTGCCAGTACCCGCTCGCGCAGGCTGGGTCTTCGAGGCAGAGGTTGAAGAGGACCCCGTCGTGGCCGCCGAAGTCGAGCCGTTCTTCCCAGGTTTCGTCGCTTCCCCACGGCATCATCTGGAAGACCCCCGTGGGGTCGCTGTAGAGGAAGTAGTTGTTCGGCTGGTTGGCGTCTTTGTGGTTGCCGGCGTAGCCGTCCCAGCGGCCGATGTACTTCTCGATCGCCCACATCAGCGTCATCTCTTCGAGGTCGGCGACCGGGGCGACGCGGGTCGAGAAAGAGGCGGGTTCGGAGCCGTTGACGGCGGCGATCAGCGCTTCGAGGTCGCTGCGGTTGGCTTCGTCGCCCTCGTCGACTTCGAACGCGGTGGCACCGCCCGGGAAGACGTCGGCCCCGTTTTCGCCCTCGTAGAGGTGCTGGGTTTCTTCGTCGAAGGCGCCGAAGATCCGCTTCAGGGCGACGTCGTCGACGTCTTCGATGTCGAGGTAGACGCCGTACGGTTCTCCGTTGACGCGGACGAAGGCATAGCCCGTGCGCGACGCCGGCACCCCAAGGTCGCGGAAGACGCTGTAGGTGAGGGCCTCGTGGATCATCGAGGGGTCCTCGACCATGTTGTTCAGCGTCAGCTTCTTCAGGCCGCGGAATTTGGGGCCGCCGAACTGTTTGAACTTGATCTTGAAGGAGGACTTGCCGGTCAGCGGCCGGAAGGAGCTGCCCACGGTGCCCTTGAGGCGAATGCCGACGGTCATCGGCCCCGAGGTCAGCTCGGTGACGTGGCCGCCGGGAACTCCGTCGTCGTCGATTCCGAGTTCGAAGGTGCCTTCGACGTATTCGTCCGGTTCGGCTTCGAGGGCGGCCTTGGCGGGGCCGCTCAGGATGAGGTCGACCACTGCGATCGCGCCGGTTTCGTACAGCGGCGCCGCTTCGTCGGCCTGGGCGGCGGGAGCAGCGAGAAGGACCACGGCGAAGAGCAGCGCCAGCAGCACCGCACCCCGCGCCTGCGGCGATCGGGCATTCACAGGCTCGTTACGTTAGCGAGGAGACCTAATCGCCGATTCAAGGCGCAATCTGGGTTCGCTCGCCAAGACTTCGCCCAGCTCAGCAGCTATCTCGGCTGGGTATCGGGTGAGCTGGGCTCCGGTGTAGCGGTAGACGGTGAGGCCCATGCGGCGGAGGTCCATGTCCCGTTGGTGGTCGTCCTCGAAGGACGTTTCGCCGCGGTGGTAACCGTAGAAGTCCGTTTCGACTGCAAGAGACGCCGAGCGCCACAAGAAGTCCACCTCCCAGCGGCCGACTTTGACGTTGACCTCGGGGAGGGGAAGGCGATAACGACGGAGGAAGGCGAGGAAATCGTCCTCGAGGTCGGAGCGAGTGCGCCATGGCACATGCGAGTCGAGCCGGTACCCGGCGAGCTCCGCCTGCCGCCGCGCCCGCCGCACCCACTGCTCGGGGTACCCCACGCGCCGCAAGTCCTCAACCGTCCGCTGGACGGACGTCACCGGAATCCGCTGCCGCACCGTCACCTGTGGCGGTGCAAGGCGCATTCCTCCCCACGTGTGGGGGAAATGCGCCTCCCCAAGGGAGGCGCAGCGGTGGATTCTGATGCCGTCGCGGTGGCGCTGACCGGATTGGCTGGGTAGGAGACGTCTATTGGGCCGTCCTCGGGTTTCAGCAGTTTCCACAGAGCCGCTGCGCTCATGTGACTCAGCACCGCATCGTCGCCAAGGGCGAGCACTGCGGCGATCCAGCGCTGCTGCCAGCTCGGTGCCGAGTGGCCGACGGCATAGACGCCCCGATGGAGGCGGTGGAGCCTCCCGCGGCACACCCATCGCGAGATCGTCGTGTCGCCGATTCCAGCACCAAGCAACTGCTGCGTGGTTATCGCCCCATGTTGTCGCCCTGCGATCTCCGCGACCCGCGCGTCCACGGTCTCGCCAAAGGCACCTTTCTCCCCCATGGTGGGGGTAATGCGCCTGGTCGCCCGACTTCGCCCCCTCTGGGCGCGCGGGTCAGCTGTAGCGCTGGACTACGCCGTCGGCGACGAGGGCGAGGAGTTGGCGCTGTTCGGGGGGGAAGCTGGAGGACTCGAGGGCGCGCTTGCCCTCGGCGACCATGTCCAGGGCTCGCTCGCGGACGCGATCGAGGGCTCCGGTGGCGGCGATGCGGTCGCAGAGGGCGGCGGCCGCGGCGGTGTCGAGGCCCTGCAGGTCGACGCTGGCGATCGCGGGGTCGGCGGCGACGGCAGTGATCAGCGGCAGGGTGACCGTGCCGTCGAGCAGGTCGGTGCCCCGCGCCTTCCCCGTCCGCTCGGGCGGGCCGCTGACGTCGAGGACGTCGTCGAGGAGCTGGAAGGCGAGGCCGACCTCGGCACCGAAGCGGCGCAGGTGCTCGTCCGCGCTGCCGAGACGGCAAGCGCATTCGAACAGCGTCGCCGTCTTCAGCCGGCAGCGCTCGAGGTAGCGCTGCTCGGAGATCGAGAGGTCGAAGGCGTCATGGCGCTGGGCGAGCTCGCCGCGGGCGAGCGCGACCGAGGCCTCGGCGAGGAGCGCGACCGAGCGCCCGTCGCCGGCCTCGGCGAGCAGGGCGAAGGCACGGGAGAGCAGTAGGTCGCCGGTCGCCACCGCTCGCTCGCGTCCCGACGTGGCGGCGACGGTCGGAACCCCGCGGCGCAGCGGCGCGTCGTCGAGGACGTCGTCGTGGACCAGCGTCGCCATGTGGACGAGCTCGATCGCGGCCGCCGCTCGCAGAGCCTCCTCACCGCCGCCATCGCCGGCGCAAAGCAGGACCAGCATCGGCCGCAGGCGCTTGCCACCGGCGGACAGCGTCGCGGTGGCGTCGCCGCCGAGCAGCTCGCCGTGGCCGCCGACCTGTTCGCGCAGCAGCTCCTCGACCGCACCCATCCGCGCCGGTAGCCAGCGGCTGGAGGCGTCGAGGACCGCCGTCACCGGCGGCGGCACCGCGGAGGGCCGCGTCACTCGCCGGTCGGCCCGCGGACGCCGCTGTGGATCGCGATGATCCCGCCGGCGAGCACCGTGTAGCGGATCTGCTCGAACCCGGCCCCGGCCATCTTCTCGGCGAGGCCGTGGGGGCTGGGGAAGCTGCGGACCGACTGGGGCAGGTAGGCGTAGGCCTCGGGCTCCTCGGAGAGGGCGCCGAGCAGGGGCACGATCCGGTCGAACCAGAGCGAGAAGAACCAGGAGAGCGGCGGCCGGGTCGGCTGCGTGATCTCGAGGATGACGAGCCGGCCGCCGGGCTTCAGCACCCGCGCCATCTCGCGCAAGCCGCGGTCGAGGTCGGCCAGGTTGCGGACGCCGAAGCCGACCGTCACGGCATCGAAGCGCTCGCCGTCGTAGGGCAGCGTCAGCGCATCCGCCCACTCGAACCGAACCCCGTCGATGCCGCGCGCGGACGCCTTCTCGCGCGCCAGGTCGAGCATCGGCTCGGAGAAGTCGCAGCCGACGACCCGCCCCTCCGGCGTCACCCGCGCCGCCAGCTCCAGCGCCAGGTCGCCGGTGCCGCAGCAGACGTCGAGGGCGCTGTCGCCGGGCGCCAGCTCGGCCCGCGAAGCGGCGCGCTCGCGCCAGCGGTGGTGCAGGCCTGCGGTCATCACCGAGTTGAGCGCGTCGTAATGCGAGGCGACGCGGTCGAACATGCGGTTGACCTGCCCGGCGAAGTCGGGCGAAGTGCGGTTGTCGTTGATCGTGTCCATCAGATCAGGACTCCGTAGTTTGGCGCCCCTGCGGCGCTGCGTCTAATCGAGTGACGAAAGGAAGTTCGCCAGCTCTTCCAGCTTCTTCGGAGGAAGTTCGCGGAAGGAAGGCATGATGCCCGGGCCGATTTCGACCGAGCGGATGATTGCCGCCCGCGGTATTCGGGCGCCGATGTGGGTCAGTTCGGGGCCCGGCCCGTTGTTGCCGTTGTCGCCGATTTTGTGGCAGGCGAGGCAGCCGGAGCCGGCGACGACCTCCTTGCCGGCCTCGTATTGAGGCGCGACCTTTAAGTCGATTTCGGTCGGCGGGCCGGCGACGGCACCGGCGTAGGTCAGGTAGCCCATCGCCAGGATCGTCAGGCAGCCGGCCGTGGTCGCCAGCGGGCGGCGCTCCGGCCGGCGCTCGGGGTTGCGGTCATAGAACGGCAGCAGCAGCAGCAGGACCATGCAGATCGTCGGGATGCCGATCGTCGCGATCGGGACCAGCTCCGGCGGCTTGATCACGCGCAGGACCTCGAAGAGGAAGAAGAAGTACCACTCGGGGCGCGGCGTGTAGGTGGTCGAGGTCGGGTCCGCCTTCGGGCCCTGCTCGGCACCGAGGATCAGGGACATCGCGATGATCACGCCGACCACGATCAGCGCCATCGCCGAGTCCTTGAGCACGGCGTAGGGGAAGAACGGCTTCCCCTTCTTCTTCAGGAGTTCGTATTCCTCGAGATATGCCTGCTTGTCCTTCGGCTTCACGCGGTCGACCTCACTTTCGCGGGATCGCCGCCGTTGCCGCTGGCGTCGAGCTGGGCCACCGGCTCGGCGAGTTTCGGCTTGCCGGTCTTGACCCAGGGCGGTGCGGTCGTGCCGAGCTTGACCACGAGGTACATGTGGGCGCCGATCAGGGCGATGATCGCCCCCGGCACCAGCAGCATGTGGATCGCGTAGAAGCGGGCGAGCGTCGTCGCCCCCAGCTCGGGGCCGGCTCTGAGGAAGTCGCTCAGATAGGGGCCGACGATCGGGCCGGTGCCGTTGATGTTGATGCCGACGATCGAGGCCCAGTAGGAGCGCTGGTCGAAGGGCAGCAGGTAGCCGGTGAAGGCCATCGTCATCGTCAGGATCAGGAGCACGACCCCGATCACCCAGTTCAGCTCGCGCGGGTACTTGTAGGCGCCGAAGAAGAAGGTCCGTCCCATGTGGACGAAGATCAGGATCACCATCACGCTGGCGCCCCACTTGTGCATGCCGTGCACGAACTGGCCGAGCGGGACGTCGTTGTTGATGTGGGAGATCGAGGCGTAGGCCTGGGTCGCCGAGGGCGTGTAGAACATCGCCAGGAAGACCCCGGTGACGGCCTGGACGATGAAGGCGAAGAGCGTCGCCGAGCCGAGCGTGTAGAACCAGTTGGTCCCCTTCGGCACCTTGCGGTAGAGCATCCCGGTGAGGAAGCCGCTGGCGCCGGTGCGCTGGTCGACCCAGGCGAGGACCTCGGCCGGGGCCTCTTTGGCCTGGCCTTCGAGGCGTTCGCCGTGGCTGGTGCGCGGCGGCGGGCTCGACTTCAGATCCGCCGGAGCGTCGCCTTGCGGCGCAACGGAGCCCGGCTTGGGCGGTTTGCGCAGGGGCGGCGGGACGACGAAGTCCGGGATTTTCAGGCTCGGTTTCTTCGGCATCAGGGCGGCGGGAAGGTAGAGGGCCGCGGCGGGTAGAGGTATTCCCAGATCCCGCCGGTGAACTCCCCGGGGTCGCGGGCGCGCACCGGTTCCATCTGGTTGGTGACGCTGTAGCGGGGGCCGATCTCGACCTGGCCGTTGCGGACCCGGGTCTGGAAGTGGTCGAGCGGGCGCACCGGCGGGCCGCCGATCCGCGCGCCCTGGAAGTCATAGACACCGCCGTGGCAAGGGCAAATGAAGTTGCCGGCGGCCTCGACGAAGCGGACCGGGCAGCCGAGGTGGGCGCAGCGGTTGGAGAGGGCGACGAACTGGCCGGGTTCTTCTTCGAGTTCCTTGGAGCTCTTGCGCACGTAGGCGACGGTCTTGCCGGCGTCGCCGATCCCCTCGGTTTCGGTGAAGACGACCTGGCGGTAGGTGTCTTCGACGAAGTCGGAGGTCGGGCCAACCGCCTCCCAGCGCTCCTTGCCGCGGTGGAAGATCGGTGCCACGGCGAAGCCGATGGCGGGCAGGACGATAGCCGCGCCAGCGACGCCGCCCAGGGCCTGGGCGCCGATCGTGAAGGCTCTGCGGCGAGTCATCGACTCCCCCTCGAAGTACCCGGGGGGGTCGGGCTTCACCCGCTCCTTGGGGGCCTCCTCGGCCCCGTTCAGTTTGTCCGCGTTATCTGGTGCCACGGTCGAGTCGTTCGGGCGCGGAGTTTATTGCCTTGGGCCGGTGACGCGTTCAGAGCCTGTCAGCGCCCGGCGATCGCGTAGGCCGCTTCGGCCCAGAGCGCCGCCACCTCGGCCTCGCGACCCTCGGCATGGAGCCGCGCGCAGCTCCCGATCAGCTCGGCCAGGACCGCCACCGCGGCGGTGTCGCCGAGCGCCGCGAGCCGGTCGAGGCCGAGCGCATATAGATAGTCGCCGGCGAGCAGCGCGAGGTCGGCGTCGTGCCCGGCGAGCAGTCGCGGCTCGCCGTAATGGAGGAGGTAGCCCTCGCGCACCGCCTCGATCACCAGCGCGTACTCGGCCGGGGCGGCGGCGGCGCGCGGCCCCGCGGCGACGATCTCTCCGTACCTCGGCGCGGCGGCGGGCTCCACGACGTGCGGAGAGATCGGCGTCTGCTCGGAGCGAAGCTGGGTCGCCAATGCGTGCAGCACCTCGGAAGGTCTCAAGGCGCCTTTTGGGTCCATATGGACCACTAAAGCGCCTCGTCGAGGGACTCGGCGGCGGCTTCGAGGGTGCGGTCGACGCTGGCCTCGTCGTGGGCGAGGGAGACGAACCAGGCCTCGAACTGGGAGGGTGGCGGGTAGACGCCGCGCTCGAGCAGCGCGTTGCAGAAGCGGGCGTGGGCAACGGTGTCGCAGGCGGAGGCAGCGGCGAAGTCGCGGACCGGGTCGGGGCTGAAGAAGAGGGTAACGAGGCCAGGCGCGGCGGCGACCTGCAGCGGGCGACCTGCGGCGAGCTCGGCGAAACCACCGGCGAGGCGGTCGGTCAGCACGCCGAGCCGCTCGTAGGCAGCGGCGTCGAGCTGGGCCAGCGTCGCCCGGCCGGCGGCGACCGCGAGCGGGTTGCCCGAGAGCGTTCCCGCCTGGTAGACGTCGCCGGCGGGCGCGATCCGTTCCATCGCCTCGCGCGGCCCGGCGAACGCCGCCGCCGGCAAACCGCCGCCGACGACCTTGCCCATCACGGTGAGGTCCGGTTCGACCCCGTAGAGCTCCTGGGCGCCGCCGCGGGCGACGCGGAAGCCGGTGATCACCTCGTCGAAGACGAGCAGCGCGCCGGCCTCGCGGGTGGCGCTGCGGAGGAACTCGAGGAAGTCGTCGGCGGGCGGGACGACGCCCATGTTGGCGGCGATCGGCTCCGCCAGCAGCGCCGCCACGTCGTGTTCGTTGAGTGCCCGGGCAACCGCCTCACGGTCGTTCCACGGCACCACGATCGTCCCCGCCGCCTGCGCCGCGGTCACCCCGGGGCTGCCGGGGACGCCGAGCGTCGCCAGCCCCGAGCCGGCGTCGGCGAGCAGCCCGTCGGAGTGGCCGTGGTAGGCGCCGGCGAACTTGACCACGACCTCGCGGCCGCTGATCGCCCGCGCCAGCCGCACCGCGCCCATCGCCGCCTCGGTGCCGGAGCTGGTCATCCGCACCATCTCGACCGAGGGGACGCGGGCGACGATCTCCTCCGCCAGCGCCACCTCGGCGGCGGTCGCGGCGCCGAAGCTGGTGCCCCGCTTGGCCGCCTCGATCACCGCCGAGATCACCGCGGGGTCGGCGTGGCCGAGAATCAGCGGTCCCCAGGAGCCGACCCAGTCGAGGTAGCGCTTGCCGTCGACGTCGACCAGCCAGCAGCCTTCGCCGCGGTCGATGAAGATCGGCTCGCGACCGATCTGGCGCATCGCCCGCACCGGCGAGTTGACGCCGCCGGGAAGGACCTTCAGGGCCTCGGCGTAGAGGCCCTCCGACGCACCAGCGGCGCCGCTAGGAATGGGCCGCCTCCCATTCCCTGTAGTCGTCGGTGAAGTAGTGGAGGCGGATCTTCTTGTACTCGGTCGAGGAGTAGAGGGTGGCGCGGTCCTCGGGGCCCATCCCGCAGTCCGCGGCGATCGAGTCGAGGATCGCGTCGCACTCCTGCTTGGAGCGGCCGTGGGCCATGGTGAAGACGCTGTAGGGCCAGTCCTCATAAGTGGGGCGCTGGTAGCAGTGGGAGATGCCGCGAAAGGAGGCCATGCGGCCGCCGACCTCGAGGATCTCGTCCTCGGGCACCCGCCAGACTCCCATCCCGTTGGCGGAGAAGCCGGCGCGGCGGTGGTAGAGGATCGCGGCGACGCGGCGCAGGATCTTGCGGTCGACCATCCCGCGCAGCCGCTCGAGCAGGTCGTCGGTCGAGATCCCGAGCTCCGCCGCGGCCTCGTCGTAGGGCCGCTCGACCGCCGCCATCGGCCCCTGCAGGGCCTTGATCAGGGCGACGTCGTCGGCGTCGTAGGGCTGCATTTCGAGCTCGCGCGGGGGCGCCGCTTCGACCGTCGAGGCGAGCGCCTCGGTCCCCTTCTCCATCTCCAGGTTCATGTTGATCTTGAACAGGGTCAGGGTCGGCAGCTCCCGCATCGAGTCAGCGCCGGCCTCCTCCATCAGGGCCTGCAAGGTCCCCGAGAGGCCGAGCTCGGAGTCGGGCGGAGTGGCGATCGTGAACCAGAGGTTGAAGTCGTGGGTGCGGAGGTAGTTGTGGGAGACGCCGGGGTGAGCGTTGACGACCTTCGCCGCTCGCTGCGGGTTCTCGGAGTCGACCCTGGCGGCGACCAGCATCGACTCGTAGCCGAGCGCGCGGGTGTCGAAGATCGGCGTGATCTCGCGGATGATGCGGCCGTCGAGCAGGCGCTGGGTGCGGGCCAGCACGTCGTCCAGCTCCAGCGCCGCCTCGGAGGCGACGAGGGCGAACGGCTCGGGGTCGAGCGGGAAGCTCGACTGCAGCAGGTTCATCAGCCGCTTGTCGGTCTCGTCGAGCGGGATCGCGGAGCCGTCCTTGCGGCTGCGCGCCTTGGACTGCGGCACTTTCACAGCCACGGAGCCGCCTCCTTCGCGTAGTAGGTGAGGATCGCGTCGGCGCCGGCGCGACGGATCGAGGTCAGCGTCTCGACCACCGCGGCGCGCTCGTCGATCCAGCCGTTGGCGGCAGCCGCCTTCAGCATCGAATACTCGCCCGAGACGTGGTAGGCGGCGACCGGGGCGCCGGTCGCGTCCTTGACCCGGCGGACGACATCCAGATACGGAGTCGCCGGCTTCACCATCAGCATGTCGGCGCCCTCCTCGAGGTCGAGCTCGGCCTCGCGCACCGCTTCCAGGGCGTTGGCCGGGTCCATCTGGTAGCCGCGGCGATCGCCGAACTCCGGCGTCGACTCGGCGGCGTCGCGGAACGGGCCGTAGAAGGCGGAGGCGTACTTGGCGCTGTAGGCGACGATCGGCACGTCGGAGTGGCCCTCCTCGTCGAGCTGGAAGCGGATCGAGCCGACCCGGCCGTCCATCATGTCGCTCGGCGCGACCGCGTCGGCGCCGGCCTCGGCGTGCGAGATCGCGGTTTTCGCCAGCAGCTCGACCGAGAGGTCGTTGTCGACCTCCTTCGAGCCCTCGCGGACGATGCCGCAGTGGCCGTGCGAGGTGTACTCGCAGAGGCAGACGTCGGTCATCACGACGAGGTCGGGATGGGTCTCCTTCAGCGCCCGCACCGCCATCTGCACGACGCCCTCGTCGTCGTAGGCGCCGCTGCCGAAGTCGTCCTTGACCCCGGGGATCCCGAACAGCATCACCGCGCCGACGCCGGCGGCGGCGACCTCGCCGGCCTCCTCGACCAGGTTGTTGATCGAGAAGCGTCCGACCCCCGGCATCGAGGGCACCTCCTCGCGCACCCCGTCGCCGGTGACGACGAAGAGGGGCTGGATCAGGTGGCTCGGAGAGAGATCGGTTTCGCGGACCAGGCCGCGCAGCGTGTCGGTACGCCGCATCCGGCGCAGGCGCGTGGCGGGGAAAGGCATCGGGGGCGAGTTTAGGGGAGGGGCGGCAGTAGCCTGCTCGACGTGCGGGCTAGCGGGATCGTCAAGCGGTTCGGGGACCGGGAGGCTCTGCGGGGGGTCAGCTTCGAAGCTGAGGCTGGGGAGCTGGTGGCGATCATCGGGCCGAACGGGGCCGGCAAGACGACGCTGCTCTCGATCCTGGCCGGGATCTCGAAGCCCGACGAGGGCGAGGTCGGGGCGATCGACGGCGGCGTCGGCTGGGTGCCGCAGCAGGCGGCGCTCTACCGGCGGCTGACGGTCGAGGAGAACCTGCTGCTGTTCGCGCGGCTGGAGCGCCACCCCGATCCGCAGGCCTCGAGCGAGCAGATGCTGGCGCTGACGGGGCTCGGCGAGCGCCGCGACGAGATCGTCGCCCGCCTCTCCGGCGGCAACCAGCAGCGGATCAACATCGCGATCGGGCTGCTCTCGCGGCCACGGGTGCTGCTGCTCGACGAGCCCAGCGTGGGACTCGACCCGCGGCGGCGAGCACGGCTCTGGGAGTTCGTCTCCGCCCTCGCCGAGGACGGGACGACGGTGATCTTCTCGACCCACGACATCCAGGAGGCAGAGCGCTACGGCGGTCGCCTGCTCGTCCTCGCCGACGGCGACTCGCTTTTCGACGGCTCGGCACAGGCGCTGCGCGAGGCGGTCCGCCGCGAGGCGCCGGAGGCTGCCGACAGCGATTTCGAGACCGCCTTCGTCGCCTACCTGCAGCACCGGGGGCACTGATGCGCTGGCTGCTGCTCAAGGACCTGCAGATCCTGCGCCGCTCGCCGCTGCAGGCGGTGCTGCTCGTCGCCTGGCCGATCCTGATCGCCGTCCTCGTCGGCTTCGCGATCTCCGGCGGCCCCTCGAAGCCGCGCGTCGCCTTCCTCAACGAAGTGCCGGCAGACGCGCGGATCAGCGTCGGCGGCCAGCAGCTGCCCTCGGCCAACGTCCGCAACCGGATCTGCACCCGGGTCGAGTGCGTCCACGTCGGCGACCGCGAGGAAGCCGAAGCCAAGGTCCGCTCCGGCGACGTGCTGGCGGCATTGATCCTCCCCGGGGACCTCGTCGACCAGATCAACTCGCTCTCGACCCTGACCCCGGGCAAGCCCGAAGTCGAAGTCCTCGTCAACGAAGAAGACCCGATCAAATCCGAACTGGTCAAGGACCGGATCGAGACGCTGCTGGCGCAGGCCAACCTGGCGATCGCGCGGCGGATCGCCGGCGAAGGCAGCCATTACCTGGGGCTGCTGATCGACGGAGGCCAGCTCGAAGTGCTGGGCCAGGAGTTCCCGATCCTCGGCCTGCGCGCCAGCGCCCGCATCCTCGAAACGCTGGAACCGGCGCTGCCGCCGGCGCTGCGCAGCTCGCTGCACGAAGTCACCCGGTTCGCGCAGCAGGCGCGCGACAACCTCGACGTCGCGGCGCCGCTGATCGCCCGCCTGGCGCAGCCGATCGCGGTCCACCGGGTCTCGGTCGGCGGCTCCTCGCCGCCGCTGGAAGTGTTCGCGATCGCCGCCGCCGCGACCCTGACCCTGGCCTTCGTCGCCGTCCTCCTCGTCGCCGGCTCGCTCGCCCTCGAGCGCGAGGAGAACGCCTTCCCGCGGCTCGTTCGCGGTCTCGTCTCGCCCTCGGCTCTGCTCGTCGAGAAGGTCCTGCTGGGGATCGCGGTCGGGCTGGTCGTCACCCTGCTGCTGCTCGGGGGCCTGGCGATCTTCGTCCCGCTCGCCTGGGACCGCTTCCCGCTCTGGCTGGCGGCGATCGTCCTCGGCGGGGCGGCGATGGCGGCGGCCGGGGCGGCTCTCGGGGCGGCGGCGCGCGAGGTCCGTGCGGTCTCGCTGCTGGCCTTCATGGTGACCCTGCCGGTGGCTTTGCTCTCGCTCGTCCCCTCGGGCTCGGTCGGGGCGGCGGTATCCGACGCAATCGACGTCGTCAACGCCCTCTTCCCCTTCAAGCCAGCGCTGCGGGCGATGACCGGGGCGCTCGACTCGGCCGGGCCGGCACTCGGCTGGCCCCTGCTACATCTGGCGGTCCTCGCCGCCGCCTACGGATTGCTGGCGCGGCTCGCGCTGCGGCGTTTCGGCTCGGTCTGAGGGGCGGCTTCCCCAACTCGTGGTTCCTCGGGATGCCGGGCAGCGGCGCCGGGAGAGGGACCTGACCGCCCCCGGCGCCGAGCTGCCGGCGTGGCATGACTCGCCGGCAACTTAGCGTTCAAAGAAAACCCCACAGTAGGGATCGCCTCTTGTCACCCTCTGGGTTACAAGAGGTACGGTCAGTAGGCGAGAGGGAGGGCGCCGCCGCGGAGGACCGCGGTGCGGGCCGCGGCGAGGCCCGGGTCGAGGCCGGTGGCGACGAACGCCTCGAGGTCGAGCTCGGGGGCGAGGATGTGGCGCACCCGCTCCAGCACCTCGATCTCTCCCAGCGCCGGCAGCCGCCGCGCGGCGGAGTCGATCGCCGCCAGCGCCACCGCCGACCCGTCGAGGGCGAGGCAGCCGTGGCGGCTGAGGTAGACGTCGACCGCGTCGAGCCCGCCGACGCGGTCGACGCGCAGAGCCGGGCCGCGCAGCGTGCGCAGCTCGTAGTTGGGCTCGGTCGCGGTCAGCGCCCGCTCCTGCTCGGCGGTGGCGTAGGCGACGAAGACAGGTGCGGTCGTCCCCGGGCTGCCCTGCAGCGTCGCCGGCACCGCGCCGTAGGGGGAGACGTGGGCCGAGTAGACGACGTCGAAGCCTTCGAGCCCCGCGTGCAGGAGCGGCAGCGGCGCCGGCTCGAGCCCCGCCAGCTTGCGGGTGAGCACCCTCGGGGAGGCGTTGGCGCCGTAACAGAGCAGCGGCCGGCGGCCGCGGTCGAGGTCCACGTCGACCTCCGCCAGCGGGTAGGTCCTGGCGCCGACCTGGACGAAGGAGCGCAGCGGCGCCTCGTACGGGTAACCGGCGGCGCGGGCCAAGATCTCGCCCGCCTCGATCGGGTGATCCATCTCCCCAATCTCGCAGACGCGCCGTCGTCGTGGCCAGATAGGCAGTATTCAGCCGACCATGCGCGTGCTCTTCATCGGCGACGTAGTCGGCAGCCCCGGGCGGCGCGGCCTGCGCGAGACGATGCCGGCTCTACGCGAGGCGCACTCACCGGACCTGATCGTCGTCAACGGCGAGAACTCGGCCGGCGGGATGGGGATCACCGAGCGCACCGCCAACGACATCTTCGCCGCCGGTGCCGGCGTCATCACCAGCGGCAACCACGTCTACCGCCACCGCGACGCCTACGAGTTCCTCGACCGCGAGCCGCGGGTCGTGCGCCCGGCCAACTACCCCCGAGCCAACCCCGGCCACGGCCACACCGTGGTCGAGGCGGGCGGGATGCGAGTCGCGGTCGTCAACCTCAGCGGCGGCGCCGGCCTCAAAGTCGCCCGCTCGCCCTTCGACGTCGCCGACGAGATCCTCGACCGAGTCGAGGCCGACGCCTTCCTGGTCGACTTCCACGCCGAGATGACGAGCGAGAAGGTGGCGATGGGCTGGCACCTCGACGGCCGCGTCGCCGCCGTCCTCGGCACCCACACCCACGTCCCCACCGCCGACGCCCGGGTGCTGCCGGGCGGCACCGCCTTCATCTCCGACGTCGGCATGACCGGCTCCCGCGCCAGCATCCTCGGGGTCAAGACCGAGCAGGCGCTGGCGGCGCTGATGACGCAGATGCCGACCCGCTTCGAAACCGCCGAGGAGGACGTCTGGGTGATGGGCGCCGTGGTCGAGGTCAACCAACGAGGGCTGGCGGACTCGATTGCTCCGCTGATGGTCCCGGCGCCTCCTCCCGCCTGACCGCGAGCGTGGCGAGGGCCACGAGCAGCAGCGGGTAGAACCAGGGGATGTAGAGGTAGAACCAGTGCTTCATCGTGATCTGCAGAGCGAGGATCGCGGCGGCGGAGAGCGCCGCGACCTGGACCAGCGACTTGCGGCGGGGGACGAAGGCAAGCGCGATCGAGAGAGCGGCGGTGGCGAGGAGCAGCGCGTCGCGCAGCCAGTCGAGCGAGGGCACCTGGCCCCAGATGCTGAACGGCGAGTGGCGGTCGACCTGGAATCCCAGGGTGCGGTCGTAGAACGTGCGTAGGCCGGGATCGATCGCCGGCCAGAGCATGGCGAGAACGCCGAACGCGACGAACGCGCCAGCGAAGAGCACCGCGCTGCGCAGCGGCGAGCGCTGCTCTTCCTCCCCCCTGTAGGTGAGGAGCATCGGCGCGAGGACGGCGGGGGCGAACTTCGCGAAGGCGGCGAGAGACGCCAGGGCTCCTCGCAGAGCTGGCCGCGCCAGCCAGACGAGCAGGGCGACCATCAGCATCGCGACGAGGCCGTCGTTGGAGTTCGACTCGAGGACCATCGCCGTGTAGGGGTAGGCGGCCCAGCCGAAGGCGAGGGTCGCGGCGAGGCGGCGGCCCTCCGGCCCCGGCCGGATCCGCAACCCGAGCAGGATCAGCAACGCGAAGGTCGCGATGTCGAAGCTCACAGCCGCCGCGTGCGCGCCGTCGACGTCGTCCCAGACCCCGGACCAGGGCCAGATCCGCTCGAACGGGACGTAGGCGAAGTAGCTGACCGGCCCGTAGGTGTCGCCCTCGGGGATGTCGCTGGGGAAGTTGCCGTAGACGGCTTCGCCGTGGGCGATCCGGTCGGCGCCAACGATGCTGGCGTAGCCGATGTCGGCGGTCCCCGAGTCGGCGATGTTGAGGCCGACGCGGAAGCCCATCAGGAAGAGGGCGGCGATCAGCAGCCAGACGGCTGGCCAGCTCGGGCGCAGGCCCTCGCCGCGGCCGCGGAACCCGATCCACAGCGCCCGCCCCAGGAGATAGAGGAGGACCGGGTAATAGAGCGGCACGGAGACGCCGATTTCGCCGCGGTTGAAGAAGAAGTGGGAGACGCCGAAGGCGAGCAGGACGAGCAGGTCGAGGTTGGCGACGCGGCGCCAGCGGCGCCAGTCGAAGAGCCCGACGAGGAAGATCGCGCAGAGCGGCAGGAAGACGTAGGGCGCGTTGAGCGTGTGGCCGAACTGGCCCGAGTAGCCGCGCGCCATCTTCCAGGCCACCTGGTAGCCGGTCCACGACTCCTTGACTTCGCCGCTATCGGGGTCGACCAGGACCAGCGCCAGCTCCTTGCCTTCGGCGAACCAGGCGACCTCCCAGTGCCCTTCGACCCAGTTGACCGACCCCGAGAGGTCGGGATGGAGCTGTCGCTCCTTTTCGACGTTCGGGTCCTTGGAAGCTTCGGTGAGAGCTTCGGACTGCGTCACCTTCGCCTTCGCCTTCGCTTCGGCTTCTTCGCCAGCCGATGCCGCCCGGGCGCCCGCCGGCCCCGCCAACCCGGCCCCGAGCAGAGCGGCGATCGCCAGAGCGGCGGCGAGCGTTCTCAATTGCCGTTCTCCACGCCGAAGTAATCGAGCACCGCTGGCGCGACGTCGCGCAGCGTCCACTGCGCACGCTCGTCCGGGGACTCAGGTCCGCAACCCACAAACAAGAGAGGCCCGAGCGAGTCGCCCCCATGCAGGGAGCCGTGGCTGCCGCCGCCGACGTGCGAGTCGCCGCCCCAGTCGAGCGCCTCGAAGCCGAGCTCGAGCGAGGCGATGAAGTCTCCGGAGTGAGGCGCGGTCAGCGCCGACCAGACCCGCGCCAGCGGGTCGGGGTAGGTCTCGCTGCGCAGGACCTCGCCCTCGACGCCGGCGTCGAGCACCGCCGGGTCGCCCTCCAGCTGCCAGCGGACCCCGCGCAGGTCGGCGACGTCGGCGCCGGGGCGAAAGCGGACCGTGGCCCCGCGCCGTTCTACCACCGCCCACTCGTCGCCGGCGACGGGCATCCCGGGGCCCTCGCGCCGCAGCGGACCGCCCGCCGCCGCCTCCAGCCGGCAGACGAGGTCGACCCCCTCGGTCGCGCCGAGGCGCTCGGCGACCGCGAGCGGGTCGGCGCGCTCCCCCTCCCCCGGCAGCAGGTAGACGTGGGCGGCGCGGCCGGTCGGGCTGACCGCGAGCTGGGCCAGCTCGGGGCGGTCGTCGGAGGGCTGCAGCACCGACCACTCGCGGGCGAGCAGCTCGGCCAGCGGCAGGCCGCGGTGGACGTCGGTCTGGGCGTGGTCGGCGACGAGGATCAGGGCATGCTCGGCGAGGAAGCGGTCGAGGCCGCCGGCCGCCTCGACGAAGGTGGCGAAGCAGCCGTCGGCCTTGGCGATCGACTCGACCGAGGCCTCGGGCCCGTGCCGGTGCGAGTAGTTGTCGTTGTCCGGGAGCGAGAGCAGGAGGAAGTCGAACAGCCCCTGCTCTGCCAGCTGGGCTGCGCAGCAGGCGGCGTACTCGTCGCGGTTGCCGGGGATCGAGGTCGACTTGCAGGGCACCTCGCGGCTGGCGTAGAGGTCGCCGTAGAAGAGGTCGGCCGGGCCCCAGGTGTGGTGGCGGAACTTGAGCTGCGTCGCCTCGACCGCGCGCCGCATCAACCCCTCGAGCGAGACCTCGTGGCGGTGGCGGCCGCGGTAGATCAGGAACGGCGTGCAGGCGGTCCGCGCCCCCTCGTCGTCGAGCTGCTCGAACAGCGTCTCGACCTCGGGGCTGAGATGGGCGAGGTTCATGTTGTAGACGAGGTCGTAAAGGGCGCGGAAGACGCCGAAGGCGCGGGTCGCGTCGAGCGAGGAGCCGTACTCGACGTAGCGCCGCTCGAGCCGGTGGTACCAGTTCATGCCGCTGATCCAGTGGCGGTCGGCGCCGACGCCGGTGACGATCTCCGAGCAGGCCACCGGGGTCACCGAAGGGAAGCTGGAGACGCAGTCGGGGACGAAGACGCCGCGCTCGAGCAGCGCCGCGAAGGTCGGCGCCCGCCCCTCGCCGACCGCGCGCTCGAGCATGTCGGTGCGCAGCGAGTCGACGTAGGTGAGGACGAGCTTCTTGTCCGCGGCCGGCATGCCGGGGCTAATGATGCAGCCAGCCGAAAGCGGTCGGGCCAAACGTGCACTGGACTTCGCCGCAGCGTTCGCCGAGCAGGCGCTGGTGGACATGGCCGCTGCGGCTGACGCTGTAGAGCGTTCCCGGCACTTCACCCGGCAGCGCCATCAGCGAGCCGCCGGGGGAGAAGAAGGCCTCTCCAGGCGACGCCGGCGGGCCCACCTGCACCTCGCGGGCGGGGCCGCCCGAGGAGATCAGGAAGTGTTCGTCCGGGTCTGCGGGGATTTCGTACTTTTCTTCGATCGGGTAGTCGACGAAGGCGAGGCTGCGACTGTTCTGGGACCACTGCAGCTGGTGGATTTCGCGTTCGCCCGCCGAGCGATACACCCGCTGCTTCGGCCCGCCGCCAAGCGGCACGATCCAGACCTCGGCGGGGCGTCCGTGAAAGCCGACGAAGGCGACCTTCTTGCCGTCGGGGCTGATCGCGAAGTCTTCTTCGACGAACAGCCCGTGGCCGCCGTGGACGACGACCCGGGCGTGGGAGCCGTCGGCGTCCTCGATCATCAGCCGGTCGCGCCGTTCTTCCATCCACAGGGTTTCCCCGCCGGCGCACAGCTCCACCGTGTCGTAGCGGGTGCCCCTGGGGCGGACGCCGATCTGCTTCATCCCACTGCCGTCCAGCTTCATCGAGTCGACCTCGCCCTGGCGGCAGAGGCAGAGGATCCGCTTGCCGTTGCGCGAGAGCGTCGCCACCACCCCGCTCGGGCCGGTGAACACCCCGCTGCGCAGCAGGCGCCGGTGGCTGCCGTCGTCGCGGACCGACCAGAGTTTGCCGCTGAACTGGATGTTGGCGGTGCTGTAGAAGACCGTCCCCGCCGAGGCGGTGGCGGGGAGCGTCGCGAGGGTGAGGCAGACGCCGAGCAGGGCAAGCGCGCGGGGCCGCCCCACCGGTCCCCCTAGCGCAGGACCCGCAGGCCCGCGTGTTTGCGCTGGGCTCGCCGCCGCCGTGAGATCCCCAGCCAGGCGAGGCCGACGATGACGAGGACGATCACGATCGGGACGACGAGCGCCAGGCCGAGCACGATCAGGGCCGCCAGGGCGATGATGAAGCCGAGCGCTCCGGCGCCGCTGCCCTCGCGCCGGGCGGCGCCGGCGACCAGGTCGCTGATCACGAGGCAGGCTGCGGCAGCGCCGACCATGGTGATGACCGCGCCGACCAAGCCGTCGATCAGGAAGCCGGCGACCAGCCCGATCACCGCCGCCAGCAGGGTCATCCGGCCGCGGGCCGAGCCATGGGTGCCGGTGGTGCCGGCGATCATCCCGATCGCGATGCCGATCACCAGCTCTTTCAAGACGTCCATTGCGGAAAAACTAACTGGCTGGGGCGCCGAGCGTCTTTCCGGCACACTTGCTGCATGAGCGAACCGCCGCAGCCCCCCCACCGCCGCCGGGCCCACACCAGCAACCGGGACCTGGCGCGCTACGCGGCGCTGTTCGCCGCCCGGACCAGGGTGATGCGCTCCTCGGCGATGCGCGACCTGATGGCGATCACCGCCCGCCCCGAGGTGATCTCGCTCGCCGGCGGCCTCCCCGACACCTCGACCTTCCCGCCGCAGAGCTTCGCCGCGCAGATGACGCGGATCGCCCAGGAGTCGGCGGCGGAGGCGCTCCAGTACGGGCCGACCGAGGGCTTCGAGGAGACCAAGGACTGCATCCTGCAGGTGATGGGGGCCGAGGGCATGCTGCCCGACCACGCCGACGTGATCGTCACCACCGGCGGTCAGCAGGCGCTCGACCTGATCGCCAAGACCCTGGTCGACCCCGGCGACGTCGTCATCTGCGAGGCGCCGACCTACCCAGGCGCGGTGCCGGTCTTTTGCAGCTACGAGGCCGACACGATCCAGATCGAGTGCGACGAGAACGGGATGAGGGTCGAGGAGCTCGAGCCGCTGCTCGACCGCCTCGCGGGCGAGGGACGCCACCCGAAAATGATCTACACGGTGCCGACATTCCAAAACCCTGCCGGGGTGACGATGTCGCTGGAGCGCCGGCGGCGGCTGGTCGAGCTGGCCCGCGCCCGCGAGCTGCTCGTCGTCGAGGACAACCCATACGGGCTGCTCCGCTTCAGCGGCGAGCAGCTGCCGCCGCTCTACCAGCTCGACGGCGGCGACTTCGTCATCTACGTCGGCACCTTCTCGAAGATCCTCTCGCCGGGGATCCGCCTCGGCTGGGCGGTGGCGCCGCCGCCGGTGATGGAGAAGGTGGTGCTCGGCAAGCAGGCGAGCGACCTCTGCACCTCGACCCTGACCCAGTACTTCGTCCGCGAGTACTTCGGCGAAGGTCGCTGGCGCGAGTACATCGAGGAGCTGGTCGACCTCTACCGCGGGCGGCGCGACACGATGGTCGAGTCGCTGGCGGAGTACTTCCCGGCGGGGACGACCTGGACCGAGCCCGAGGGCGGCCTCTTCATCTGGGCGACGCTGCCCGAGTACATCGACACCGGCGACCTGCTGGCCAAGGCCCTGCGCGCCGACGTCGCCTTCGTCCCCGGCTCGGCCGCCTACGTCGACGGCCGCGGCGGCAGCTCGATGCGGCTCAACTTCTCCGGGGTCAGCGGCGATGAGATCCGCGAGGGGGTGCGGCGGATCGGCAAGGTGATCGCCGAGCAGGTCGAGCTCTACGAGGCGTTGACCGGGGAACACACGATGCCGGTACCCCGGCCTGAGCCGGTCGCGGTTGAGGAGCAGAACGTCCTGCCGTTCCGCAAGGCCGGGGGGAGCGGCGCTTGAGGGTGGCCGTCCTCAAGGGCGGCCGCTCGCTCGAGCGCGGCGTCTCCTTGCGGTCGGGCGCCCGGGTCGAGGAGGCGCTGGCGCGGCTCGGCCATGAGGTCGACGCGATCGACGTCGGCGGCGACCTGGTCAAGCGGCTCGGCGAGCGGCCGGACGTCGCCTTCGTCGCGATGCACGGCGTCGGCGGCGAGGACGGTACCGCCCAGGAGTTGCTCGAGATCCTCGACATTCCCTTCACCGGGCCTGGCGCCGCCGCCTGCGCTCGCTGCATGGACAAGTCGCAGGCCAAGCACGCGATGCGCGAAGCCGGGATCCCGACCCCCGACTGGTTCGCCTTCAGCCAGGCCGCCTTCCGCGAACTCGGTGCGGCCGATGCGCTGGGAGAGATCGAGGGGACGCTCGGCTTCCCGCTCGTCGTCAAGCCGAGCCGGGGCGGCTCCTCGCTCGGCGTCAAGTTCGCCGCCGACGCCGGCGAGGTACCGGGGGCCCTCGTCGCCGCCTTCAGCTACGACGACCGGGTTCTGCTCGAGCGCTACGTCGACGGCCGCGAGCTGGCGGTCAGCGTCGTCGGCGACGAGGCGCTGCCGATCGTCGAGGCGCTGCCGGCGGAGGGCGACCGCTACGACTTCGAGGCCCGCTACGCGATCGGACGGACCCGGTTCGTCTGTCCGGCGGAGCTGAGCGAGGCGGAGGCGGGTGCCGTGACCGAGGCGGCGCTCGCCACCTACCGGGCGCTCGGCTGCACCGGCTTCGCCCGCGTCGACCTGATCCTCGACGGTGGCGGGCAGCCCTGGGTCCTGGAGGCCAACGCGATCCCCGGCCTCACCGACACCAGCCTCCTCCCCCAGGCTGCCGAGGCGGCGGGAATGTCGTTCGAGGACCTGGTCGAGCGGATCGTCGGCCTGGCGCTGGAGCCGGCCTGAGCGTCGCGCTCAGCTTTCCCCGGATGCAAAGTCATCCGGGGTTACCTCGTCGAGGAACTCTTTGAATTTGTCGACGACCTCCTCGGTGTCCTCGACCTCGTGCTCGAACTCGATCGCCGACTCCTCGATCACGTCCTCGGCGGCGAAGATCGGCGCCTGCACCCGCACCGCCAGCGCCAGCGCGTCCGACGGCCGCGAGTCGATCTCGACCTCCGAGCCGTTTACCGAGACGGTGATCGAGGCGTAGAAGGTGTTGTCGCGCAGCTCGGTCACCGCCACCCGCTCGCACTTCGCGTCGAGGTTCTCGAGCACGTCGGAGAGCAGATCGTGCGTCATCGGCCGCGGCGTCGAGGCACCCTGCAACTTCATCAGGATCGCCGCCGCCTCAGGGTGCCCGATCCAGATCGGCAGGAACCGATTGCCGTCGACCGTCTTCAACAACACGATCGGCTGCTTGCCGACCATGTCGAAGCTGACGCCATAGATCTGCATCTGCTGCAAGGGAAACGCTCCCGGCCGTGGTTGGCGACCAAGTATAGGGTCGGCCTACGGGCGCCAGGGACACCCACGACGGGTGCAGCTAGCCGGAATCAGCAGTGGCGTCGAGTGCCCTGGCCGAGGTCCAGCCGCCGGTTAAGCGCTGGTGCAACTCGATCGCGCTGCTCTCGGTGAAGCCGGAGATCAGGTCGATCACGACGCGTGCTCTCGCCTCCACGTTGTCGCCGGCATCCTCCAGTCTCTCCCGCGCGCCGGGTGGGAACAGGCGGCGGTCCCCGGAGTTGCCACGAGAGCTGGCCTTGAAGTACTGCTCGAAGAGGTTGGTGATGACGCGTTCCTGCCCGTGCTGGACGACCCCCAGGCCCGGCCTTCTGATCACGAAGACCCGGACCAGCAGCTTGAGCGCCTCCACCTCCTGACGCATCTCCTCATCGATCTTGAGCTCCACCTTCCCGGGATCGTCCGTCGGGTGCAGGGTGAATGCGTCCAGGTAGCGGGTGATGAGATTCGATCCGAACTCCCGCATGCCGGCGCGATTCGCCTGCGTGTAGTCGTAAGGGGTCCGCGGTCCGAACGGTGAGAGGGGGCGCTGAACCGCGGCGAGGAGATCGTCGATTGGATCCCTCGGGAAGCCGGCGGGTTCCGCGGCCTTCGCCCCTTCGATGCCTGGGCTCGGCACGCGATGAGCTCAGAAGCTGGAACCTCAAGGCAAGTCGGGTAGTGGGCGATCCTGGATTCGAACCAGGGACCTCGTCCTTATCAGAGACGCGCTCTAACCAACTGAGCTAATCGCCCGGGGACGGCGATGATAGCGGCGTCGGGTGGAGCCGGTCAGCGGCCGCGGCGGCGCAGGTTCCGGGCGAGGGCGTGGGCCTCGGCGGGGTCGTCGAAGAGGAGCTCGACGGCAAAGCCGTCCTTGCGGGTGCGGACCCTGACTTCGTGGCCGAGCGCCGACTCGAGGTCCTCGCCGGCGGCTTCGATCGCGGCGGCCTCCTCGGGATCGACCGGCTCACTCCTCCTGATCTTTGGCTGGCTAGCCAGCCGAACCCTGTTCTCGGTCTCGCGGACCGACCAGCCCCCGTTGACCGCGTCGCGGCCAAGACGGCGGCGGACGTCGTTGCCCTGGGCGCCGAGCAGGGCCTTGCCGTGACCTTCGCTCAGCCTGCCGCTCTCGAGCAGCTCGATCGTCTCGTCGGGCAGCTCGAGCAGGCGGATCAGGTTGGAGATCGCCGAGCGGCTGCGGCCGACGCGGCGGCCCAGCTCCTCTTTGGTCAGCCCCAGCTCGTCGACCAGGGCGGAGCAGGCACGCGCCTCCTCGACCGGGTTGAGGTCCTCGCGGACCATGTTCTCGATCAGCGCCGCCTGCAGCCGCTCCGCCTTCTCCTGCTCGCGGACGACCGCGGGCACCCGCTCGATCCCCGCCTGCTGCGCCGCGCGCCAACGGCGCTCGCCGGCGACCAGCTCGTAGCTGCCGTCGGCGAGGGGGCGGACGAGCAGCGGCTGGACCACGCCGGTCGCCTCGATCGAAGCCGCCAGGCCAGCCAGGGCATCGGGGTCGAAGTGGGTGCGGGGCTGCTCGGGGTTGGGCTTGATCGCCGCGACCGGGAGCTCGCGCAGTTCGCCGGCGCCGCCGTTCTCGACTTCCGGCAGGATCGCAGCCAACCCCGACCCGAGGCCGCGGCGGGCGCCCTTTTTGGTGCCGCTAGCCACGCGCCGCCAACTCCTTGGCAAGCGCCCGGTAGGCGACGGCTCCATGCGATGCGGGGGCGTGCTCGGTCACCGGCAGACCATAGCTCGGCGACTCGGCGACTCGGACGCTGCGTGGGATCACGGTCTCGAAAACCATCTCCGCGAAGTGGTCGCGTAGCTCGGCCTCGACGTCCTGGGCCAGTCTCGTCCTCTCGTCGTGCATCGTGATCAGCAGTCCCGCGACCTCGAGCCGCGGGTTGAGCTGACGCCTGATCAAACCGAGCGTCTCGAGAAATTGAACCAGGCCCTCCAGCGCCAGATACTCGGCCTGGACGGGGACGATGATGCGGTCGGCGGCGACCAGGGCGTTGACGCTGACCGGGCCCAGCGCCGGCGGGCAGTCGAGGAAGGTCATCGCGAAGCGCTCGCGGACGGGGCCGAGGCGATCGCGCAGGCGAGTCTCCGAGCCCTCGATCCGCGGCAGCTCAACCGCGGCGCCGGCGAGGTCGCGGTTGGCCGGAACCAGCCAGAGGTTGTCGGGCCCCGCTGGGCGCGCCGCCTCCGCCACCGACACCTCGCCGGTCAGGCAGTCATAGGAGGAGGGATGCACGTCGCGATCGCCGCCGAGCGCCACGGTCGCGTTGCACTGGGCGTCGAGGTCGACGAGCAATGTCTGCTCCCCCGATCCGGCAGAGCAGGCGGCGAGGTTGACCGCGGTCGTCGTCTTACCGACGCCGCCCTTCTGATTCGCCACCGCGTAGACCTTGCCCATGTCGGCGCCAGACTAGTGGGGACGCAACCGGCGAGGGCGGGGAGGGAATCCGCACGCCGTGACGGGAGGTCGGATAGCCTGCTGCGCGTGCCCGAGACCAACGACTGGCCCGATACCCCCGCCGAGCGCGCTCGCGAGCTGATCGAGGGCGTCCTCGACGAGCTCGATCTGGACGGCGACGTGGAGGTCGACGAGGACGAGGAGCGGATCGCCCTGACAGTCGTCGGCGAGGAGGACTATGGCCTGCTGATCGGCAAACGCGGGCAGACGATCGACGCCCTGCAGCTGCTCTGCTACCAGGCGGCCTTCCGCGGCATGCGCGAGCGCAAACGGGTCGTGGTCGACGCCGCCGGCTATAGAGAGCGGCGACGCGAGACCCTGGAGGGCCGCGCCGACCGTGCCGCCGAGCAGGCGCTGAGCAACAACCGGGTGGTCGAGATGGACCCGATGAGCGCCCAGGAGCGCCGCGTCGTCCACGAGCGCCTCAAAGGGCGCGCCGGGGTCGAGACCTACAGCGAGGGCGACGAGCCCCACCGCTGCGTGATCGTCGCCCCGCTCGTCGCCGAGTAGAGCCGTATGGGCGGCGCCGACCCGCTCACGACCCTCGACCCAGCCGCGCGCCAGGCCCTCGCCACGGTCCTCGAGCTGCTCGCCGCCGAGCGCGCTTCGGTCAGCTCCGTGGTCGACGAGCGCGCCTGGCGCGTCCACGTCGCCGACAGCCTCACCGGGCTGGAGGTGCCCGAGCTGCGCGCCGCGGGGCGGGTTGCCGACGTCGGTGCCGGCGCGGGCTTCCCGGGCCTCGTCCTCGCCGCGGTGCTGCCCGGCGCCGAGGTCGACCTGGTCGAGTCGGTCGGCCGCAAGTGCGAGTTCATCCACCGCGCCGCCGAGGCGGCGGGAATCGCCAATGCCCGGGTCGTCAACCTGCGCTCGGAGGAGCTGGCCGCCGGCCGAGGCCACGACGCCTACGACGTGGTCACCGCCCGTGCCGTCGGCCGCCTCTCGACCCTGGCCGAGCTCGCCAGCCCGCTGCTGAAGCCAAATGGAGCCCTCGTCGCCTGGAAGGGCAAGCGCGAGGAGGACGAGGAGGCGCAGCTGGAGCGCGCGGCCGAGTCCCTCGCAATGCACCCCGAGTCGATCCTCGACGTGGGCGACCGAGCCGGCAGCGAGCACCGCCACCTCCACGTGATCCGCAAGTCCGGCCCGACCCCGCCCGGCCTCCCCCGGAGGCCGGGAATGGCCAAAAAGCGCCCCAAGGGCTAGGAGCTTCTCGGAACAAACCGCCGACAAAGCCCTCTTCGGAGAGCTGGATCGTTTCGCAGGGAGAATCTGGCACTCCCTGGAACGTCTTGTACCTGGAGCTCGCGCGGCCCTAGGACTGCCGGAGCACGACCCGGGCGAGAGGTTAAGTGGAAGGGAGTGCCAGATTCTCCCCCCGGAGCTCTATCGCCGCTTGCGTTTCTTTTTTTTCGGCGGCGGTGGCGGCGGCTTTGCTTCGGCGATCGCCGCCGCCCCGGCGGCCGTTGCCGCCACTGGAGCGGGGATGATGCGTTGGATCACCAGCGACTGGCCGACGGTCCAGATGTTGGTCGTGATCCAGTAGAGGATCAGCCCCGCGGGGAAGTTGATGATGAAGAAGACGAAGAAGAGGGGCAGGATGAACATGATCATCCGCTGGCTGCGGTCGGCGGTGACCGACATCACCATGCCCGAGGCGAGCTGGGTGCCGACGTAGAGGACGAGGAGCACGATCAGTTCGGCCCCGGTCGCCTTCGCCGTCAGGTCGTGGATGAAGAGGAATTCGGCTCCGTGCGAGGCGCATTCCCCCGCCTTGCAGCCCATGTCCGTCGGCAGCTCGTGGCGCAGCGTGTAGAAGAGGGTGATGAAGACCGGCAGCTGCGCGACCAGCGGGATGCAGGAGGCAAACGGGTTGACTTTGTTCTCTTTGTAGAAGCGCATCATTTCCTGCTGCATGCGCTGTTTGTCGTTTTTGTATTTCTCCTGCAGCTCCTTGATCTGCGGCTGCAACGCCTGCAGCGCCCGCATCCCTTTCAGCTGTTTGTAGGTGAGCGGGATCAGGATCGCCCGCACGGTCACGGTCAGGGCGATGATCGACATTCCCCAGCTGAGGCCGGCGCTGTTGTGGAAGAACTTGAGGATCCCGTTCGCGACGTCGACGAGCGGTTGGAGGATGGTTGCGTCAGGCAGGATCACGAGCGGGCTTCACCGTGGTAGTCGGCGGGGTGGACATGGCCAAGGCCGCGCAGAGTAAACCGATCGGGCACCGGATCGAAGCCACCATGGCTGAACGGGTTGCAGCGCAGCAGCCTCCAGGCGCCGAGCAGGAGGCCGCGGGCGACGCCGAAGCGCTCGATCGACTCGACCGTGTAGGCCGAGCAGGTCGGCTCATAGCGGCAGCGCCGCGGGCGGCCCGGGGAGATCCAGCGCTGGTAGGCGCGGATCGGCGCCAGCACGATCCGTTTCACGTGGAACGCCCCCCGGAGGCGCTTGCCAGGGCCTCTTCCAGGCTCTTGGTCACGCCGGCGGTGCCATCGCGCTCGACCAGGTCGCTGATCTCGGCCTTGGCGACGATGACGAAGTCGTGGCCGTCGGGCAGACCCTCGGATAGGCCCCAGAAAGCCTCGCGCAGGGCGCGCTTGACCTTGTTGCGGTCGACGGCGCCGCCGACCTTGCGGCTGACCGAGACGCCGAGCCTCACGTCCTCGCGCTCCTCGTCGCGGCGCGGGAACGTGTAGAGAACGAGATACCGGGTCGCATGGGAGGAGCCGTCACGATAGACGCGATCGAACTCGCCGCTGCGCGAAAGCCGACGTCGCTTCGACGCCATCAGGCCACGCCCGCGGTCATCTAGGGAGTGAGGCGCTTCCGCCCTTTGCGCCGGCGCCGCTTCAGGATCGCGCGACCACCACGGGTGCTCATCCGCGCCCGGAAGCCGTGGGTTTTCGCCCGCTTCCGCTTCTTTGGCTGGTAGGTCCGCTTCATGCCGGCGGAAGTATACGGACGCGGCCGAAATCTTTTCTGCGGGATTTGCGGGCGGCCCGAATCGATGCCTGAGAGGCGCCGCTATCGTCGCCGGCCAGGTGCCGGATGACTCCCCCCGACAAGATCTCAACGCCCTCTGGAAGGCGACCCAGGACCGCCTGCGAGCCTCCGTTCCCGAGTCGACTTTCCGGCTCTGGCTGGAGCCTCTAGAGCCCCTCGGGGGCGACGGCGAGACCCTCTTCCTGAGCGCCCCGGAGGGGAAAGCCGCTTGGGTCGAGCGGCGCTACGCCGGTCTGATCGAAGAAGCGCTCGCCAGCACGGGTGCGCCCTTGCAGAGGGTCAGCTTCGCCGCCCCCGAGGGGCTCGCGAACTCCGGGGGAGACGGGCGAGGCGGCGAGCTCAACCCCAATTACACCTTCGACCGCTTCGTCATCGGTCCCGGCAACCGGCTCGCCCACGCGGCCGCCCTCGCCGTTGCCGAGGCCCCCTCGGAGGCCTACAACCCGCTCTTCCTGCACGGGCCTCCCGGGCTCGGCAAGACCCATCTGCTGGCGGCGATCGCCAACTACCTCGGCGCCAACGCCCCTGCTTTGAGCGTCCGCTACACGACGGCCGAGTCGTTCACCAACGAGTTCGTCGGCGCCCTGCGCTCCTCCGGCGCCGAGGCCTTCAAGGCGCGCTACCGCGACATCGACGTCCTCCTCATCGACGACGTCCAGTTCCTCGAGGGCAAGCCAAGCACCGAGGAGGAGTTCTTCCACACCTTCAACGCGCTCTATGAGTCGGGCAGCCAGATCGTCCTCTCCGCCGACCGCATCCCGAGCGAGCTTTCGACCCTCGCCTCGCGCCTGCGCGACCGCTTCGAGTGGGGACTGACCGTCGCCGTCGAGCCACCGAACCTGGCGACCCGCCTCACCGTCCTGCGTCGGCTGGTAATGGAGTCCGGGGTCGAGATCGCCGACTCCGGCGCCCTCTCCGAGCTTGCCCAGCGGATCGACGCCAACGTGCGACAGCTGCACGGCGCCCTCACCCGTGTCCTCGCCCACGCCTCACTGATGGCGAGGCCGCTCAGCAGCGAGCTGATCGCCGAGGTCGTGCCCCGGGCGCGCTCGGCCGAAGCAACCTCGGTCGAGGAGATCCAGCAGCAGGTAGCCCAGCGCTTCGGCATCTCTCGCGCCGAGCTGGTCGGCTCCAGCCGCGCTGCCACCCCGTTGCGCGCGCGTCAGGTCGCGATCTACCTCACCCGCGAGGTGACCGATCTCTCGCTGCCGCAGATCGGTCGTCTCTACGGCGGCCGCGACCACTCGACCGTGATCAACTCGCTGCGGCGGCTCGAGGCCAGCCTCGAACAGGACGAAGAACTCTCCCAGCGCGTCGCCGAATTACGAACAGCAATCCACAGCCCGCTCGCCGGTGAGCCCTGATAGCCGACGGCGATGCAAGAATCCCCGCTTTCCCCACAGCCGCTTCCACAGGCTGCAAACCGCGGCCCCAGGCGGAATCCGGCGGGTCACCAGCTTTTTCCACAAGCCCTATTCCAACTCGAGAAGGCATCTGAAACTTGAAGCTCACCAGCAAACGGGAAGACCTCGTCTCAAAGCTCTCCACCGTCTCTCGGGCCGTCTCGACCCGGGCCGCGATCCAGGCTCTGTCCGGGATCCTGCTGACCGCCGCGGAGGGGAAGGTGACGCTCGCCGCCACCGACAACGACCTCAGCCTCGAGACCGATCTCGCAGCCGAGGTCGGCGAGGAGGGGACGGTGCTGCTGCCTGGCCGCTTGCTCGCAGAAGTGGCCCGCTCGCTGGCCGACGACACGGTCTCGATCGAGTCGCGCGAGGCCGAGCGCGACGTCGAGATCCGTAGCGGCTCCAGCTCCTTTCATCTCCGCACCCTGCCCGTCGAGGACTTCCCGAAACTGCCCGCCGCGGCCGACGACAAGCCCGGCCTGAAGCTGCCGGCGCCGGCGCTCGAGGCGAGTATCGAGCTCGTCGCCCGCGCTGCCTCGCGCGACGACATGCGCCCCGTCCTCACCGGCGTCTTCGTCACCGGCTCGGACTCGGAGCTGACGATGGTCGCCACCGACTCCTACCGGCTGGCGGTCAAGCGGACCGAGCTCGAGGTCGATCTCGGCGGCCAGCTCGAGGCCAACATCCCGGCTCGGGCGCTGCGTGAGCTGAGCCGGATCCTCTCCCAGGAGGGAGCCGAGGAGGCGACGATCTGGCTGCTCGACAACCAGGCGGTCTTCGCCGCCGGGGGCATCACCTTGACGACGCGCCTGATCGACGGCCAGTTCCCGAACTTCCGCCAGCTCCTGCCCGAGTCCTATGACCACGACGTCCGCCTGCCGCGCTCGGAGTTCCTCGAAGTGACGCGACGCGTCAGCCAGCTGGCCCAGCGCAACGCGCCGTTGCGGCTCTCGTTCCGCCCCGGCGAGCTCGAAGTCGCCGCCGAAACGCCCGACGTCGGCGACGCGAAGGAGACGATGCCGGCCGCCTTCGACGGCGAGGAGCTGGAGATCGGCTTCAACCCCGAGTTCCTCAAGGAGGGAATCGAGAGCGTCGACGGCGAGGAGGTGCTGCTGCGCCTGATCTCGCCGCTCCGCCCCGGCCTGCTGCAGCCGGTCGAGAACGAAGACTTCCGCTACCTGGTGATGCCGATCAGGCTCAACGTCTGAGATGGCTCTCTAGGAGATGATGGGCCGGTGCTCGTCACTGCGATCGAAGCCCGGCCGCTGCGCAGTCTTGACCAGCTGCGCGTCGAGCTCGAGCCGGGGATAGTCAGCGTCGTCGGTCCCAACGGCATCGGCAAGACGAACCTCGTCGAGGCCCTCTACTTCGCTCTCACCGGCCGCTCGTTTCGCACCTCGGACCGCCGCGACCTGATCCCGTTCGGCGCCTCCTTTGCCCGCGCCGAGGCCTGGATCCGGGACGACGATGGCCTCGTCCGCCGCCTGCTGGCTTCGGTCAGCCGCAGCGAGGGCCGCCGCCACCTGCTCGACGGCAGCCCGGCTGATCCAGCGACGCTCGCGCGCAGCCGCCCCCCAGTCGCGGTCTTCGCCCCCGACCGCCTCAGCCTGGTCAAGGGCCCGCCGGCGGAGCGCCGAGCGCACCTCGACGGCTTCGTCAGCGCGAGGTGGCCGGCGCGGACCGAGCTGCGCAAGCGCTACGGTCAGGCGCTCGCCCAGCGCAACGCGCTGCTCGCCCGCCTCGCCGCCGGCCATGGCAGGGCGACGGACCTCGACGTCTGGGACACGGGGCTCGCGACCGCCGCCGCGCCGCTGATCGCAGCTCGCGGCGAGGCGATCGAGGAGCTCGCACCGCCGTTCGCCGCCACCGCCAGCGAACTTGGTCTCGAGGCTGGCGCCACCCTCTCCTACGCGCCCCGGGCCGCCGGCGACGGCGAGGAGATCCGAGCTGGCCTCGAGCAGCGGCGCGAAGCGGACATCCGCCTCGGCCGCAGCTCCTGGGGCCCCCACCTCGACGAGATCAAGCTCGAGGCCGGCGGCCGCTCGCTGCGCCGCTACGGCTCGCAGGGCCAGCAGCGGGCCGCCCTCCTCGCCCTCCTCTTCGCCGAGCGCGAGGTCCTGCGCGAGGCGCGGCAGACGATCCCGCTGCTGCTGCTCGACGACGTGATGAGCGAGCTCGACCCCGGCCGCCGCGAGCGCCTCGTCGCCCGCCTCGCCGACGGCGGGCAGACCCTGATCACCGCTGCCGACGAAGAGTCGCTGCCAGCGCCGGCGCTGTCCTCGGTGGTCCGCCTGCCGCGCCCACCGGCCCTCGACGACGCGGCCGCGGCATGAGCCGCCGCCCCGCCCCGCGCCAGGCGGCCTCGGCCTTCCGCGTCGCTCGCGACCTGGCGGCGCCGAAGACCGGCCTCGCGTCTGTCCAGGCGGCTTGGTCGGAGGCGGTCGGCGTCAAGCTGGCGACCGCCACCGCCCCCGCTTCGGAGCGCGCCGGGACCCTCACCGTCGACTGCGCCGACAGCGTCTGGGCGCAGGAGCTCGACCTGATGCAGGAGGCGCTGCTGGAGCGCCTTCGCGAGGTTCTGGGAGAGGCCGCCCCGCAGGCGTTGAGATTTCGTGTGAAAGGCGAGCGCTTCTAGTCCAAGTTTATGCACGATTTGCAGGGATTTTTAACGTTGGGGAAGGGGCTTCCGGAGGCCTGAACTGGTATTCTTATGGCAACCCGCCTCATGCCCCGAGCAGCCTGGAGGGAGTCTCCTCGGCGCCGGAGCTTTTCGTGTCAATCGGAAGGGACTCATTGCCTGAGAAAAAAGCCAGCGGCAACAGCGGCGATTCCTACGGCGCCAAGGACATCACCGTCCTCGAGGGCCTGGAAGCCGTCCGCAAACGCCCCGGCATGTACATCGGCTCGACCGGGCCGCGCGGCCTGCACCACCTCGTCTACGAGATCGTCGACAACTCCGTCGACGAGGCACTGGCGGGCCATTGCGACAGCGTCCGCGTCGTGCTCCATCCGGACAACAGCTGCACGGTCGAGGACAACGGCCGCGGGATCCCGGTCGAGACGATGGAGAAAGAGGGTCGTCCGGCGGCCGAAGTCGTGCTCACCGTGCTCCACGCCGGCGGCAAGTTCGGCGAAGGCGGCGGCTACAAGGTCTCCGGCGGCCTGCACGGCGTCGGCTCCTCGGTGGTCAACGCCCTCTCCGAGCGCCTTCATCTCGAGATCAAGCGCGACGGCCACGTCTGGACCCAGGACTACGAGCGCGGCAAACCGCAGACCGAGCTGACCAAGGGCGCTGCCAGCGACGAACACGGGACGACGATCACCTTTCTTCCCGACCTCGAGATCTTCGAGGAGATCGAGTTCGACTTCCAAACGCTGGCCGAGCGCCTGCGCGAGACCGCCTTCCTCACCCGCGGCCTCAAGATCGAGCTGATCGACGAGCGCGGTGCGACCAACAGCGTCACCTTCCAGTACGACGGCGGCATCGAGGACTTCGTCCGCCACCTGAACGAGAACAAGGACGAGCTGCACCGCAAGGTGATCTTCTTCGAGGGCAGCGAGGACTCCGGCGAAGTCGAACTCGCGATGCAGTGGAACGGCTCCTACCAGGAGTCGATCTTCAGCTTCGCCAACAACATCAACACCCACGAGGGCGGCACCCACCTCTCCGGCTTCCGCGCGGCGCTGACGCGGACGCTGAACGCCTACGCTCGCAACAAAGGCCTGCTGAAAGAGAAAGACGACAACCTCGCCGGCGAGGACGTGCGCGAGGGCCTGACCGCGGTGATCTCGGTCAAGCTGCACGACCCCCAGTTCGAGGGCCAGACCAAGACCAAACTCGGCAACCCGCCGATCAAAGGCCTGGTCGAGGAGACGGTCAACCGCAAGCTCGGCGAGTACTTCGAGGAGAACCCGAGCGACGCCCGGCGTGTGATCAGCAAGGCGATCGACGCCGCCCGCGCCCGCGACGCGGCGCGCAAAGCGCGCGACCTGACCCGCCGCAAGTCGGCGCTGGAGAACTCGACCCTGCCCGGCAAGCTCGCCGACTGCACGGTCAAGGACCCGGCCCTGGCCGAGATCTTCGTCGTCGAGGGAGACTCCGCCGGCGGCTCGGCGAAGCAGGCGCGCGACCGCAACACCCAGGCGGTGCTGCCGCTCCGCGGCAAGATCATCAACGTCGAGAAGAGCCGGATCGACAAAGTCCTCGCCAACAACGAGGTGCAGGCGCTGATCACCGCGATCGGCACCGGCGTCCACGATGAGTTCAACCTCGAGGACGCCCGGTACCACAAGATCGTGATGGCGACCGACGCTGACGTCGACGGCGCCCACATCCGCACCCTCGTCCTCACCTTTCTCTACCGCCAGATGCCGGAGCTGATCGACGCCGGCTACGTCTACATCGCCAAACCGCCGCTCTACCGCGTGAAACAGGGCAACCAGGTGACCTACCTGGAGCGCGACTCCGAACTCGAGGACCTGCTCCTGCGCGACAAGCTCGAGGACTTCAAGCTGACCGACGCGAGTGGTGAGACGAAGAAGCTGACCCCGGCTCGCTGGCAGGCCTACACCAGGCGCTCGAAGGAGTACGAGGGCTGGGGCTCCTCGCTGCAGGCCGAGTTCGGCCACGAAGCCGTCCGCTTCCTCGAGGAGTCGAACCTGCTCGACGAGCGCACCGCGACGCTGAAAGCGGCGGCGACGCTGCTCGCCAAGAAGGCGCCTGAGGGGGAGCCGTTCGACACCGAGGTGGTCTCCGAGAGCGAGGACCTGCTCGTCGTCAAGGCGATCGAACGCAAGACCGGCCTGGCCCGCACCCACCGGCTGCCGGCCGCGCTCTTCTCCCACCACGACTACCGCAAGTTCGCCGAGGTCCACGAGGCGTTGCTGAAGCAGGTCGGCCGGCCCCCGTTCGAGATCGAGCTCGGTGGCCGCCGGGGCGCTGCGCTCTCCTTCGAGGCACTGCGCGGGGCGGTGCTCGAGCTGGCGCGTCACGGCGTCGACCTGCAGCGCTTCAAGGGACTCGGCGAGATGAACGCAGACCAGCTGCGCGAGACGACGATGGACCCGGCGAGCCGAACCCTGGCGCGGGTGACGCTGGAAGACGCGACCGCCGCCGACCAGATCTTCTCGATGCTGATGGGCGACCAGGTGGCGCCTCGCCGCGACTTCATCGAGAGGCACGCGAAAGACGTGAAATTCCTTGACGTCTAGTACCGCATTCGCCCTTGACCAACTCGACCCGAATGGGGTGATGAGCTGATGGCGCTCGACGCGCTGACCGGCCGCATCGAAGAGCGTGAGCTCGAGAAGGAGATGCGCTCGTCGTACCTCGACTACGCGATGAGCGTGATCGTCGGGCGGGCGCTGCCGGACGTTCGCGACGGGCTCAAGCCGGTCCACCGCCGGGTCCTCTACGCGATGCACGACATCGGCCTGCAGCCAACCCGTTCCTACCGCAAGAGCGCCTTCGTCGTCGGCGAGGTCATGGGTACCTACCACCCGCACGGCGACTCGGCGATCTACGACACGCTGGTGCGGATGGCGCAGGACTTCTCGCTGCGCTACCCGCTGGTGGACGGCCAGGGCAACTTCGGCTCGATCGACGACGACCCGGCGGCGGCGATGCGGTACACCGAGGCGCGCCTGGCGCGGATCGCGACCGAGCTGCTGCGAGACATCGACGCCGATACCGTCGACTTCGGCCCCAACTACGACGAGAAGGCGAGCGAACCGCTGGTCCTGCCGGCGCGCTTCCCGAACCTGCTGGTCAACGGCACCTCGGGGATCGCGGTCGGGATGGCGACCAACATCCCGCCGCACAACCTGCGGGAGGTCTCCGCTGCCGTCGTCGCCTACATCGACGATCCGGAGATCGACCTCGACGGGCTGATGCAGCACGTCAAGGGCCCGGACTTCCCCGGCGGCGGGATCATGAGCCGCGAGGGGATCCGCGACGCCTACGCCTCCGGCCGCGGCAGCATCAGGGTTCGCGCCCGCGCCCACGTCGAGCCGCTCAAAGGCGGCAAGGAGGCGATCGTCGTCACCGAGCTGCCCTTCATGGTCAAAAAGGGCGGCGAAGGCGGCCTGATCACGAAGATCGCCGACCTCGTCCGCGACAAGAAACTCGACGGCATCTCCGACCTGCGCGACGAGACCGATCGCTCGGGGATGCGGCTCGTGATCGAGCTCAAGCGCGGCGGCCCGCCGGCCAAAGTCGTCCTCAACAACCTCTACAAAAAAACTGCGATGCAGTCGACCTTCGGCGCCAACATGGTGGCGCTGGTCGACGGCGTCCCGCGCACGCTGAGCCTGCGTGAGCTGATCCACTACTACGTCGAGCACCAGCGCGAGGTCGTCACCCGCCGCACCCAGTACGAACTGCGCCGCGCCGAGGCCCGCGCCCACATCCTCGAGGGGCTGCTGGTCGCGCTCGACAACCTCGATGCCGTGATCAAACTGATCCGCGCCTCGAAAGACCCCGACTCCGCCCGCGAGGGTCTGATCGAGAGGTTCGAGCTCTCGCGCGAGCAGGCGCAGGCGATTCTCGACATGCGGCTGCAGCGCCTGACCGCGCTCGAGGCCGACAAAGTCCGCGCCGAGCACGCCGACCTGATGGAGCGAATCGGCGAGCTGCGGGCGATCCTCGGCGACGAAGCGAGGGTGATGGGGCTGGTCAAGGACGAGCTCGGCGAAATCGTCGCCTCCTACGGCGACGAGCGCCGTACCGAACTCGTCCACTTCGAGGGCGACGTCGGGATCGAGGACATGATCGCCGACCAGCAGATGGTGATCTCGCTGACCGCCTCGGGCTACGTCAAGCGGCTGCCACTGGCGACCTACCGCCAGCAGAACCGCGGCGGCGTCGGCGTGATGGGGATGAACATGAAAGAGGACGACTACATCGCCCATCTCCACATCAGCTCGACCCACGACTACCTGCTCTTCTTCACCAACCGCGGCAAGGTCTACCGGCTCAAGGTCTATGAGCTGCCAGAGGGCTCGCGGACCTCGAAAGGCAGCTCGCTGCGCAATCTGCTGCCGCTGCGCGAGGGCGAGACGGTGATGGCGGTGATCCCGACCCGCGATTTCAAAGAGAACAAGTACCTCGTCTTCGCCACCGCCGACGGGCTGGTGAAGAAAACCGAGTTTCTCGCCTACAACACGCCGATCCGCGCCGACGGGATCATCGCGATCAAGATCCGCGACGACGACGAGCTGGTCCAGGTCCGCCTCACCTCGGGCGAAGACGACATCCTGATGGTCTCCCACTCCGGCCACGCCGCGCGCTTCTCCGAGGCGCAGGTGCGGGCGATGGGTCGCGACACCAGCGGCGTCAAAGGGATGAACGTATCCGGCAAGGACAACCGGGTACTGGCGATGGACATCGCCCGCAACGACACCGAACTGTTCGTCGTCACCGACAACGGCTACGGCAAGCGCACCCCGGTCTCCGAATACCCGGTCAAGGGCCGCGGCACGAAAGGCGTCCTCACCGCGAAGCTGACCGAGAAGAAGGGCGGCCTCACCGGCGCCCTGATCGTCGCCGAGCACCAGGACTTGCTCTTCATCTCCCAGAACGGGATGGTCCAGCGCACCTCGGTCGGCGGCATCTCCCAAATGGGCCGCTCGACCCAGGGCGTCAAAGTGATGAACATCAAGGACGACGACTCCGTCAGCGCCGTCGCCCTCGTGGTCGAATCGGATAGCGGAGACGGTGCCCCCGTCGCCGACGAGCCCCCCGCCGACGAGCTGTCGATGGACGGCAGTACCGATGGCGCTTCGCCGGAGGGCGACACCGCTACGGAGTAAGGGACTGGCATATTGACTCGCCTCTGGTGGGGTCAATATGCCAACGTGGTCGCTCAGCTGCCGTCCCCGGCGATGGTGGTCTGGGCGTCTCTTCCAGGTGCCCTGCAGGTTGCGTCTCACGCGCGGTGCCCCTCGACCCTAGGGCTCACTGTGTGCTTCTCTGGGTACGCACCAAGCGGATCGACACTACCGGAGGTGGGCAGGAATGCCAGCGTGGGGATTTACCGCAACGATGCGGCAGACCGAGCCGTACGGATTGCCGGAAGGGTGGCTGGACCCTGGCAAGGCAATTACCGACCCGATTCACGGTGACATCCGCATCACCAGGCTGGAGCAGCTTCTCTTGGACACGCCCCCGATGCAGCGGCTGCGCGGAGTCCGCCAGCTTGGAACCACGCACCTGGTTTATCCGGGAGCCACTCATAGTCGCTTCGCCCACTCCCTCGGTGCCGTTCGAGTGGTTCAGACGCTCCTCGACACTGCCATAGATCAGAGGAACGGAAACCATCCGGAGCCCGATCTGTTCGACGAATGGGAACGCCAGGCCAAGGAGGAAGGAAAAGGCATCCGGGACGATTCCCCCGACAGCGTGCTTGCGGCGAGATTGGGTGAGCAGCTGTGGCAGATCCGTTTCTTGCGCCGGGTGTCAGAGGCAACCGTTCTCGCTCGCCTTGGAGCTCTGCTGCACGACATAGCCCACCTACCCTTTGGGCATACGATCGAGGATGATCTTCGCCTCCTTCGTCCGCATGACAGGGGCAGGTCACGCTTCGATGTGATCTGGACAGAAGTGATTGGGTCGTGCGAAGGCCAGATCGCGGCTGATGCGACCCGGCGGGAAGAATCGGACGAGACGATCAGCAAACGACTTGCGGAGCTCGACCCACTCAAGCCCTCTGGGCGCCTGTTTGACGATCTACAGCACCTGATCCTGTCAAGTGAGGAAGATTCCGACGGGGAGAAGATCGAGGCGGCGAGCCGGATCCAGTACCCCTTTGTTGCGGACATGGTGGGAAACACCATCTGCGCGGACCTGCTCGACTACCTGCTCCGGGATCACGTGTTCACGGGACTGCCAATTCGGCTCGGGGAACGGTACCTGTCATCCTTCTACATCACTCCGAACTCGGGTGGCGGTCTGTATCGCAGACGAATGGCGCTGCTCACTCATCGGCAAGGGGTCGAACGGCGAGACATCGTCTCGGAGACCCTCAAGCACTTGCGCTATCGCTACGAGCTCCAGGAGCGCGCGCTGGTCCACCACACGAAGCTCGCCGCCGATGCGATGGTGGGCAAGCTGTTCGAACTCTGGATAGAGGACGAGAAGGCTCTGCTGCGGAAAGATCCTGGTCGGAAGCGACAGGCAAAACGCCGGATGCCGAAGGACTTCGCCTTCCGTAAGAAGCCGTCGGAAGAAGGAGACGAGATCGAGCAGATAGCTCACTCCGAGCTCGAGTTCCTTCTCCGCCATCACGGCGATGACGGCGTGCTGGAGGTAATCGCCGCCGAAGGTTCTTCAGCACCGAGCTCACTTGCACGAGATCTTCTCTCCCGCCGGTTGTACAAGCCAGCTGCCAGTGCAGTGGGAGCTGCCGCCGCAGAGGACCTCTACGAAGAGTTCGGGCCGCCACAGAAGCGGCGTGAGCTCGAGGCGGAGGCTTGCAGCCGCGCGAAAATCAGCCGCCCCTGGAACCTTGTGATTTGGATCCCCGACCCCGACATGAGGCTCAAGCTCGCTGAATTGTTGGTCAACAACGGCAAGGGCATAGCGAAGTTCAAGGACACGTTCAAACACGGCGAGGACATCTACGCGGCACACAAGGCTCTCTGGAACATCAGCGTGTTCGTACACCCATCGGTGCCACAGCGCCGCGTCAGCGATGCCCTCGCGTACCTCGGGCGAAAGCTCGATGTCTCCTGGGATACCCACGCCGATGAGCTCGGCTCAAACCCGGAGGTCGCACCCGAGCACCTAGCCGCGATCCGGGCTTTGAAGATGCGCGAGTCGAACGAAAAGGTCCAGACGCTCATCGAAGAGGCCCGCATCGCTTTGCCGGCACGCGGCGGGGCGCCAAAAACTCAGGAAGGGTTGGACAACAAGGTGAGATCCTTGGCAGAGGACTTGGAGTTGATCGAGCCGCAGGATGCGGCCACGCCGCCTGACCTCTAGGCGACAGCGACTAACTGACTGCGCTCTGGGAGCCAGACCGAGTCCGGATGGCTAGCCCGCAGCTCTTGGAGCGCCGCTGGTCCGTCCTCCATCACCTCGGGGGTGCTTGACCACTGCGGCTTCAGCTCGCCCCTCGGCCCCCGGCCGAACCAGATGGAGATTCGCAGGTCCCCTCGCGCTTCGGCCATGGCTCGGGCAGCGACCTCCAAGGACACGTCGCAGCTTCCTTGTAGAGCGATCAACGCCTCTGGAGTCGACGGGATGCCCGCTGCAAGCCTTTCGGGCACCAAGAGGCGACGGCTGAAGACGTCGCAGAACTCCTCTTGGGTCCTCGAGTCCGGCAAGCTGCGAACGGCCCGCTCTCCCCGCTGCCGCGAATACGAGAAGACATGCCCAATCTCGTGACCCACGCGGAAGCGAAGACGGTGGCGGTGGAGGTCGTCGCGAAGCGAATCAGGGACCCGGCCCCAGCCGCCTGGTGGGGTGGGGTCGACGCGGATGCCGAACTTGTTGTCAGGGAGGGGTACGAGAAGCGCCTCCGTGCCTCCGTGAGCGGCTTCAAGTCGGCCGGTTCTCACCCGCGCCCGTAACCAGTTGCATATAGCTACTAAATCGGCCCGCGTTGCGCCGGACAGCCCACAGGCCCCCCGCAAATCGGTGGCCATTCGGCCTGCCTGCTGGCGACTTGGGACCGTCACGAAGCCTGGCGATTCTGGGTGAATTTCCGCCTTTTTCAAAATATTGCTGCAATATTGCAGCTCTCTATGACGCCTCCCGAATGGCAATCCAGCGCAGTTAGCGAGCTTTCGCCCGACCTCCCGCTTCTCGAGTGCCCGATGTGGCCGACGATGCAATGGCTGCCTGCGGCGGTGGTGCGAAAACTCGACGTGCTGGTCAGGGCCGTGAAGCGGCGCCCACCCGGATTTTCCAGCACGCGCAGCGAGGTCGTCAGCGCGCTGATCCTTGGCTGTGATCCCCTGAGCCCGCCTTTTCTCGAACATCTCGGCGCGTACAGGGCTCAGCAACGACCAACTCGCCCCCCTCGAAAGGTCACGAAGGGAATTCCAGTAACGCTCAGAGTGCCGTCGCCCATCACGCTGCGGCTCGACGCTTTAATCCGCGAAATCGCCCGCGTCGACTCGCGGGTCTACCGCCACGAGGTGGTTGCCACCCTCATCCTCCACGCCGGCGAGCCCGAGCGGGTGGAAGGGCTCTGTCGTGACTTGCACATCGCGTTGGCGCGCGCGGCTGGAGTCGGAGGTCAACCTCTGAGTGCGGTGCTGACCCGAGAACGGCCGGCCCCCGGCGCGAGGACCTAAGCCGCCGCCGGTAAGTACTGCTGCCAGTTCGCCGGGATCTTGGGGCTGGCGACCTGGATGAAGACCGTCGGGGCGGGGGCCTTGGGGGTCTTTTTGGGGTGCATCTGGATCTCGCGGGGGAGGCGGTTGCCCTTGCGGCGGTTGCAGGTGGCGCAGGCGGCGACGATGTTCTCCCAGACCGAGAGGCCGCCGCGGGAGCGGGGGATGACGTGGTCGACGGTGAGGCCCGATTTGGTCGAGCCGCAGTACTGGCAGGTCCATGAGTCGCGGGCGAGGACGGCGCGGCGGGTGATCTTGCGGCGGTGGGCCTCGCGCGGGATGCGGACGTAGGAGACGAGCCGGATCACGTCGGGGCGCTCCATCGTCATGTGCTCGGAATGCAGGGCGGCACCTTCGCGGCGCTCGAGCAGCTCTGCCTTTTCCTTCAGCAGCAGCACAGCGGCGCGTCTCAGCGTGCAGACGTTGATCGGCTCATACGTTGCGTTCAGTACAAGAACCCGTGCCATGCTGCCCGGGAATCATAGGGACCGCCGCCCCCAACCTGCCGACGGTCAGGTCGTGGGGTAGGAGCCGAGGACGCGCACGGAGGCGGCCTTTTGCTGCAGCTCGCCGAGCGCTGCCTGCACCGGCTCGTCGGCCAGGGCGCCCTCGAGATCGCAGAAGAACATGTAGCGGCCGAGCTCCTGGCGCATCGGCCGCGACTCGATCCTGCTCAGGTTGATCCCCCGGTTGGAGAAGACGGCGAGCGCGTCGACCAGCGCCCCGGGGTGGTCCTCGCCGAGCTCGGAGAAGACCAGCGAGGTCTTCCACGGACCGGCGCCCGTCGCCGCGGTTCCGGCCGGGGCGATCCAGAGGAAGCGGGTGACGTTGCCGCTCTCGTCCTCGACCCCCTCGCGCAGCAGGACGCAGCCGTAGAGCCCGGCCGCCGCCCGGGCGCCCAGCGCCGCCCAGGGCCGGCTGCTCTCGGCGACCATCCGTACCGCGGCGGCGGTGCTGCTGACGCTGCGCTGTTCGACCTCGGGCAGGGTCGCGCGCAGGAAGCGCGCGCACTGGGCCAGCGGCTGGGGATGGGAGAGCACCGCCTCGACGTCGTCGACCGCGACGCCCTCGCGCCCGATCAGGTGGACGCGGACGCGGTAGTCGTACTCGCCGACGATCGTCACCGTCTCGGCTTCGAAGGCGAGGGTGTCGAGGGTCGGCCGCACCGAGCCCTCGATCGAGTTCTCGATCGGGACCAGCGCCCGCTCCGCCTCACCCGCCTGCACGGCGAGGATCGCGTCGGGGATCGTCGGGGTCCGCAGCGGCTCCAGCTCGCCCTCGCTCCAGGCCTCCCCGAGTGCATCCTCGGTGAAGGTTCCCGCCGGGCCGAGGTAGGCGACGCGCACCAGACCCGACCTACCCGACCGTGACGGTGTAGGTCGCTTCGTTGTTGGTGCTGAGTTCCTCGCCCGGCACGGTGGGGACGTTGACTTCGAGGGTCACCGTTCCGGTCGGGACGGGGGTCAGGGAGATCACCGTGCTGCCGATTTCGCCCGGTTCGATCGCTTCGATCGTGCCGCTCGTCGTGTTGCCGCCGTTGTAGGAGACTTCGACCGTGATCCCGTTCTCGGTCGATTCGCCCTGGTTCTGGACCTGGACTTCGACTTCGAAGGCTTCTTCGGCGGTGACGATCGCTTCGCCGCCTTCGACCAGTTCGGTGCCGTTGACGCTGGTCGCGGAGAGGCCGAGGCCGTGGACGCCTTCGGTCGTCGTCCCGGTGGCGCCGCTGATCGCGCCGAGGGCGCCGGAGACCGTGCTTTCTTCCAGCCATTTCGTCCCTTCGGGGACGAAGGTGCTTGCCGGCACGTCGGAGCCGTCGATGCCCTTGTCTTCGAAGACGCCGTTGATTTCGGGACGTACCACCTCTTCGTAGACGACGTCGCTGGAGAACAGCGTCCCCATCTGCCTGGTGATCGCGGCGATGGCCTTGGCGGCGACGCCGGTGTCGGCGAGGGCGCTGCTCATTTTGCTCGCGATCTTTTCCATCGCGCTCGAGCGCAGCTGGTAGACGAGTTCGAGGCTCTGCTGGGCGTTGCCCATCTCGCCGGGGGCGCTGAGGCCGTCGACCCGCGAGGCCTGCGTCTTGACTGCGCTGGCGTCGGCTTTGACCTGTTCGGTGAACTCGGTCACGGTCAGGCCGCCCGGGTCTTCCAGGCTTTTGAAGAAACCGCTGCTCGTCTGTTCGGTTTCCTTGAGGATCTGCGAGACGTTGCGCCCGTAATCGCTCAGCGCCCGTTCTGCCCGGGCATCGAGGCAGCCCTTGACGCCGAGCACGATGACGATCAGGACGACGAGGGCGCCGCCCAGGGCCAGCCCGCGCCGCAGCATGATCTGCTGTCGCTGGGGTCGGCTTTTAGGTCGCGGCCGTCGTGGCCGCCGGGATACGGAATCCTCCAAGGGGGCGCTCTCCAAACTGGGTGCCTGGGCCGGAGAGTATGAAGCCTGGCGGGGTCGAAGCGCCATTTGATGCCGCAAACGGTGAGTTTTTCCCATCCCGCAAGACCGCCTGCGAGGCAGGAACGAGCGCCGCGACGGCGAAGCGGGAGGGGCTTTGGTCGGCTCTGTCGTGCTCAACCGGTTCGTGATCGAGCGCCGCATCGGCAGCGGCGGCTTCGGCGTCGTCTACGAGGCCTGGGACGGCCGCCTCGAGCGCCCCGTCGCGGTCAAGGCGATCGAGCAGCGGGGCGAGGCGGGGCGCCGCGTTCTGCGCGAGGCCCAGGCTGCGGCGCGGCTCAACCACCCCGGCATCGTCACCCTCTATGAGCTCGGCGAGGAGGACGGCAACGCGCTGCTGGTCACCGAGCTGGTCGAGGGCTCGACCCTCGCCCGCCTCTCCCACGAAGGGGTCCTCTCCGACCGCGAGATCGGCGAGATCGGCGCCGACCTCTGCGAGGCGCTCGACCACGCCCACTCGCGCGGCGTCGTCCACCGCGACATCAAGCCCCAGAACGTCCAGGTCACCGAAGGCGAGCCGCGGGCCAAGCTGATGGACTTCGGCATCGCCCGCCTCGCCGACGACTCTCCCCTAACTGCCGCCGGCGACGTCGTCGGCACCCTCGCCTACATGTCGCCCGAGCAGGCCGAGGGCCGCGAGGCCGGGCCCGAAGCCGACGTCTACTCGCTGGCGCTGACGCTTTATGAGTGCTGGAGCGGCGAGAACCCGCACCGCCGCTCCAGCCCGGCTGCCACCGCCCGCGCGATCGGCGCCCGCCACCGCCCGCTGCGCCGCCTGCGCTCTGACCTGCCGCGCGAGCTGACCGATACGGTCGATGCCTGCCTCGTCTCCCGCCCCAACCGGCGCCCCTCGCTGGAGGAACTGGGAACCGCGATCGAGGACGCGCTCGACTACCTCGACGACCATGCCCCCGAACGCCGCCCGCGGGTGCTGCTGCGGCTCAGCGCCGTCGCCTGCGCCGCCTCGGCCGCCGGCTTCCTGATCGCCGCCCACGGCGGCATCTAGCCCCTTCACACTCCTGATCTAGGATTTTTGCGATCAGCATCTTCCGCAAGCTCGAGTCAGGGATCGAAGGCCTCGTCGAGGGGGTCTTCAGCCGCGCCTTCAGCTCCGAGGTGCAGCCGGTCGAACTGGCCCGCAAACTGGCCAAGGAAATGGACGCGCACAAGACCGCCTCGGTCCAGCGCGTCTACGTCCCAAACGAGTACACCGTCTATCTCTCCAAGCCCGACCGGGCCAAGCTCGAGGGCTATGAGCGCTCGCTCGAGCAGGAGCTCTCCGGTTACCTGCTCGAGCACGCCCGCCGCCGCAGCTACGACCTGCTGACCCGGCCCGCGGTCGAGTTCGCGACCGACGAGCGCCTGCGCCTGGGCGAGTTCGGGATCCAGGCGCGGCTGGTGAAGCCGCCTGTCCACGAAGGCGAAAAGGCGAGCCAGGGCGAGGAGGGCCACACGATGGTCTACTCGGCCGTCCGCGAGCGCGACCGAGCCCGGCCGAAAGAGCCCGAGCAGGCGGTGCGGGCGCTGGTCTCGACCCGCGCCGTGGTCGAGCTCGACGACCGCCGCTACGTGCTCGATGGGCCGCGAGCCACGATCGGGCGCTCGAAGTCGGCCGAGTGCGTGCTCGCCGACCCCAACGTCTCCCGTCGTCACGCCGAGCTGCGCCGCTCCGAGAGCGGCGACTGGCAGATCGTCGACCTCGGTTCGACCAACGGGATCAAGGTCAACGGCCGTCGCGTCGCCTCCACTCGGCTCAGCCCAGGCGACCAGGTGACCGTCGGCACGACCAGCTTCGTGTTCGACATCGAGCAGTGACGGCCGCTCACCGTATGGTGCCGAGCAGTGGAATACGACCCGATATCCGTCGCGCTTAAATTCGGCTTCCTCGCCGTCCTCTTCCTCTTCCTGCTGGTGATCGCGCGCAGCGCCTGGAGGGACCTGCGGCAGACCGCCTCGCCGGCGCCGGATGCGACCGGATTCCACTCCCCGGCAGGCTTCGCCGCGGCGCCGGGCGGGACCGACGCCTGGCTGGTCGCGCTGCGCGGCGGCGGCCTCGAGCGCGACCAGCGCTTCGACCTGATCGGCGGCCTCTCGATCGGCCGCTCCAAGGACGCCGACGTGCAGATCTCCGACCGCTACGCCTCCTCGATCCACGCTCGCGTCTTCGAACGCGGCGGCCGCTTCTACGTCGAGGACATGAACTCGACCAACGGGACCCTGCTGGGCGGCGCCACCCTCAACGGCGAGGCGGAGCTGATCGACGGCGACACGGTCCAGATCGGCGACACCGAGTTCAGGCTCGAGGTGTCATAGATGGCGCTCCGCATCGAGGAGAAGGCGATCCGCACCGACACCGGCCGTCAGCGCAACGCCAACGAGGACTCGCTCTTCACCCGCGACAACGTCTTCGTCGTCGCCGACGGGATGGGCGGCGCTCAGGCCGGCGAGGTCGCCTCCAAAGCCGCCGCCGAGGCCTTCGACCGCGAGTTGCCCAAGGCGCCGCCCGAGCGGCTGCTCGAGGAGACGATCGAGGGCGCCAACCGGACGATCCACGAGCGCGCCCGCCGCGACCCCGAGCTGGCCGGGATGGGGACGACGACGACGGCGATGATCGTCGACCTCGAGGGCGAGCAGGTGGCGATCGGCCACGTCGGCGACAGCCGCGCCTACCGCTTCCGCGGCGGTCGCCTCGAGCGCCTCACCCGCGACCACTCGCTGGTCGAGGAGATGCGGCGCAAGGGGCAGCTGACCGAGGCCCAGGCCGAGGACCACCCGCAGCGCTCGATCATCACCCGCGCGCTCGGCCCCGAGCCCGAGGTAAAGGTCGACGTGCAGACGGTGCCGGCGCTGGCCGGCGACGTCTTCCTGATCTGCTCCGACGGGCTGACGACGATGCTCGACGAGGCCCACGTCGCCCGCATCCTTTCCCGCGCCTCCTCGCTGGAGAGCGCCGTCCGCGCCCTCGTCGACGAAGCCAACCGCGCCGGCGGCCGCGACAACATCACCGTCGTCGCCTTCCGGCTCGAGGACTCTGAGGCACCGGTTGGCGCTCCCCTCGTCGCCGCCGGAGG
>Ga0335070_10000122_pt1 | contig 87460 bp, 106 predicted proteins | sample Lox_Sample_13_FD_206722 | JGI IMG/M metagenome (GOLD analysis project Ga0335070, IMG submission 206722) | Soil microbial communities from Loxahatchee National Wildlife Refuge, Florida, United States - Lox_Sample_1.3 | ecosystem: Environmental > Terrestrial > Soil > Wetlands | place: USA... | reverse complement strand
GCGGTTGAACAGTATTTGGAGATCACGAACAAGCATGCGAAACCCTTTATATGGACCAAAACAGCTGACAACATTCTTGCACCGATTGCAAGATTTTGCAAACGAATTAATGACTCAGGACACTAGTGACTGATTTATAATCAAACCAAATAGACCAGATAGACTAAATAGATTAGAAAGACTATAGAAACTAGACAGACCAGAGAAACCAAATAGACCAAATGGTCGCAAAGATCGCAAAAATTTATAGTCGTACATCAGGATATCAGCATAACAGTCGGTAGAATATCAGAGTGCCAGAACCTCAGGTGGACAAGATGAGAAATTCAAAAGAAGATGATCGCTCCGCTGATCTTCTGATTGCTGATTCACTTCCCAGTAATCCACTAATCTTCTGATATGCTTTTCCAGCTTAGGCTTACTATTGACCCAATAACTAATTTGCCATCATTGTTTCTCTTGCATTACAAGACCATGGAAGTCATAATGATTCAGATTTGTTCTCGGAACTCTTAATCTGATTGCCAGTCGGTATGACAGGAAGGATGGCCCAATGAATGCACGTGGGATGAAAATCATGGGATGTCTTCTCATATTGGTATGCGCCACAGGATGCGCAACAACGAGTAGTATCGTTCGAGCAAAAGCGCATGGAAAAGGAACAAGTAGGGTCTATCCAGTGAATGTTGAGAGAGCTTGGGAAATTGCAAAAGTGGTTTTTCGTTTCGAAGGACCGGATATCGAAGAGCACCGCTCCGAGGGATACATGGTTGCAAGGATTGGAGAAAGTTCCATTTCATCGGGAGCCATGGTGGGGGTATGGATTGAGCCGGTCGATAACGATAATACGAGGGTGACCGTTGTCATAAAGAGAAGGGACCCGACAGAGTTATCTGTCGCGATCACGGAGACCGATTTTCATGATAATTTCGTGCTGGCCTGGCGGATGAACGTTATTAAAAAGCCAGCATTGAAGCCGTGAATCTTCGAGATGGATTTAATTCTATTCCTCCTCTCTCCTTCTCTCCAAAAGAAATCGGAAAGATAAAAAAGATCGATCGTTGGGGCAGGAGCTTCCACCTAGAGAAACCAGACGGACCAAAAGTGATAAAATGTGAGCAACGTCACCGCGGATGAGGGGGGATGAGGAGTGTATGAGGAGTGTATTGAAAGTTGTACCTAAAAGAGGTACAACCATACCCACGCCTTCTGCTCGATGGGTCTATAAAGAGACAAAGGGTACTACCCTCAAGTAATGGTATTAGTAAGGGTATGATCCATTTCCCAAAATTCCTCTCCCCTGGCGCCAAACAACCAGATAGACTAGAGAAACTAAATAGACCAGACAGACCAGATAAACCAGAGAAACCAGACAGACCAAATAGTTGTCTTAATGTTGGATTTGTAGTATAGTTGGGCAAATTTTAGGTAAATGAGTTCCATATCTTCAATCATCAATCATCAATCTACAATCTTCAATTGGCAGGGTGGGGGATGAAATTTTGTTAAAAACTTCGGGATTGAACTTAAGCCTGTTCTTAAAAAGAACGGGCTTTTGTTTTTCGCCTCTGACACTTTACGATTCACGCTTCGCGGTTATAGGAGAGCAATTGAAAGGTGAAGGATGACCAAAAAAACTGGAAAGGAGATAGAGATAAAACGACTAAATCATCAAGATTATTCTGGCCTGTTGACTGGCGTCACTAAGTTGCTAGAAGAAGCTCGGCACGCATCGGCCCGCTCAGTCAACGAGATCCTGACCGTAACCTACGGGGAGATCGGCAGGAGGATCGTGGAATACGAGCAAAGGGGGTCTGAAAAGCCAGATTATGGTGAAGAAATTATTGATCGGTTAGCTTTAGATCTTACTCATCGCTTCGGACGGGGCTTTTCGAGACGGAATCTATTTTTAATCCGAAGCTTTTTCCTCACTTATCGGGAAAGAATGCAAACACCGTCTGCACTTTCTCAGAAAGGCAAAGAGGACCGTATTCCTTCCAAAAAGGCAGCAGGCATTGTGCAGACAGCGTCTGCACTTTCTTCTCTACAAACCCTCTTAGAAGTTTCCCAGACGCTGTTTGGGAAATTCCCTCTCTCATGGAGTCACTATGTTCGATTGCTTTCCCTGGATGAACCGCAAAAACGCGATTTCTATGAGGAAGAGGCTCGGAGGGCTGGATGGTCGGTTCGTCAGTTTGATCGGCAAATCAACTCCATGCTTTATGAAAGGGTGCCCTTTCGAAGAAAAAAGGAGACTTGCTTAAGAAAGCAGAGCGGCCTGGAAATCTCATTACGGCTGAAGGAGCCATTAGAGACCCCGATGTGTTGGAGTTTCTTGGCCTTCCAGAGCTGAGTTCTGAAAAGGATCTCGAAAATGCTCTCATCCAACACATGGCTGATTTTCTGCTTGAACTTGGCTACGGCTTCACCTTTGTTGCCCGCCAGAAAAGACTTCAAGTAGGGAGCGAGTCGTATTATCTTGACCTTCTCTTCTATCATCGTGGGCTGCAATGTCTTGTTGCAATTGACCTCAAGGTTGGAAAATTTACTCACGCTGACGCAGGGCAAATGAATCTCTATCTCAACTATCTGCTCGAGAATGAGAAGATGGAGAATGAAAACGACCCCATAGGGCTGATCCTGTGTTCTGAAAAAGATGAGGCAGTTGCACACTATGCCCTGTGGAGGTTGAGCAATAAGATATTTGCATCCCGTTACAGACTCCAATTACCCGATCCAAGGATTCTGAAGCGGGAGATCGAAGCGGAGCGAAAACGATTGGAAATGAGACTCCCGGACCAAAAACAAAATCATCTTTGACCTTCGCCTGCCCGCCGAAGCCTCTTCACCCCATAGCGTAGAAGGTTGGCGTAGGAGATCGCGTAGGCGGGCTTGTCCGCCGAAACTTCTTGACCTCCGTAGCCTCCTGACCTCCGAAGCCTTGGCGTAGGCGGTCAGTGTAGGCGGAAGCTCTTACTTACTCAATAACCTAACAGACTAAACAAACCAGAGAAACCAGATAGACTAGATAGACCAGACAGACCAAATAGTTGTCATAATGTTGGATTTGTAGTATAGTGAGGCAGATTTCGGAGGAGTGGGAGTTGGTTCAACCTTTTCCGTAATAACCCTGGATCGCACACAGCCTGTTCTCAAAAAGAATGGGCTTTTGTTTTGAAATCACAATTTGTGATTTCAAGATGACTTAGACAATTGGCTTTATATGGAGCCGCGGTGATATATAAGAGTGTGGGACTGATTCCGCCCGAACGGATTGAGCGGTCAATACTTCTGATTCGTGGTCACAAAGTTATATTGGATTCCGATCTTGCGGAACTCTACGGGGTGACAACCAAAAGACTGAATGAACAGGTAAGGCGTAATCTCCCCAGGTTTCCAGAAGACTTCATGTTTCAATTGACGGAGTCAGAGACTTACCTTTTGAGGTCGCAATTTGCGACCTCAAAGAAGGGGCGAGGAGGGCGACGTTATCTACCCTATGCGTTTACAGAGCAAGGTGTAGCAATGCTTTCGAGTGTCTTAAATAGCGAGAGGGCGATTAAGGTAAACATTGAGATCATGCGGGCATTTGTCCGGCTTCGAAGGATCCTTGCATCCCATGCCGATTTGGCCAGGAAGCTTGAAGCGTTGGAAAAGAAATACGATGCTCAGTTCAAAGTCGTTTTCGATGCGATTAGGCAGTTGATGAGACCACCGGAATCCAAGAAGCGCCCAATTGGATTTCTTGTTGAGGAACCTAAAGTTCCTTATATCACAAGAATCAATAGGAAAAGTTAGGGGTTACACCTCACGCCTTACCCTTTACGCCTTACGATGGAAGATGCGCTTTGCGGGATCCCGATAGCGATTTTTTTGCGCTGCGCGCTATGCCCTACGCGCTCTCCGCTGGGTTGGTTTGGAATGGGCTTTTGTTTTCTGATGGTAAATACCTTTCGCCTCACGACTTACGTTTTACGGGAGTGAAGTAACGCTATGCTCTCTGCGCCATGCGGTTATCAGGGTGGCGGATGAAATTTTGGTAAAAACTTCGGGATTGAACTTGAGCCTGTTCTTCAAAAGAATGGGCTTTTTTTCGCGGGAGTGACTCCAGAAAAATTGAAAGGTGAGGGTGGATAAGATTTCTGAAAGGGAAAATAAGTTAAAGAATTCAGCTACGTCCCCTGGATCGTACAGGGTGTTATCGGGTGAATTGGAAACAATCAATCACGAAATCAACAAAGCTATCGCCGCCGGATGATCAGGGTGCTTGAATCCCTTTACGGAAAATTAAAAACTTGCATCTTTGTAAATTGGATGGTAAGCTTCCAATATGCAAACCTACATTAAACGCTTCTTTACCGAAAAGATCAGAGAAAGATTGCTCAATATCCCTGGGGTCATCATTCTTGGTCCAAGACAGTGCGGGAAATCAACCCTGGCTAAAGCCATTATTTCTGAGATCGAAAATGCAGTCTATCTGGATCTTGAGCGCCCGTCGGATATCAATAAATTGACAGATCCTGAAGCTTTTTTCAGCCTCAATGCCGATAAATTGATCTGCCTTGATGAAATACAGCGGGTGCCGGAGCTATTTCCTATTTTAAGAAGTGTCATGGATGAGAATGGGCGGAATGGGCAGTTTATCATTCTCGGGTCCGCTTCTCCCGATCTGATAAGACAAAGTTCTGAGACGCTGGCGGGGAGGGTATCCTATTTTGAACTTACCCCATTTTTTTTCAAGGAAATATCTGAGCATAGCAGTCCAAATAAACTAAGAAAACTCTGGCTGGGAGGGGGTTTTCCGAGAAGTTATCTTGCCTCGGATGAAAAAGAAAGTTTTGAGTGGAGGCTTCACTTTATCAGAACTTTTCTTGAGCGCGACATTCCACAGCTTGGCTTTCGGATCCCGGCAAAAACACTCGAGCGGTTCTGGAAAATGTGTGCTCACCTTCACGGACAGCTTCTGAACAGTTCAAAGCTTGGAGAATCGCTTGGTGTCAGCCATCATACGGTACGTTCTTACAATGACCTGCTTGAACAGACATTTGTTCTGAGGGTTCTTCGACCCTATGAAGCAAATCTGAAAAAGCGACTGGTTAAATCTCCAAAGATATATATCAGGGATACAGGTTTACTTCATGCACTGCTCGACATTGAAAGCCACAATGAACTCCTTGGTCATCCTGTTTATGGCGCCTCATGGGAGGGTTTTGTTATAGAAAATATTCTTTCCGTTTTACCAAACTGGAACGCATTTTTCTACCGAGCTGCGTCAGGTTCTGAACTCGATTTAGTTCTTGAAAAGGGAAAGAGGCAGATAGCCGTAGAGTGCAAAGTGTCGACTTCTCCTACTCTGAATCGAGGGTTTTGGAATGCAGTGAAGGATTTGGCATTACGAGAAGTGTGGATCATTGCCCCGATCAGAGAATCATATCCTGGGGGAAAAGGAGTCACGGTTGCACCTCTTGAGGCGTTCATTGATCATCTATTAAATTTGTAGCGCCCCTATTCACTGCCTACCTGCCAGTAGGCAGGCCACGGTCACGATTGGAACGCCCTACGCCTAACGATTCACGGTTGAGAAGATTGTCATAAATTTCTGTTTTTGGTATATTGAGCGCAACTTAGCCAGGGATTCAAATATTGAAAAACTTTTGGGATTGAACTTATGCCTATTCTCAAAAAGAATGGGCTTTTGTTTTCTATCTCTAACGCCTAACTACTCACGCGAGGTTTTTGGAAGGAAAAATAAGTGACAGAATTCAACTACGGCCACTGGCTAAGACCAAGGAGAACTTCGGGGAAGCGGGGATATGAGTGCAGACGACCGACCGATGCCACATGATTACCCATCTCTCTTGGCGGAAATCAAAGAGCGCATCCGTTCTGCCCAGTACGATGCCCTGCGGGCCGTCGACAAGGAATTGGTAGCACTCTATTGGGACCTCGGACGGGTTATCTGCAAACGTCAGGCTGGTGGCACCAGTTGGGGCAAGGCGGTAGTGGAGCGGTTGGCAGCCGATCTTCGGGTAGAGTTCCCAGGTGTTGGCGGGTTCTCGGCCTCTAACCTATGGCGGATGAAAAGTTTTTATGAGACTTATGCTTCGTCTGAAAAACTCGCACCACTGGTGCGAGAAATCGCCTGGAGCCATAACCTAGTTATCCTCGAACGATGTACCGACCCGTTAGAGCGAGAGTTTTACGTCCGAATGACCAAGAAATTCGGATGGACCAAGAGCGTGCTTATCCATCAGATCGAGAATCAGAGCTATGAGAAGACCCTGCTCGGCCAGACCAACTTCGACAAAGCCCTGACGCCCGGGCTGCGTGCGCAGGCAAAGCTGGCCGTCAAGGATGAATACACCTTTGACTTTCTCGAACTCGGAGAGGAGCATGCCGACCGTGAGCTGGAGCGAGCGCTGCTGGGTCGCATCGAACAGTTCTTACGTGCCATGGGTGGCCTTTTCGCCTTTGTTGGGAGCCAATACCGCCTGGAGGTGGACGGCCGGGAGTTTTTTATTGACCTATTGCTCTTCCACCGAAGGCTTCGGTGCCTGGTCGCCATTGAGCTCAAGGTGGGTGAATTTCAGCCGGAGTTCGTTGGCAAGATGCAGTTCTATCTGACCGCGCCCGACCGCCAGGTGCGGGAGGAGTGGGAAAATCCCTCCATCGGCATCATCCTCTGCAAGGAGAAGCACCGTACCATTGTCGAGTATGCCCTTTATAATGCGACCAAACCGATTGGCGTGGCAACTTACCGCATCGTCGAGCGGCTGCCCAAAGAACTTAAGGGACAATTGCCGGGACCGGAAGAGATCGCCAGGCTTTTGGAGGATGGGGGATGAATGAGCAATGGAATAACTGGCGATAATTATGCATTTGCGGTTTCCACTTACGCTTCACGCCTTACGATCGAAGGTGTGCGCCATGCTCTATGCTTTTTTACGGACACGAATCACGCCTTCCTGCCCCTGCCTGCCGGTAGGCAGGGACACGTGACACGCTTTTAATGGAGAACACAAGAACAATTGAAAGGTGAAGGGCTTAGAACACTAATTCAAATTTCAAGGCCTGAGACCTTTGGGTGTACATCAAATTTGATGTTGACTTAAAATGGAATTTACTGTAGAATTTTATGAAAACCAATCGCGGAGATGTCCTATGCGGGAATTTCTGGATAGGCTCAAGGAATCAGATTCCGACGATTTCGCAATAGTTATGGCTGGGCTCGCTAAGTTACGGAACAGACAGTATCACAAACTCCCTCTATCAAGGCCTATTGGTGAGGATCTTTTTGAACTCCGACATCTGGGTAAACTCAACACCAGGGTGCTTTATTTTTTCGCAAGGGAACAAAGGATTATTGCAGTCCATGGGATCCGGAGCAAAGCCCAAAAAATCTCTGAACGAGACATTAAAGTTGCTCTGGAAAGAAAAAAGGATTGGTGGTCAAGGGGACCCTTATGAAGAAAAATACTAATTTTGATCTATATCTTGCGGAGCAGCTAAAGAGTCCGGATTTTGCTGAAAAATTCAAAAAGGCTGGCGAAGCTTGGGACATAGCCATACAACTGGCCTCTCTCCGGAAAAAGTCAGGGTTGTCACAGAAAGAGTTGGCCAAAAGGGTTGGGACATCTCAACAGCAAATCAGCCGCCTTGAATCACCTTCCTATGAGGGGCATTCCTTAAGCATGTTGCGTCGCGTCGCTGAAGTTCTTGGGGCAACCATTCGTGTCGAAATTCAGCATAAAAAGCATCAAACATTTTCATTACCCATTGTTGCTGAACCTCAAACTATTTATCGGGTCAAAAGAAAAAATTGAACTAAGGGGAACAGAAGATTAATTCAGTCAACAGGACCCACACCTTAAGCGCAACGCTCCTCAAACGAAGTGCTCCTTAAGCGTAGCAATCCTTCAATGTGGGGTTATTGAGTATGCCAGCGATTGCGTCTCTTGAAGATTTAAAAGCTGCCCAGAAAGATCTTCTGGAAGCCAAGGATATTGAAGAATTAAAGCGGGTATTTAAGAAATGGCGCAGGATAGGTTGGAAAAATGTCTGTAAATTGTGGCTTGGGAGAGAACACCGGAGCAATTGAAAGGTGAGGGTGGATGAGGTTTTTGAAACAAAAATAGGTGAAAGAATTCAACAACCCACGGATAGACTGTATTTTCATTTTCCTCTGATTTGGTGTATATAATAATAAAAAGATTAGGAGATAAACCCCATGAAAGAGCTCAATCGAATAACTATTGATCCAGATATTTGCCTTGGTCAACCTACGATTCTGGGAATGAGGATAACTGTTTCAGTTATTCTTAAACTCGTCGCCAATGGAATGACAACTCAAGAAATATTGAAGGCTTATCCAGAGCTTGAAGAGGAGGATGTCGTTCAAGCCTTAAAGTACGCAGCTTTCCTCAGAAAAGGCGAGACCGATTCCGTTAAAGGGGGCCATGGGTGGCTAAACTTAGATTCTGAATAGGAGGATTTTAACAATGAAAAATTGGAAAGACCGAATAATGATTAATCCCAACATTAGCCATGGCAGGCCCTGTATTAAAGGGACACGAGTTTGGGTTTCTCTTATTGTTGATAATTTTGCTGCAGGTTCAGGCGAAGATGAGATTTTGAAGGCGTATCCGTCCCTCACCAGAGAGGATATCCATGCTGCACTGGCTTTCGCTGCCGAAATGTCAAGAGAGCGCTATGTTGACCTACCGCTGGAGAGGGCTAAATGAAGTTCAAGCTGGATGAATGCGTAGACGCTCGGCTGTCTATAAATTTGAAACAAGCAGGATATGAAGCAACAACGGTTCACGAACAAGGGCTTCATGGAATAGAAGATGAAAGGCTTTATCATCTCTGTATGGATGAAGGTTCTGTCCTTGTGACCCTCGACATTCATTTCTCCAATGTCTTGAATTTCGATCCAAAAGATACACCCGGGATTGTGGTATTGAGAGGGCCCGATGATCTATTTGCTACAACCCTGAAATTGATTAAGACCCTAATAGAAGGCGTTAAGGGCGAGAAACCAGAGGGGAAACTTTGGATTGTAGAATTGGAGCGAATAAGAATTCACGAGAGCATGGAAGAAGAGGGCTGAGATTTTTGCCCCTTTTCATCACCGTTGATGAGACTTCTGCTAGATATAGAAATTTGCCTATCAGGTTAGAATGATATGGGCACTGATTTTGTGTCAAATTGAAGCCTGTTCTCAAAAAGAATGGGCTTTTGTTTTTCTGTGTCAGAACTTTCACGGACCATGATTCACGAATCACGCCTGCCTGCCCCTCCCTACCGGCAGGCAGGGGTAGGCAGGGACACGTGACACGGACTTAGAGGGGTGGAGTATGCCAGCGATTACATCTCTTGAAGATTTAAAAGCTGCCCAGAAAGAAGGTTTGAGTATTTACGCTATGCTCTATGGTTTTTTACGGACACGCGACACGAATCATGGACACGGTTTTAACAGGATAGGTTGGAAAAATGTCTGCAAATTGTGGCTGGAGGATAGGACTGCGGAACAATTGAAAGGTGAGGGTCGGAATGGTAAATAGTGTAGACACGACACCGCGACATTCAACCATGAAATGCAATCCTCATTCCGATTGAATATTTTTATTGACAAAAGGTATCAATTGATACCATAATATTTATGGATCGACCTTCCCATAAAGAAATCAGCCGGAAGTTAAAACTGGCAAAGGAAGCGGTATCAGGAAATCGAATTTCCATCTTGAATCCAGTTAGTGTCGCTGCTGACACATTAGAATTAGGCCTGAACCTTCGAAACATCTCAAATATCCTTAGCGATCTTTTGGAAGAAATAGAACCGAATGATTACGCTGGACAATATCCTCCGCAGCGGTCTTATGAAACTGAGATAAGGGAATCCGAGCTTTTGGCATTTCGATGGTTAAGCAAGAACCTAGGTTGCAAGGTTTATTTAAAATTTACGATTAAAGAAAATCAATTGTGGCTGGTGTCCTTGCATCAGGCGCGAAAATGAAAGGTGAGGAGTGAGATGAAAGAAGGTGGGATGAAATGTCCGAATGGACATGGGAAAATGGTGATGCAAAAGGTCAAAAGAAAGCTGACTTTTCGCGGTATCAGTTTAACGGTTCCGACAAACCAGTATGTGTGTAAGGTTTGTGGTAAAGAGGCAGGGACGGTCAACCAAGCGGCAGATACTCAGATGGCGATTTCGGAAGCCTATCGTAAGGCCGTCAACCTGTTAACGGGAAAGGAGATCGTTGGGAAGAGGAAGGGGTTAAATTTAACTCAGGAAGGTCTCGCGAAGAGAATGAACGTCGGAATTGCGAGCATTAAGAGGTGGGAAGGGGGGACGATCCAGAGCAAATCAATGGACCATGCCCTTCGGATCGCGCTTGGAGGTCAAAGTGTTGGAGATAGCTGCACTGGAAATCGGGCTTTTTCAATCCCGAGGATAAAATTAGTACTGAAAGAATTCGAGTCCATCCTTAGTAAACATCTTCTGAAGAAGAATGACAAGATGCTCTTCGCAGCCAAGTACCTGTGGTATGCGGATATGGTTGCCCACAGGGAAAGAGGCGAAAGCATGACTGGTTCCACTTATGCTGCCCTTCCTTATGGGCCGCAGCTCAATAACTATAAAGATTTGATTGAAGACATCATGAAAGCTGATGAGTCGAAGGCCGAGCCCCTTAGCCGGGAGGAAAAAAGGATTGTAACCCGGATTGCCTTGAAATTTCCTGAAGAGCGAATGGTTTATGATGCCGCGCATAAAGAAAAAATTTGGAAGAGACAACCCAATGGTGCCATCATTCCCTATCCCGATTCAGTGGAATTAACAGGGCTCTAATGGCTCCACAAAAAGAATGGGCTTTTGTTTTTCCCCTTGCGCCTTACGATTGAGGGTTAACGCTATGCGCCATGCTCTCTGCGCTATGCGAGTGGTTGAGGTGACCATGCCAGCGATTGCGTCTCTTGAAGATTTAAAAGCTGCCCAGAAAGAAGGTTTGAGTATTTAAGCTAAAGGCTACCTGTCCTCCGTAGTCCCGCAAGGCGGGACGTAGGAGGATGCGCTCTCCGCTTTGCGGGATCTTGGTAGCAATTGAATGGTGAGGGTGGATGAGGTTTCTGAAAAGGAATAATAAGTGAAAAAATTCGACCTGATCCCTCGGACCTAATTTGTTTTAGAACCTCTGTCCCTTTTCCATCTGTGAGCCTGAAGGTGAGGGAATGAGTGAAAAAACCCATGGCGATGGTTCCTCCCTGTCCGACCTGAAGCCATTGGTCAGAAGACTTGTGAAGGTAAGAAAACAGGCAGAAGCAATCGGTTTGTTCACTAATGATAGAGAATTACTGGAATGTACCTGCGGCTTGATAGAAGACGTTGCCTTTGATGGCCGCCTGTTTACCTACCATAAGAATGACCATGCTTTTAAGGATACTGGGCTGAATTTTATAAAGGTAAACGAGAACACGTTCTGCTGTCCTGTATGCAAAACCAAGCTGAAAGCAGAATATTTATGAGCCCGCAGAGGAAACTCAATTTAACCTTTGCCGAATTGGTCTCATCTATACGGCAGGCCCATGATCTTTTTTCGGCTCAAGCAGGCAAATCGGTCAATATCAGCCTTACCTTGCGCAACTGGTTTATCGGTATGTATATTACAGAATACGAGCTTCACGGTGCTGGTAGAGCCGGATACGGAGAAAATCTTTTCAATGAACTTGCTGCGAAACTTGCCCAACACAATGTTAGCGGATGTCGCTTCAGACAGTTATACAACTATCGGGCTTTCTATCGGGCATACCCGCAACTTTTGCGGACAGTGTCCGCAAAATCCAAAGAGTTACTCCACACGATCTCTGCAACCTATGATTACAGGAACGGACCCCTGACCCCTTACGCTTCGCGTCTTTCAGCTTTTAATTACTCAATAACCTAATGACTCAATTTTTTGCGAATCTTGCGGTCTTCTCTTGCGGTCTCTTAACTAGATAGACCAGATAAACTAGAGAAACCAGACACACTAGAGAAACTAGACAGACCAAATAGTTGTCATCCCGTTGCTTTTTTGATATAGTGGGACAAATTCCGGAGGGGGCAAATTTTGAAAAATTTTAGGATTTAACTTAAGCCTATTCTCAAAAAGAATGGGCTTTTTTGTTTTAACTCTCACAAATTTTACGATTCACGATTACAAGGATCGGACACGGAACACGCACACGGAAACGGTTTCAATGAAGAAAGCACACCAGAACAATTGAAAGGTGAGGGTGGGGTGAGATTTCTGAAAGGGAAAAATAAGTGAAAGAATTCAAGAGAGCGGAAATACTCACTTTTCAGATTAGGCGTTTGCGATAAATGAAAAGCTCTATCCAAAAATATAAAGACCCAGCCGGGCATCGAAAAAGGCTACGGGACCTTTTTCTTCGGTCTGGTCGAGAAGGGTTTCCTGATTATGAGTTACTTGAATTACTTTTGACCTACTCGCTTCCCCGTATTGATACGAAGCCCATAGCAAAAGCTCTTCTTCATAAATTTGGAAGCGTCGTTAACGTTTTCCAGCAACCAAACGAGCGCTTGCAGGAAGTCTCCGGTGTTGGGCCAAAAACGATCACCTTTTTTCGGGTTTTTCAGGACTGCCTGATCCGATGTACAGAGGTTCAAGTCGAGAATCAGCGATCCATTTCTGGCCCTGAAGACCTTTCCGCCTTTGTTGGCATAAAATACATCGCTGGCTACCAAACCGCGCCAATTTCTGCAATTACATATTTTGCGGAGGTGGCAAGAATCGAAAAGTATAAGAACACGGGGAAATACATAGTCTATTTTAAGAATAGGGCGAGCAAGCTTGGTCCAGTGAAGTTGTCGGGAAAAGATAAAGGATTGGCTCCTCAAGCTCCAAGATATACAACTTTTCGTAGATTAAAATCTGCAAAAACAATAGGAGATGTTTTTTAGGGCAAGGACCGTGGTGCCGCGTCTACACTCTGACAGGCATCATCCATAAAAAAGTTGGCCCATTTCAAATGCGGATTTCGGATTGCGGAGTGCGGAATGGAGAAATGAGGGCAAAAGATTTCAAGGCGGAGACTCTCCGCACTTTAGAAGAATGACCGGCATCTATCGGCACGGATCGAAAGGTTGAGGAAGAGAATGGAGTCAAGTTAAGAATTGACCTCATACCTTCAAGACCGACTGATCAAAGCTGAACGGTTAAAGCAAGACTGTAACGCCTAACTGACCGGTAATGGGCACTGCCGACCACTTAATGTTTGCCAATTCTCTTACACCGTTATATCCTAAAAATGGTGAATAAAAGCGTTCGTGGGGCGTGATGCTTTTAGTAATGTCAAAAACATGATTCAAAGATCAAATGGGGCGTCATACCAAATAATCCTTGGAGGTGATGAGATATGGAAGAGAAGGAGGTATTTGGAAGGATTTCTTCTGACCCTGATATTTTACATGGGAAACCGTGTATTAAGGGAACGAGAATCCCAGTCTATTTGATAGTTTCACTCGTTGCGGAAGGGGAAAGCGTGGAGAATATTATCAAAGATTATCCATCTTTGACTCCGGAAGATATTAAGGCCGCGCTACTCTATGCAGCAAAGTTGAGTGAATACGAGGCATATGCAATATGAGCGTAAAATTTCTGCTTGATGAGAATATCCCATATGCGCTGATTGATTTGCTTCAAAAAAGAGGTTTTGATGTTCACCATTTGAAAAAAATGGGCAAACAGGGAGCAAAGAACGGTGAGGTTTATGAAATAGCGGAGAATGAAAAGAGTTGGATTGTCACGAGAGACGCTGATTTTCAAAATTTAAGAAGATTTTATTACTATAATATAGCTGGCATCATCCTTTTTAAGCTCACGAGATCAAAGACCGAGCACCTGCTAAATGGGATGATAAGACTTTTAGATAAACAAGAAAATAAGTTTGCAGGGAAAAACCTCATCATCGTGGAAGACTATGAAGTCAAGATTTATGAAGGGTAAATGCTTACGGATAAGTAACGCTAATTGGGGTCGAATTTGATTTTTGACATTTCCATCTACTTCAGGTTTAAACGGATAGCTTAATGTATTAATCGGGTAGCGATGGCGACGATGATGCCCAGTGATATTGGGGAGTTTGAAACGGAAGGGGAAAAGGCCTTCTACAAGTTCCTCGAAGGAGTGGCCCAGCCGGATCCCCACTACCTCTGCTGGTCATCGAGTAATTAAGTAATTGGGTAATTAAAGGCTGAAAGCTCAAGGCTGAAGGCTCCCGCCTACGCTGGCCTCCTACGCCAGGGCTGCAGAGCTCAAGAGGCTTCGGCGGGCAGGCAAGGTCAAAGCTCAAGGCTCAAAGCTGGAAGCTCAAAGAAGGCCCTTAAGTTATTTAGTGAGAGATCCACTTGAAGAATAAAGATCGAAGGCCGAATCTTTACATCATTGCTGGTCCTAATGGTGCTGGGAAGACGACCTTTGCCCGTAAGTTTCTCCCGGATTATGCGAAGTGTTTAGAATTTGTGAACGTAGATCTAATTGCAGGTGGCTTATCTCCATTCGATCCGGAAAGAGCTGCTCTCAAAGCCGGAAGAATAATGCTGGAGCAAATTCATTCGTTAGCTGAGCGTGGCGTGGAGTTCGGGTTTGAAACCACCCTCTCGGGAAGAACCTATGTCAAACTTCTGCGGGAGATGAAAAAAAGGGGGTATCTCATCCATATATTTTTCCTTTGGATTAACGATGTGGAATTAGCGCTGGAACGCATTAGGCTACGTGTACGAAATGGAGGGCATCCTATCCCAGAGGTTGTTGTCCGCCGTCGTTTCGGCAGAAGCCTGCCAAATTTTCTCCGTGTCTATAAACCTTTGGCAGACTCATGGACAATCTTTGATAATTCATGGGATATCCCTAAAATGACTGCTTTTGAGGAATCAGGAAAGATCGAAATACTTGATCCAGATCTCTTTAATAATTTATTAAAATATAAGGGGAACCAATGAAAAAGGGGAAAACAACGCCTCCTCCACTTGCATACCGAGCCGAAGAAGCACTTCGGAAGGCTGTGGCCGAAGCGATCGCCGAACATCGACGCAACGGAGTTCCGATTGCTATTTGGCGCAACGGCAAAGTGGTACGTATCCCCGCTGATCAGATCGAAGTTCGAGAGCCTCAAGTTGAATATGCCGTCTCTCATAAGAAGCGAAAATAGGGACGCCCCATTTCCCAAGAAAAAGGTGTCATCCCTAAAAAGTTGGCCCAATCCTTAAGTCACTCAGTTATTGGATTATTTCTTAACCGTATCGATACCGCCTTCAATATTTTGGACCGTGCATCTTAAACAACTTCTTTTGACAAACGACTACGAGAGAGATAAGATTACGCAGGATGCGTTACGCGAGGTGCGTAATATGAAGAACCCTTTCCAATATGGTGGCGTGGTAAGCAGCGATGCATTCTGCAACCGTAAGAAGGAAGAAGGTTCCGGTGTCAGGTCTACACTATTCACAGGCATCATCAATAAAAAAGTTGGCCGATCATTTGTCATGAGTAATTAAAAGCTCCCGCCTATGCCGAGGCTTTGGCGGGCAAGCCCGCTTGCGCCAAGGAAGCCACTTCTGACTTCATTTTGAAGTCAAGTCCTATAAATTCCCCGGTCTTTCCAAATACCAATGTAAACGATCCGGATCGGGGTTGGACCAGGTTAACTGTTTGATCGAACAAATCATTTCGAAAAAAAAGAGGCTGATTTCAGGCTCAGTACGTCAATTTTAACGTCAAAATCACAAACGCTTGCATAATTCATTAGTCATTGAGTAATTGGGTCATTGGGTTATTAAACACAAGCATACAATAATGGTGCATAAAGCATAGAGCGGATAGCATGGCCTGATGAGCAACAAAATGAATTTAGCATTGGAGGTCCAAGGCGTAATATAATGAGGAAAAAATGGATTTGGAGGTAAGAGATGAAGACCTATGAATACGAGGGAAAGGTTTTACCAGACGGACATCTCTCGATCCCTGAAGATTTGAAAGGGAAACTAAGATCGGATTCAAAGATCAAAGTGATGCTTCTCGTTGATGATGAAGAGACAGCATGGGATAAGCTGTCGATGTCTCAGTTTCTGAAAGGATATTCAGAAAAAGACACGATCTATGAGAAGTTATAACTTTGGCGATATTCTCCTTATCGGGTTTCCGCATACTGATCTCCAGGGTATATCAAAAAGGCCAGCCATTGTATTGCACGATTCCGGTGATCAAGATGTACTCCTCGCAAGGATCACCACTCAAGAATACACCACTGAAACAGATTATAGGATACTTGATTGGCAAAAGGTGGTCTTCTTGCAGAGTCGTATATTCGACTTGGCAAACAGGCCACAATTGAAAAACGATTTATAATAAGGAAGTTAGGAGCATTAGAGCCAAAAGAAGTAGAAGTACTCAAGTCAATTTTAAGAAGAATGTTCCACCTGTAATTTTGTCCCTTCTCAAAATCGAAAAAGATTTTGTAACAGAAAGCTCCGGTGTCATCCATAGGATGCGGCCTGGCAAGGCCGCGTAGTTTTGTAGGTGGGAAGCCTACCCAGGTAGCCGTTCGCCACGGGCCTGGAATCCAGTCTCGCAGGTATTCTGGTAACAGGATGCTTGATGCGTAGGCAGGAGGGGAAGCAAGATGCGAGGGGCTGGGAGTAACGATTGGATGGTTGAGATTGTGTGGCACCGCCGGGAAACCAGGCGGCAACAGAGAAGACAAATATCAACCTGTACCACTCGGAGAACCCGGTCTACTCACCAAAAGTTGGCCCTGCATCTTTGTCTTTCTTGTTTACCTGGTCTGTCTGGTTTGTTTAGTTCGATTATAGGTAAAACCCCGTAAGTCATTGGGTCATTGAGTCATTTAGTAATTAGTCATTGAGTAATTAAGAGCTAAAAGCTCCTGCCTACGCTGACCCCCTACGCCAACCTCCTGCGCCAAGGCTACGAAGGTCTGGAGGCTTCGGAGGTCAGGAGGCTACGGAGGTCAAGAATCTACGGCGGGCAGGCATGGCGCATGGCGCAGAGCGTCAGCAAAGAGGGTGAGAAAGTTCAGTCTGATAGGTTCTCTATTCTTATCCCTTTACCTTTTTTAATGCTTTCCCTGGCGGATGCCACTCGCGCTAAAAACCTGGGATCATGCTCTAGCCTGTAATCGAACCAGTCGTCTTCGGACGCGAAGCCAATTAAAACACCGGCCGGTTTTCCATGGCGCGTGATGATGATCTCTTCTCTTTCCGCCAAATCCAAGTATTCTGAAAGGCGGTCCTTCACTTCTGACAGCGCAATCCTTTTCATTTCTTCTCTCCCATTTCCTCCAGCCACTCAATGGCTTTGGACTTCGGTATGATCGCTAAGACTTCAACCGTCGCTTCCATAACATCGTAAAATATCCTGATTTCATCAACTCTCAATCGATACTGTGGTCGGCTCATCCCTTGTAACTTTTTGATTCGACTCTTGCGTATTTTCTGTGGTTCAACCCTGAGATGTTTCTCAATCGCCCCCTTAACAGTAGAACGGTCTCTTGCTGATAAGCGCTTGAAATCTTGAACGGCTTCTGGTGCAAAGAGAATCTCGTATCTCATTCTGGCTATATTATAGCCAGAATTTTACTTTCCTGTCAATCACTACATTTACTGGTGTCAGAGAGGTTGCAATCGTAAAGAATGCGGTGTGGGGTGAGCGGGCGCTTCCATTTCTTGTCATCTGACTGTCTGACTTCTCATCAAGCTTTCCTCTTGCATTTGTAACTATATTTAGTTATTATTTCCTTCAAGATGGGGATGGAAAAAGACCTTTTCAAGATAAAGCAGAATCTCAAAGGTGTGAGATTCAAAGAGTTGGAGGGCGTCATCTTAGGATCAGGGTTTAGACGTGTGAATATTAGGGGTAGCCATTACGTTTACAAGAAAGGCGATAGGATTCTAACGGTTGTCAAACCTCATGGAGGTCATAAACATTGCCATTGGTTGGATGTAAAGGATGTGATCAAAGTCTTGGAGGAGGATTGATTTGATGAAAGAGAATAGAAAAGAAAATCTGTTGGGTTATGAAATTAAAATTATTCCCGACAGAGAGTCCGGCTATTTTGCGGTGAGATTTCCTGATTTTGCCGGAATCGTGACCGGAGGATATAGCCTTGAGGAGGCAATCAAAAATGCTCAGGAGGCCTTGGACCTAACCATTGATACCATGAAAAAGCATAAAATGCCCCTTCCCAAGCCAAAAGCGCGTTTTAGTGGACAGTTTAATGTCAGGGTTCCGAAAGATCTTCACAGAGAATTGGTGAGAAAGGCAGAGGAGGAGGGTGTCAGTTTAAATGCATTGGTGACTTATCTCTTATCGCAATCTGTCAGGACCAAAAAAGCCGCATGATTTTGGAAAAGGGAAATGGGGCCAAAGCTCAATGATACACTTTACTAAGTGGTGATATCATCCATAGAAAAGTTGGACATTATTTAGTCATTGAGTAACTAATTCATAAACCTCAGCAAGATAGGCACTTTTGACTTTATTTTGAAGTCAAGAACTCCATCCCCGCTGACTGGCCGGTGTTGGGCGCTGTCGAGCGCACAAATGAGATGACATTTACCCCGTTAGAAATAATGCCGCACTCGGTTCCAGGTCGGAATAACAAGGATTTCTAACGGGGATTTTTTGATAGGACGAAAGCGATGAACCTGATTGAAAAGATAAAGGAAGCTCTTAGCATGGAAATTAGACCGAACTCACAAGGATCGGAGTATCTCGAAGCAGTCATTAACACGAAAGACATGGAATTGCTTCATTCTTTATTAAGAAAATATTTAGGGTCAGCTGCCAAGGAATACGGGGAAGAAGCTAACCTGCCGAAAGAAATTCAGATCCTAGCTGATTCTTTAGGTGGTTTGCGGAATGAGCAATCCTTTTACTATAGGGAAGAGGGTCATCAAGTTATATACGCTGCTATTTGGCCTTGGAAGTCCGATCCTACTAAGCTAACGTTAAAGTCTGGGAAGGTCTAGGGCCTCAACATGAACGTGTATGTTACAAACCAATTGATTCTCCCGTTAAACACTCAACCCAGAGGGGATCCTATGAAAAGAGACAAACTCAAATCTATCACCCTTTTTTTGTTGGCCGTTGGCCTATCTTTCTTGATTACATCTTGTGCAAGTACACCAAGAGTAGTAGGAAAGTGGCAAGAAATTGGAAAGACGGCGACATTAGAATTCCGGAAGGATGGTTCATTCAAGGCTGTTGATAATCAGGGAATGGCTGTGAGTGGAAAATATTCTCTCCATCAGGATGGGACGGTAAGGTTTGAGATTGCGAGTCAAGGATCTTCTTCAGATATTGTGGCAGGAAAACTTTCTTTCCGAGAGGACGAACTGACGATTACCTCTGCACGTGGCAATGAAGTTGGGAGATATAAAAGGGTGAAGTGATAGACCGATGAAAGGAGGAAAAGAATGCCTTTCCTTTTCCTGCTCAATGATTTTGTGCAAAGAGTCTATCGAAAATGAGGTGATCGGAAGATGCATACAGGATCTCTATTCGTTTTGGTATTTCTTTTGATTCTAGCGAGCTCAAGCATAAAGATAGCACGTGAGAACCAGAGGTTCGTTGTATATCGTTTAGGGAGATTCTTCGGGCTCAAAGGGCCAGGCTTAGTCCTTATTCTTCCCGGTATCGACAAGTGTACGAAGATCAATGCGGGAGATCGAGGGGAGTTGCTTGCTCAGGGCCTTGTGAGAATAGGAAATGTGGATATCCCGGTCACGGTAATGGGCAGAGTTGAATTAGGGAAAACAGTTCGCATACAGAGCTTCACGGAAAGAGATGTGGTCGTCGTCGCGGATTCCGACCAAACCAGGGAATTCGTGTGCCAAAAGTGTGGCCACATCAACCGCATATGATTTGGTAATCGTTAGTGATTGAGTATTTAGGCCACTCAGTCATTGAGAGCAAGGATAAAACTCAAAGCTAGAAGCTCAAACCTGGCAGAAGTAATCCTCTTTTGGATCTTCTAAATTCATCCGGCTTCGTAAGCACGATAAGAGGGTGCTGCTTTAAGGCGAGCCTTGTATGCTGAGGTTTGCCGGCGGACCCGGAGCAAGGTCTGGTTCAATCGCCTGGCCTGAGTCGGCATTGACCATGAGAGAAGATTCGTCTACTGCCTCAAAGTCCGAACCTTTCACCTGCCCTAACTCGCTGACTAAGACGTCGTTATTCCAGCCTGGATCCGGCGCACCTGAGATATACCACGAAGAGCCGTTATCGGCCAGGATCATGCCATACCTCTTTAATGCTCGAAGGATAACCTGCACTTCAGGAGAAAAGTGCGAAATGTCGAAATTGGCTTTCAGCCTGAAGCGTTGCCCCATTGGAGGATAGTTAAGCCCGGTGAGGCTGGAGGCGTAATGGCGAGCAGGCCATACGAAGGCTTTTCGTGTCTGGGGGGCGGTGAATCGAATGGCGTGGCGAATTTCTCCTGAGACGACCTCGTCGTATCGCACCAGCCCCGGTAGGATGGGAAGCCCTGCTGCGTCGGCAGACGTCCATCCACTGGGTCTTAGTGCGTTTGATCGAAGATTGAAGATTGCACCTGAGCCGGCGGTCCAGCTTCCATTAGGTTGAGGATAGGTAGAGAAGGTCTCGTAAAGCATGCAGTTGTCCCGGTCAAGGACGAGCACATGGCGATCACCCGTTGACTGGCTTCCGCCTTCGATAGGGGCGTCGGGTGGAATAGGGTATGGGCCGGGGTCGCTTTCATCACTGTATTCGAAAGTAATGTTAACCTTTGGCTGGCTCCCAAGTACAATGACAAACGGTATGCCTATCGGACCACCGTCCCACGTTCCCGAGCCAAAGTCAGGGTGAACAATCTTACTGGCCCCAATGGCTGTAATATAGGCCGGCGAATTGGGATGCACCGGTAGTTGATCGATGGTGACGTTCCAAACGTTATCCTGTGGAAGGACGGGGCATCCGGCCAGGGTTGGCCCTGTCTGGGCCGAAGTCCGAGGGACAATCAGATTGAAAGCCAGGATCGACGAGATGCAAATGGCGATGAGGAGTCTGTTTAACGGAAGATTGCAAGGAGTCATTCCTGTTTCTCCTTTCATATAGGTTTTTTCTCTGTTTAAGCTGCAATTATGATGCCAGCATAAAACGAATGTTCTATTCACCAAATTGATTCCATTTTGCTCGAATTGCCCGAAATCAAATTTCTCTCTTTCTTAAATGGACACCGGCCGCAGGTCCTGCACCGAAGTCGTTTCCTGCCAAACTGTCCTCTGAATGTTATGAATGGAGTGGAGGCGAGAAACGTGCTAAAATTCCGAAAAGGAGAATCGAGATGCACATTCAATTCCCTTCGAGACCAACTGCCACGATGGATGGGAAATCAGAAACAGTCCGAAGAATGCTTGACGGAGCTCTTCTTTTCTTAGGATCTTTGACATCTGAGCAAGAAGGGAGAGTGACTTATCCTCTTTCAAGCGAGGAACGATTCGACTGGCACTATATCCCTCGATCCAGGAAGGGACTCTCCTTCAAAGAAATGGATGGGAGTCAGCAGAAGTTTGCCCACGCGTTGATCGCGAGTGGCTTGAGCTCGGACGGTTATGCGAAAGCCATGGCAATCATGGGTCTTGAAGCAATCCTGAAGGATCTGGAGGGTGAGGCCCGGCGTTTTCCAAGGGATCCGGATCTCTATTATATTACTCTCTTCGGGACACCCTCGGACGAATCTTCCTGGGGATGGCGTGTTGAAGGCCATCATCTATCCCTCAATTTCTTTATTGCCCATGGCCGCCAGATTGCCCCGGCACCGAACTTCTTTGGTTCAAACCCCGCTCAGGTTCCGGAGGGTTACCGTCTCGCAGGACTGAGCATCCTCGCGCAGGAAGAGGGCCTGGCGCGACAGTTGCTGTCCTCGATGACAGCCGAAAAGCGGGCCAGAGTCATTGTTGATCCTGAGGCCCCAGTGGATATCGTGACCCGGGCCGAGAGACGTGTCAAACTGGATACCCCGCTCGGAATCCCCATGTCAGAGATGGAGGCTGAGCAGAAGAAAATCTTCCTGGACCTGCTCTCCGTGTACCTCCTGCGAATGCCTGAAGATGTAGCGTCCTCTCGAATGAATGAGATCGAAAAGGAAGGAACCTCTCATATTCACTTTGCCTGGGCAGGGTCTGAGATGCGTGGATCACCGCACTACTACAGGTTGCATGGGCCAAGCTTCCTTGTTGAATACGACAATACCCAGAATAATGCAAACCACATCCATACGGTATGGCGGGATCTAAGAAACGATTGGGGGGAAGATCTGATAAAAGATCACTACGGAAAGTCCCATCGATCTCAAGGCTAAAAGAAAGAGGATAACACCTGACTGGCCGGCAGTGGGCGCTGGCGAGCGCACAATATGAAATGATATTTACCCGGTTAGAAATAATGCCGCACTTGGTTCCAAGTCGGAATAACAAGAATTTCTAACGGGCTGAACCTCTCCGGGAAGCACTATTTTTCGAGGCGCTTCCATTTTTCAGTCAAGTACTACAACCCCACTGACTGGCAGACAACGCGCGCCGCTAATCAAAACAACCATCTATTTTTTATGGTTGTTTTTCTTGACGGGACTATTCCCTCTTTTATATATTTAAGCGATCCAGATCAGGTTCTTATGATTAATTCTTGATATCATTCACGATTGAGAGACAATAGAATGGCGCTCAAATAAAAGTAATGAAAATCATCAAAAATGGGAGGAGGGTATCATCCATGGACAGAAGGTCATTTATCAAGACAATGGGACTTATTGGGGCAATGACCGCATCGGGGGTGAGCATTGGCAAACAATCGTCAGCCAAGTCTGTTGATCAGCCCACCTACAAGAGGTTTATCGTTGGAGAAATCCCAAAGTATGATGCCACAAATAATGCCTTCAGCCGTATGATGTACGATCCTGATTTTCTCCAGGTGAGAGCTGTTCAGGGTAAAAATATGAAGGAAAATATCGAGAAAAACAAACCCGGTTTTGGGCTCATGGAGATGGGATTTAGGGGAGCTACCTGGGCGATTCAATACAGTCTGGGGAGTGCGTCGGGGACCTATACTTGGGGAGGAGAAGGCCTCTACTCATGGGCCCCTCTTGGCAGACCACCCTTTTCAACAGCAGGGATGGGAAAGTTGGAATCGAGAGACCCAGAATGGATTACAAAATGGATTAAGATAGCAGGGAGGTATTTTGGGGCAAGCTTAGTTGGCGTCTGCGAAATTAATAGGAATTGGATTTACTCCCATGTGTATAACATTATGACTAAAAAAACCACCCCGGTAGAGATTCCGCCTGATTATAAATATGCGGTGGTGATGGGCATTGAGATGGACTATGGCTTAATGAAAGAATCTCCCAAGGCACTATCTGCGGCAGCAACGGGTTTGGGTTATTCGAAGATGGCCATCACCGCTGTCTCCATGGCTGAGTTTATCAGGAATCTGGGTTACAAAGCTATTCCGATGGGAAATGATACAGCCCTGAGTATTCCATTAGCAATAGATGCTGGTTTAGGAGAATTGGGAAGACATGGACTTCTTATTACGGAACAGTTTGGTCCAAGGGTGAGGTTGGCGAAGGTGTTTACCGATCTTCCTCTAAAACCGGATAAGCCTGTCGATCTCGGGATTCAAGACTTTTGCGAGTCTTGCGGAGTATGTGCTAAAGAATGTCCCGGGAAAGCTATCTCTTCAGGGAAGAGGTCCACCGAGCCTGCCTCCGTATCGAATAACAAAGGTGGGCTCTTAAAGTGGTCCACCAATGCTTACAATTGTTTTAAGAATTGGGCAGATCTGGGCGTCGATTGCACCCATTGTATGGCAGTTTGTGTTAAGAATCGGCCCGCAGTAGGTTAAGAATGAAGAGCCAGGGGTCATCCATAGAAAAGTTGGCCTTGCTCTGAAGCGTAGTGCCAAGGGCAAAGTGAGAAGATGATGGCTCAAGGCTTGAAGCAAGCAATTTGATGATTAAGTGATGGAGGGATCGATGGCTGAGAAAAAAGAGAAAGAAATCATTGGTTATTACACGGATGATAGAAATATTTACTGTGTAGAGTGTATTAATAAGGATAGTGAAGTGATGAAAAAAATTGAACAGGCTATTACAGCCGAAGATTCAGAAGAAAGTCTATATTTTTGTGAAGGATGCAAGAAAGAGATCAAATGAAAAATGGGTGTGGGGGCAGGTCTTGAGAAAAAGAAAGATGGGGAGAATGGGAGATGGGGAGAGAGGGTGATTGTGTCATCCCCAAAAAAGCTGGTCGATCATTTAGTCCCCTTGAGATGTTTTTGAACTGGGTTTTGGCAACGGCCGGTAAGGATTTGAACTGTACGCAATTTCTAAATTTATCGGAGGAGGCATGAGATGAAAAAGATTTTATTCCTGTTGTTGTGGCTGAGCATTTTCATTGCCGGGGTTGCTGTTGCCGGGGAACCGGCACCCTCAATCCCCAAAATGGATTCAGGAGATACCTCCTGGCTTCTCATCTCCGCCGCCCTGGTGATGTTAATGATGCCCGGGCTTGCCCTTTTTTACGGAGGTTTGGTGAGATCAAAAAATGTCCTGGGGACGATCATGCAAAGTTTTATTGCACTGGGGGTGATCACGATCCAGTGGGCTTTCTACGGATACAGTCTTGCGTTTGGACCTGATGTGGGTCATGTGATTGGAAATCTTGATTGGATAGGACTCAGAGGTGTGGGACTTGATCCGTTCCCTGGCTATTCTGCCACCGTCCCCCATCAGGCCTTTATGATCTTTCAAATGATGTTCGCCGTGATCACACCTGCATTAATTACCGGCGCATTTGCTGAAAGATTTAAGTTTAGGACCTATCTTGTCTTCCTCATCCTCTGGTCAACATTCGTCTATGATCCTCTTGCACATTGGGTCTGGGGAGTGGGGGGTTGGATCAGGAATCTTGGCGGGCTTGATTTCGCAGGGGGGCTGGTCGTTCATATCAGCGCTGGAGTTGCCTCCCTAGCGGCGGCTCTGGTCGTTGGAAAAAGAAAAGGTTACGGGAAAGAAGACATGCCTCCTCACAATCTGACGATGACCCTTCTGGGTGCAGGGATTCTCTGGTTTGGCTGGTTTGGTTTCAATGGCGGGAGTGCCCTAGCATCGGGTTCGCTTGCCACGTCTGCTTTTGTAGCGACTCAATTTTCCGCAGCCTCCGCGGCTCTTTCATGGATGATCGCTGAATGGGCAGACAGGGGTAACCCAACCGTTCTTGGGGCGGCATCGGGTGCCATTGCAGGACTGGCGACCATCACACCTGCCTCAGGATTCGTGGGTCCCATTTCAGCGATCATCATTGGACTGGTTGCGGGTGTGTTATGCTATTATGCCCTCAACCTGAAGACCAAATTCGGATACGATGATTCTCTCGATGTCGTTGCTGTTCATGGAGTAGGAAGTACATGGGGAGTATTGGCCACAGGCTTATTTGCTACAAAGGCAATTAATTCAGCAGGAAATGATGGGCTTTTCTTCGGCAATCCTTCGCTGGTTGGGATTCAGGCGCTCAGCGTCGTTTCAGTATGGGTTTATTCCTTTGTGGCGACATGGATCATATTGAAGGTCCTGGATAAGACGATGGGTTTGAGGGTGAGTGAAGAGCATGAGATCAGTGGTCTGGATACCAGTCAGCATGGCGAAGTAGGATATTCTTTTTAATCCGTCCGAAGTTCTGAAAAGAGATTGGATCATTTCATGTTGATTTAATAACGTCGGTCGCTGAACTTCAAGCTAAACAAGGGAGGATCAAGAATGAAGAAGATCGAAGCCATCATCAAGCCATTCAAATTGGATGAAGTGAAGGAGGCCTTATCTAAAATCGGTATCAAGGGGATGACCGTCACCGAGGTGAAGGGCTTCGGAAGGCAGAAAGGGCACACCGAGGTCTATCGAGCGGCGGAATATAAGATCGACTTCCTCGCTAAGGTTAAGATTGAATTAATCATTACCGACGAAATGGTTCCCCAGGTGATCGAGACCATCGAACGGGCTGCCAAGACCGGAAAAATTGGAGACGGAAAGATTTTTGTCTCCCCCGTAGAAGAAGTGATTCGGATTCGAACGGGTGAACGTGGTAGGGATGCCATTTGAGTGAAGGCATTGGTTATTGAGTCATTAGGTCATTAAGTAGGCTACCGATCAGTAATTCAGTCATTAGGTAATTGAGTAATTAGAAGCTGAAGGCTGAAAGCAGAAAGAGGCCCTACCCATCCGCCGATGAAGACCGACCAGGAACTTTATCGTGAGCTGCGCGTCTTATCCCCTGAAAAGTTATGGAACGAGGAAGCGGCGCGGTTTGATCAGTCTCCTCCTGAGGAGAAAATCAAACGGGTGGCAGTCATTCGCGCAGTAGGCGTGGTCTTTTCCGAATCCGGCACTCCGAAGCAAAAAGACGAGGTGAGGTCGTGGCTGGTTCGACTTTTGCGAGACCCGAGTGAGAAGGTCAGACGCTATGCCATGACCGCGCTGCCCAAGCTCGGCGCCGGTACGAGGGAGGAAGAGGCGTTACTTTCCTTAATGCGGACGACCACGGTCGAGCGCGAGAGGAAATTCCTGGGTCAGGCCCTGGAAAAGATCGGCGGAAAAGCCACTCTGGATGCAGCAGGCGGGATCCGTGGCGTCCTTCCGCAAACCGAGCAGAAGGTGAAAGCCAGTGTCGCGCGCAGGGAAAGACCCAGTGCCATTCGAATGGAAGGCCTGCTCTTGGATTTCACTCACTTGCGTATCCACTTGCACTGCCGAATGGGGCTGGAAGAGATCCTCCGAGACGAAGTAAAGGATTATGTCGCCAGGCTCGGGAAATTCCGCATCCTCAAGGTGCAGAGCGGCTTGGTCGCCATCACACCGGTCGCGGCCTTCTCCCTGGCTGATATTTACACCCTCCGATGTTTTGCCACCGTCGGTTTTTTTCTTGGGCATGTCCGGAGTTCAAACCCGACGGAGGCCGTCGATGCCCTGGCGTCAGCGATGACATCGCCTGTATCGCGGACTGTCCTGACGGCTTTTACGGAAGGATCGATTCGCTATCGCCTGGAGTTTGTCTCAACGGGACATCAGAGAGGCGCTGTGCGCCTCCTTGCGAATCGGGCCTATGCGATGTGCCCGGAGATCCTGAACGATCCCCGAAGCGCTCCCTGGTCGATGGATCTCCTCCCCACAGGCGATGGGATCTCTGTTGAATTGCGGCCGAAGTTGACGCCCGACCCGCGATTTACCTATCGCAAAGATGACATTCGCGCGGCATCCCACCCTCCGCTGGCTGCCTGCATGGCTCGACTGGGCGGAAGAGGCATGCACGAGATCGTCTGGGATCCATTCTGCGGATCGGGCCTGGAGCTTATCGAAAGGGCACTTTTAGGCGGAGTAGAAAGGATTTATGGAACGGACCTCAGCCCCGATGCCATTTCAGTTTGCCGGGCCAATTTTGCCGCGGCTAACGTGAAGACGGTTCCATTGGAACTCGCGTGCTGTGACTTTCGCGGCTATGCCAAGCTGGAAGGCCTCGGACCCAAAGGCGTTACCCTCATTATCACCAATCCTCCCATGGGAAAGCGGGTCCGTGTCCCCAGCCTGCGCGGATTGATCCGAGATCTTTTTGCCGTCGCTGCGGTGGTGCTGAAGCCCGGCGGCCGGCTCATCTTCGCCAACCCTTTGCGCATCGAACCTCAAGAGCCATCACTCAAATTGGAGTACAGGAAACGGGTCGACCTTGGCGGCTTCAATTGCCGTCTTGAAATGTATCTCAAGGAAATTAGGTCATTAGGTAATTAAGTAGATCATTAAATAAATGAAAGCATAAAGCTGAAAGCTCCCGCCTACACTGAAGTTTCGGCGGACAAGCCCGCCTACGCTAACCTCCTACGCCAACCTCCTGCGCCAAGGCTTCGGAGGTCAGGAGGCTACGGAGGTCAAGAGGCTTCGGCGGACAAACAAGACTCTTGACATTACGTACGTTTTCATGTACGTTATCTAATGAGGTGATCTATATGACAACCATTAAGGCCACTGAAGCCAGAGCAAACCTTTATAAATTGCTTGACCAGGCTGGAGAGTCCCACGAGCCGATCCAGATCACGGGGAAGAGGTCAAACGCCATCTTGATCTCCGAGGAGGACTGGCGATCCATTCAAGAGACACTCTATCTCCTATCGATTCCCGGCATGAGAGAATCCATTCGGAAAGGTCTCAAGACGCCCGTTAAAAAGTGCAGCGAGAAGCCTGGATGGTGACCTGGAGGATTGTCTATACCAAGCAAGCCCAGAAGGACGCAAAGAAAGTTGCGACTGCAGGTCTGAAGCAAAAAGCCGAAAAGCTACTTGAAATCCTGTCTAAAAATCCTTTTCAGTCCCCTCCACCCTTTGAGAAGCTGATCGGAGATCTTTCCGGAGCTTATTCACGTCGTATCAACATTCAACACCGACTCGTATACCAAGTTCTGGAAAAAATTAGGACCGTCAAAGTGATTAGGATGTGGACCCATTTCGAATAGAGAGGCTTGTCAGAGGACATAAGGGTCCTTACCCGGACCGACGATCTTTGGGTTGGAGACTTGAATGAGCTAGCAGCGGTGCGAAAAGAAAGGAGGAGTGGATGATAGATTTGAACTTAATCGGTAAAAAGTACGGCCCGATCTCCTTTAAGTACACCTGGAAGGATGTGGTACTCTATGCGTTGAGTATCGGTGCGCAGGCGGGGGATCTCTCTTTTATCTACGAGCACGCCAGAGGTGGGCTCAAGGTCATTCCAAGCTTTAGCGTCATCATGGGAATTGATCTTTTCTTGAAATTCTTCGTAGACACGAAACCGGACCTTTCGAGATTCATCCAAGGGGAACAGGCCATCAAGCTTCATCGTCCGATTCCGCCCGGAGGGGAGGCCCTCATTGAGGGGGGAATCACCGATATCTATGACAAGGGCAAAGGGGCACTTTTGGTCTGGCGGATGAACGTGATGGCAGAAAAACGCGAGCTTTTGGCGGAGGCCGAGGTCGGCATTTTCTATGTGGGAGAAGGAGGCTTCGGCGGCGACCCCGGGCCCAAAGCCGAATCCTTGGAACCGCCCAGAGGGGCGGAGCCGGATTTCAGTGTTTCGGAATATATCCCCGAAAACCAGGCAGCCCTTTATCGCCTCAATGGTGACATCAATCCGCTGCATGTGGATCCCGATTTTGCCAAGATGGGAGGGTTTCCCCGGCCCATTTTACACGGTCTTTGCACCTATGGCTACGCCGTGAGAGCTATTTTACACAGGACCTGTGATGGAGACGTGGAACGATTTAAGGAGTTCAGGGCCCGTTTTTCTGGAGTGGTTTACCCCGGAGACACTCTCGTGACTGAAGGATGGAAGGAGAAAGGAGGACGTTACCTGATCGAGTCCCGGACGGACCGTGGAGTTGTCCTCAGCCACGCCTACGCGAAAGTTGAATAGTCGAATGCCTGGATATACATTATTGGTGGCGGTGCAGGGATTTGAACCCCGGACACTGCGGATATGAGCCGCATGCTCTGACCGACTGAGCTACACCGCCAAACCTTTTAAATTTTACTGAATCCCCCCCAATTGTCAATTAAAATCTTGTAGAAATGTGGAAAGCAAGAAGGCCTATTCCTCACTTGGAAAGCAGAAGAATTGATACTTTTTTAGACTGCGTTATGTTATCATTTCTGTTAATGAATCGACGGACCCTGGGAAAAATAGTCCTTTTTTCATTATCTCTTGCGATTATTCTTTGGCCGTCCGAAAGGGTCTTTGCATCGGGCCCCAACTTTGATTTTAATATTCAATCTCACCATCTGATTGTCGAGATCGACCCGGCCCGGCATTTTCTCAAAGTTGAAGACCGGCTTGAAATAATGAAACGGGGAAGAGTTCAAACCCTTTCGTTAACCCTTAACCCGAAACTGAAAGTCACCCGGGTCGCTGACCGGAGTACAGGGCAGCCTCTCCCCTGGTCTGAAGCCACATTTTCAGCACAGGCCAGAAGATTGGATATTTCTATCCAAAGGGCGGACGAGCCTCTTCTTCTCTCTATTTCCTACGAAGGCCCGGTCTACGATCCCATCCTCAAGGAAAAGGAGCTTCAGTTTGTAAGAGGAGATCAGACCACAGGACTGATCAGCCACGAAGGAACCTATCTGTCTGCTGCGACCCACTGGTATCCTGACCGACCCGACTCGATGGCCAAATACGAGATCGAAGCATCGATTCCCGACCCATTTCGAATTGTCACCCAGGGTGAGCTCGTATCCGAAAATCTGAAAGAGGGGACCTGGAGAAGCAAATGGGTGAATGTGTTGCCGGATGAGAGCCTCACCCTTGTGGCCGGAAAGTACTCTGTGAGAACACGGAAGGCAGATGGTATCAAGATTTCCACCTATTTTTTTCATGAAGATGACCGGTTTTCAGAGATCTTTCTAAACGCTGCGGAAGAGTACCTGAAAATCTACTCGGACCTTTTAGGTCACTATCCTTTCAAAAAGTTCGATATTGTTCAAAACTTCTTCTCAAGCGGCTATGGTTTTCCCACCTTCACCCTTCTTGCGCCGGAGACTATCCGGCAAGGGAAAGAATTCCTCAGGCCGGGCGCTCTGGATCACGAGATCGTCCATTCCTGGTGGGGGCATTATGTCAGCTCTAAACCCGGAGCGGGAAATTGGGTGGAAGCCCTGACGACCTATTGCGCGAACTACTATTACAAAGAGTTGAAGATGGGGAAGGATGCTGCTCGCAAGCACCGGGCGGAGGTGATGCAGAAATATGCGATCGAAGTGCCTCCCTCGAAAGATTATCCTCTTTGGAAGTTCGAGGGCAAAGACACGGAGTTGGACGCACAGGTAGGCTATGGAAAAGGCTCCATGGTTTTCCACATGCTACGGAGGATTGTGGGAAAAGACCTCTTCTTCTCCACCCTGAGAAAATTTGCGTTGCAATACGGCGGCAAACAGGCGAGCTGGGAGGATATCCGGAAAGTCTTTGAAGAGGCGAGCGGGAAAAGGCTGGACTGGTTCTTCTCCGAATGGTTGGACCGTGCCGGCGGGCCTCAATTGAAGTTGGAAAATGTCAAACTTCAGAGCAACGCGAATGGGTATGCGGTTTCAGGAGAGGTCGCTCAGGAGGGCGATGTCTATCAGTTTCTTCTTCCGATTGAAGTGGACGAAGGTTTTGGAAAGAGACGCCTTTTTTTGGAGGTCTCGAAAAGAAGGAGCTCTTTTTCCATGGAAGTTCCGAGAATGCCTTTGAGGCTCACCCTGGACCCTGAAGCGCATCTCTTTCGAAGATTGCACCCGGAAGAGATTATTCCCGGGCTGAATGCCTTACTCGAAGACCGTGAAAAAATCATTATTGTCTCAGATCAAGCGGATGAGGAGAACAGAAAAATCTATTTGGACCTGGCCAGAAAGGTGAAGGAGCAGAAGGGCGGAGAGATTCTCTCAATAAAAGATGTGACGGAAGAGAGGCTGGGGAATTCCTCTGTGATGCTTCTGGGTGAGAATTGGAAAACGCCGGTCATTTCCAAATTTCTTTCAAACCTTCCGAAGCCCATCGATCGAAAAGACGGTTCATTCTCGGTGAGGGGAGAGAGAGTGGTTGAAAGTGATGAATCGCTCCTGGTCAGTTTTTCCAACCCTCTCCATCCCGGTAAGTGGGTGACGCTCTATTTCGGACGATCAGCCGGCGCCCTTTCGCGGGCCAGATATATCTTCTTCTACGGCTGGGACAGTTACGTCCTTTTTAAGGGTGGGAGGCCCAAGGAGAGGGGAAACTTTCCTCCGAGAAGTTCTTTTGCCTCGCATGACTTCTTATCGAAAGATCACTTGGCCAAGATTGAACCGCAGCGGTTGAGAGGGCATGTTTCGTATTTGGCCTCCCCCGAGTTGGCGGGACGATATCCGGGAACTCCGGGTTATCAGAAGGCTCAGGCCTACTTGATCAAGCAATTGGAAGAGATGGGAATAACCCCCGTACTTCAACGTTTCTCCATTGCCGTAAAGGATATAAAACAGTCCGCCTTGATTTTAAAGACACCAAACAGAGAAGAGAAACTCAAAGCCGTCCCTTTTCGTTTTTCGAAAGATGGAAAATTTGAAGGGCCTTTTACGTTAATCGGAGAAGGAAAAATCGAGGAGATGGAGCAGCTCTCAGGTAAGGGTGCCATCAGTTTTCTGGACCTCAATAAAGATTTTCGGTGGGAACAGCTTTTGAAAAAGATAAAGGAACTCCAGGCCAAAGGGGCTAAAGCAATTCTTTTCCTCACCAAAGAAGAAGACGTCGATCAACTGGTGCCTTATATCACATATCCCTCTTATTTCCCTCCGAAATTGGAAGAAAAACTGAATAAAAGGGAGAAGGGAGGCCTTCATGTTCCGCGTTTCATTGAGGCTTCAAAGGTGGCCGCAAGGGCAAAGGAGCCAGATTTCTTAATTAATATCCCGGTCCTTTTCGCGTTCTATAACCAGGTGGAAGAAGGATGGACAAAGGACATTTTAGATCAGAAGAATGTTTCTTTTGAAGTTAATTTCCAATTTAAAGAGGTCCATTTTAAGGATGAGAATATTGGTGGAATCATCGAAGGCTATGATCCCGAGAAAAAGAAGGAATTCCTTGTCCTGGGTGCCCACTACGATCATCTCGGAAAAGATGAAAAAAGCGGATTTTACTATTCGGGGGCCGATGATAATGCTTCAGGCGTATCAGCCCTTTTGGAAATCGGACGATCTCTGATGAAGAGAAAAACAAGTTTGAAAAGGAGCGTGGTCCTGCTCTTCTTCGGTGGAGAGGAGTGGGGATTGTGGGGATCGCATTACTTTGTCAAGAAACCTTTTGTGCCTCTCGCGCAGATCAAAGCGATGTTTTCCCTCGACACGATCGGTGGCGCCACGGAGGAGAAGGAGGTTTTTCTGATCGGGAGTTCCATTCACTCCTCTCTTGCCGAGAAAAGCAGGAGGTTCATGGAGCCTTTAGGGATCAAAGAAGGAAAGAATATCGACCAATACTCCTTTGAATTCGGGAGCGATCATTACCCGTTCCATCAAAAGGGGATTCCAGCGTTAGATTTTTTTGCATCGGATTATAAGAAGATACACACCTACCGCGATAATTTGGAATCGATCGATTTTGAGAAACTTGCTGACGTGACAAAAGAAATCTATATCACAGCGTATGAATTTCTATCAGAGCCCTAAGAACAGATGAGGGGATGGGGAGATAGAGTGATAAGGAGAAAAAGAACCTTAAATATTTTTGTACTTTCATTGATCATCTCTCTACTTTCGATAATTCCTGGTATCAAAACCAGGGGCCAGACGCTCTCTTTGCCTCAGGAGAAGCACCTCGCGAACATCAAACAGCTTACGTTCGGGGGGAAGAATGCGGAAGCGTACTTCTCTTTTGACGGTAAGAAGTTGATTTTTCAAGCCACTCGGGATGGTTTTCAATGCGATCAGATCTTCACCATGAATGACGATGGAACAGACGTTCACTTGGTCAGTACAGGAAAAGGGCAGACGACCTGTGCGTATTTCTTCCCTGGAGACAGAGGAATCCTCTACTCTTCAACTCATCCTGTCAATCCGGATTGCCCTCCTGCCCGTCCAAGGGAGAAGAGGTTTATCTGGCCGCTCCATCCTTACGAAATCTTTAAAGCAAAAGCAGATGGTTCAGATTTGAAACCGCTCACTTTTACGGGTGCTTATAATGCCGAAGCCACCGTGTCGAAAGAGGGAAGAATCGTCTTCACCTCTCTGAGAGAGGGAGATCTCGACATTTATACGATGAATGGAGATGGAAGTGATGTGAAACGCCTGACGTACCAGAAGGGATACGATGGCGGACCTTTTTTCTCTGCCGACGGGAAGAAGATTGTCTATCGTGCTTACCACCCCAAAGATCAAAAGGAGTTAGAGGAGTATGAAGAGAATTTAACCAAGAGGCAGGTCGTGGGTGGAAGGCTTGAGCTTTTTGTGATGAATTCAGATGGATCGAATCAGAGGCCGATTACGGACAACGGGGCTTCAAACTTCTGCCCGTTCTTTCATCCCAATGGAAAACAGATCGTCTTCTCCTCGAACCTCCATCAACCTCAAGGCCGGGAATTCAATCTCTATCTGATCAACGAAGATGGGACCGGTCTTGAGCGGATCAGCTTTCATCCGGGATTCGATTCCTTCCCCATGTTCAGCCCTGACGGGAAAAGATTGGTCTTTATTTCGAATCGAAATGCAAAACATCCCGGAGAGTTCAATATCTTTCTCGCCAATTGGGTTCCGTAGTTTATCCTTTCCTTCCCCTGCTGTGGAGATTGTGTCTTGTTCGCTGGAAGACAGCAAGGCGGCTTCCGAGCCCTGGATCAGATACAGGGCCGACCATTCCGGGATAATACGATGCCATTCCGGGCAAGTGAAACGCGACCCGGAATCCAGAAGCCCTGGATGTGCTCGCTCGCTGCGGCTCACTCCGCCTCCCTTCGGTCGCCCTGCTGGAGTCTATCCCGCACTTGATGCGGGACAGGAATGACTGCAATTCATTCTTTTCGGATAAATATTAGACAATTTCTTGATTTTGATCTTGACCGACTGGGATTCGGGTCGTGGTGGGACGTCAGCTCTCCTCCTCTTCAGCTACCTCGGGTGCCTGAGATTTCATCTGTTTCCAGAATCCCCGGACTAAGGAGAGAATCGCAAGCCCGATAAAAACAGCGGAGATAGGCCGGGTGATGAAGGTCATGGGCGATCCCTGAGAAATGAGGAGTGACTGCTGGAGGGATGTTTCCAGCATCGGAGCAAGTACTGTGGCCAGCACCATCGGGGCAATGGGGTACCCCAGTTTTCGCATAAAGTATCCGATGATCCCGAAGAGGATGGCGACCCAAACGTCAAAGGCCAGGAAGCGAATGCTGTACGTTCCGATCAGCGAACAGATAACGATGATTGGCCCTAAAACCGGAAATGGAATGATCGCAATGCGAGCCCACATGCCGACCAACGGTAGATTTAACACGAGGCACATGACGTTTCCGATATACATGCTGGCAATGACAGCCCATACAAACTGGGGGTTTTGTTTAAAGAGCATGGGCCCTGGCTGGAGACCATACATCATGAGTCCTCCCAAGAGGACCGCCATCGAAGGCGCCGTGGGAAGCCCAAAAGAAAAAAGAGGGACAAATCCGGCACTGGACGTTGCGTTATTCGCTCCCTCCGGTGCAGCGACTCCCTCAATGGCTCCGTGACCAAATTGTTCAGGATGCTTTGATACCCGTTTTTCAACGTCATAGGCCACAAACGTCGTAACCGAAGGTGCGCAGCCGGGCAGGAGACCCATGAAAAAACCAATCCCGGTCGAACGGAGCATGGCTCCAATGCATCGCTTGATATCGGCCCAGGTGGGAAACACATCGCGGACCTTGCTCATATTGATAGCCTTTATTTTTTCTTCGACGTCCACCATGACCTCGGCGATGGAGAAGAGGCCTATAATCACACTGATAAAATTGATTCCTGCCATCAGTTCCGTAGAGCCAAAGGTCAGCCGCGCGGCCCCTGTCAGAGGATTCTGTCCGATCAGAGAGGCAAGAAGGCCGATGGCCATTGAGATAATTCCTTTAAGAATGGCACGGCCCGACAGGCTGATCACCAGAGTCAACCCCATGAACATAAGAGAAAAATATTCAGGCGGGCCGAAAGCAAGAGCAAAGTTGGCCAGAGCGGGAGCAAAGAAAGTGAGGCCGACAATACCGAGGGTTCCGGCGACAAAGGAAGAAATGGCTGCAATCCCCAGGGCCGGGCCTGCACGGCCCTGCTTGGCCATTTCATAGCCATCCAGGGCGGTTGGAACAGAGGATGCCTCTCCCGGAATATTGACCAAAATGGCCGTTGTCGATCCTCCGTACATGGCCCCATAATAAATAGCCGCCATCATGATAATAGCGGGCGTGGGGGCCAGCACCGCCGTAAGGGGGAGCAGAATGGCGATCCCTGAGGAAGGGCCGATTCCGGGAAGAACGCCGATCAAAGTACCGATCATGCACCCAATAAACGCATAGAGGAGATTCTGGAGGGACAGGGCAGTTCCAAAACCCTGCAGCAGATAGTCCCAGGAGAAAAGCATGCAGGCTCCTTTATGGTGTAGCCAATATGATTGAAATTTGATCTGTTCGCATTAATAAAAAAAATTAACGCGTTAAAAAAGGTCCTACCGGAAAAGTCAGCTCCAGGAGGTAAATAAATATAACGTAAGAGATCGCTCCTGATAGAAACCCGATCAGCAAAGGATACCAAATGCGGTACTTCCCCAGGTACCAGACCGAGAAGGAAACATACAGAAACGTGCTTAAGGGGAGACCGATGAAATCCATTAAAGCGAGATAGAGTGCCAAGCTCACTATGGTGACAATGACACGAATGGTTCCAGCCCGGTCTGGCCATTTAATGGGAGGGTTTTCTCCACGAAGCCGCCAGGACCTGATTGCGAGAAGGGCGCCCGAGATTGAAATGATCACACCGACGACATAGGGGAGAGTCCGTGGAGGAAGACGCTCCTCCAACCCTCCGGTTATCTTTGTTGCTGCAAAGATGGTTACCAGACCGAGGAAAGCAAGAAAGCAACCGCTTGCGATATCTGCAGACTTTTGGGTCTTCAAAGCACACTCCGGTTAAGTTGAGAATGCGCCAATCGAATAATGATTATTATTCAAATTCCGATAACCAGATCTTAATTCTACTTACCAGGATTCCTATTTCTTAAGCCCTGCGGCCAATTCCTTGTAGATGGGAGTCATTTTATCAAGGTAAGCTTTGCTCTCGTCAGGGCCCATCGCAATCGGGATAAAACCTTGCTTCCTCATCTCTGCCACCACATCCGGGTGCTGTGCGGTTTCAACAAAGGCAGCTCCAAGCTTCTTGATAATGTAATCAGGGGTCTTGGGAGGAGCGGCGGAACCCCGGTCCACTGCTTCTGCCATATCGATTCCTTTTTCTTTCAATGTCGGAACATCGGGGAATCCCGGGAACTTGGCTTCTGTTGCAAACGCCAGGACGCGGAGCTTGTCTTTGAATCGTGTCAGATCGTCCGAGGCGCCAAAGACAGCATTGACATGCCCTCCCAGAAAGGCTGTCATCTGGGGTGCGGAACCTGTAAATGGCACATAGGTTACCTTTGTGCCGCTTAATTTCTCGAACCGGAGCGCTGCCATGTGGTAGCCTGAAAAGGTTCCCGATCCGCCGACAGTGAGGAGGCCCGGATTCTTCTTTCCATAGTCGATGAATTCCTGCAGCGTTTTGAAAGGGCTATTATTGAGTACAGCTAGGCCGAGGGGCGTGCGCTGGAAAAGGCAGATCGGGGTAATCTGGTCTGTTTTATACCCAACCTCCTGTTGAAGGGGTTGTAAAATGACATGGGGGATGTTGAACCCGGCTATCGAATAACCATCGGCCTTTGACCGTACCAATTCTCTCCAGCCCAAGGAACCCCCGCCGCCGACCTTATAGTCAATCAGAACCTTTTGGCCCAGAATTCTGGTGAGATGAGGCTGTTGTAATCGTGCTACCCGGTCTGATTGTCCGCCCGGGTCAAAACAGATCAAATAGCTGATCGATCGGGTTGGATAGGGTGTCTCTTTCTGAGCCCAGGACTGCTGGCTCAACATCAGACTCAGAACAAGGGTGAGAGCAACGGAAAACATAATCTTCTTCATTTTTTTTCTCCTTCTTTCTGAAATTGCCTTCATTTGTATATCGTATTTAATAAGGGAACGTCAACTTTTTTATTCACAAATTTCAACAGTTCATTGGATGCTTCGAGGGCTTAAGGCTAAATACGTCAAATCGAATCTTGCGAGAAACCGTTCAGGATCAACCCCTGCCTACCCCTGCCTGCCAGCAGGGAAGGGTAGGCAGGGTAAAGTTAATCGAAGGGTTGATTTTATTTTCTTTCTTTTGGATAATTGGAAGACTTCATTTTGTTGGAGAGGAATATGCGAATTGCTTATTTTGACTGTTTCTCCGGAGCAAGCGGGGATATGATTCTCGGCTCCCTGATCGATGCCGGGCTGAATCCCAACGGATTAAGAGAGACGTTGAAAAAACTTCGGATTCAAACGGTCCAATTAAAGGTTAAAAAGGTCTTAAAAGGAGGTCTCTCTGCGACGCAGCTCATTGTAGAAGGGAGAGGTGAAAAAAGACATCACCGGACGCTGCAAGAGATCTTGAGGATCGTGGAGAGAAGCAATCTGGAAGCTGAAATAAAGGAGAAGAGCAGGGAGGTCTTTGAGCGCATTGCATCGGTGGAAGCAAAGATCCACCGAGTGGCAATGGAAGAGGTTCACTTTCATGAACTGGGCGGATTGGATTCTATCGTCGATATCGTGGGCGCGGTATGGGGTATTCGGCAGATGGGGATTGAAAAAATTTATGTCTCACGAGTGAACGTGGGGACTGGATTTGTGAAGTGCGAACATGGGGTCCTTCCGGTGCCTGCGCCTGCCACACTCTCCCTGATGGAAGGGAGGCCTATTTATTCATCGGGAGTGGAAAGAGAACTCTTGACCCCTACCGGAGCAGCGCTCCTCACCACCTTGGGTTCGGAATTCGGTTCGATGCCCGTGATCAACGTCGAACGAATAGGATACGGGGCCGGGAGGGACGATCTCCTCCACCCCAATCTGTTGAGGCTGATCATCGGAGCTTCGGTACCGGAGTCTGTCAAGGAAAGGGTGATTGTTGTTGAAACGAACATTGATGACATGAACCCTCAGATGTATGACTACGTGATGGAGAGACTTTTGGCCATGGGAGTCCTGGAAATCTTCATCACCCCCATTTTGATGAAGAAGAATCGGCCAGGCCACCTCCTCACCGTGATCTGCCCTGCTGAAAAGCTGCCCACTGTTACAAAATTTCTCTTTACGGAGACTACCACTCTTGGTCTGAGATGGCATGAGGAAGAGAGGGCAAAAGCCGAAAGAGAAATCGTCCCCCTTCAGACGAAGTACGGAAGAATTCGGTTTAAACTGGCGAGGTGGGAAGGAAAAGTCATCAACCTTTCACCTGAGTACGAAGATTGCAAGAGGTGGGCCACAGAAAAGGGAATTCCTCTTAAAGAAGTCTTCGAGGAAGCGAGAAAAGAGGCCGTTACCTTTTCCAAAGGTAAAATAAGGTCTCCGCTCATCCGAAAGTAAATCTGATTGATTCCTAATCATTTGGTTTCGATTATTCATCAACCCAACCGCCCGACCCGGCCTATTTATCACTGCTAATCTCCTTGATAATCAGACTCCCCATGCTTAAATTTAACCCGAGAGGGGAGGTGCAAGCTATGAACTTCAGAAAAAGCTTTCACTTTATTGGCGTTCTACTGGCGGTGGTCCTATTCACGCCTTATCAGGGATGGAGTCAATTGTTTCCCTATTTCAGTCCCCAACCTAAGCCGGGGGGTCATGGTCCGATCATTACCCACGCTTTTGCAGTGGACAAGGGATATTATGGATATATCTGGAAAATCTACCTCGAAGCGGAAGACCCGGATGGACAAATGTTAGCAATCCTTTCCTCGGTTGATGAGGTTGGTTACGGCCATTACCCGACGGATTGGATCTATCTCAAATCCCAATATCAAAAGCAGTTCAAAGGATATATCCAATGGAATACCTTTAGCACGAACGCAGGGTACCTGCCTGAATGGACGCAAATTACTCTGAAGGTTTCAGTCGTTGACAAGGCAGGGAAGATCAGTAATGAAGTGGTTCTACCGTTTACGTTTGAAATTACGCCGGAGCAATACGCTTATCAAATTCCTCCTCCTTTTAATGAGGGGGGGCTCCCATTGCTGGGTCATATCATGATCGACCTCTATTATCCTGGTGAAGGGTACGGACACCATGGGATAATGCATTAGTCAAGGGGGGTTTAATGCCCCCCCCTGTTTTGAGCAATTCGATCCCGCCCTTCGCGGAACTCACGGCCTAGAGTGTGCCAAGGGGTCGGAACGGCTAGAATTCCTATTCGGGTATATTTTCCGTTGCAATTGGATTTCAAAGAGTTATACAATCTTTAAAAAGCGACAAAGGACATGAAAATCAAAAAGATTCACTTTTTTTTGATTTGTTTCTTAGTCATCAGCTTCTTCGTTACCGATAAGGGCCGCGCCCAACCAAAACCCGGGACCCACGCTCCAATCATTACCCATGCTTTTGCAGTGGATAAAGGATACTATGGATCTATCTGGAGAATCTATATTGAAGCGGAAGACCCGGATGGCGATATGCTCAAGGTCGCCTCTATCGTGGAGCAACCTGCTTACGGCACTTATCCGGCCGATTGGATTTATCTCAAACCCGCATATCAGAAAAGTTTCAAGGGCTATATCCAGTGGAATACCTTCAGCTCGAAAACAGCGTACATCAAGGAGTGGACGGAAATCACCCTGAAGGTTTCGGTTTTCGACAAGGCTGGGAACATCAGCAACGAGATAGTGTTCCCGTTTACATTTGTGTCCGGTACCAAGTCTCCTGACACGTACAAACCTCCGGATCCCTTTGATCGAGGGAATCTCCCAAGACTGGGCTATGTCAATATCGATCTCTTTGAGCCGACGGAGATGGGGGGTGGGGACGGCGGCGGCCAAAATTAAGCTCTCCGATTGACCCGATGAAGATCAACACTTTGACTCTCCGGTTGCGAAGCCCGGGAATGCTCAGCCTGCTGCCGCTGCCCTCGGTCTATTAATAGCGCGGGACCGCTGCCTGCCGGCAGGCAGGGTTGATAGTGAGCGGCGCTATTTACTCGGATTTTAAAATGGGGTATAGCGCTGTCGAGCGTATCAATTTTTAAAAGGCCCGAAAAAGCTGGCCTTTTTTATTTTCTCTTGCTTTTCTCAATCTGGAGTGGTAAAAATTTTTCATTACCTTTCATTTTATGTTGAAGGAGGAAAAAGCCATGGCGCAGATCATTTTTGGAAGGGAATCCATCATTGTTTTTTTGTTGGTTATCTTTCTGAGCCTGGGAACAGGCTGGGTGGGCTGCACGACCACCGTTAAGGAGCAACAATCAGGTCAACCCGTGTCAGAGGCAACAGGAGAAAAAAAGACAGAACAGGTGTTCACGGGTAAATATTATCTTGACGATGTCCGTATCCCCGATGAGTTAAATTATCAAGGGGATGAATCCATGATCTATGAGACAGCAAGATTTAAGGCCGGCGTTCTACGTTTTTCAAAATGGCATCTCGACGTACAGTCACTGATCGATTATTTCACGTATAATATGGAAAAAGATAATTGGAAGCTGATCAACACTTTTAAAGGAAAGGAGATCCAACTCACCTTTGCAAAGCCTGAAAAGACGTGCAACATCAGAATCACTGAATCATGGACCGGGATGACCCGCGTCATGATTTTAGTGGGTCCTTTAGGGGAGAAGAAGATGTAAGAGTGGTGTATGTTATTTAATCAAGTCAAAAGGACCATTGACCGCCACGGTTTATTGGAAAAAGAGGATCGGTTGATCGTGGGTGTTTCGGCCGGAGTGGATTCCATGGTCCTTCTCCATTCATTAAATGCCTACCGCAAAACATTTCATCTTTCTCTTATCGTTGCGCATGTGAATCATGGCCTCCGACCCGAGGAATCAGAAAAGGAAGCCGAGCTGGTTCGAGAGGAATCCGAGCGGCTCGGTTTACCCTTCGAATATGGGCAGTTTAATGTGAAGGAATTTCAAAAGTTGGGAGGGCTTTCTCCGCAGGATGCGGGGAGAAGGATTCGTTTCCACTTCTTCTACGATCTCCTCCGGAGGCATCATGCTCGGAAGATTGCCCTGGGGCATAACGCGGAGGATCAAGTGGAGACGATCCTCCTCAGGCTGATCAGAGGGTCGGGGTTACAAGGTTTAAAAGGGATCCTCCCCATCCGAGAGGAAACGGTGATCCGACCTCTCCTCGAGACTCGGAGAGCCGAGATCGAATCCTTTGCGCTTGAGAAAAAGATTCCTTTTCTTTCCGATTCATCAAACCTGAAGCAAGACTACCTGCGAAATAGAATACGTCTCTCCCTGATTCCACGGATTGAGGCGGAATACCAGCCCAATTTCAAGGAGGTCCTCCTGAGGACCTCGAGCATCCTCAGGGAAGAAAATGATTATTTAGAGAAGGGTGCAGAGGAGGCCTTTGAAAAACTTGTCCGGGGAGAGGAGGGCGATTTTTTGTTTAAATTTCCGGAATACCAATCGCTTCATCGGGCGATTCAACGGCGGGTGATCAAGAAGATCTTGGGCAAGATCTATGAACCGGAAATGGTGATTGAGGAAAAAGAGCCGTCCGATCTTCAGAAAATTGATGAGGCACTGCGATCTTCTTCTCCGAGCTTCCTATTGGAGCTGGGCGGCGGAATGCGGGTCGAGAAAAGGTATGACACGGTTCTGTTGGGAAAGGGAGAGGTGAGGCCCTATCCGCCTTTTGAACAGGAACTCCTTTCGCCCGGCCGGACTCGGATCGATGAGATCGGAAAAGAAATGATCATTGAAGAGATAAGTCGGGACGGGTTAAATGATTACCAGGTGGACCTCGACACGGCTTTGATGGACTATGAAAGGGTCCGATTTCCCTTAACGGTGAGAAATTTCAGACCGGGTGATCGATTCTGTCCGCTGGGAGTTAAAGGAAGTCAGAAGTTGAAAGATTTTTTTATCGATCATAAAGTTCCAAGGTTTGAGAGGCCGAAGATCCCGCTGCTCATTTCGGGAGAGATGATTACATGGGTCGTCGGTTATAGAATTGATGAACGGGTAAAGGTCACTGAAAAGACCAAGAAGATTTTGAAATTAATGGTCGTCTAAAAAGCCCATTTTGCTTCCTTCTCAGGTCACCTTCCATCCAGAAATTCCGTAGTGCCACTTGACAATCAATGGATGATTAGGTTAATAAAAACCAATTCCGATAGAAAAAGTATGATTTTATAACATATGAAAATATCAACGAAAATTAGATATGGAGCAAGGGCTATGTTAGTACTCGCATCTCATTATGGAGAGGGGCCCATCGAATTAAAAGAGATAGCCAAGAAAGAAAGTATTTCCCTAAAATATCTTGAGCAGGTCATCAATCCTCTTCGCGCGGGTGGCCTGGTGAAGGCGGTGCGTGGTTCGAAAGGCGGATATTCATTAGCCAAAGCTCCTTCTGAAATCTGTTTGTACGATGTGGTTGAAACTTTGGAAGGACCTCTCAATTTGCTTGAATGTTTGGATGATCCAAAAGCCTGTCAAAAGGTTCCGTCCTGTGTCACTCGGGATATTTGGAAGGAAGTCTCAGACGCGATCTCTAAGATCTTTTATTCGGTTACTCTCGAAGATATGGTCAATCGGAAAAGAGATAAGGAGATGAATCACTCTCCGATGTACCAGATCTAAACACGATATGCGCGGGACGTCAGCGCTTTGCGGTTCCTTGGAGTAAAGAGATGGCAAAAATAGCCAACGTTATTTCCGAATTGATCGGGCACACACCTTTATTGAGATTGAATCGAGTGACCGAAGGGTGTAAGGGAGAAGTCATCGCAAAGCTCGAGTCCTTCAACCCCTGCGGGAGCATTAAGGACCGTATCGGCGCTTCTATGATTGAAGCCGCCGAGAAGGCGGGATTGGTAAAGAAGGATACGATTATTTTAGAACCCACGAGTGGCAATACCGGAATCGCTTTGGCATTTATCTGCGCGGCGAAGGGTTACCCTTTAGTTCTGACAATGCCGGATACGATGTCCGTCGAGAGAATCCATCTCCTGAGAATGTTCGGAGCAGAATTGATCCTGACGCCGGGTAACGAGGGGATGACCGGTGCAGTGAGATTGGCGGAGGAGATGGCTTCAAAAGATTCTCGATATTTTATCCCACATCAGTTCAGGAATGCCGCGAACCCGGCGATCCACAGGAAGACCACCGCCCTGGAAATCTGGGAGGATACGGACGGTCAGGTGGATGCGGTCGTGGCAGGGGTGGGGACAGGGGGCACGATCACCGGGATTTCAGAAGTCATCAAGAAGAAAAAACCGGGCTTCAAGGCCATTGCCGTAGAGCCGGAGAACTCGTCAGTGCTTTCCGGGGGGAGACCGGGGCCGCATAAGATTCAGGGGATCGGTGCAGGTTTTGTTCCGGAAGTGTATCGGATGGATTTGGTTGACGAGGTGATCAAAGTATCGGATGAGAATGCCGGACTGTTGGCAAAAAGGCTTATCAAAGAAGAGGGGATTTTGGCAGGAATCTCTTCCGGTGCAGCGGTATGGGCAGCTCTTGAAGTAGCGAAAAGGCAGGAGAGCGAAGGTCGGAAGATCGTCGTCATCTTGCCTGATACCGGGGAACGGTATATCAGCACCTGGCTTTTCAATGGGACAAAGTGAAAGATTCCGGAATAGTGGAATAGTGGAATAGTGAGAGGAATTTGCGCTCTATCTTGTTGTTATCTTTGATTTCGCATTCCGCAATCTACATTCCGCAATCGGTGCGGGAGGTGATCTTATGTTATGGATCATGGATGGCCCCGGGAGGGGAACAAATAGATTTTAGGGTAAACAGTGAAAAGTTAAAATCTGTGATCGCTGCCTAGCCCGCCCTCGGTCTATTAATAGTGCGGGGCCGGAGCCGGTGGCAGGCGCAATCTGTACTCCGCGATGGAAAGGGAGGAAAAATATGGCTAAGACCATTGAAGAGATAAATGAAAAGATCAGAAAAGGAAAGGCGGTTGTTTTAACCGCCGAGGAGATTATTGATTATGCTGCGGAAAAGGGAGTTAAAAAAGCAGCTCAAGAAGTAGATGTGGTTACCACGGGAACCTTCGGTCCAATGTGTTCTTCAGGCGCCTATTTCAACGTCGGCCACACAAAGCCCCGGATCAAGTTGGGAGGAGGAAAGACCTATCTCAATGACATCCCGGTCTATACGGGATTTGCAGCGGTCGATTTTTTCTTGGGCGCAACGGCGATGCCGGACGATGATCCGAGAAATAAAATCTTTCCAGGAAAGTTTGCCTATGGAGGAGCCTATGTCATTGAAGAACTGGTTGCAGGGAAGGATATCAGATTGACCGCCAGCGCGTATGGAACGGACTGCTATCCCCGGAAGGCGCTGGAGACTTATATTTCCCTGAAGGATATGAATGAGGCAGTCCTCTTGAACATCCGAAATGCTTATCAGAATTACAACGTGGCTGTCAATCTCTCGGAGAAAGTCATCTACACCTATATGGGAGTTCTTCAACCCAAAATGGGCAATGCCAACTATTGCAGCGCCGGACAGTTGAGCCCCCTGCTCAATGATCCTGTATTTAAGACCATTGGGATTGGAACCAGAATCTTCCTGGGGGGAGGAGTAGGATATGTGGTGGGAAATGGAACCCAGCATAATCCAGGGGTGAAGAGGACGGAGGGAGGGATTCCCAAGACGCCCTCCGGCACGCTTTGCGTCCAGGGAGATCTCAAAATGATGAATCCAAAATGGCTCAGAGGGACTTCCTTCACCGGGTACGGAGTCACTCTCACCGTTGGCATCGGGGTTCCCGTTCCCATTCTGGATGAAGAGATACTGCGGTATGCTGCCGTTCGGGATGAGGAGATTCTGGCTCAAGTGGTGGATTATAGCGAGTCCTATCCTCAATGTATTCCGGGGAGCATTGGAGAAGTGAATTATAAGCAGCTTAAGAGTGGCAAGATTACGGTCCAGGGAAAGGAGATTCCGACCGCGGGCCTCTCAAGTTATATGAAGGCGAAGGAGATCGCTCTCACCTTGAAAGAGTGGATCGGGGCGGGGAAATTCTTTTTAACCCAACCCGTGGAGCTTCTCCCCTCCGCTGATTCTGGGATCGTTTTCAAAGCCTTGAAAGAAAGGCCCATCAAAAAACAGCTCGGAGCATAGGGCGTCGCGCGTAGGAGTCAAAAACCCTGTGTGCTCTGCTCTAAGTCCTCTGCTTGCAAGAAAAGGAGTGCGTTATGCAGAAAAAAAGAATTGTTCTCAATTATCCTCAGAATCTGGTCGACCATCCCGTCATCTCAAAATTGGTCAAAGATTATGATTTAGTCGTGAATATTATGAGAGCCCGAATTACTCCCAAGGAGGAAGGAAGGCTCGTTTTAGAACTCACGGGCAAGAGGGTCGCGATGGAGGCAGGGTTTAAGTATCTCAGCGAGATGGGTGTGAAGGTCCAGCCGCTGGCTCAGGATGTCAAATGGCATGAAGATCGCTGCACACACTGTACGGCCTGCATCAGCGTTTGTCCGACGAAGGCATTGGATGTCCAGAGGCTGAATATGGAAGTGTCCTTTAAACGGGACAAGTGCATTGCCTGCGAATTGTGTATTCCGGTCTGTCCCTATCAGGCCATGGAAATTCTGTTCTAAAAAATCACGGATAGATCCTGCTAGAAATTTTCCCCAACCTTCCCTTTCCCCCGCGGGGAGAGGGAAGGGTGAGGGGCAAATTGTCATGACAGGGGGCATCATTGAGGCAAAGGGTAGTGGTTGCAATGAGCGGGGGGGTGGATTCAAGCACGACTGCCTGGCTTCTGAAGGAAGAGGGTTACGAAGTCATCGGGGCGACGATGTGTATCGGGGCGACGGATAAGGCCCAGGGAGGACCGGCCCGATGTTGCGGCCTCGCCGATATCGAAGATGCCAGACGCGTTGCCCTTCAACTCGAGATTCCTTTCTATGTCTTTCATCTCCGGGAGGAGTTCGAGAAAGAAGTCATCGACTATTTTTGCGAAGAATACGCAAAAGGAAGAACACCGAATCCTTGCATCCTTTGCAACGAGAAGATGAAGTTTGGTTTCTTCTTGAAAAGGGCCCTGGAGCTCGAGGCCGATTTTATTGCTACCGGTCATTATGCAAGATTGGATTTCGAACAAGGGGTGGAGTATTATTTTTTGAAAAGAGGAGTGGATCGGAAGAAGGATCAGTCCTACGTCCTTTTCTCGTTAACCCAGGACCAGCTTCGCCATACTCTATTTCCATTGGGAAATTATCGAAAAGAGGAAGTGAGGAAGAAGGCGCTCCAATTGGGGCTTCGTGTCCATGACAAACCGGAAAGCCAGGAAGTCTGTTTTATTCAGGAATCCTCCTATCATTCCTTTTTATCAGAGAGGCTGGAAAAGTCCTTCGGGCCCGGTCCCATCATGGATCAGGACGGAAAGGTTCTGGGAGAACATAAGGGAATCCCTTTCTACACGATTGGCCAGCGGAGGGGTCTCCGACTGGCAAAAGGGAAACCTCTCTATGTGATCAGGATCGATCGAGAAAAAAATGTGGTTGTGGTCGGGTTCGAAGATGAGGTTTATGGTGATACCTTCATCGTGGATTCGCTCAACTGGATCGTGCCGCGTGAGATGGTCCCCTCCGGTCCCATCCAGGTGAAGATTCGCTATAACCATGCTGGTTCAGAAGCCAGCATTTCTCCGAAGGGGGAGGACGAATTGGAAGTGACGTTTAAGACTCCTCAGAAAGCGATCACACCCGGGCAGGCCGCTGTTTTTTATGACGGGGAAACGGTGCTGGGAGGAGGATGGATTAAAGAAGTTTGTAGTTCAGAGTTATGAGTGAAAAGATATAATCCGATCAGATCACAGCCTGCGCGCCCTGCCATCGCCGAAGCGGCTTCGCGCAGGCAGGCGAAACGGCCTTCGGCGTGCAGGCACGTGACACGCAACACGGACACGGAATGAGAGAGTAATGAGTTCAGAGTTAGAAGCCAAAACCAAAAAATTGAGAGACATTTTTCAAGCCATGGGAAAGGTGGTGGTGGCCTTTTCGGGCGGAGTGGATAGCACGCTCCTCCTGAAGGTGGCTTATGATTCCCTGGGGCACGACCATGTCATCGCCGTCACTGCCCTTTCACCCCTTTACCCGGAAAGGGAGCTGTCAGAAGTTAAGAAGCTGATTCGAACCCTGGGGGCAAGGCATCGTCTGATTCAATCGAATGAGCTAGAGATTCCCGGGTTTTCGAAGAATCCGCCAAACCGCTGCTATTATTGTAAGAAAAAACTGTTTGCGGAATTACTGGATCTAGCCAAGGAAGAGTCAATCCTCTTTGTCGTCGAAGGGTCAACCCTGGACGATGACAAAGATCATCGGCCTGGTAAGATAGCGGTTCAGGAGTTGGGGATCAGAAGCCCTCTGAGAGAGGCAGGCTTCACGAAAGCCCAGGTGAGGGAGCTATCCAAGACATTGAGACTTCCTACATGGGATAAACCCTCCTTTGCCTGCCTTGCATCGCGATTCCCTTACGAAGAGGAGATTACTGAAGAAGGATTGAAGATGGTGGACGCGGCGGAGGATTATCTCTTTGAGCTGGGGTTCAAACAGGTTCGAGTTCGCCATTACGGGAATCTGGCAAGAATCGAAATCCTTAAGGAAGAAATGGCACGCTTGATGAACGGTTCAATGAGGGAGGAAGTGGTGAACCATCTGAAGAAGATTGGTTATCGCTATATTACGTTGGATCTTCAAGGGTTTCGCTCCGGTTCGATGAATGAGGTTTTGGGATGAAGGCCATTGCTCTCCTATCCGGGGGGCTCGACAGCACACTCGCAGCCAGGGTGGTCATGGAGCAGGGGGTCGAACTGGAGGCCCTCAATTTTATGACCGTATTCTGCACCTGTACCAATCGGGGCGCCAGCTGTTTGACCTCACAGAAGGCCGTTGAAACCTTGGGTATTCCTTTAAAGGTCTTCAATGTTTCCGAAGAATATCTCACTGTCGTAAAGCACCCAAAACATGGCTACGGAAGAAATATGAATCCTTGCATTGATTGCAGGATCTTCATGCTCAAAAAGGCAAGGGCCTATATGGCAGAGTCCGGAGGCTCTTTTATTGTGACGGGCGAAGTCTTAGGTCAGAGGCCCATGTCCCAGCGAAAAGATGCGATGCGGCTGATCGAGAAGGAAGCGGAGCTTGAAGGCTTCATCTTGCGGCCACTTTCCGCTAAAGTTCTGCAGGCCACCATTCCGGAAAAGGAAGGATGGGTGGACCGGGAGAAGCTCTTGAGGATTCAGGGCCGTTCGAGAAAGCCCCAGATCGAATTGGCAGAACAGTATGGCGTTCGTGATTACCCTTGTCCTGCAGGAGGATGTCTTCTTACCGATCCCGGGTTTGCAAAGAGGATGAAGGACTTGATGGTGAATCATCCCGATTTTTCCTTAAACGATGTACACCTGCTTAAGATGGGAAGGCATTTTCGTTTTTCCCATGGCGTCAAATTAGTAGTCGGCAGGAATGAAGAGGAGAATCAGAAAATCCAGACCTTTGCCCGGCAGGAGGATATTCTATTGAAGGTTTCCAGTTTTCCGGGTCCCCTCTCTCTTCTTAGAGGGAAGCCAGACGAAGGAGACGTGGCGCGGGCGGCTGCCGTCACCGCTTATTATAGCAAGGGAAAGGATTTGAGAAAGGTAGAGGTAATTTATAAACGTATTGGTGAAGATGATTACCGGTCTCTTCTCGTTCCGCCAGTTTTGAGAGGAGAAGTCGAAAGGTTGATGATCAACGAATAAAACTGTTGAGTTGAAGCTCAAAGCTCAGAGCTCAGAGCTTAAAGGTGGAAGCTCAAGGCTCTAAGCAAATTATAATAGGAAGAGGATACAAATTGAAAAAAGAGATTCAGAAGATTGGAGATAAAGTTCTTGGAGGGGGGAGTGTGAGCATGAAAGATTTGCTTCCGTTCCTCGGGGCAAAGGGGCCTGACCTCCTAGATCTTGCCGCACTGGCCAATCGGGTCAGAGACGTGTTCAATGGGAACGAGATCGATCTCTGTTCTCTCCTCAACGCTAAATCAGGGAGGTGTTCGGAGGACTGTGCTTTCTGTGCCCAATCGGCACATTACAAAACGGAGGCTCTGGTTTATCCTCTGGTGGATATGAACCGGATGGTGGAAGAGGCGAGGGAGGCTCAGAAAAAAGGGACAGGCCGATTCTGTCTCATCACAAGCGGCCGCGAGCCGACCGACAAAGAGTTCGAGACGATTCTCAAGGCGCTCGCCCAGATAAGGAGAGAGACAACCCTTGATCTCGATTGCTCTCTGGGAACCTTGAGCACGGAAAGAGCGGAATCTTTGAAAAAGGTTGGAGTCACCCGGTATAACCATAATCTGGAAACGGCAGAGAGCCATTTCCCACGGATCTGTTCAACTCATTCCTTTCAAGATCGCGTTTGGACCATCGAGGTTTTGAAAGAACAGGGATTCTCCATCTGTTGCGGCGGAATCATCGGTCTGGGAGAATCCCCCGAACAAAGGCTGGAGCTCGCCTTTTCCCTTAGGCAGCTCGGGATCGATTGCATTCCTTTCAACATTCTTAACCCGAGACCGGGAACACCGCTAGAACGCTCGGAACCCATCGCTCCCATGGAGGTCATTAAGACCATTTCTCTATTTCGCCTCGTCCTCCCGAAAGGGACGATTAAAATCGCTGGCGGGAGAGAGGCCAACCTGAGAGATTTACAATCCCTTGCCCTTCTTGCCGGTGCAAACGGTCTGATCGTGGGGAATTATCTCACAACCCTCGGTCGAAGTGCAGAGGATGATTTTAGAATGCTTGAGGATATTGGATTTAAATTGAAGAAACACTGATCCCTGCCACATCGTTCTTATTACCCCGCAAGGGCCTTGTCGACATGGTTCGTGATTGAGTAAGAGGTTGAGGATTAAATCCTGGATTTGAAGAATGGTGATTACTGGTTTCTTTGGCGGGTGTAAATGGTTTTATAACGTTCACTAAAGACAAGGTTTTTAAGGCAGGTCGTGCATTCTTCAGACGAGGTATCTGCTGGTTCGAGAAGGACCTCGAATCCAAGTTCTTTGTATTGTTCTACCATCTCCGATAGGCGCGGTTCATCAATGGTGAACCTTTTCTCCCAACCTTCTCTTTTCAGTTCTTCTTCTCGGGTCATTTCTTGAAATCCCAGTCACCCTCACCCCATCTCTTCCTTCGGGGGAAACTAGAGAAAATAATGATGACATGGATTTGTAAAATCCCCCTGATCTCCCTCTGCCTGTCTTTGACAGGAAAAAGATTACCTAAGGGAGGAGTTACCCCTCTTTGGCAAAGAGGGGCGAGCCTGCCTGCCGGTAGGCAGGGGAAGATTTTCCAATGCCTGTGTCGATTCAATTTTGAGATCTTTACTATAACGTAGCTCTTTTTTTATTTGCGGCCGTATAAGCGTTTCCATCCGTCTGAATGAGAGATGGCCTTTGGTTCACAGGCTCCGATACAGGGAGCCGGCTCTGTGCCGTAACTGGGCTTGCATGGAGCACAGCTATACCTGACCTTCTTGCGCTCTTCGTGCTTTACAGAAACCACCGGTCCTTCGCGGAAGATGTCAATCTCATCCGGTTTTAGTTCAAGGATTTTCGCCGGGCAGACCGCTGAACACTTGCCGCATCCATTGCATTTGTTCGTATCGATGGTTACATACCAGTCGCCCGACCCATCCTTGAAACCGTAATTGGCAATCATGTCTGTTCCTTCTAAAATCCCTCCCGACCTCCTTTGTCAAAGGGAGGAGATAAAAGTTTTCCCCTTTGGCTTACCCCGAACTCCGACCTCAAAACTCAAAACTGCGATTATTCTTTTCTTACGCTCTTCGCCTTTCCCATCTTCAACAGAGCTTGCCCGAACAGGGCTGCTCCAATGCCACCGGCGATTTGGGTATCAAAAGGGTACTTACGATCGACATACTCCTTTTTGTGCCAGGTACGCTCAGCCGTCTTGATACCTAATTCCTTTTCCAGCCTTTTAACGATACCTTCATTCTTGGCAATACCGCCGGTGATGACGAACTTTTCTTTAACGCCGAGACGATTCAGCAGTTCGATAATTCGATGAGCCATGGCGGAGCAGTAAGCGGCCATGATCTTGTTTTCTGGTATCCCGGATTCCAATAGGCCGACCACCTCGCTCTTAGCAAAGACGACACAGGTACTGCTGATCATGGGGGGCTCCTTCTGGATCTGAAAGGAGCGGGGGCCGATCTCCCAGACGGGGACTCGGATGAGGTCAGCAAAGACTTCCATTCCACGTCCGGTTCCAGCTGCGCATTTGTCATTCATCATAAAATTGAGAACCTTGCCTCTGTCATCGATACTGATCACTTTGCAGTCCTGGCCGCCCATGTCCATGACCGTTCGGACTTCTGGGCCATACATGAAGTTTGCTCCTCTCGCATGACAGGAGATCTCCGTAATGGACTGCTGAGCCATGGGGACATTGACCCGTCCGTAACCCGTGCCGATACAGTAATCAACGTTCTCAATCTTCATACCGGATTTTTCGAGAGCAAAAGCCATGCCCTTTCTCGCACTGTCCGGACTGTCAGAACCGGTTCTCGTGTTTCCATAAGCATAAAGTTCACCATCGACCATCATGACGGCTTGAGTGCTCACCGACCCGACATCCACTCCTGCAGTGATCAAATCACCCTTCTTCCAATCTATATCCGGATTGACCCAATTGGTTTCAGGCCATCTCCAGAATTCTTGAGTTTTAACCTCAGACACTTCTTCCTCCTCCGTGATGAGGCGATTGATCTTATCTTCGAATAATTAACATTCGATTCTGAACCGGTAACTATTTTGCCTTGACTTCTTCTGCGTAAACTCCTGCGATGGCCGCTTCAGCAGCTCCCAAAGCTCCCATATAATCCGGATCCTCCGGCACGAGGACCTCCATCTCAATATTTTTTTTGAGAGAGTCAACAAAACCAGCGTTCTTCGCCATCCCTCCGATCAGCACGATGTCCTTCTCCAGGCCGACGATACGAGCGACGGAAACGACTCTTCCCGCAATAGCATTCATGACGGCCCGCGCGATATCCGGTTTTGGAGTTTTCTGGTGGATGAGTGAAACCACCTCGGATTCGCCGAAAACGGCGCACTGGGCATTGGTCGAAAGGGTCTGGGTGGATTGAAGCGCGATCTCTGACATCTTATCCACAGAAAGTTCGAGTGCCCTGGACATAGCCTCGACAAAGGTGCCCGTGCCCGCTGCACACTTCTCGTTAATCGCAAAGTCCAGAACCTTTCCTTCAGAGTTGACTTTGATGGAGCGGCATTCTTCTGCCCCGACGTTGATCACCGTTCTTGCAGTGGGAATTAATTTGATCACCCCGCGGGCATCAGCGGCTGCGTCGGGAATGGCACCGTTGGCGAAGGCCACTCTCTTCGCCGCACTCCCTGTGGCGATCACACGTTCCACATCTTTCCGGCCGAGGCCGGCTTTCTTGAGGATCTCGTCGTAAAGCTGCTCCGCTGCCTCTGCCTTCTTTATTCCGGTAGGACCCGCTATTTTCCCGAGAATCTGGCCATCCTTCTTGATGACAATGTGAACGTTCTTGCCACCTACATCTATTCCTGCAACGATCATCATCGACCTCTTTTCTTATATTGAGCTGCGTTTTTAAGCTAAAGCTCTAGGGAGCTTCCCACGTGGCCGTAAAAAAAGCGATCCCCGAATTCCTGCTGGAGTCTGAAGGCGGCCCTCATTCCTGTACAATGAAAGGCACCGATCTTCTGGATCTTCATCTTCTTCAATGTCTGAATAGACTCCTCCAGTTGCTCCGGTGTCAAAAAATCCAGATGGGTCCCACCGAGGATGGCGTAAAATTTATCTTTTCCTGTTCTTTCGGTGACATAGTTGATAATGTTGATCATTCCGGAGTGTGCACAACCCAGAATGAGGATAAGTCCCCTTTCTGAATCTAAAATGAGGGACTGGTCATCTGAAAAAACATCCTGACTGATCTTCCCATCGATTTCGGCGAAAAGCACCGGATCGGGCTTCTCAAATGGTGTCTTTCTTGGCACTTCGCCGCTCAAGAAAAGACCTTTTCCAACTTCGATAAAATTCGTATTGAAAATAAAATTGGCGCCCAGCGATTCCAGATATTTTTTCTTGTAAGGAAGGCCAACGAATTTCTTTATTTCCTTTTCATTTTCCTTGATCAGGTGAATCCGATCGATAAAAACAGATGGATGGGCGTGAACATCCACTTTCCCGGTCAGTTTTAGGACTTCGGGCAGTCCTCCGGTATGGTCAAAGTGTCCATGACTCAAGAAGATCTTCTTGATCGTCCTTAGGTCTTTGTTCAACTCGAGTGAGTTTTTTACTATCGAATGACCGGCTCCAGTATCGAAGAGATACTTCTCTTCGTTCATCTCAATAAAGGCAGAGAATCCATGTTCTCCCATACCGACCCTACGGCCTACGGTATTTTCGCAGATAATTGTTATTTTCATGGTTCCTCCTGTTAACCATATAGCACAAGCCAACTTTAAATGGAAAGCTTAAAAGCAGACCTGAGCTATGTAAGAATTCTAACTTTGGATTTTCATGAAATCAATTTTATGTTATAGTTTCCACATGATGACAGTAGATGAAGCCTTAGATAAGATTCTTTCCCACATCCATCCTTTGGGATTCGAAAAGGTCTCTCTTCTAGATGCATTGGGAAGAGTAATTGGAGAAGATGTCTACGCCAGAAGAGATATCCCACCATTAGATAATTCAGCCATGGATGGGTATGCCCTGAGATCTGTGGATGTGCGGGAGGCCTCACCGGATCGTCCGCTTCAATTGGAGGTGATCGAAGATCTTCCCGCGGGCTACATTTCAGCGAAGAAACTCGAAAAGGGAAAGGCCATCCGGATCATGACAGGTGCCCCCGTTCCAAAAGGAGCCGATACTGTCATCCCTGTTGAGGAAACAAAGAAGGAAAATGGGTCCGTGTTGATTTTCAGAGCGACCACTTCCGGCGAAAACATCCGGAAGTCTGGGGAGGACGTGAAAGAAGGAGATCGGGTAATTTCCGGAGGAGACAAGGTGCGCCCGGCGGAGGTTGGGATGCTTGCTTCCGTGGGACGTTCTTTTGTCTCTGTTTATCAGAGGCCGTTGGTAGCGATTCTCTGTACCGGTGACGAATTGGTCGACGTAGATGGGGATCTGGATGAGGTCAAAATCGTCTCCAGTAATTCTTACACGTTGGGAGCACAGGTGAAAGATTGTGGGGCCATCCCTCTTCAACTGGGCATTGCCAGAGACCGGAAGGAGGAGATTGAAGAAAAACTTCGGCAGGGAATCCGGGCAGACGTTCTCATCTCCTCGGCAGGCGTTTCTGTAGGGGATTATGATTTTGTCAAAGATGTGATGAAGCGGTTGGGTATGGAGATGGTTTTTTGGAAGGTGGCCATGAGGCCAGGAGCGCCTTTGGCTTTTGGAATCATCGGAGAAAAACCCGTCTTCGGACTTCCGGGAAATCCCGTTTCCTCCATGATTTCTTTTGAACAATTTGTGAGGCCCTCCCTTTTGAAGATGATGGGGCACCGTAAACTCTTTCGACCCGCCGTCGAGGCGGTTCTGAAAGAAGACATTAAGAAAATGGCCGGAAAGCGCTATTTCATTAGGGGGTCGGTCTCATTTGAAAAAAATCAGTACTTTGTTACGAGCACAGGAGAGCAGGGGTCAGGAATCCTAAGATCCATGGTGAGGGCGAACGGTTTGATTGTGATTCCTGAAGAGCAGGAAATTGTAAGAGCCGGGGAGAAGGTTAAAGTTCAACTGCTGGACCGGAACTTTTAAAAGTTCGGGGTTCGGAGAAATTTAGTTCGGAGAACCAACATTTTTTACAGTTACCTCGAACCCATTTGAGGGGACTTTCAGATTCTGGAACAAGTTGAGAGTGATATCTCATTGCAATTCATTTTTAAGACTCCGAACTCCTAACTCCGAACTAAGAACTCGCACGGAGTGCGAATGATCCCTATTCTTTCTATTGTTGGAAAATCGGACAGCGGAAAGACCACGCTGATCGAAAAATTGGTGCCTGAATTGACCCGGCGAGGCTATCGGATCGCGACGGTCAAGCATGATATCCATGGGTTTGAAGTGGACCGTGAAGGCAAGGATAGCTGGCGCCATAAACAGGCAGGGGCTCATACTGTTGTCATCTCATCGCCTACAAAGGCTGCAGTGATCCGGGATGTGGAAAGGGACTTGAGCCTGGAAGAGATACGCGAGAAACTGATCAGAGATGTCGACCTGATTCTTTCGGAAGGCTATAAAAAGGATGTTCAGCCCAAGGTCGAGGTTTTTCGAAAAGAGAAGCATAAGAAACTTCTCTGTTCAAAAAAGGATAACCTCGTCGCCATCGCTTCGAATCTCAAATTCCGCGTTGGCGTTCCGTGCTTCGATCTTGAAGATACAAAGGGGCTGGCTGACTTTATCGAGAAAGATTTCTTGAAATCAAAGAATGAGAAAGAAATTTCCCTCAGGATTAATGGAAAACTGATTCCCATGACCCCGTTCGTTAGAGATTTTGTAACCGGCACAATCAGAGGGATGCTGTCCACATTGAAAGGCTACGAAAAATCTAAACGGATCGAGATTTATATTGGGGACGACGAGAGGTGAGAACGTTCTGTAGAGAGAAGGAGAAAAAACTTTTAAAATTTGGGCTCATTCCAAATACACTACTATAAATCACTTCCTTTTTAACGCTGTTCTACCCGGCATTCTTTGATTCCTAAGAATCTCGTTTCTGATAGGGCAATTTCCAGCGCCGATTAAGCCACGGCCATTGGCTCGGATATTGTCTGATGGAATCTTCGATGACCTTTGTAAATTTGGCGGTCAGCAGTTCTATATTTTTTGTTTGGTCAGATGTGAGTTCCACTTCGATGGGACTTCCGATCAATAAGGTCGTCGGGATCCCGTTTTCCCTTACAACGAACACGGGCAGGATCGGAGCACCCGTTTTTAAAGAAAAGATGGCTGGTCCAGGGGGAGTATAAGCTATTTTGCCAAAGAACGGGACGGGAAGCCCTCCAAGAATCTGTTGTTCATCAGCAATCAGATAAAGGATTTCATTCCGACGGAGGCAATTCAGAGATCTCTTGATGGACGCTGTGGTAGGTTTTGGAGAGAAGGGCTTTTGGCCCCAACTTCTTTGATAGTCTGCTAATCTTTTGTATATCTTTGGGAAATTACCCTCATTAATAATCAGATTAAATGGATAGCCCTCTATGGCAAGCCTCGTTCCTAATGTTGTAAAGGCACCCAGATGGCTGCCCAAAGCGATGACTCCATGCCCTTTTGCCATTGCGGCATCCAGATGCTCCCGACCTGTTATTTTGATTTTCTTGATAAATTGACCATGAGGAGCAGCAGCCGTGAGGATCGTTTCGAAAGGCGTGAGTGTAAAGTTGAAGAAGACCTCCTTGGCGAGTTTTACAATCTCTTCAGGGTTCTTTTCTCCTCCAAAGGCCAGGGAGAGATTATTGCAAACTCTATTCCTGTATTTTTTGACCAGATAGAAAATAATTATCCCTGAAATTCTTGCGATGTAGACTATTGTTCTCGGGGGAATTACATGAAATGCGAGAATAGAAAACGCCAATATGCGATCGCCCAAGAAGTCCCCGAGCTGATTTTTTATTTTCTTAGAGAAAGTTTTTGGCATGGGAAATCGTTGATACTTCTCATTTTTGAACCGTTCAATAAGAATGTACTAAATTAGGAATGCGCAGTCAATAAGAATGGAATGGGGAAAACAGTACGAATATGGAAAAACCCAGAAACAACATTTCAGGGAAAAGCAATTGAGAAGGAGTCCTTAACTCATCACCCAGAGGGATTCGTCTCTGAGCGCGATGCTGACCATTTTGCCGATCGAGAGATTCAGATTCCGGAAAGTATAATTAGGGATGGAGATTTCAAAAGAGATCCTCCCTCCGGTGGTTTGAAAATAAACAAGGTGATGCCTCTCTTTGTCGGTAATGTCAACTATTTTCCCGTCAAAGATATTTTTCTTTAAGGAGTCTTTAACAAGTTTGCCTTCACGGATGATCATGATTTCATCGGGCCGGACATAAAGGTCCACTTCCGTCCCCACCTCAACAGGACCCCGTCCCGAATCAACGGAAATGGAAAATTGAAGACCTTGCACTTCGAGAATGAGCCGGTGAAGATGTTCGTCTTTTCGCATTATTTTACCACGAAATAAGTTCTTCAAACCCAGAAACTGCGCGACTCTTATCGATTTGGGTTTTAGGAAGATATCATCTCTTTCCCCGACCTGCTCCACCCTTCCGCCGATGTAAACCAAGATGTGGTTCCCCAGCAGATAAGCATCTTCGAAATCATGGGTAACCAAGACAACAGGAATATCAAATTTATTTCGAACCTCCTGAAGGAGTTTCCTCATTTCAAAACGCAGGGGGCTGTCGAGAGCCGTGAAAGGCTCGTCCAAAAGCAGTGCCTTGGGCCTTTCGATCAAAGCCCTGGCCAAGGCCACGCGCTGCTTCTGCCCTCCAGAGATTTCTGAGGGAGGCATATTCTCCAGTCCCTCGAGGCGAAACTGTCTGATCATCTCGTCTATGCGGGTGTCTCGTTCTTCTCTTGATTTCCTTTTTAATCCGTAGGCGATGTTTTCTCTCACCGTCATGTGGGGGAAGAGATTACGGTCCTGGAAGACATATCCGAGAGACCGTTGCTGCGGAGAAATATTGATTCCTGACGATTTATCAAGAAAAATAGTTCCGTTGGAGCGAATGAACCCTGCATCCGGTTCCATCAGGCCTGCGATGAGCTGAAGAGTCATTGATTTTCCCGCCCCGGAGCTGCCGAAAAGAACCGCCACTTCGTTCCCGATTTCCCATTCTACCTCAAGAGTAAACCCTTTGACCCTTTTTAGGAGTTTTACCGATAATCCCATCAGAAGACCCTCTTGGTGAATCGATTGGCAATATAAAGAAAGAGCCCTGACATGAGAGAAAAGAAGATGACCATTAGATTCGCTCTCGACCAATCCCCGCTGCTGGCGTGGGAGTAGATGGAGATGGGCATGGTATCGGTCTTTCCTGGGATGTTACCGGCGATCATCAGTGTTGCTCCGAACTCGCCCATTGCCCTTGCAAAAGAAAGAACGGTTCCAGCAACAATACCCCGTTTAGAAAGGGGTAGGGTGACCCTCATGGCCGTTTCAAACTCGGAATGGCCCAGGGTATAGGATGCGTTGATGAGGTTCCGGTCCACAGATTCGATCGCTGCCCGCGTGGCCTTAATCATGAGAGGAAGAGCCACGGTAAAGGATGCCAGGACAGCAGCATACCAGGTGAACATAACGCTCCACCCCGTCCATTCATAGAGGATTCTGCCGATGAGGCCATTTCTTCCGAATAGGATGATGAGATAGTATCCTGTTACAGTAGGAGGAAGAACCAAGGGGAGTGTGAACAGTATGTCCAGAACCTCCTTCCCCCTAAAATTTCTCATGGCCAGAAGGTAGGCGACCCCCACCCCGACGATTACGATTCAAACTGTTGCAACGGAAGCCACCTGGATAGAAAGTCTCAGAGAAAATAAGATCGAGGAGTCCATCTATTTCACCGTTTCAAATCCATATTTGCTAAGGAGATTCTTTCCTTCCACAGAAAGAACCAGGGTGGTAAACTCTTTTGCCAACGATTGATTTTTAGATCCTTTGACTAGGGCGATGGGATAGACGATGGGCTGATGACTCTTGTCCGGCGCTTTCATCACGATCCTCACCTCTTTTGGCCTGATCATGGCGTCCGTTGTATAGACCATCGCTGGATCTACCTCGTTCCGTGCGACATAGTCAAGTACCTGCCTGACATGTTCGGCGAAGACGAGCTTCTCTTTGACTATTTCCCAAAGATTGAGGTATTTCAGAACCTCTTCAGCATACCGGCCTGCCGGGACTGATTTTGGATTACCGATGACAATCTTCTTTACCTCTGACTTTCGCAAATCTTCAAACGATTCCATTCGAATCCGCGATAGGCCAGATTTGACTAAAACCATGGTATTTCCGGCAAAATTGATTCTGGTGCCCGATGTGATCAACCCTTTTTGATCAATCTCATCCATATCTTTCTGGGCTGCTGAAGCAAAAACATCAACACGAGCCCCTCCTTCAATCTGTCTTGCAAGATCCCCTGATGCGCCGAAATTGAATCTGACCTTTGTCCCGGGATGCTTTCCTTGAAAAGTCTTTCCGATTTCTTCAAACGCATTCTTGAGGCTGATTGCTGCCGAGATAGTTATCTCGTTAGCCGGCTCCGCAGAGGATAGGTTGATGTCGAGGATGAAAAGACAGAAAAAAAGCAGGGCCGCACACAGCAGATATGTTTTCATTTCAAGAATCCTTCCCTCTCGAAATGGGTTCGGTAGATCTTTTCTAAGGAGATGTTTACGTCCTTTTGGAAGTGTCTGTAACGCTTCATCAACTCTTTCCCCTGAGACGTCACCCGTGATCCTCCTCCTGAAAGTCCCCCTACTTTGCGTTCGATCAGAAGAAATCCCAACTTGTTTTCCATGGTTCCGATCAACCGCCAAGCCTTGCTATAGGCCATTCCCATCTCTTTTGCCGCACGATGGAGCGAATGAATCTCGTCAACCCTCTTCAAGAGTTCATAAGGACCATCTCCAAAGGCTTTCCCATGGTTATCCAGCCAGACCTTATAACCGACCTTCATGGTTCAGCTCCATCGTTATTCTTTATCGAGAATAATGCTAATATACCGAATACATTTGAATCTGTCAAGGTTATCTCCCACCTTGCCCTCCCCCGTTTTCATCTTTTGTGGACAAGGCAGTGTTTCGAAAGGTAGTTGTCGACACAACGGGATCTTGTGAAGGGGGGTCGAACTTTTAGAATGCACTCGCGGGTGAATTGTATCGCGAACCGTCTCTATCTAACAATCAAGTTGAGGAAGGGTTTGAGCCCCCCCAGTCGGGCAGCAAAAACCGGGAGAGGGCAAGCATCTCTCACGTTTCCGTGGTTGAATAGGAGAGGGGAAGCGTTAGGCTCTCTTTTTAGGCAACTGAAGTTGGCCCTACTCGTTTAGGAGTGGTGTGACGTCCCTCATTTGCGTCTGGATGTGCTATTTGTTAAGATAAGAACGCTTTTTGGCGGGGGATGATGAGAAGAAAAACTATTTTAACAGTATTGGCGATTGGAACCCTTTTTCTATTTCAGGGGCTTCCTGTCGCTCGAGGAGGGGGACAAGAGGAGATAAAATCGGAAGAGCAGCGAGTTGCACAATGGAGAAAGGAGCGAGATACCTTTTTCAAGAGCCATCAGCGCTCGCCTCTTTCTTCGAAGGATAAGAAGAGCTTTAACGGCTTAAAGTATTATCCGTTCAAAGATCAATATGTCTTCTGCGGTACGATTGAGCGCTACGTTCTCCATATCAATAACCCGAAATATTACGCAACCTTTCTCACCAACAAGGGAACAAACAAACGCTACCTCCGTTACGGGAAATTTCATTTCACTTTGGACGGGAAACAATGCACCATTGAAATCTATAAGTCTATCTTGAGCGATAAGTTGTTCGTCCCTTTTAAAGATCAGACGAACGGGAAAGAAACCTACGAAGGCGGAAGGTATATCGATGCCGAGATTCTGGCAGATTACAAAATGGTCTTAGACTTCAACATGGCTTACCATCCCTCTTGTGCGTATAACGAGAAATTTATCTGTGTTCTCCCTCCTCGGGAAAACATGCTGGACATCGAGATTCGTGCCGGCGAGAAACTTCTCAACCTTCATCAGCCTTGAGTCCCCCTTGCAGCCTCCTTCCCTTCGTTCATCACCTCGTGCGAGGGTCCCGTAATGAGTCGTTAGGTCCTGAATCAAGTTCAGGATGACATTTCCACTCCTTCCCGATTGTGACACATTCTCCCGGGGGGAGCGCTTCGCTGAGCTCAGCCGAACGGGAGGATGAGAGGGTTAACCTTCGTGTCGGTGAAAGAGGTAGTGAGAGTGGATGTGGCGGTGAATCGTCTCACCATGACGGTGAATATGCTCATGAATGAGGTTTACCCTGAGCAGAAGATCCTGGTCTCCGAGAATTTCGTTCCCCCCTCCTATTTTCTCGATGTGATGTTCTTCTGAAAGCACAGCGACCCTTGCCTGGAGCTCATCTACGAGCGAGAGGTCATGGGTGGCCACCACCAATGTCTTTCCGGCATCCTTCAATGCGAACATGAGCTCGACAAGAAAGCATTGCGTCTTCGGGTCGAGGCCGTTGGTCGGTTCGTCGAGAAGCAGAACTTCCGGATTCATCGTCAGGACCGAGCCGATGGCCACCTTCTTCTTCTCACCTCCCGAAAGCATATAGGAAGGCCGGTTTCTAAGTTGTTCGATATTGAGCATCTGCATGACTTCAAAGGCCCTGTCGAGAGCTTCCTTCTCATCGAGATCCAACTGAAGCGGACCGTAAAGAAGCTCATCCAACACCGTGGGACAAAAAAGCTGAACATCCGAATCCTGGAAAACGTACCCCACGCTTTTCCGGAATGACTTGAGAAATCTTTTATCCCGCAAAGACTTCTCCGATACCTCGGCGTCCCGAAAGAGGGATCTTCCCGTTGAGGGATATCGCACCCCTCCCATGATCTGGAGCAGTGTTGATTTTCCGCTGCCATTGGCACCGATAATGGCAAGGTTATCGCCTTCCGCGACTTCGAGGTCTATCGCCGAGAGCGCAGGAACTTGATCGTAATAGCTGTAGCTGACACCCTGGAGCTCTATAATCTTTTTCATAGAAAACCCTCACATCAGAAGAAATAAAAGCCCTACAGAAAAAAGAATGGCTCCCGATGCCCAATCCATCGCACGCATCTTTTCGAAGCCGTAGAGCTTGATCGAATCTGAAAAGCCTCTGCCAACCATGGCCCTGAACACCTCTTCACACCTGAGTTGGGTTTTTCGAAAAATCAAGGCGAGCCGTCCTGCAATCCATTCCCGCGCCTTCTTATTGTCATTTTCTCTCAGCATCCTGGCTCGCTTGGCGAGGTACATATCTTCGATGGTCTTTGAGAAGATGAAGATGTACTTATAGCAGAGGGTGATGATGATGAGAAAGGTATCAGGCACTTTCAGAACTTTGAGAGCCCTCATCATCTCGGGGAAGGGAGTCGTGTACAGCACCAGGAATGACAGCGACAAAGAATTGATCACTCTCATGGTGAGCATAGCTACGCCAAACATTCCTTCCTTTGTGATCCCGATCGTCGCGGGAACATGATAGATCCAGAAGTCATAGGACTTCGAAAGCGTGGCGACGGGTAGAACAATTTCACCTTTTGTCATGAAATTGAAAGCAGAGGGCAAGGCAATCAGGAAACCAAAGATAAACCCGAAGAGAAAAACCCTCCTGTAAAAGGTGGAAACTTTTAAACGGGAGAGCAGGACAAGGATAAAAACGAAGATCGAAACGTAGAGCTCTGAGGCAAGGTCTTTTCTTAGGCTTACAATGAGGATGAAAAAGATGAGAAAAAAGATCTTTATCCTCGGATCGATCTTCTGGAAAAAACCGTTTCTAGTCAAAAACTCTGAATGAGCATAACCCGTTTTGATCACACCGGCCAGATGATTCATCCCTTTTTCGACAAAGGGAACTCTTACTCTTCCTGAATCCCGCTTGAGAGAAGAAGATCGGTCTAAGAGGAATGAAAGTATCTTATTTGTCATGTTTTGATATAAACCTCGAAATGATAAACACAATCAAGACGCACACCCCTATCCCCAAAAGCCCTGATGCAATATAAGAAATAACCTGAAGGGTTTTCGAGGCTCCTTCACCGCCAAAGTTGTAGCCGGGTACCGGAGCCTTCCATATGTCCGTTAATTTTTTTAGTCCTTCGGGAAGAAACCCGAGGAGTTTCTCAAGTTTATCTGTCCCCCATTCACCCCATGCGCCCTCTGCGTTAAATCTTTCGGGAAGGAGGATCCCGAGGGGAGTCAATAGTGCCATGATGAGAAGGCCTATCCAGAGTTTCTTCTGGAATTTCGTCATCTCAAATCTTCCTGCATATTATCTAGTTTTTGAAGGACCCGATAGGGCATAGACGAGATCGCGCTCGTGTTTTAGAAAATATTTCAACAATAACATCGTTATCAATCCCTCGACCACTCCGAAAAGCAATAGGTGTTCGATCGCCATGACTGGAATTGCAACCGAAAGGGGATACGGTGCGTAAAGCGGTCTGCCGTCAGACCCTGCTGCGATCAACGGCTGAATTCCGAGCTCCACGGCAGTAACCAGGGCAGCCGCCAGGAGCCCAAGATATCCCGAGAGAAAGGCCGAAACCGCAAGCCTTGCTCCGCCTCCTGATTTTCCTTTAACGAGTTCGAATACTCCGTATGACACGAAAGGCATGACCACGGCCATGTTAAGACAATTGGCCCCGATTGCGGTGATGCCACCATCGCCAAACACGATGGCCTGGATGATCAACACGACAGACACTGCTAAAACTGCAGTCCAAGGTCCTAAGAGGATGGCGATAATACCTGCGCCAACGGCATGGCCGGTCGTGCCCCCGGGTATGGGGATGTTGAACATCTGAATAAGAAAAGAGAATGCGGCGGCCATGGCGAGGTAAGGGACATGCTTTAGAGACAGCTCTTTTTTAAGCTTGTTCTGTGCGATGGCCCAGAAGCCAACAGAAACTCCGTAAAGTGGAATATAAGTTTGGGGTCCTAAGTAACCGTCAGGGATATGCATGGAAACTCCAAATAAATAAGACGGGGTCAGCGTCAGAGTTTAAAAAGCAGTATCAACCGGGGCCTTGAGAGACAAAAAGGCCACGGAGACTATCTGACTTCTGTCAGAAACAAGACCTTCGTGGCCCAGTTAATGATTGGTAAATGAGTCACTGAGTAATTGAGTCATTGGGTGAGTTGATGACTGTTAATAACAAATTACTTAATGACTGGTTTACCAATGACTAATTACTTAATGACTGGTTTTATTCTTCCAGAAGGATCCGGTGATCGATCAAGTTCATCTCCCTGATTCGAGCTTTAATTCTTTTTTGTTCCCCAAAGATATTTTGAAGGTAGAGTCCATCCTTCTCCGGACGAAGGATGGAGATGTCCTCCAGGATCAATTCCTCTTTTCCTTCTTTTACCAAATATGCATTCGCTTCACACATGGTTACCTCCTGATTCATCCATCCCCCTTTCTAAACGGAGGAGGGGAATTAAGTCTTAGCTGTTTCCTGGATCCGTTTGATCAGCATATCGATCAAATGGGGAAGGGGTTCCTTAGGAGCTCCGATGATTTCGACTTCGGGCATTTTTAAAGGGAGAAGAAATTTCGACGCAGGTGACGACGCGATGGCTTCTGCCATCTTAGGGGTCAACTCTCCCATCATCGAATTAGCTAATACAATGCCAGTCGTACCAACAATGATGTCAACCGTCTTTACAGTTTGCACAATCGCGTTCTCCCCGGAAGCACCTTTGTTGGCCCCTGCCTTCAACATGGCCCCTGTGGCCATCGCATTCGTCCCCAGGCCGATCACTTCGACCTCCTCGGCGAGGACTTCGCGAAGACGCTTGATCATGGCACTTCCGATCCCTCCACCCTGGCCATCAATCACAGCAATGGACTTTTTCTTCCTCTCCATTACCATCCTGCTGAATAAAAAAGCCACTTCTGGCCGCGCCTTTCGTAGGAGCATCACCTTCGTGGCTAAACGTAACTATACAATAATAATAGAATTTGTCAAATGATTTTTTGGGATGCCTCGGGTGGTAATGGCAGCATATTGGGATCGAAATCGGGTAGAAGTTGGACGAAAAAGGCAGCTCAGCTTTCTTATTTACGGTACATAGGAGTTGGGCCGATAGGGGATAATCGCTCGGAAGAGGGCAGTGCTAAGAACCGCCGCGTCGAGATCGTCAAGAAGTAAACACGAAAACGAGTACGCCATTTGTCAAAAATCAAAGGCAGGACTAGGAGAACCCTGCCTTTGATTTTGGGAAGCCTCCTCAAGCTTGCTCTCTAACCGGGAGATGAGACGGGCTCAAGTGTTTACGGATTGAAGACAGCATACTGCAAGATAGCTCCGGGCGTTACGTAGTCATAGCCGATACACATAATTCGAAACTATCCAGCGCCTTTCGAAGATGTTTACATTGATCTTCCTAAAAGATCAAACATTCAAATCGAAATTTGCCAGAGGATTGAAGTTACAGTCAAAATGTTGAGTTGGGGTAATATGCAGATCGTGTCCCGGCTTAAGATTTATCATTCCACCAATTAATGTAATCCCTTGCCACCCGGCAGGTGATTCGGCTATGCTAGTCTCGTGACCCATCCTGATAAAGACAATCCATCTGAATTTTCATGGTTGAATGATTTAAATCCGCAGCAAGGGTTGGCGGCGAAGGCTCACGAGGGACCGGTCCTCGTTGTCGCCGGAGCCGGGACGGGCAAAACCAAGACTCTCGCCTATCATGTGGCTCATTTGATCTGTACTGGTGTCGACCCAGGCCGAATCATGCTGCTCACCTTTACTCGCAGGGCAGCTGAAGAGATGATCCGACGAGCCAACGCCATCATTCGGATAGTTCGGCCCGAAGTTTCTCCCCACGCTACCCGAGTCTGGGGCGGAACGTTCCACTCGGTGGCAAACCGGCTGCTCCGCATTTACTGTGGAAGCATCGGCTTGGAAGGGAGTTTCACTGTCCTCGATCAGGGCGATGCAGAAGACCTGATGAACGTTATCCGCCACGAAAATGGGTTGAGCGAGAAAGAAAAGCGATTCCCGCGCAAAGCCACCTGTCTGGCGATCTACTCGCGCTGCGTTAATAGTTCAGCCCCGCTGGACGACATACTGAAGACTTATTTTCCATGGTGCCAGGATTGGGAGGAGGAATTGAAGGGTCTCTTTAAGGCCTATGTTGATGCCAAACACGTCCGTAACGTTCTCGACTATGATGATCTGCTGTTGTTCTGGTATCATTTGTTAGCCGACGAGGAAGTTGCCAAGCATATTGAGGTCCGTTTTGACCACATCCTTGTCGACGAGTACCAGGACACCAATCGGCTTCAGGCCGGTATTCTCCAGAGGATGCGGCGGATCAACAAGAACATAATGGTTGTTGGGGATGACGCTCAAAGCATTTACAGTTTCCGGGCTGCGGACATCCACAACATCCTGGATTTTCCAAAACAGTTTCCTGGCACGAAACAGATAACGCTGGAGGAGAACTATCGGTCCTTCCAGCCTATCCTGGACGCGACCAACCGCATCATTGCCTTGGCCAACGAGCGGTATACGAAGGACCTGTGGTCGACACGTGGAGGGGAGCAAAAGCCTCTTTTGATCACCTGCGAACGGGAGGAGGAGCAGACAGGCTACGTCGTTAGAAAGATCCTTGAACACTACGAGCAGGGCATCCCACTCCGCCGACAGGCAGTACTATTCCGTGTGGGTCACTGGTCGGATCATTTGGAAATCGAGCTAGGCCGTCGAAATATCCCTTTTCACAAGTACGGTGGCCTGAAATTCCTTGAGGCCGCGCATGTGAAGGACCTGCTGTCATTTCTCCGGATTCTTGAGAACCCACGGGACCAGCTGGCTTGGAGCCGTGTGCTGAATTTGCTCGAAGGCATCGGACCAGCAATTGCCGCTCGGGGCTTTGCGTTCGTGCAGGACCGGGGGTTTGACCCACGGGTTATCGGCCAGTTCGTGGGCCCTAAGATTGCTCGCAACTCGATCCATCGTCTCGGAAGGCTGTTCGATGAAGTGACCAGTGGTGGTGAGAAGAACTTAAATCTGGCCGGTCAGATCGAGCGGGTCCGTAAGTTCTATGAACCGATTCTAACGAAGGTATATGAAAACCCCGAGCCGCGACGACGAGATCTTGAGCAGCTTGAGCACATTGCCAGTAGGTACCGTAGCCGCCGAAGATTCCTGACCGACTTGACGCTCGACCCTCCGACGAGTACCGCCGATTTTGCAGGCCCGCCAACGCTCGATGATGATTGGTTGACCTTGAGCACGATCCACTCAGCCAAGGGCTGCGAATGGGACGTCGTCTACCTGATCCATGCGACGGACGGGATTTTACCATCAGACCTGGCCACCGGCGACGCGGAACAGATTGAGGAGGAACGGCGGCTCCTCTATGTTGCGTGCACGCGAGCCAAGGATTGGCTCTACGTTCTCTTTCCACTTCGGTATTATCACCGGAAGCACCTGTTAGGCGATGGCCACAGTTACGCGCAACTGACCCGTTTCATTCCCCCGCCGGTGGCACAATTCTTTGACCACGGGTCTGTAGCCACCGACCAGAACGAAGATGAGGTTGCGGGCAAACAGACCACCGCCAAGGATATTCGCAAGGCGATTCGGTCAATGTGGGAATAATCTGACTAATGAGAAGTGGGTCAGAGTTTTTCCTGAAATCGAAATCTGTCGAGTTTTTTAAGATCCGAAAAATTGTGGATTAAAAAAACTAACATAAGGTTTTCCTTTGGGACAAGTAGTGTTGATTGTAGCAAGCTATCCGGCCATCGGAAGCAGCGAACTGCCCACTTGCGTGTGTTGGCTGAAATCAAGTTTTGACAAGTTCTGTTAAAATGTGTAGATTTGTTTCAAAAATAAACAATTAACGTGCGAGGGAGACAATGTCATCTATATTTGAACAAAGGGTTCAGGACATGAGAAGAAAGGCCATATTCTTTCTAGGGATATTCGCATTCGTGGTTGGTTGTTCAAGCCATTTAACTTATGACAGGTCTTCCAAGAGCGATATCCCCTTTTACAAACGCAAGATTCCATCCTCAGGAAAAGTCATCATTATTGACCCTAAGGGCCCCTCGCTTGACCCCAAATATTATGAAGTCATGGGGACGGCCGACTCCGAAGCAAGCAACGTGCTTGCCTTTCTCCCCCACTGTAAACACGCAATTAAAATGCTGCGTTATGAAGCAGAAAACGTTGGAGGTGATGCGTTGATCGATGTTTCCTGCACTTCAGGAACTTTTGATGCGGTCGCCAGTGGAACAGTCATCTCATTTAAGAATCGCGAAGAGGCATTGGAGATTCTGAAGGAGATCAAGGCCGTTCTTAAATGATTTTTATTTGGATCAATATTCAATTGTCAAAGAGCCAAGGAGGGTCAAAACCCCTGCTTTCTTGTTTCCAAAGAGTACTTCAAAGCTGATTTTTCAGTTTTGCCCTTCCATACAACATTTCAAACGGATTCTTATGAATTGACTTTTCAGAATCAACGAGCAAACTCTATGCCCGTTCGATTTCCAATCTTTGTCTTAGGCTTTGCCTGCAAAATAAATTCCTTTTTCTCATAAAATACTGGGTTGACCCTATTTACGCTTTGAAGCATTTGATTTAATGGTAGATTAGATATAAGAGTATGAAGAATCCTGGAATGATGAAGGAATGATAAAAATGGAGGTAGGCGAAATGAAAATTTATAAACCGGTTGCGGTTAGAAGGACATCTCAATCACCGCCTCCTCATATTCCCCGAGAGATGCCGGCGATCTATCAGCTTTTGGACGGTGTTGAGGATGGAGTAAAATTGCTGAAGATCCGCTTCTCAGGATTAAGAAAGGTTAAGCTTACTTTAATATCCATCTAATCTTTGTTCAGTAAAATTGCAGTCAGGTTTACATCATCTTTTCAAGAAAGGAGGTATCTACATCTTCAATGGAGAAATACGAATTTTCGGCTGAAAAGGAGTTGATTCGTTCTGACCGGATAGCCAGGTCAACCTATGTATTGAATTTGAGTGCTTTAATTATCACTATGGCTCTCTGTCTCCTCTTATTCCGAATCCTTTGACCGTTAATTGGGCTCCAAAAGTCTATACAAGACTTAAATGGTATCGCCCTCTTGTGGACTCTTTCCTGAAAGCGAGATTCTTTAAAGTCCTCCATTCATGCGATCTTGCAAGCCGTAATCAATAATATAAAGTTACGCATTCTCAGCGATTGACAACCATTGAATCCCAATCATTCTTTTGTTATGCTTTTCATGAAGAAACGGGAGAAAAAGAATGAGACCAATCCGGTTGGAAATCGTTACCAATGTGATCACCCATTATGATCACTGACGACACTGTGAAATCCTCTTCGGTGAAGTAGGTCTTGACCAAAAGTTCCATCAGAGAGAGACGGACGAGTACCCTCCCGATCTGAAGGAGGAGTATGCGAAGCTCTCCGAGTGGATCCAGGATTTGACCCGGCTCTATAAACATCGTCTCTTCATCAAACTCATTGACGTTCAATCTCCCCTGGGAATCTATAAATCCCTTCGTCATTGGATTCGAAAATACCCCACCTTTATTGTTGAAGGGCGGGAGACTTACGCGGGTTGGGATAAAGGGGGACTCGAAAGCATTCTGGTTAAGTTCGGCTTGACATGAATACAGCTTCTCAGGTGAAATAAATACTCCTTTCTTCACTCTTCCTTTCTCAAACTTTCTATTCCCTAATCCATGGAGACGGTGTATATTACAGCCGCAGATTCATAATAGGGATGCACGCTAGGTACATCTTTAATGGCTTAAAAATCCGGAAGTCCGGCCATTCATGGTTCTAGGAGGAGGGCGATGGAAGAGCAGGGGTTTATCGAATCACGCGATGAAATGGAGCGATTATTGTGCGAGGAGAAGATCGGCTACCTGGGGCTAGCCCTAAATGGGAAGCCGTATGTGGTTCCCCTCAATTATCACTATGCCGACGGGAAGATCTGGATTCACTGTGGGTTTAAGGGGAAAAAGCTCGATTATTTAAAGAGGAACCCACAAGCCTGCTTTGTGGTGGCTCGCCAGGCCGGATGGGTAAGGGAGCATGGAGACGGAAATCCCTGCCATGTCGATAGCGACAGTGTGATCTGTTATGGCAAAGCAAGGGTGCTTGATGACGTGGGTGAACGAGAAATCGCCTTGAATGCCTTCAACCGTCGTTTTCGGCCAGAAGCAGCGGATATCGCCCAGGAAAGGGTGAAGAACTGCTGTGTGGTGGAAATTGCGATATCCGAAATGACAGGGAGGCAGGAGCGCGAGAGAAAAAGGACTTGCTGGCGCCATTCTTTTTCTGCTTTCATATGAGAGCGTCTGAAAAATTAAAACTGTGAAAGTCGAGAGTTGACCATACAGGCAATGTCAAATGTGATGGTGGCTTCTTCCTCCTGTAGTCCTCAAGTTGGGAATCCACTTCTCTATGTAGGATAGCAAACGACAATCGTCAAAAAGGTAATTTTCACAATTTCATTTTCTATATTGACAAAAGATAGATTTAGCGTATTGTTAATCCCACAAGCTCAATAAACTTTCTCTTTCCAAAAGGGGTGGTGGATGTTGTTTTATCTGCAAAATAAAAAAAGGAGGGAAAAGTGATGAAGAAGATGGTGGTTATAGCGATTGCAGTTTTGTTTTCATTAGTTGGTCTTTGTTATGCTCAAGATGTGGCAGGTCCACTTAGTATGCTCAACTTGAAAATTACTTATGAGGAGTTTCTGCCACCAACCAATACTCTGAAGGATGGTAAAAAATTGATCACAGTGATGTCGGGACTTAATAAAGTAGCATCATCAGGAAGCAGTGTTTACGAGCCAGCACTTTACATTAAGGGTGATCCTAACACTGGACTGATTTCCAGGATATGGATTTCTTGGATAAATCCTAATATTAATGATCCTTTTTATAACCAAAGGATTTTAACAATAGGTTGTAGCGGAGGAAATACCAGTTCCGCAAATCCAAATCCTGGTTCACCTGCACCGACAGATGGAGGAATTTCAACCAAGAAGCAGCTACCAGTTAAAAATACTCCGGCTACCAGGACTAATTCATTTCAAGGAGTGGCTGGTTACTATCTTTGCCCCGACGGTTTCCAGTTTGACGTTTCTGGAAACCCTACTGGTCTCTGTAATGATGGTTCATCGTATGTATCTGGGTATATGACTTATAGTGGTAAAGCTACTAAAGATTTGGCAACCAAAGAGACTATTTCTATTTCGGTAAGTGCTACAGTTGGAGCTGGTGGTTTTGATTATATTGGCGAGGATTGGGCAGTTGCTTTGGACCCTGTCACTTTTCTTTCTACGAAAGACTGTAACACTTACAATGGTGTTTTTCCGAATTGTGAGGCTGTTTTGGCGGGAACTCTTAAATCTACGTTGACACCGTGCGTAAATGCAAATCCAAGCTGGACAAATTGCCCTTACCAATGAAAGACTCAGGGGAGGCTTGGTTGAATCTGAGCCTCCTCTTCTTTCCTCTGCGATGACTGTGGCCGTTGGCTTGCGATCCGACGCCCGTTATACTCGATTTTAGTCGGAAAGCACCAGATCATAAGGATAGTCCATCCTCATTCTTTGTAGGTGTTAGCGCCAAACTGGACTTTGGGTCGGTTGGTTTTTAAAAGAAAAAGAATTCATTGGTAATCATCGACATCATCCCCAAGGAGACCGCTGAACGACGCCAATGAAGTATAGTTCTTAAGTCATCTTCCCATTGGGAACCACCCATTGGAACAGTGAACTTGGGGGGAATTCCCTGCGCGTTTATAAGGGATGAGGGTTCATTGATAAGTCCTTAGTCCCGGCATCCTTTTCCGAACTCTCACCAACTTTTTTGCTATTGATGATCAGAAATCTATAGATGTCCATAACGCTTTTTTAGACAATGTGACAGACCAAGCAGAGAGACGGATCGGGCAACCGCAGCCTGCTTGGAGAGTCGGCCCCCTTCGCTGAAGGTTGATACATGATGACGCCTTCTTGATGAGGATTGTGACAGGTTGAACAGGTGATGCGTTGCCTGGGTACGAGAGGAATGGTGACTTCGAGTTGCTCGATCTTTTCTTGCAGATACCGGAGCTGGGATATCGAGGGTTTCAGACGAAAATGGTTCATAAGAACTGAGTTCACCATCGGGGCATGGCAGCGCCAGCAGAGGAAGGCGACATCTGCCCTGAATTTGACATCTTCCTTCCTGTCTGTCACGGGATTGGGCTGTACGGCGTGACAGACAAGACAGATTGGTTTACCGTTGACCGTTGCGATCTTGCCTTGACTGTCCAGCATGATATGAGGGTCTATCTCCGCGTATTCCTCCTCGGAGTGGCATTTAAAGCAGATTTCTCTTCGTTCCGTATAAGGGCCACCCCTCAAGCAATTGGTTCCTCCTTTATGATCCTCCTCGTGACACGTCAGGCATTGAATCTCGCCATGAAAGAGCGGTAAAGAAATTTTAGATGAATCAGCAGGACGAAAGTCAACGGGATGATGATTTGAAGTGTAAGATGCATGGCAGCCGAGACAGGCCGACGTGAGCCCGGCCTCCGAACTCTTCGACACCGGAAGAGATTCAGTGGACGCGGTTCTCTTTGACAGTTCAGGCTGTGTGGGGATGCAGGAAGCGATCATAATGACCAGAAGAAATGGCCACTTCAATAAGCATTTCATTACCCGTCTAAAAAAATGAGTAGGCTTCATGATTTTCAGAAATTAATGAATAGGTAGTCTCAGAAATTACTGTAGAGCTTTCTATAGGCCTTTGTCAATGGATCTATGCGGCCTGATGATTTCTAAGTGGTAATCTATAATTCTTGCTGAAATTTTTATTCGAAATCAGTAAGGTTCTATCAAACCATAAGGCGTCCAATCAGTCTCCAACCTAACCTTAACTTTTTAATTTCAGTAATGGGTCTCTATCGAAACAGAAACCAAGAGTGAAATGCCTAAAGTGCCAGGTCTCAAAATTTAGAAGGCATGAAGTTTTGTATTGCGGAAAAACTCTCAAACGATGCGTTATTTTCCCCTAAAACTACCCGGTGTTAGCTGAAAATCCAATATCTTTCAATGGAAATGACCCCCAATTCTTGATCTAATATGTTGAGTTTTAAGCTCTATTTTGTCGATCATTAAATAGCCTGCCTCGGTCCAGAAATAGGAACATAAATTGCTTCCATAGTTGCTGGGGTGAGGTATCTTTCTGTCAGTCATTTTAACACACCTTCCAGAGAGTAGATTCTTGGAGATAATCTTCTATTTCTTTCTGGTTATTTTCGGGGCCAAAACTCCAAAAACTCATCAGAAAAAATTCATTTAAGGAGAATTTATGAAAACGAGGAATAGAAATATCGCAAATCTTCTGATTGCCCTTAGTATTCTTAGCATGGTAGTGCTTGCCTCTTTTCCGGGGACTTCCTGGTCGGCGGTATCAACCTTTACCAGCACTCCGGCTGACAAATCCAAAAATATTCCGGTAAATACCACTATTACCATTCAGTTTAGTGAAAGTATGGACCCTTCTTCCTACTTTAATTTTGGGTTCGAAGATGAATGGGGGAGAAAAGTTGCAGGCACTTATCAGTGGAGTACAACCGCCCATGCCAGTGACACCCTCAAATTCACCCCGGCTCAAGCATTAAGACCCGGAATGCATTATTATTTGAATGGAGGAGTATTTTCTTTAGCGGGGATTCTTACGGATTTTGAACTTTATTTTATTACCGAACCCTCGCCTACTGATATAACGCCACCTACCGTTCAGGTTAGCTACCCATACGACGGTATGACAGATGTTCCAACTAACCTCACGATCATCTGCATGTTCAGCGAAGCCATAGATCCATCTACGGTCAACGCCACAAATATTACGCTATCCGGTCCTGGCATAGGCGGATCTGGCGATTATAAGGTGTCATATGACTGGTATGATGGACACATAGAAATTCGAAAAAACACTCAGCTTTCAGCTTTCCAAACATACACGGTAAAGGTCACCACAAATTTAAGGGATTTAAACGGAAACAAGCTTCAAAATCCATACCAATGGAGTTTTACTACGGGAGCGGCTGACTCAGCTCCAACTGTCTTAGAGACCATCCCTGTCGACGGAGCTACGGAGGTCAATGCCTTCCCTTTTATTCATGCCATTTTTTCAAAGGAGATGGACGAAGATGCGGTGAACACCTCCAATATCACTCTTCATGACAATACCGCAGGCTTCAACGTGAATATAAACGTTGAACTGAGGCGAGACCGCGTGATTATTACCCCGAGCTGGGATATCCAGTTGCAGAATGGTCATAACCATACTCTAACCATTGGAACGGGTGTGAAGGACCTGGCAGGAAACGGCCTCTCTTCCCCATACTACCTGAATTTTGCTGTAGCAGGCGCCGGAGTTGACAGCGAACCTGTCATTACAAACGGAACGAAAGACAATGAAAACTTTGGTATGAGGTCGAGTGACGGTAGTAAGGTCCAATTGTACGTGGGAGCCATCGATGACTTTACCGCTCCGCTCACTGTTTACGCCACAACACCCCCGTCCTACGAGTGGAATTTAACGACGACGGACAACTGGAATTACTATTATGACAGCTCAGCTGACGAGGGGCTCTCTTCCGGACCCCATAACCTGACCTTTACGATCAAAGACAGCACTCATACTGTCACTTTTCAGCGGGACATATTTATCTCTGATGCCTTCCCGGCTCTGACTTCTCCTGCCAATGGAGCCACCGCTGTATCCACTGCGCCAACCTTTCAGTGGAGTTACGGTGGGTCTCTGCAGCCTTTGTTTTATGTGATAAATGTTTTTGACGCTCCTAGCACGGACTCAGCCCATCTTGTCTGGCAGGGGTTTGGTGATAACCCCGGAGCTTTATCTCTCTCCATACCCTATGACAAGCAACTTGCGCCAAATACCACTTACTATTGGCTTGCTATTGGTATACACAAACCTTCAGGGAATGATATGGCCGTATCAGAAATGCGGTCCTTTACCACTGGCAACGGGAGCGTTCCGCCATCATCAATAAGTATCCAATCCCCATCCGACGCCTCAGTCTTTAACTCTTGTTCTGTTGTAACCGGTAGTCAACCCACATTTAACTGGGTGCCAGCCGGAACTTATAAGAATTTCACCATCCTTTTTTCTACTTCGTCTACCGACTTCACTAAGCCAATAGTTAAGGCAACCATCCAAGCCTCGAAAAATAGTTGGACCGCAGCCATAGGGGTCTGGAAAAAGATTATGACCTTGAGCGACAACAACGGAAGCATCCAAGACATCTATTGGAAAGTGATCGGGACAATGTCCGATAAAACGGCTGTTGAAAGTGAGGTAAGGAGTTTCCGAATAGGGGATGCTGAGGCTGTGACGATCAATCTTCCTTCCGACGGAGCGAATCTTCCTCCTGCCATCCTACCGACGTTTGATTTTAATTCCAACTGCAATGTGAAGTTCAGGCTCGAATTCAGTTCTTTGAATGATTTCAGCAATCCGACAAAAATAAAGGGTTTTGTATTTACAACATCGGACACTAATCTGGTGACAGCACTGCAGAAGGTTCTGACTAAAGGTCAGTGGACGACGGTAAAGAAATTAGTCGGATCAGGGACAGGGTTTTTCAGGATTAAGGCGTGGGACGGAATAAAGAGAGAGACCGCTTCAGTACTAAGGTCTTTCACTGCTCAGTGACCGTGAACAATAGGACGGCATACGGCATAATGTGATTCCATCAGCAATGTTCTGAATCTTCTTTTTGGGATTAGGAAGTTTAGGAAAGCAGGGCCAGAAATGACCCTGCTTTTTTTGTTGCTACTTTCTATCGTAATCTTCAACTTTCTGGATTATCATCGGGTGAAGAGCAGGAGCTGAAACTTCTTATCTCTGCCTATCCGGCTGCAGGGGGAGACGAGGCCCCTTTCGATCCAACTAAGAACAACGGTAAGAATAAGATCAAGTATGAGGTATTGGGCAGCTAAAAGGTGAATTTGCCGGCGGAGCTTCCAGAATGACAATGACCGATCAGAAACAGGTTATTCTGTTCTTGCAAGGAAGAATCCGGCTATTTTCAGGGGCCCGAAGAGTTCTTCTGACCCCATTACTCTTGAATCTTACCCTAAGATACAAGGTTCAAGCCGTAATCAATCATTCTCAGAGGAAAATACAGGATGTTCTGAAAAAAAATACAGCACTTAACCTATTCACTTCTCCGACCTGTTCGAATATCCTTGATAGAGTATAGAGTGAGGTGAAAAATAAAAAGAATAACCATCTCGGTAAGAAAAAATGGAAGGGAGTATCGCCTGTCTATATTTTCGTCAGTATGCTGTTCCTCCCACGAGACGCCGCACCAATTCAGATAATTTCTGGTTATCCCTGAAGGATCCATGAGGTACCTCGTTTAACTCCTCGAACTTATAGCGAACAGGACTCTTGTTGTTAGGCATGGCCGGCCCGCTCATTCGCATATTAGTCCCGTAACGAGCTTGTCTACCAAATAATGAATGCAAGGGTTTCCGGTTTCTCGGAACATGATAAAATAATTATGAAAGGAGAGACGAATATGAAACGTTTCAACAGACTTTTGATTCCTTTGGCCGTTGGCCTTGCGTCGATCATTTTCATGGCGACAGGGCTTTATGCAGCAAGTAAGCTCTACCAGGTAACCAACTTGGTATCGGACAACGTTGCCACACCTGCAGCTCATAATGACCCGAATTTGATCAACTCCTGGGGAATTGCATTCCACCCCAATGGCTTCGCGTGCGTTGCCGACAACGGGTCCGGGCTTGCGACTTTCTATGATGGCGCTGGAGTGCTCCAGAATCCGGTTATCGTAGGTCTAGGCTCCCCTACCGGCGTCATCTTTAATGACACAGCCGATTTCGTTGTGACAGGAAATCTGGATTCCGCTCCAGCGACATTCCTCTTCGCAACGGAGAATGGCACGATTCTGGGTTGGTCCGCGGGGGTCAGTTCTACGAATACTGCCATTGTCGCCGTAACTACACCGGGTGCTGTTTATAAAGGACTCAGCCACATCTTCGATGGTGTCAATCATTTCCTGCTTGCTGCGGATTTTAATGGTGACAAGATCGACGTCTTCAATGCCACATTCGGTCCGGCGGCCCTTACCGGTTCATTTGTAGATCCCAAAATACCCGCCGGTTATGCCCCGTTTGGCATCCAGAATATCAACGGTGACATCTATGTCACATATGCCAAGCAGGACGCGGCAAAACATGACGACGTCCCAGGTAGGGGGCACGGTTTTGTAAGCGTTTTCGATGCCAGCGGCAACTTCGTCAAGAGGCTTATTACGCACGGCCAGCTCAATTCACCCTGGGGAGTGGCGCTCTCACCCGCAAGCTTTGGTCGCTTCGGTAGTCACCTCCTGGTCGGAAATTTTGGAGACGGGAAGATCAACGCTTACGACCCTGAGACGGGTAACTTCCGGGGTAGTCTCAGTGAGAGCAATGGTCATCCTATCGTAATTGACGGCCTTTGGGGAATCAGGTTTGGAAACGGGCTGGAGAATCAACCAACAAATGCGCTCTTCTTTGCCTCGGGACCTGGAGGTGAGGCCCATGGCCTCTACGGCAAGATCGAGGTGCACCCCTGATTGATCATCGGTAAGAGAACAACCAAAAAGGCTAATCCTATCGCATCGGGGTTAGCCCTTTCATGGGCGATGAGCGCGGCTCCGGATTCATCTGCGGCTAAAGTATTTCCTTCAGCACCGGATCAAGGACCACCTGACTGACCAGCTTGATGTGCACAGTGCTGTGCACGGTCAATCGGGGGTTGTTATCCGGACAGGTGCTACCGGATCAGCTATTGGGTACATTGGACAGGCTAAGCCCTGACCTCAAAAACAGTTCGGCAGTTTAAGTTATATCTATTTGTATTATATAATTAAGATGAGAACCGTCCCCGGACCCGCAAACAAGGAGGAGATAAATGACATTCAAGCCTATGATACAGGACCCTATTCTCACAGATGCGGATAAGTATTCGGTTGTTCTTGAAAATGAGCGCGTTAGGTCCTCAGGTACCACGATAGGCCTGGGGACAGGACTTCACAACACCCTCACCCTGATTACGTCCTGTACGCGGAGTCTTCAAGAGACGTTTGACATTTCCCGATGGGCGGAAGCAGGAGGTTGACGTCAAAGCGGGGAGTGTCGTCTGGATGAAGGCGCATATGCATGTCGGGGAAAACATAGGAGATACGAATACTGACGTATTACTTGTCGAATTGAAGGAAAACAAAACTTAGAGAAGACGGCGGAGAATCTGAAATAAGTATACGGGAATGCTCAACCAAGCATTCTGGTTGATCTGAAAGGAAGTGAGATATGACGAAAAGTGATCAAGAAGGGAATAGGGAAGATAGGAGAAAACATCCCCGTGTGCTCATGGACTTGCCTCTTGAATATCGGGTGACGAATTGAATATCGGGTGAGGAATGCCCCCTATATTCATGAAGGACATGTCGTCAATGCAAGCGAAGGAGGTTTTCTTATTTATTCCAGCAAAGATATACCCGTCGGCATGAAATTAAGACTCGAACTTTTATTTCTAAAGGGATTCGAACTTAACAATTTCGAGGCGGAGGCCGAGATCGTTTGGAAAGAGGATGGTCCGGAAGACGAAGGTGAAAAGTATCAATATGGAATACGGTTCACTCAGATGTCGGAAGATGACCAGAGGAAACTCAAGCAGCTTCTGAGCGGACGGCTACAGGGAAAAGCCCAAAAAGATCTTAGCTCCGGTTTCGTTAATTTTGAGTTGAGAAGGCATCCAAGGCACGCAGTCGATCTACGCGTTGAATGCTGCAAGACAAACTCACCGATCAGCCATACTGGGCGGGCAATCAATGCCAGTGAGGGTGGTTTAATGGTTTATCTTCCCGAAAAGGTAGAGATAGGCCAGCATTTGAAGTTAATGCTTTCTGTCGGTTCAGAGTCTACTTTGGATACCATCGATATGATAGCCCAGGTGGTATGGGTGGATATAGGATCTTCGATGCTTATGGAAGAGTATCGAGTAGGTGTAATGATTGTTGATATCTCTTCGACGGATCGGTCGAAATTAAAGAATCTCTTGGAAAGTCTTTCACCATAACAGAAACGAACCTCTCACTGAATCGGCCCTGCCTTGCTTCTTCTTGGTGTTTGCTTTCCATCCGGCATCTTCACCTATTAGGATATCTTGAGCTGTGGACTAGCAAATGTTAGTGTTAGCCGAAGAGGCGAGGGGGAATACGGTTTGAAGTGAAGAACCTCCTCGCAAGCAAGGATAGAGGTCGATTAGCCAAGGCAGAGGGTGAAAGAAAAGAGAGGGAAGATTTATTTCAGGCTGATGCTGGCAATTTTAGTATTACTCTTTTATCTACTTGCGCCTCTTGCCTGCGCACCCACCAAGGTGAAAATATATCCAAAGGAAACCCGAGCAGAGAAACCTTCTCCAGCGAAACCTTTCTCAGGTAAAACCTATATCGAAACCATCTCTGAGTGGAAATCTTACCAAGATTTAGTGAAATGGATGGAAAGGGAGTTCTCCTTTGATGCGGAAAGATATAAGAAATTTGAGGGGACATTACCTGTTCCAAGAACCCCGGAGGAGACTTTTCAACTTAAATCAGGAATCTACATAGATGCTGCCGAGTTTTCGAAAAAGACTCTTAATCAGATCAATCCCTCCTACAAGGCGCAAACCGCGATCATCGTCGTTCGCCCCAATGTGTTTAACCACTATGTCTGTGCGTTTAAAAAAAATGGTAACCTCTTTATCCTCGATTATGGGACTCCGTATAAAGAAATCACGGGAGTTCATGGGCCGTATAATTCACTTGATGAATACGGGAGATTCTACGAAAAGCATCATCCGATGAGAGGAAAGATCGAGGCAATTACTTATTTGCCATGAAATATTGACAATATGGCAAGTCTTTAATTTATACCTTGTAAAAACATCCACTTTCCCGAAGCGAAGGCTTATCGGGCATCTTTCTAATACCGAGTCGGTTCTCAGACGGTTAGTATATCTTTTTTTCATTTATACTGATTTTATTTCAGCTGAGAGCATCCTCAGCTTTTTTTCCATTTGACGCCTTCCTCATGAACGAAGCCGCTCTATAAATATTATCTCCTTCGGACGAAAAAAGTCAGTCAACAAGGCATGGATTTCCAAAAAAACCTATAAAGTCAGCAGCTAAGTAAGTTGATCTGCCGTGGCATAAAAGTTGCTGCAAAAGGGGACTAAATATCCTCCGTACAGTATCGATTGAGGAGCGGATTGCTAGAAGGAGAAAAGGGTTCTTCCTATAATGTACTTATTGCTGATGACCAAGAATCGGGAATCCACAGATGAGAATGACAAGGTGGTGATGGCTCGTCTTCAGGAGAACATAAGAGATCATAATAACAAACTGACTATCGATTATAACTTGTCGGTAAGTATAGGGCGGCCCGCTTTGATCCTGACCATCCTATTTCAATAGATGAACTGTTGGAGAAGGCAGATGCCTCCATGTATGCTCACAAAGGAAAAAGAACAAAACACAAATTTAGGACGAGGTGGAGATGAGAAAGAAGATGTTTCAACCCGAGAAATACGGAATGGTCGCCTGCCCACAGTGTAACGGCCAGGGATATATTCACGCTCCAAAACGGCAGTGTTGCCCGAAGTGTGGAGGCTTTGGGTACGTCAGAAATGAAACCGAGAACGGCGCAAATACTTTCACGAATGATGAGGAATTGCTGTATTGCTATAAGGTAAGTCCGGACAAACTGGAATAGATCACAATCCACAACCGCCATGAACTGAGGGGTCATTTTTTAAAGGGGTATAAGAAAATTAATATTCAATTTTCAAAGAACACTGAACCGGATTGGACAGAAAAAGTCATAGAATAAGTTATTTCTTTAACCAAATAATATCCTTCTTGAAATCCTCCACGTCCTCCCGACTTTACGGGCAGGGATGCTTTTAGCCCACAGTCTCCAAGCAATCGTTTTTGCACGCACACCGAAATGCTCTGCTGACTCGGTGGGGGTGAAAAAAATCCTTTATTATTTTATTCCTCCGTTACTTCGTCTAATCGAGTTTCGGTCTGATTATTTTAAAGAACTTCATCCCTAAATTAATAAGAATTTATGGACAAATTATTTTTCTTGTCCCGGGAAGCAATTCAGTGAAAAAGGGAAAATCACTTCCCTCCTCAAGAAATAGAGGATGTAAATCGGCTCAACTCGAAAAAAAGAATGTATCACTGAGTAAAGATTTTAGCTTGGCATAGGGATTGCTTAATAAACATTTGAGGAAAGTCGCCCTTTCGGGATCGAGATGAAATTGAAGAAGTAATTCCTTGCAACTAAGAAACACGTTAGGGAGGCAGAAAGCGCATGGTGGATTTCAGATTACTGAATGGAAAACCAAGAGCCACCTTAATCCAGAGATTCGATGGTTCTGTCCTTCTACTGGAGCCAAAAGGTAAAAAAATTGAACTCGAACATGGAGTGACGTTACACCAAATTCAAGCTAAAGTTACAAAACTCGGGTGGGTAATCGGAGTGGAACATCTGCACAAGGAAAGAGAGACCCAAGCCTAGCTTCTTTTTGTTGCAAAATAATAATCATGCATCTCTTTAACGGTTTTACGAGCTATTCTGCTTCAATGATTAGAGTTTCTATATGGAAAAGTTGGATAAACGGATTTTCCCAGACCGCCGAAAGCGGCCTACCCCTGCTTTGAGTAGGTTTACTCTTTGGGGGCGGAGGAAAACATTCCGAAGAAAAGAAGACCAAGAGGGAGGTGGTTATGTAGACCGTTATCATTCTGGATTACTTATCCCGCTCGCTTTGGCCGTTGGGTTAACTGTTCTCGATGCATTGTTTACAATGATGATCCTGGACGACGGTGGATGGGAGGTTAACCCTGTTGTCCGCTCCGCCATCCAGCTGTATGGGGATAGATTTTGGATCTGGAAATTTCTTATTGTTTCTATTCCCTTGGCTCTATTATGCGTCCACAGTAAATTCAGATTGGTTATGCTCGTCATCCTGGGGATAACCACCGTGACTGCTTTAGTTATTTTATATCAGATTTTCCTATATATTTATTAATGGGAGAGTTAGCGCATGGTAGCTCATGAATTCTACTGGCTTAATCCGACAGGGGGATACCGGATTATAGGGGTTTTGCCCGAAAGGAGAAAGAACCCTGCAAGAATAACTCAACAATCCATCATTAACTGGTGGAAAAAATGTTTGGTAAAGAATTAGACGCTAAAGACATTTTCTTCATTCAAGTGACGATGGACGAGAACACCAGTGAAATTTTTCGACCTATCCTATATACTATAACTCAGAAAGAAATTTGAGAGGAATTCTATAAAAGTGTGTTCTATCCTCAAAACTCTTCCATAAATTCGCTTCTCTTTGTCTAAATCCTTCTGATCCTTTTCTTTACTTCACTGTGTATTGCGTAAAGTGGGTTAGCCTGGCCGTTAGGGAACATTGCGTGGGCACTTCAAGACATCATCAGGAGCACAGAGCGATTATTCTCTCGCTTTGGGGAAGTGCGACAACATTTCTGGCCCTGTGATGGCGAAGGCTTGCCAACAGCAAGCGTCGGCGGATCGGAAAGACGCGCTGCAGACTTGTAACGACCAATATGACGCACGGCAGGCGGTCTGCCAACGGCTGGGCGGAGCACCCTATGACCCACCGATCGAGCCTGCGAATTTCGTCGCTAAGATCGACAATCCCTACTTCCCCTTGACGCCGGGCACAATGTTCATCTACGAGGGCCAGACGGCCCAAGGTCTGGAGCACGAGGAGTTCTTCGTGACCTACAACACCAGGATGATTCTCGGCGTCACCTGCATCGTCATTTGCTATCTATAAGAACATAAGGTGCTATCCGCATTGATGACTCCCTTTTGAAATATCTTTCAATGCCGGGACAAAAAACGTCATATTCCGCTGTCCAGTAGAATTTATTTTTCTAAATAAATTATAGAAATCAATAAGTTCAAACGGTGGGTTGTCTTGGCACTCTTATTGCTCCAAAGTAGAAGATTTGGTAATTAAATCAGAATCCCCTTGGAGAAAGCACAAATGAGAGATGAAAACATTGCCAGAGGGCATCTGATAAGGAAACTGCAGAAACTAAACGAGCGAATCGTTGAGTTGAAGAGAACGGAAGCTGAGTTGAAGCAGGTTCAGGAAGTATTACAAAAGGAGAGAGAAACCTTTTTTCCCATTCTCCATAAAGCGCCTTACGGCATAGCTCTTATCGATGACGATGGAAGGTTCATTTATATCAATCCTGCATTTACTAACATCACGGGGTATACTCTGGAGGACATCTTTGCTGCACGGGGTTGGTTCCATAGGGCCTCACCCTTCTCCGAGTATCGGCGGGAAATCATCAGTTGGTTGAAGAGGGATGTTATTCAGAAAGGAGTTGATAAGATATTTAATGTGGTTTGCAAGAATGGTGAGACGAAGGAGATTGAGTTTAAACCAACGCTATTGGACGATGGTAGGGTCGTTGTGATTCTTTCCGATATTACCGAGCGCAAGCGAACTGAGGACGCATTAAGAGAGAGTGAGGAGAAGTATCGCACGATTCTTGAAAACATCGAAGATGGCTATTTTGAGGTAGACATTGCCGGTAATCTTACCTTCTTTAATGATTCGCTGTGCAGAATGCTGGGCTACTCTAAAGATGAAATGATAGGCATGAATAACCGAAAGTACACAGACCAGGAGAATGCCAAGAAATTGTATGAGGCCTTTAATAAAGTCTACAGGACTGGGGAGCCCATCAAAGGATTTGGTTGGGAGGTGGTTGCTAAAGACGGGACGAAACTTTTCGGCGAAGTTTCAGTATCTCTCATAAAGGATTCAAAAGGGCAACCGATCGGTTTTCGGGGCATTGCTCGTGACATCACCGAGCGCAAGCGTGCAGAGGAGGAGAAAGCAACCCTTCAAGAAGAACTTCGTCAATCTCAGAAGATGGAGGCCATTGGTGGTTTGGCTGGGGGGATCGCCCATGACTTCAACAACCTTCTGACCGTTATAGGCGGTAACTGCCAACTCTCCCTTCTTGAACTAAAGGAAAAGGACTCCCTTAAAGGGAACATCGAGGAGATCAAGGCAGCCGCGGACCGAGCAGCTTCCCTCACCCGCCAACTTCTCGCATTCAGTCGTCGTCAGGTTCTTAATATGAAGGTTCTTGATCTGAACACCATCATAAGAGATCTCGAGAAGATGCTTCGCCGTATGATCGGCGAGGATATTGAACTGATTACGTCTTTAGCCGATGATTTGGGAACAGTAAAGACCGATCCGGGGTGGATTGAGCAGGTAATTATGAACCTTGCCGTCAACGCCAGAGACGCAATGCCTTCCGGGGGGAAACTCGTTATTGAAACGAACAACGCGGAATTGGACGAGCCTTATGCCCGCAGTCATGTTGCTATAAAGCCTGGTCGCTATGTGAAGCTTAGCGTAAATGACACAGGGATAGGGATGGCTCTGGAGGTCAGGGAACATTTATTTGAACCCTTTTTTACAACGAAGAAGAAAGGCAAGGGAACGGGGTTGGGTTTATCGACGGTCTATGGGATTGTCAAACAGAGTGGGGGTGACATCTGGGCTCACAGTGAACCGGGTCTGGGTACGGCGTTTAATATTTACCTACCGAGGATTGATGAATCTCTTGAGAACGTGAGTAAAAAGGTAACAAGAGAGGAACTTCCAGCTGGTGGTGAGACAATTCTCGTGGTGGAGGATGAGGAGGATGTCAGAAGGTTGGCTGTGCGGATTCTCGAAAGACAGGGATACAGAGTTTTGGAGGCCTCTTGTGGGAATGATGCTCTGGTGCTCAGTAAGGAGCGTAAGGAGCCAATTCACATGGTCTTGACCGATGTTGTCATGCCGGGTATGAGTGGGCGTCAGTTGGCCGACCAACTTATACGTCTTCGTCCTAAGATGAAGGTGCTTTATATGTCGGGCTATACAGATAATGCCGTTTTCCATCATGGTATTCTGGAGGAGGGAGTGAATTACATCCAGAAGCCATTCACGATAGGCGGACTCATGAAAAAAATGAGGGAAGTTCTGGATAGAAGCTCAAGCCCTCTTGTTTAGTTTAAAATGAGTAGGGTACGATAACAGGTACTCTGATGCTCGGTTTCAACCGCGAACCATCAGCATTAACCTTCGACTAATCTCCACGCTTGGTAGTGGTATTCATATCTCCTTATCTCCTCTCTTCCTGTAGTTCTTATTCTTCGGTTTGTTTCAGGAGTGTTCACTTCAAAATGATAATCGATGGTAATCGATTGCTTTCCAGGATATCTTCGGAGGGCTATCAGTATTGGAATTCTCGGTCGAGAGTTAATCTGATAGTGTGTAAGCGCTGCTTTCACATTCTATTTGTGAGCACCCACTAAGATTATGGCCTTTCGATCCATTCGTTTGAATGTCGGGCTGCATTCGGGGGTTCCTCGATGTAATATCTGAAATGATAGGCTTCCCCTGCGAAATCCTTTAAGACCTCTTCTATTTTTTTCACAAAACGGAGAGCATCGTTATCTTCCACATTAACCTCAAAGAACCTGAATACAACTTTTGCCATGTAACTCTACCTCCTTCAAACGTTGACACACCATTGGCTATACTTTCGAGTGAGAGGTTATAGAGTGGCCTTGCAGTTTTCCTTCGCACTGGACATTTTGCAAATGACATGCCGCTTTTTCCGACGCTTAATACCATATCAAACCGTTCAATTGGAGAAAGTTGCTGTATCAACTTCATTCAAAAATTTCCTTTAAGATTACAAATTATGTCACTTCGTTATAAAAGATTCGTATGAATGAAGGGCTTTTTGAGCGATGAGAAATCGTTTGCAATATGCCAGGTGGATGATAGTCGTGTCCTCATCTTTGGAAGAGGACCATATGAGGGAAATAAAACGTTGCCGCTCTTTCCAGCTCTTCCTTCTTGAAATCGTAGGTTTTAAATTTTGGGTTAAGGCGCTATATTCCAATGGAAATCAATGAATTTTCTTCCCCCATGCTCTTCCGAAACTATCCCCCTAAATTAGCTGAATAAGTTTAGATGCAAAAAGATAATTCTTACAATCCAGCGCTGACATCCTGTCATGTTTTAAACAAAAAATGCTCCCTTCATTCTTTCCTCTAAGAAAACGGTGGTCCAATATTTTATTCGATTTTTTGTAAGCTAATGCTATTGATCTTCAAAACAACCAAGAATCAAAAACGCCAGTTGGCATTCTTTTTGATACATTTCTTTTGAATATTCAGTTTTAAGCTTCTAGGTATTTTTTTTCGTTAGGATTTACAGTTTAATTGATCATTCTACTTAGAAAAGGAAGTATCTAAATGTTTTCAACTGAGAGAGATATATTTTTGGCCAAAGAGGAGTTTATTCCCTCTGACCAGATAGGCGAGCCAATCAATGTTTTGAATTTGATTGCTGTAATTATCACCCTCGCTCTCTGTCTCCTGTTATTCCGAATCCTTTGACCGTGAATCAGTCCCCAAAGGTCTATAAAAGACTTAGATGGTATCGCCCTCTCGCGGATTCCTTCCTCTTCTAAGGAAGTTGTCAATAGTTTTATTGGTAATGCCCTGTTAAAGCTGTAATGGTTGTGGTGTTACTTCAACCCTTTTCCCTTTTCACCTAACCTCTTTTGTTCTACGAGCCTCTA